>Ga0302147_10001441_pt1 | contig 10576 bp, 5 predicted proteins | sample I_Bog_E3_2_FD_192438 | JGI IMG/M metagenome (GOLD analysis project Ga0302147, IMG submission 192438) | Peat permafrost microbial communities from Stordalen Mire near Abisko, Sweden - I_Bog_E3_2 | ecosystem: Environmental > Terrestrial > Soil > Wetlands > Peat | place: Sweden: Abisko, Stordalen...
TGCGGCATTTACGGCACGACTAAAGTCGTGCCCTGACACAAGGCGGCCGTTTGAAAAAAGTTCTACGAGTTTTTCCGCAGCCTCTAAAGTCGTGCCCTTTCAAAACGTCGACTTAATCAGAGCTTTCTTAGACAATTTTTCGTTAATCGGAAGAAGTTCGTGAGCAAGATCCCAGGCGCCGATTCGGAGCATGGGAGGCAAAATCAAAGGCGCCGGTGGCGAAGCGGCTAACGCGCAGGTCTGCAAAACCTGTACTCGCGGGTTCAACTCCCGCCCGGCGCTCCAGACTCAAGATGAAATACAAATCAAACTCTTGGGAGAACACATATGTCGAATTCGACCAGCCCTTCCCGGTTCAGTTTTTCGCTTGACTCTTATGCCGTCGCGCTGGCGCTTGTTCTGGCGCTGCTGGTTCGCCTCAACCTGCTACCGCCTATCAAGTGGTGAAATCAGCTTTTGATCACGATTTCAATTAACCCACTGACCTAACCCAACAGACCGACAAGGAGATCGAGATGGCCGCTACTACCACAACTCCATTCCACGGCGTGGACGACGTCATTGGCCTCGGCCGCCGCATTGCCGCGCTCATTCCTGGCCTTTTGTTGCTGGCTACCGTAGGCTACGCGGGAAAGTTCATTGAACAATCCATAGGCGCTTACACCAAGGCGCGCCACATCGCTTTCCCGAACATTGAATATGTCCTCTGGGCCATCGTCCTTGGCCTGATTATCGCCAACACTGTTGGTATTCCGCGCATCTTTGCGGCCGGAGTAGCCACGTACGAGTTCTGGCTGAAGGCGGGAATTGTGTTGCTCGGCTCACGCTTCCTTCTAGGCGATGTGCTTCACCTCGGCGGCATCTCGCTTTTGCTCGTCGCCGTCGCCATCACGCTCTCGCTCACCTTCATGCACATCCTCGGCCGCGCATTCAAGCTCAAGCCCAAGCTCACGTCGCTCCTGGCGGTTGGCTCGTCGATCTGCGGCGTCTCGGCCATCATCGCGGCCAAGCCGGCCATCGGCGCTGATGATGAAGACGCTTCCTACGCCATCGCCGCCATCCTGGCGCTCGGCGCAATTTCGCTCTTCACCTTCCCGCTGATCGGCCACTCGCTGCATTTGAGCGACAAGGCCTATGGCCTGTGGGCCGGTCTCGCCGTGGACAACACCGCCGAGGCGACTGCTGCCGGCGCTCTCTACTCCGACGCCGCCGGCAAGGTAGCTGTTCTCGCCAAGACAACGCGCAACGCCCTCATTGGCTTTATTGTGCTCGGCTATGCACTCTACTGGTCGTCGTGCGGTCAGGCTCAGGCAGTCGGCAACAAGGCTGCTTTCCTGTGGGGCAAATTTCCAAAATTTGTTCTGGGGTTCCTGTTGATCTCGCTGCTGGCCACACTGGGCTTCTTTACCAAGCCACAACTCACCAGTCTGGCCAATCTCTCCCGATGGGCCTTCTTGTTGACCTTCGCCGGAGTTGGTCTGCGCACCAATCTCCGCGAACTCGGCAAACAAGGCTGGCGTCCCTTCGCCGTCGGGGCTATCGGCGAGGTCTTCATCGCCCTGCTCACGCTGGCTCTGGTCTATGGCGCGGATCGCTATCTGTACCTGTAATCCCCTAATAGAGTTCGAGTTATGCTTGCGCCGCCAGGTGCGCTTTGGGCCGAGCCGCTTAGGCGTGCGGGCGATTCCGCGCGGGCAAACGGTAAGCCGGTTTCAACGATTACAATTGGCTATCTTCGAGTCTGGCCGCAAAAATTCTCGCCGGGAAGCAAAATCTTCGGTATATTAAAGACTCCGGTACCATCCCAGACACGTTCGAGCCCGCACTGGCAGGCAATTTCAAGAACGGTAAGGCGATTTCCTCCCTCGGAATCGCGTGGCATTTGTGCATCTTGGGCCAGACATCGCAATCAGCACGGAAACATTCCATCGGGAAGGTTGCAATGCAATTATCGGATCGACCTATTCGCACTCCGCGCCCGCAAGGGCTCTATCACTCAGGCAACGAGCATGACGCCTGCGGCATGGGGCTTGTCGCCAGCATTCGCGGCGAAAAGAGCCACGACATTATCCGCAAGGGTCTTGAGGTGCTCATCAACCTCACCCATCGCGGCGCGGCGGGTTGCGACCCGGAGACGGGCGACGGCGCGGGCATTCTGATTCAAATTCCGCATGTTTTTTTCGCGCGAGAGTGCGGCGAATTAGGAATGCCGTTGCCGGAGCCGGGCGCCTATGGCGTGGCCATGTGCTTTCTGCCCGTGGACAAGCACAGCCGGCTGCAGTGCGAGGGCGTCATCGAGCGCATCGCCCAGGAAGAGGGCCTGACGGTGATTGGCTGGCGCGATACGCCGGTGAACGGCATCGCCATCGGCCGCGAGGCGCGCGCCTCCCAGCCCTACATCGAGCAGTTGTTTCTGGGACGGCCCGCGGACCTCGACGAAGACGCCTTGGAGCGGCTGCTCTACAAAGTTCGCCGCCGCACCGAGAACGAGATTGCCGCCTCGGAGATTGAAGGCAAGGACTTCTTCTACGTGCCATCGCTTTCCTGTCGCACCATCGTTTACAAAGGGCTGATGCTGGCGCCGCAGATTGAAAAGTTCTACTTTGAGCTGGCCAATCCGCTGGTGACCAGCGCGCTCTGCGTGGTGCATCAGCGTTTCTCCACCAATACGTTTCCGAGTTGGAAGCTGGCGCACCCTTACCGCTATGTATCGCACAACGGCGAGATCAACACCATCCGCGGCAACGTGAGCTGGATGAACGCGCGCCAGTCGGTGCTGGAGAGCCCAACGTACGGCGACCAGATAGGCAAGCTCTACCCGGTCATCATGCCGGAAGGCAGCGACTCGGCCTCGCTGGACAACGCCGTGGAGTTTCTATTCCAGTCAGGCCGCTCGCTGCCTCATGTCATGGCCATGCTGATTCCCGAAGCCTGGGCGGGCAATCCCGACATGGACGACGACAAGCGCGCCTTCTACGAGTACCACGCCTCGCTGATGGAACCCTGGGACGGCCCGGCTGCCATCACATTCACGGACGGCCGTGTTGTCGGAGCCACACTCGACCGCAACGGACTGCGCCCCGGCCGCTACATCGTCACCAAGGACGATCTGGTGGTGTTGGCCTCAGAAGCTGGCGTGCTCGACGTACCGGCCAAAGACATTCGCAAGAAGGGCCGCCTGCAACCCGGACGCATGTTCCTTGTCGATACCGTGCAGAAACGCATCATCAGCGACACGGAGATCAAGAAGCAGTTGGCCGGAAGGCAGCCTTACGCCGCGTGGCTCCAGGAGCAGCAGGTCACGCTCGATCAGTTGCCGGAGCCATCTCGGACCATCGCCTCGAACCCCGAGACGCTGCTGCGCCGTCAGAGGGCTTACGGCTACAGCGAAGAAGATTTGAAGATCCTGCTAGCGCCGATGGGCGCCACGGGCGCGGAGCCAACCGGCTCCATGGGCACCGACGTACCGCTGGCCTGCCTCTCCGACCGTCCGCAATCATTGTTCAGCTACTTCAAGCAGCTTTTCGCACAGGTCACCAATCCGCCCATCGATTCCATCCGCGAAGAGATGGTGATGTCGCTGATCAGCTATATCGGCACGGAGCGCAACATTCTGGACGAGTCGCCGGAGAACTGCCACACGCTCAAGCTGCCGCATCCCATCCTTACCAATCGCGACCTGGAAAAGCTGCGCCGCGTATCTTCGGGAGACTTGCTGGCCACCACGCTGCCGACGCTGTTCCGCGCCGCCGATGGCGAGAAGGGCATGAAGCACTCGCTGGAAGACTTAAGCGCCCGCGCAGCGCACGCCGTCGAATCAGGATACACGCTGCTGATTCTCTCCGACCGCGGCGTCGATGCGACTTACGCGCCGATTCCCAGCCTGCTGGCCATGGCCGCGGTGCATCACCGGCTGTTGTCCGACAAGACCCGCACTCAAGTGGCGCTGATCATCGAGAGCGGCGAACCGCGCGAGGTGATGCACTTTGCCCTGCTGATCGGCTACGGCGCCAGCGCCATCAATCCTTACCTGGCCATCGAGACCCTCCACGACCTGAAACGGCAAGGCCTGTTACCGCACAACGTTACCGCCAACCACGCGGAGAAGAACTTTATCAAGGCCATCAACAAAGGCCTGCTGAAAACCTTCTCGAAGATGGGCATCAGCACCCTGCAAAGTTATCGCGGCGCTCAGGTCTTCGAGGCGGTGGGACTTAATCATTCGTTGGTCGAGAAATACTTCTCCGGCACGGCTTCGCGCATTGAAGGCGTGGGTCTTGATGTGCTGGCGCGCGAGGCGCTGCTCAAGCACGCTTACGCTTTCCAGCCGCTCACCGAATCGGAGACCGAACTGGTCGTCGGCGGCCAATATCAATATCGCGAGGGCGGCGAATATCACCTGCTGAATCCGGAGACCATCAGCAAGCTGCAGCAGGCAGTGCGCGCAAACAACCCCGCCACCTTCCAGGAATACACCGATCTGCTCGATGACCAGAACCGTCATCTGTGCACGCTGCGCGGCCTGCTGAAGCTCAAATACGCAGCCAAGCCCGTGCGGCTCGATGAGGTTGAGCCAGCCAAGGAGATCGTCAAGCGATTTACAACCGGGGCCATGAGCTTCGGGTCGATTAGCAAGGAAGCGCACGAAACGCTGGCCATTGCCATGAACCGTATCGGCGGAATGTCAAACACCGGCGAGGGCGGCGAGGAAGAAGAGCGCTTCAAACCCGACGCGAACGGAGATTCGCGCCGCTCAGCCGTCAAGCAAGTCGCCAGCGGCCGCTTCGGCGTAACGACAAATTACCTGGTCAATGCCGACGAGTTGCAGATCAAGATGGCGCAGGGCGCAAAGCCGGGCGAGGGCGGCCAGTTGCCCGGTCACAAAGTGGATGAGATCATCGCCAGGACGCGCCACTCCATTCCGGGTGTGGGCCTCATCTCGCCGCCGCCGCACCACGACATCTATTCCATCGAAGACCTGGCGCAACTTATCTACGACCTGAAGAATGTCAATCCCAAGGCGCGCATCGCCGTCAAGCTGGTCGCCGAGGCCGGCGTGGGGACGGTGGCCGCAGGCGTCGCCAAGGCTCATGCGGATGTGGTGCTTATTTCCGGAGACAACGGCGGCACCGGCGCATCGCCGCTCAGTTCCATCAAGCACGCCGGGCTGCCGTGGGAGCTGGGCCTGGCTGAAGCACAACAAGTCCTGCTGCTGAATGATTTGCGCGGCCGCATCAAAGTGCAGACCGATGGGAAACTCCAGACTGGACGGGACGTGGTGATCGCCGCCCTCCTCGGAGCGGAAGAGTTCGGCTTCGCCACCACTCCGCTTATCGCCATGGGCTGCATCATGATGCGCAAGTGCCATCTGAACACATGCTCGGTGGGTATCGCCACGCAGGACCCGGTGTTGCGCGCGCGCTTCAAAGGCCAGCCCGAACATGTCGTAAATTTCTTCTTTTTCATTGCCGAACAAGTGCGCCAGCACATGGCCAAATTAGGCTTCCGGACATTTGATGAGATGGTGGGCCGCGTGGACAAAATCGATGCCGCCATCGCCCACGACCACTGGAAGGCCAAGGGCATCGATCTCTCTTCGATCCTCTACGTGCCCACGCTGCCTTCACGCGTCGCGCATCGCAAAATGCAGGATCAGGATCATGGCCTCGATCGCGCTCTCGATCATGTCCTCATCGAAAAGGCCACGCCGGCCCTCGAATCAAGGACTCCAGTCACGGGCAGCTTCAATATTCGCAACACGCATCGCACTGTAGGCGGGATGCTGGGCGGCGAAATCGCGCGCCGCTACGGATCTGCAGGATTGCCGGACGAGACCATTCACTTCAAATTCAGCGGGTCGGCCGGCCAGAGCTTCGGCGCTTTCGTTCCCAGCGGGGTCACGCTGGAATTGGAAGGCGACTCCAACGATTATCTGGGCAAGGGGCTCTCCGGCGGACGCATCATCGTTTATCCGCCCAAGACTTCGAGCTTCCTTCCCGAGGAGAGCATTCTCGTCGGCAATGTGGTGCTCTACGGCGCAACCAGCGGCGAGGTCTTCCTGAATGGAATCGCGGGCGAGCGTTTTGCCGTCCGCAACTCCGGCGCCATTGCGGTGGTCGAGGGCGTAGGCGACCATGGATGCGAGTACATGACCAATGGCACGGTTGTCGTGCTGGGCTTGACTGGACGCAACTTCGCCGCGGGCATGAGCGGCGGATGCGCCTATGTTTATGACGACCAGGGCGACTTCGCCACGCGCCGCTGCAACCAGGCCAGCGTTGATCTGGAGCCGTTGGTTTCCGATGCTGACGTGGCCGATGTGCGGGGCCTGCTACAACGCCACCGCGACTTGACCGGTTCGCCGCGTGCTGCATGGATACTGGAGCGATGGGCGGAGGCGCAGCCGCGTTTCATCAAGGTCTTTCCGCACGAATACAAGCGCGTGCTTGGCGTTACCAGCCTCAATGCCGCGCCGGATGCGGGCCATGTTTCTCCCACCACTTCGTCGCCTCTGGCGGCAGCCGAGGTGCACCATGGGTAAGGTTACGGGATTTCTGGAGATTGAGCGCGAACAACCCACCCGCCGCAAGGTCGAAGAGCGGTTGCAGGATTGGCTCGAGGTTTACGAGCCTTTTCCAGAAGAGAAGCAGCGCGAACAGGGCGCACGCTGCATGGATTGCGGCGTTCCCTTCTGCCACACCGGCTGTCCGGTCAACAACCTGATTCCCGACTGGAACGACCTGGTTTACAACGGTCGCTGGGAAGCGGCCATACGCCGCCTTCACTCCACCAACAACTTCCCCGAGTTCACCGGCCGCATCTGCCCTGCTCCGTGCGAGGCCGCGTGCGTACTGGCCATCGATCAGCCAGCGGTCTCCATCAAACTGATCGAGCGTAGCGTCGTTGATCGCGCGTGGGACGAAGGCTGGATTCACCCCGAGCCACCTGAGCAGAGCACAGGCAAGAGAGTGGCCGTGGTGGGCAGCGGACCCGCTGGATTAGCGGCGGCGCAACAGTTGCGGCGTGCCGGACACTCGGTCACCGTTTACGAGAAGAGCGACCGCATCGGCGGCCTGCTTCGCTATGGCATTCCCAACTTCAAGTTGGAAAAGCACGTTCTCGACCGTCGCCTTCAGCAGATGCGCGCAGAGGGTGTCACTTTTGTCGCCAATGCCCACGTGGGCGTCAACTTGCCAGTGGACAAGCTCACCGAGCGCTATGACGCTATCCTGCTGTGCGGCGGCTCAGAGCAACCCCGCGACCTGAAGATCCCCGGCCGCGAGCTCAAAGGCATTCATTTCGCCATGGAGTTTCTGCCTCAGCAGAACCGTCGCTGCGAGGGCGACCATCTTGATCCCGCGCTCGACATCGTCGCCGATGGCAAGCGCGTGGTCATCATCGGCGGCGGCGACACCGGCGCCGACTGCCTCGGCACCAGCTTGCGTCAGCACCCGTTGAGCGTCCACCAATTCGAGATTATGCCCAAGCCACCTGCCCAGCGCGCCGCTTCTACGCCATGGCCGATGTGGCCCATGCAGTTGCGCACTGAAGCCGCGCACGAAGAAGGCGGCATACGCGATTGGAGCATCAACAGCGTCGAGTTCACCGGCGACGCCGAGGGCCGCGTCAAACAGTTGCACGCGGTACGCGTCGGGCCTCCGCCGAAATTCGAGCCAATCCCCGGCTCCGAGTTCACGCTCGACGTCGATCTGGTTTTGCTGGCAATGGGTTTTCTGGGTCCCGAGCGTTCGGGAATGATCGAGCAATTGGGAGTGGCTCTGGACAGCCGCGGAAACGTAGCCACCAATGCCGAATACCGGACTTCAGTCGAGAATATTTTTGCCGCCGGCGATATGCGCCGCGGACAGTCGCTGGTGGTTTGGGCCATCAGCGAAGGCCGCAGGGCCGCAGCGTCTGTCGATCGCTACCTGGCCACCATCGATGAGCCCGTATCCCAGCACCATCGCGTCCTAGCCTGAGCTTTGTGCTGTAACTGAAGCCCCTCGGCTCCGAATCACAGGCAAGGCTTGTGAATCTGCCTTGCCAAGGGGCGGATTCTTGTGCTGCGAATCCGCCCCTTGGCGCGGAGTTTATTCAGGGATGAATAACTCCAGCTTGACTTTCCAGGTGACGGATTGTCCCGGCTGGAGCGTTACCATGCCGGTATCGCTGTTGCCCCACTCTCTGCCGAAGGGATCGTTGAAGTTGAACTGAGGCTCGAGTGCGATGAACTGCTTATCGAGCGGAGAGTAGACCTGCACGGTATTGACGTGGCGGCTGAGCGCTACGATTCGAATGCCGTACTTGGCGGCGGGGTCGATGATCTCCGAGTACGAACTGCCATCGGAATCCTTCTTAAGGTTCGTCCAGTTGTCGTCCAGGAATAGATCGCCGAGCGGTTTGCCTCCCTTGGCTGTGAAGTCGTAGGGAGTGCCCTGAGACGGAAGCAGCTTGCCGGTGGGGAAGACGTCGTCGTAGTTGTTGACTTCGGCGCGCTGGTCGCCAGCCAGGTGCAAGCGCGCCTGTGCGCGGTCGCCGCTGGGCAGGTTGAAATACGGATGCCAGGCGATGCCCACCGGCTCCGGCTTGTCGCCCACATTCTTTGTCTCGACAGTGGCAATCACCGCACCACCGCTAAGAGAAACGGAGATGCTCACATCGGTCTTGGAGAACCAAGGTTGGCTCAAGTTTCCATTGTGAATCACGCCGCTGACGGTCTTGGTGTCGCCCGCCACCGTCTGTTTTACGTCATCTGTTTTGGATGCCAGGATGAGGCCGTGAATCGCGTGTCGGATAGCTCCCGGCTTAGCGCCCTTCCAGTTAGCGTCGAGCGTAAAAGGATGTCCCTGCCAATCGAAAGAGACCGTCTTGCCTTCGTTGGAAAGCGGCCCGATGATGCGATTGGCAAAGGGAGCCAGAAATGCTCCGCCGAATGTAAACGCCTTTGTGCCATACGGATCGTCGGGTCCTCCGAGGATGCCTGCGGCCTCTTCGAGCGAGGGAGAATGAAGGACAGGAATCTCCCCTTTGCCGGGCACGTAGGCGGTTATTTGAAAGAGATTCATGCCGCGGCCGGGAAGCACCACGGCGGAAAGAAACTCCGGCTTATGGCCGTCGCCAGTCTTCACACGGGTGAGCGTGACAACGGGCTGGCCGCCGATGAGCGGAGTTTTGTTGTCGTTTTTGGGAGCGGATTGTGCGGAAGAAGTCATAGTGATCACCAGGAGTGTTGCCAAGGTTAGTGTAAAGGTGCGAAACGCGTGGATGTGCATGGTAACTCCTCGAAGACAAATAATTTCAAAAATCCAGCGGGCCGATCTCTCGCTATGCATTTCCAGCGGCCTCTCTGGCGATCCGGCGCAACTCGGGGAGGATGTCACCCAACTGCACCGCCTCTGCCGAGCGCGTGCCCAGCGCGAAATAAGCCTTGCGATACAACGCGAATAGCCTCTCGTAAGCCGCGGTAGCTTCCGGCCGGGGCAAAACCACAGTGTACTTCAAGCAGAGCTTGGCCTGGGCGGCTTCTATCGTTGGAAAAGCTCCCGCCGCGAGCAGCGCAAAGATTGCCGATCCCAGGCTGGTGGGCACTCCGGCAGGAACCAGCACGGGCTTGCCCAGCACGTCGGCGTAAACCTGGTTGAGCACGGCGTTGTTTTGCGGGATGCCGCCGGCGTTGATTACGCGGTCCACCGGCACGCCATATTCGGCCATGCGTTCGAGAATGATGCGCGTGTGAAATGCAGTTCCCTCAATGGCCGCAAAGAGCTCGTCTTGCACGGTATGCACCAGATTCCAACCCAGGGTCACACCACCCAGTTCCGAGTTGACCAGCACCGTGCGGTCTCCATTGTCCCAGGTGAGCCTCAGCAGACCGGTCTGTCCAGCGCGATACGCTTCCAGACCTTTGGACAGCTCTGCGACCTTTACACCAGCGCGGCGCGCAATGGCCTCGAAGATGTCACCAGTCGCAGAGAGGCCCGCCTCAATGCCGGTAAATTGCGGATGGACGCTGCCCGGAACCACGCCACAGACGCCCGGAATCAGTTGCGTCTTGCGGCTCATGGCAATGATGCAGGTGGAGGTGCCGACCACGTTAACGACATCGCCCTCGCGGCAGCCCGCGCCAATCGCATCCCAGTGTGCGTCGAATGCTCCGACGGGCACGGGAATACCTGGCCGCAGACCAAGCTCCTCAGCCCACCGCGGAGCGAGGTGCCCGGCGAGATGATCGGAGGTGAGGTAGTCGCCCGCAAGCTTTTCTCGAATGCCGTCAAAGAGCGGGTCGAGTTTGGATAGGAACGATTGCGGCGGCAGGCCGTCCCACTTGGGATTCCACATCCACTTGTGGCCCATGGCGCAGACGCTGCGTTTGGCAAGCTTCGGGTCGGTGACGCCGCAGAGCGTGGCGGCCACCATGTCGCAGTGCTCGAAGGCCGAGGCAAATTGAGCGCGCTTTTCGGGATTATGCCTGAGCCAGTGCAGCAGCTTGGCGAAGCCCCACTCGTGCGAATAAACTCCGCCGCACCAGTCAATGGCCTCTAGGCTTTCGCGATGCGCGAGTTCAGTAATCTCCTGC
>Ga0302147_10001454_pt1 | contig 10539 bp, 7 predicted proteins | sample I_Bog_E3_2_FD_192438 | JGI IMG/M metagenome (GOLD analysis project Ga0302147, IMG submission 192438) | Peat permafrost microbial communities from Stordalen Mire near Abisko, Sweden - I_Bog_E3_2 | ecosystem: Environmental > Terrestrial > Soil > Wetlands > Peat | place: Sweden: Abisko, Stordalen...
CGTCGGCACCAGGTACATGATCCCTGTCTTGCGCTGGTCCTGCTGGAAGGTCGCGATCTTCTTTCCGTCCGCCGACCACGTCACAATCGCCGCATTGGAGTGCTGCCAACCGGCGTTGTCCGTCGCATAGCCAAAGTCCGGGACACCATCGAAGGTCAGTTGTTTCTCCGCGCCGGTGGCAACGGTTCGCACCCACAGGTTGTTGCCGCGCACAAACGCCGCCACCGTCCCGTCTGGCGAGAGCGTATCCACAGTCGCGCCTCTGCGTGCGCGCGGCTCTTTCTCAGAACTACCCTCCTCGGTCATGGAGCGCTTCGCCGGGTCTGCGATCATCGCCGTCGCTGCTCCGCTCGCGCTCGACTCAGTAAAGGAGATGCGTCCATCCGGCAGGTACGTCACATCGTCTACGGTGTGCAGCGCCAGGCGGTTGGCGTTGTAGTTCATCCAGCGCTCGGCCTGCGTGTAATCCTGCGCGGTATACACGCGCTGGGCTGCTGCAAAGGGAGACAGCCCAGGAACCAGCGCAGCCGCAGTCAGGGCAAAGACTTGTTGGAGTCGCATGGCCGCAATTCTACCAACGTGTAACTCTTGCAACGCGGAGCGGAGGGAGAAGGGGCCTTCAGGCCCCTGTTACGTCGCAGCGAAGGAATTGGGCTTTAGCCCCGGCTACCGCTTCCGCTCGCGGTCCAGTCGCAACTTCTCCTGGGCCAGACGCAGCAGCGCCGCTTCATCGCCGCGCCGTTGCGCCTCATCCATCTGCGCGCGCACCTCGCGCTGCCGCCGGTCGAGATACTTATCGTGCAGCGAATCCAGCGCGCTCTGCACCGTCGCCGCTGAGCTCTCCTGCGCGTCTTCCGCCGGAGCCTGCAACGCCCGCGCCAGCAGCGTTCGCGAAGCCTCATCCGGCGCGGCGTCAAACGGATTTTCCGGCGCCGGCGCATTCACCAGCACCTCGATCACGGCAGCGCTGGGCAGCTCCGCAAACCAGTCCGGATGCGCTCCCAGCTCCGCCGCCGCCAGCGCGCGCGCCGAGTCCGCCTCCGGCAGCACCAGGGCGCACAGCAGAATCCGCTCGACCTCAGTCACAGCGCTCGGCTGAGCCGCGCGCACGCTCTCCAGGCGCTGTTGCGCGGCCTGCTTCAGCTCCTGCCGCATCAGGCTGCTCTCGATGCCCAGCTTCTGCGCAGCGTCTTCGGCGAATAGACTGCGTTCGTAGGGGTTCGGCATTTGACGAATGTATGGAAGCACCATATTGAGAGCTTTGACTTTGGAGTCAGGTGTGCGCGCTGGAAAAGTGGTGCGGGCGTGGTCAATGATGAATTGCTGAAAATACTCCGCATCTCGAATGGCCGTGAAGTATTTATCGAAACCGCGTTCCTTGATGAATCGATCTGGGTCAAGACCATCCTCGAGCCTATAGACCTTAATTCGGAAACCTTCCTCTAACATCATTGAAATCGTGTTTCTTGTGGCGTTTGCGCCCGCTTGGTCAGGATCAAAACTCAGGACCACATTTTTTGTAAATCGACCGAGCAAACGCAGCTGGTGCTCCGTAAATGCCGTACCACTAGTCGCGAGTACGTTTGGAAGGCCGCTCATGAAGACACTTATGCAGTCCATCTGACCCTCGACGAGCAGTGCAGCGTCCTGCGCCTTGATCGCCGCCTTCGCCTTGTCCAGGTTGAAGAGCACCTGCCCCTTGGTATAGAGCACCGTCTCCGGCGAGTTGATGTACTTCGCCCCCGCCTTGGGGTCCACGTCGGCCGAGTCCAGCGCGCGCGCCGTGATCGCAATCGTCTTGCCCTGCTCATTCGCAATGGGAAACGTAATCCGCTTGCGGAAGCGCGCATACATCTGCCCGTCGCTGCCGTCCGCCTGCTCCTTGGAGCTGAACAATCCGCTGGCGCGCAGCACCTCTTCGCTGAACTGCTTGCCCAGCCGTTCGCGCATCTCGTTGAAGCTCTCCGGCGCGTAGCCGATGCGGAACTTCGCAATCGTCTCCGCGGTCACACCGCGGCCGCTCAGATACTCGCGCGCCCGCGCGCCTTCGGGCGACTTCAGGTTCTGCTCGAAGAATTGCGTCGCCACCTCGTGGATATCCAGCAACTGCTTCCGCAGTCCCGCCGCGCGCGCCTCCTGCGGCGAGTGGAACTCCCGCGCCGGCAGCGGAATCCCCATCTTCCCCGCTACAGAGCGCACCGCCTCAGGAAACGTCAGCGTCTCCATCTTCATCACGAAGGTGAACACGTCGCCATGCTCGTGGCAGCCGAAGCAGTAGTAGCTCGCCGTACCGGGATACAGGTAGAACGACCCTGACTTCTCCTTGTGGAACGGGCACAGCGCGCTCCAGTTCGCCCCGGATTTGCGCAGCTTGATGTACTCGCCCACAATGCGGACGATGTCGGTCTGCTGCTTCACGGTCTGGGCAAAACTGTCGGCCAAAATCTCCCTCGCTGCGCGTCTCTCCAGTGTAGGCGGTGCAGGGCCGCTTTTCCGGCGGAGAAGCGGACTTCAGTCCGCGGAAAGGTTCGCCCTGACCTTCTCAGGTGTCATAGCAACTACCCCTAAACATTCGGGTTGAAGTGAACCGGACCCGGAGTATTCTGGGTTCCCGGCAAATTCCGGCCACCCCCCGCCACCGGAGCAAGGAGAAGTTTTTATGACATTCCGCAAGTCAGTTCGCAGCCTGCTCATCGCCGCTGCACTCGTCATTCCCATCGCCACAGTGGCCGTTCCTCAGGCCCACGCCGGCATCTTTATCTCGGTTGGGTTCGCGCCGCCGGTGCTCCCCGTCTACTCACAGCCCTACTGCCCCGGTGACGGCTACATCTGGACGCCCGGCTACTGGGCCTACGGCGATGCCGGCTACTACTGGGTTCCCGGAGTCTGGGTCTTCGCGCCTCGCCCCGGCTACCTCTGGACTCCAGCCTGGTGGGGCTGGGACGGCGGCTTCTACCGCTTCCACCCCGGCTACTGGGGTCCCCATGTCGGCTTCTATGGAGGAGTGAACTACGGCTTCGGCTACGGCGGCGTCGGCTTCTTCGGCGGCGAGTGGCGCGGCGGCCACTTCTTCTATAACTCTGCCGCAGGCAACTTCGGCGGCGGCTTCCACCCACAGAACGTATACGTGGACCGCGACGTCGTGGTGCATAACACCATCATCAACAACAACCACGTCAGCTTCAACGGCCCCGGCGGCATCAATCGCCAGCCCAACGAACAGGAGTCGCGTTTCGCCAACGAGCAGCATCTCCAGCCCACCGGCGTCCAGGTGCAGCATGAGAACATCGCAGGCCAGGACCGCGCGCAGCTCGCCAGCGTGAACGGCGGACGCCCCGGCACCATGGCGGCGGCGAACGTCAGCTCCTATCACACCGTCGCCTTGCAGCACGCCTCGTCGCAGCCCATCTCGGCCAGCGACCGGCAGGTCGGCAAGGCTTACAACCCCAACACTCGTGAGGCCAACCAGGACCAGCGCATCTCCAACGGCCTGCGCGACGGCCAGATGACCTCCGGCGAGGCCTCCCGCGCCGACCAGCGCCAGTCCCAAATCGACCAGCAGGTGCACAACGACCGCGTGCAGAACGGCGGCACGCTCACCAACCAGGAACGCAACCAGATTAACGGGGAGCAGAACGGCGCCAGCCGCCAGATCTATAACGACAACCACAACGCCAACACGGTCACCCCCAATGCAGTGGACAACCGAGAGGCCAACCAGCAGCAGCGCACTGCCCAGGGTCTTCGCACCGGCGAGATGACCTCCGGCGAGGCTGCCCGCACCAACGCCAACCAGGGCGCGGTCGATCAGCAGGTACACAATGACCGCGTCGCGGACGGTGGCGCTCTTAACCAGCAGCAGCGTCAGCAGGTCAACCAGGAACAGAACCACAACAGCCAGCAGATCTACAACGAGAAGCACAACAACAACCGGATTCCACCACCCCCCCCGCCCCACAACGGCGGCAATAACGGGGGCGGCAAAAACAACGGCGGCAAGAACGACAAGCACTAACCGCTTCCCAGCCCAACACCGAACGGCCGGCGACCCCCTCGCCGGCCGTTTGTTCTTTCAACGCTCTACACTTGGTCTTATGCTCACTGCCGCCGCCCGCTCGCGCCTCGTGGTCGTTCTGGTGGGCGCGCGCAACCCGCAGAACATCGGCGCCGCCGCCCGCGCCATGCACGACTTCGGGTTCAGTGACCTGCGCATCGCCAACGACTTCGCCGCGCCCTTTGATGCGGCACAGCTCGAAGCCCTGTCACCAGGAAATACAGCCGCCGTCGCCGCTGCATCCGTGATTCAGAACGCGCGCCGCTTCGACTCACTTCAGGAGGCCATCGCCGACTGTCACCTCATCGTCGCCACCACCGCCATCGGCGGCCGCGAACTAACGCAGCCCATTGTCCCGCTGCAACAAGCCGCGCCACAGATTCTTGCGGCACTCGACACAACACACACCCCGCTACTCCCTACTCCCTATTCCCTACTCCCTGCCTCTGTCGCTCTCCTCTTCGGCTCGGAAAAAACCGGCCTCACCAACGACCAGCTCAGCCACGCATCGCTGCTCGCCACCATTCCGCTCTATGCGCCCGCCGACTCCCGGCATCTTTCCATGAACCTCGGGCAGGCCGTCGCCGTATGCCTCTATGAGCTCACCCGCGCAGGCCTTGAAGGCGCCCGCGAGCTGCCCGTGCTGCATGAAGCTGCTGCGACCGCGCAGGACCGTGAGCGCCTGACCCAGCTCCTGCTCGACGTGATGCATGCCACCGGCTATACCCGCCGCTATCCGCATAACTCTGACGCGCCGGTTGTACGAAGGCTTGTGCAACAGCTCGGCGCAACCCACCTGGAGGCGATGACGTGGATGGGCATCCTGCGCCAGGTTCTCCGTCGCGAGGAGAAGTCAACCGAATAGCCGCCATCAAGCGCGGAAATACTGAAAAAGAAGTAAGGGAGCGGCCAGGGATCACTCCCGCGGCTCACTCCCTCCGCAACTAGCCCGAACTACTTCAGCACCAGCGTGTTATCGGCGAGCTCGTTGGAGACCACCGAGATCACCGTTCCCGCGGCAAAGCTCGCGGTGGCCTCTTCGGCAACGATCTTTGTGCCGGCCTCCAGCTTCATGGGCACCACCTTGCCGGGCTCCAGTGTCAGCTCATCGCCGCCAGCCTTCACCTTGATCGGCTCTTTGGAGTCGTTCCGCACGCTGAACTTCACCAGCTTCACGTGGCTGTACATCGCATGGAAGGGGACCGCGACCGGCGCCACCTCCGCACTCGCGGCCTGAACTGCAAACATCGCAGCGGCCATCACCATGGTTCCTGCAACCATACGGTTCTTCATAACTACTCCTTAGAATCTGTATCTCTGCGTTGAGTCCCCCGCCATGGATCAGGAGACTCGCCGCACAGTTCCCTACGCACGCGGTTGCGCACCGGTTCCAGATTTCTCAACTTTTTTTAGACCCACCTGCTTACAACTTAAGACTTACAACTTAGAACTCAGATCCTCCACCCACATCGAACTAGAATAGAGTCTGTGCCCGACCTCCTCGCCAACATGAATCCGCAGCAGCGCGAGGGCATCCTGTCGGTCGATGGGCCCGTGCTTCTGCTCGCCGGCGCCGGCAGCGGCAAGACCCGCGTCATCACCCACCGCATCGCCTATCTCATACAGGAGCGCGGCGTCTCGCCGGACTCCATCCTCGCCGTCACCTTCACCAATAAGGCCGCCAAAGAGATGGCCGAGCGCGTCGAGCGCATCCTCGGTCACACCACACTCGCGCAACCCACACTGGCGACCTTCCACAGCTTCTGCGTGCGCGTCCTGCGCCGCGACATCGAAACACTTCGAATTGGCGGCAAAGGCCTGACCCGCACCTTCGCCATTTACGACGAGACCGACCAGCAGGCCGTCGTCAAGGCCGCCATCAAGCGGCTCGGCTTTGACGACAAGCAGCTCAAGCCCCGCGTTGCTCTCGGCCGCATCTCCTGGGCGAAGAACCACATGATCGACCCGCAGGAGTACTTTCTCGCCAGCACCAACCCCATGGAAGAGCGCATCGCGCACATCTTCAAGATCTACCGCGACGAGCTCTTCAAGGCCAACGCGCTGGACTTCGACGACCTGCTGCTTGAAACCGTACGCCTGCTCAAATCCTCCAGCGAAGTGCGCGAACGCTACAACCGCCGCTACAAATACCTGCTCATCGACGAGTACCAGGACACCAACCGCCCACAGTACGAGCTGATGAAGTTGCTCGGCGCGCACGGCAACGTCTGCGTCGTCGGTGACGAGGACCAGAGCATCTACAGTTGGCGTGGCGCGGACATCAAGAACATCCTCGACTTCGAGAAGGACTTTCCTGCAGCGAAGACCATTCGTCTCGAGCAGAACTACCGCTCGACGCAGACCATCCTCGAAGCTGCTAGCGCCGTCGTCGCGCAGAACCTCCAGCGCAAGGGCAAGACACTCTTCACCACCCGCGAGGGCGGCTCGCTCATCGGCTACTACGAGGCGCCCGACGGCGAGAACGAAGCGCTGTTCATCGCCGACCGCATCGCCACCTACTTCCGCGAGGCCGGCGACAACCCCGACGACACACCCCGCTGCGCCGTGCTCTACCGCACCAACTCGCAGTCGCGACTCGTCGAAGAAGCGCTGCGCCGCTACCAGATTCAGTACCACATGGTTGGCGGTTTCAGCTTCTACGACCGCGCCGAGGTCAAGGACATCCTGAGCTACCTCAAGCTCGTGCAGAACCCGCATGACAGCATCGCACTGGGCCGCGTCGTCAACTCACCGCCGCGCGGTATCGGCAAGACCACCATGGAGACACTCGAACGCATCGCGCTCACCGCCGGCGTCAGCTCGTGGGACGCCATCGAGCGCGCCGCCGAAGAACAGCTCCTCCCGGCCCGCGCCCTCTCTGCACTCGGCAACTTTCGCAAGCTGATCGAGGACGCCCGCGCCATGCTCGGCCCCGACTTCACCGAAAAACTCTCTGCTGACATCGGAGGGAGCAGGGGCCTTCAGGCCCTTGAGTCCGATGCGCAAGAAGACGCGGGCTTTAGCCCCGGGCTCTCCACCGATTCCGATGCCACCTTCGACGACGCCCCCCTCATCCCCAACGACGCCAACACCGACTTCGACACCAGCTTCAACTTTGACTTTGACTTCGGCCCTACCGAAGAGATCTCCACCATCGCCCCGGAGAACAACGCCGGCCTCAACCCCTTCGCGCCTATCCCACTGAAGCCGGGTGCCCCATCCATGACGACGGCGTCATCGTCGGCATGGGTGGGAGACGATGCCGTCCACGAAGGCTTCCGCAAACCCGGCAGCCCCGCCACGCTCCCCGAGCTCATCAAGTTCCTCAACGACCGCTCCGGCTACATCCGCGCCCTCGAAGACGAGGCCACGCCGGAGAGCTTCTCGCGCATCGAGAACCTGAAGGAGCTCGCCAACGCCGCGCAGGACGCTACCGCACGCGGCGAGTCGCTCGCCGAGTTCCTCGACCACGCCGCACTCGTCTCCGACGCCGACTCCTACTCCGCCGAGGCCCGTGTCACGCTCATGACGCTGCACGCCGCCAAGGGCCTCGAGTTCCCGCTCGTCTTCCTCGCCGGCATGGAAGAAGGCCTCTTCCCGCACTCGCGCACCCTCACCGACCCCGAGCAGATGGAGGAGGAGCGCCGCCTCTGCTACGTCGGTATGACCCGCGCCATGGACACGCTCATCCTCACCCGCGCGCGCTACCGCCGCCGCTACGGCAACGACAGCCCGGAGTCCTCCATGCCCTCGCGCTTCCTCGACGAGGTCCCCGCGCGCCTCATCGAAGATTTATCGCCAAAGTCCTATGGCAGCGCCTACGCCACACCCTATCCGCAGCGCGGCGATCACAACGAGTTCAGCAACGACTCCGGCTACAGCTATGAAGATGAGTCGCAGGACACCGCCGCCGCACCCCGCAACTACGCCGCGCAGCGCTTCGGCAACCGTCCTCGCCCCGGCGGCGGCCCGCTGGACAACACCGCCGCCTTCTTCGGCAGGGGCGGCAAGCTGACCATGCGCCCTAAACTGCACATCGACGCCCCCACCGGCCGCACCGGCCTGGGCAAAGGCGCGCGCGTCCGCCACCCCAAGTACGGCGAAGGCATCATCTTCGCCCGCGAGGGCGACGGCGAAGACGCCAAGCTTACCGTACAATTCAGTAGTCACGGGATGAAGAAGCTGGTGGAGAAGTTCGCCCAGCTCGAACGCCTGTAGGCGCATCCCAACCCTGGAAACGAGAGAAGAGACCCATCATGGCAAACACCAAATCCACCACCGACAAGCTCGAGCGCAAGAAGCTCAAGCGCACCGCCCGCAAGAAAGCCGCACCCAAGGCTCCCCGCACCGGCGCCCGCGGCGAAAACAAGGCCAAGATCAAGAAGGCATCGCGCGGCCAGAGCAAGCGCTAAGCTGAAGCCGAACTACTCTAGTTCATATAGTGTTCTTCAAATATCGGATAATCATCTCTGGGGATGCTGCTCAAGCAGTGGCATTCCCCGGAGATGTATTCGTTTGAAGGGATAGCGTGGGATCGTGAAGCAAATTATCAGTGGCACCTTAATTACGATTGCTCTGGCCCACCCTGGAATAGGACAGGATGCTACTTCTCCGCGGGCTGTCGTAGTTTGCGATGAAAGGATTACATGCTCGCACCGATATGACAATGGCGAGCTGCTCAGAACTGTTACTGGTCCGAATGGGGTTTCGGTCACTGCAGCACTTGAGCAGAGTAAAAACGGCAAATACTTCCGCCTGCGACTTGGCGTATCGAACGGTTCGCAAAAGACGTTCGATCTTATCCCGGAAGCATTTCGCTTGGATGTTGTGGGACAGAAGCCAAAGGTGATGAAACCGATTCCTCCGGAGGACATCGAGAAGGCCGCCGAGCGCGCGGCTTTCTGGGGCAACTTTCTCACGGCAATGACTGCCCACATGGCACGTGACACTGTTAAAACCACAAGTAGAACAGAGATACAATCTTCTGGTTCGGTGAGCTTGAATGGTCTCGATGGTACCCGCGTCACTGGAAACTACGCCGGAACCGATGCGTCGAAAACGACGTCGACGACATCGATTCCGGACTACACAGCCCGAGCAGAAGCAGCACAGGCGATCAGAGATCGCAATCAACTCGTTGCGGCCAAGAACGCACAGGTCGCCGAATCAGCCTTGCGCGACAATACATTGGAACCAGGACAGGCAGTTGGGGGATTCGTCTACTTCAAGTCCGCAACCGCCGATGAACTTCGTGTTCATATCACCGTTGACGATACGGAATACGATTTCGAGTTCTAGCACCAAACTGAGGCGGCCCCACAAAGTGCCCGTCCCAGTCGTCCTGCTCCCGCATACAATCATCACAATCCTGTAAATCCCCGCTGACGAGGCACGCCCTGGCCCGCCAAATCTTCGCCACCAAATCCATCGACAAGCTCATCTCGGACTCCGAGCTGCCCGAGAACGCGCTCAAAAAGTCCCTCGGCCCGGTCTCGCTCACGGCGATGGGTGTGGGCATCGTTATCGGCTCGGGCATCTTCACGGTCATCGGCACGGCCATCGGCGGCAACCCGGCGTTCGTCGCGGATTGGAAGGGCTCGCCGATCATCGACCTCATCCTGCACCACGGTGCTGTCGCAGGACGCCCCGGCGCCGGCCCCGCGCTGGCCATCTCACTGATCCTCGTCGCCACGGTCTGCGCGTTCACCGGGCTCTGTTACGCCGAACTCGCCAGCATGATCCCCATCTCCGGCTCGGCGTACACCTACACCTACGCTACGCTCGGCGAGCTCATCGCCTGGATCATCGGCTGGGACCTCATCCTCGAGTACGCCTTCGCCAACATGAGCGTGTCTGTTGGATTTGCGGCTCACATTGTGGATTTGCTCGACTGGCTCAACATCCGCATCGACCCCAAGTGGCTCTCGCCCGCATTTCTCCCGCAGTGCCTGCAGGACCTCGCCGGCAACGACATCTTCAAGCCCGGCTGGCACTCCGGCTTTGACTTCCCCGCCTTCTTCGTCGTCTTCTTCATCACCGTGCTTTTGGTCATCGGCATCCGCGAGTCCGCGCGCACCAACAACATCATGGTGCTCATCAAGTCCGCGGCCATCCTCGCCTTCATCCTCTTCGGGCTGTCGTTCATTCACCCCGGCAACTACGTCCCGTTCTCACCCAACGGCTTCTCAGGAATCCTCGCCGGCGGCAGCATCATCTTCTTCACCTACATCGGGTTTGACGCGGTCTCCACCGCCAGCGAAGAGTGCCGCAACCCGCAGCGCGACGTCCCCATCGGGATCATCTGCACGCTCATCGTCTGCACCATCCTGTACATCGGCGTCTCACTCACGCTCACCGGCCTGGTCAAATGGAACACCGTCGCCGGCGACGGCGCGCCCATCGTCAACGCCCTCAAGCGGCTCTCCGTCGAGCCCGGCGCGCACCGCCTGCACTACGTTCGGTTGTTCGTACTCATCGGTGCCATC
>Ga0302147_10001460_pt1 | contig 10519 bp, 8 predicted proteins | sample I_Bog_E3_2_FD_192438 | JGI IMG/M metagenome (GOLD analysis project Ga0302147, IMG submission 192438) | Peat permafrost microbial communities from Stordalen Mire near Abisko, Sweden - I_Bog_E3_2 | ecosystem: Environmental > Terrestrial > Soil > Wetlands > Peat | place: Sweden: Abisko, Stordalen...
ATGGGCTTGCGCAGATCTCCGACAGCGCCGGCGAGAACGGCCCGAACGGCACCAGGCAGAGATATGCGCCCACGAACAGCACCGGCACCATCAACGCCAATGACGCGGTCGGGTCGCGGGTGAGCCGGACTCTGGCCACGAGATGGCCGACGAGCATGGCGGCGAGCGGGGTCAGTGCCAGGCAGGCGGCGGCCGCCACGAACAGCGCTCCCCAAAGTAGCGGCCCCATGCGGCGCGCGGCGATCAGGATGACGGTGATGAGCGATCCGAGTGTTTGCAGGCAGAGCGACCAGAGTGCCGGGTTGAACGATTCCATCAGCGGGAACGACAGGTGCAGGGTGTTGCCGACCGGAAACAGCGCGTTGCTGTACCAGGCGATTGTGTCGGCGGCGGCACTTGAGCCGTTGTAGCCGGTGAGGAACGCCGTTGCGACATCGCGTGCGACAAGCGCCGGCGTGGGACCCACCGGAAACAGGGCCGCGAGCAGCGGCGAGCCGGTCAGGACGCTGGCGGCCTGGGGCGTTCCCGGCAGGGCAAGCACGACCGCGGCACCGAGCAGGATTCCGGCGACAGCCGGGATGGCGAGCCGCACGGCCCGGCCGGCAACCAGGCGAGGAACCGACGCATGGTTTCCTCCGCAAGCCCAGGTGAGCGCGAAGCCGCTCACCGCTAGAAACATGCAGATCCCGGAATAGCCGTCCGCCAGCATTGCGATTACGACGGCGCCAGGTGAATCGTGCTGGAAGAGCGGCGTTGGCTGAAGCTGCGGATGGAAGGCTGCGAGGTAGGTGGACATTACGACCTGGATGATTGCCACGCCGCGCAGCCCATCCAGATAGCGCAGGCGCCATAGGGTGGAGTTGCTCATGCTGGTCCCTTGCTCGGGGTATGACGTGTCGGCGCGGGAGGGAACTGGTGGGTGCCGCTACCAGGGCGCGGCGGCGTTGTTCGTCGCGGCGACTGGATTGCCCAGCGCGTCGAAGTCCGCATTGGCGATCGTGCCGGTCGCGAGGTCGGCGCTCCACCGTTGAGTCAAAGGGTCTTCGTGGGACAGGAGCACCAGTCGATCGCGTCTGATCGTGTAGGTGGTGACTCCCGACTGTTCCTGGCGCCGGCGCAGTGTTGCCGGGAGCGTGTCGTCGTCCGTCACGATGATGTGGGTAGGCTGGCCGCTTGTTGCGCGCACGGTGCGCTCCAGCAGCTTGAAGCCGTGAGCGGTGATGAGTGCGGCGACCGCCGTTCGCCGCAATTCCTCATCCGCCGCGATCAGTGTTTGGTAGGTGAGGATTGCGACGGCGCATAGCTAGCGGGCGGCATCGCGCCGATGGTGACGAGCCATATTGCGGGCCCGCTGGAACAGCGAGCGAGCCAAGGCGTCGTCACTCAAATGGGCCTGTGGCCTTGTTCCTTCCGAACGCCCGATCGCCGGAACCGACCATGCCTCGGGGCTGGCTTGGAGGTCGGGCAAGGGTAAGGGGAAGCTGCTGCTATCCATCCCGTTTCATCCTCGCTGACTACCGGATGTTGATCGGCGACATCTGGACGGCGCCAGCGATGTTGAGGGATTGCAGCAGGGCGATGATGTCTGCCGTGCCTTGGATCGAGCCGAGAGATGGTGCGAGGCTTGCCTGGGCGACCGAGAAGTAGCTGCGAAGCTCGCTCAACAGCGACCCTGCGCGCGGGTAGATGATGGTGATCGGCGCGTCGTCTGGCAGGCCGGCGAGTTGTCGGGCGGCGTCGAAAGCGACCTCGTATCCACCGACGCTGTCGACCAGGTGAAGGTCAAGCGCCTGGGCGCCGGTCCAGACCCGGCCTTGGGCGATGGCGTCGACACGCTCCCGCGGCAGTTTGCGGCCGTCTGCCACGGTGTCGAGGAACATGCCGTAGACGTCGCCGATATGGTCCTCGAGGCGGTCTTTCTGTTCCGTCGTCAGTGGCTGGATGCTGGACCACATCGAGGTCGTCGAGCCACGATCGACGGTATGGAAGTGGACGCCGAGATTGGTGGCGACCCCGGCGAATTCCAGCTTGCCGGCGAATACCCCGATCGAGCCGGTCAGGGTTTCCGGGTCGGCGATGATGCGGGATGCGTGGCTGCTGATCCAATACCCTCCGGAGGCCGCATAGTTTCCCATGCTGACCACGACGGGGGTCTTGCGGACGATGCGGCGGATTTCGGCGTCGATCATCGCTGATCCTGTCACCGAGCCGCCCGGTGAATCGACCCGAAGGATGATGGCGGCGATACCGGGCTGCTTGGCAGTGTCTCGCAGCAGCTTCGCCAGCCGTGTTGGGTTGATGGAGCTGGTGTTGGCGGTATCGGCCGTCGGCTCGCCGATCGTCCCGACCGCGGTGATCAGGGCCATCTTCGCCGGCTTGCCTTCAGTGGGGCCGGGGGCTCTTTCGTAGTTTGCGAGCGTAACCGTGGGCCGCTGATCATCTTGCTGTGGCGGATCGAGGGCGACCGCGTCGATGAGGTTTCTGTCGAGGGCCTGGCGTGCGGTCAGGGGCGCGTGGGCGAAGGCATCCCGGACGGCCGCCTCGGACAGATGGCGGGACGTGGCGATGGCGTCTGTTACGGTTCCGTAGAGGCTGTCCGCGAGGCTATCGAGCATCTGCTGATGATCGGGGGACGGGTCGTTCCGCTCAAAGGTCTCGGGATAGGCTTTGTAGCGTCCCTGCCTCGCGAAATCCGCTGACACCCCCAACCGGTCGAGGGCGGCCCGCAGGAAGGGCATTTCCAGGTGGATGCCGGACGCGCCGAAGCTGCCGCTGTCGAGCAGGGCGATGTGTGTTGCCGCGGTAGCGATCAGGTATTCGGACACGCTGCCGGTCCCTTCGCCGAATCCGTAGGCGAACACATCGACTGTGCGGTTGGTGGCGCGGCGGTAGCTGCGGAGGGCAGCCGAAATTTCCTCTGCGGCGATGAGCGAGCAGCAGGCGGGGCCGATGGTGATTTGGATGGCGTGGACGCGCGGGTCCTGCGCCGCCATCGCGATCTTGTGAGCGACCATGGCCAGGGATGGAGACTGCCCGAGCAGCCCGGTCAGGCTGTCGGCGGCGGGCGATACGTCTTTGACGGGGAGCGTGAGATCGATCGAAAGATCGAAGTTGCGCGGAAGCGATGGCGCTGGCCAGAGCAGCAGTGTGGCGAGCGCGGCGATCGCGGTAAGAGCGACGATACGCTGGATGACGATGATTGTTGTGTTGGTGGCCGAGCCGGTGACGCGCAGCACCTGGAAGATGCGGCCGAAGACGGTGCGCGCTCTCGCTAGGATGGTGGATAGCATCGTCAGACCTTTCCCGGTTGCGTTTCAGTTCCGGCCGTGGAGGGGGCCGCCGTGGGTGTTACGAACGGGACGAGGTGCCCTTGGTTGATGAGCACGGGTTGGTAGATGAACTTGAGTCCGCTGGGGCTCCGATAGGTGACGAGTCCTGGTCCAACGTAGATCCAGGCGTACTGGGGTAGCGCTCTGGAAGCCTCCAGCAGCGTTTCAAGCAATGGCCAGGCCGAGGTGTGGGTCTTCGGGAAGTGGTTCTCGTTGAACAGGCCTATGCTGATATCCAGCGCGATCGCCGTCTGTCTGCCGGAGAAGCCGACTAGGCGCTCGGGGAGTTGCGGCGGGTTCGACGGTACTTTTGTCTCCGTTGGAGGCACGACCATCAGCCAGCACGAGATTCCGGGGCTGTAGCAATATAGGTCCTGCATCTCGATGGTAGCAGCGACGGCTTTGCCGGTGCCGATCTCTGCCTGAGCGATTGGGTGAGGCGCGAATCGGCCGGTCGGGACCTGTGCATTGAGGGCGTTGGCCCAGGCAGCGGCGAAGGTGTTTGCGTAGCGTGCGCCGATCTCGGCCGGGGACGAGCCTTCTGTTTCGGGGGCCCAGATCAGCAGCCAAGACAAGGACGCCGGGATGATGCGGACCGAGGTCAGCAGGTTGATGCCGGCGAACAGCCCTGAGCCAAGCGATGTGAGGCCTTGGGTCGGAAACGCGGCGCTTAACCCGGTGTTGGTCGCTGCAGACAGCAAGTTCAAGCCATTGCCCGCGTCGATGCTTTGGACAGGAGCGATCCGAGGCGCCGCGTCGTGTAGCCCTTCGGCCATTCCCGCGGTTCGCATGATGAGCATTGCGTCCGAGGGCGGTCCTTCGGTGGACGTGCTGACTGCGCAACCGGCGAGGATCGCGCTGGTCATCAGCATTGGTGCGAAAAAGCGCACTGCAAGGTCTCCTTGTGATATTCCCGATCGCAAACAGACGCTAGCATGCCGTCCGGAAGTCTGCCTACAATGGCCGAAAGTTTTTCGTCGCGGCTTCTGGCCGTCGGGTTGGTCAGGTATCGGTGTGGGTAGGACTGTTGTCGCGGAGTTCGTCGGTGGCCAAGGCTATCTGTGCGGCAGTTTTGTTTGTCCTGGCGGGTTCCGCGGCTGTGGCGCAGGACGGTGTGCCCGGGCGGGACTGGCTACGCGAGGGCCAGCAGGGCTGGTTTTGGTATCACGACCCGCCAGCAGAGGAGATTGTCGCACCGGTTCCGCTGGCGCCGCCCGCTGCTCCTCCAGCGCCGGACACGAAAGCCCGGCCAGCCGCACCCGTTCCGCCGCCGCCTACTGCTGTCGATCCCGCAACCTTCTCCGCGGCCTGGTTCCGGGCAAAGCTCGATGGATACCGGGATGCCGCGATTGATGATCCCACGCCCCAGAACGTCGAACGCTACCTCTACCTGCAGCACGTGATGATGGATAAGGCGTCAACCTTCACCGATGCGTTTCGGCAGGTCGTGGCGACGACTCCCTATCTTGATGCGAACAACGAGCGTCCGATCGATAGTGCCGGCGCCAATGCGACCAACGAAATTGCCGAAGCTGCAACCACGGATTTGGTGAAAAAGCTTGCCGAAAAGGTTGGTCTGGTTTTTTTCTTCAGCTCCGGGTGCGCGATCTGCGAGCAGCAGGTTGATGTGCTTGAGGCTGCTCAGCGGATCTACGGTTTCAGTGTTCTGGCGGTTTCCTTGGATGGCAAGCCCTTGCCGGGTGGTAGGCCAAAGGCATGGGTGGTGGATGCCGGACAGGCCCATAGAATGGGGGTTCGTGCCGCGCCGGCCATCGTGCTGATGCGGCCACCTGGTGAGTTCGCGGGTGTTTCGGAGAGCGTCTTGAGTTTGACCACGCTGGTTGAGCGGGTGCTGTTGCGCGCCCGGGTCGCCGGCTGGGTCAGTGATGCGGATTACCAGGCGACGCAGCCGGTGCAGAAGCGGTCGCTGCTTGGGCTGTCGCAGGAGATCACCGCGGAGATGCTGGAGGACCCCGTGTCGCTCTCGCAATTCCTTCACCAGCGGCTGGGGGGCGCGCCATGAGGGGCATTCTGGTTTGGAGGCCGTGGCGGCTTTTGGTCACGCTGCTGGTCGCGTGGGCCTTGCCGCGGGCCGCGATGGCGGATTTGAACGGCGAGATGAATACGATGTTCGGGTCGATGGCGACCGCGACACCGCCGTCGCTCTTTGCGACCGCCCGTCGCGGTGTGATTGCCGGAGGGTCGTTGGCTGTTCGCAATCCGATTGTGAACACCAATCTGGTCTCGATCACGCCCCCTGGTTTCAAGGCCGGCTGCGGGGGAATCGACTTCTTTGGAGGCTCTTTCTCGTTCATCAATGCGGCTCAGTTTCAGGCGCTGCTGAAGGCGATTGCGGCGAACGCGGCCGGCTATGCCTTTGAACTGGCGATGAACTATATGTGCCCAGGGTGCATGTCGACGATCGAGACCCTGGCAAGGAAAATCCAGGACTGGATTTCCAAGTTTTCAAACTCCTGCCTGATGGCGCAGGGTCTGGTGAATGATACGGTGGCGGCTGCCACGAATACCACTAATAACAAGGCGTCTGTGCTCGGGATGTTGGATGGGGTCAAGCAGGACGCCTTCGACGCATGGACCAACCTGACCAGTCCGAGTCCGGTTTCATCGCTGCTGGCCGGAGCGCCCGCGACCGCGGCGAAATCGCTGCAGGGCAATGTTACCTGGCGGGCCCTTGTCAAGCAGAACGCGGTGTCCTGGTTTGGCTCCGGCGATAGCAATCTTCTGCAGATGTTGATGAATATCGGCGGAACGGTGATCGTTGGCAATCTGACCGATGATTCGGAAGGCACCGGCAGTCAGGACCTTAATCTTCAGACGATTATCGGCAGGCCGGACCTTCTCACATCCATGATCAACGGCGGCACATTTACCATCATGGTGTGCGATACAACCGACCAGGACGGTTGTCTGGCGCCTACCTCGGGTTCCGTTACGCTGGTCGGGTTCCAGCAGATGATTGTCCAGGCCTTCGAGGGGTCGGCAACCTCGACGGGGATCATCGCCAAGGTGGCTGATGGCGTGCCGCTGACGAGTGCTGAGCAGGCCGCACTGGGTTTCCTGCCGGATGGCTTGGGTGGTCTTGTGATCCGGCTGTCGGCGAAAAGCCGGGATGCTGCGACGGCGCTGGTTGACTCGGCCGCGCCCCAGATCGCCGGCTTGATGGCAAAATCTTTGGTCGATGGCATGCTTCGCGCGGTTCGGGCGTCGATATCCGCATCCACCGACGCGCACGCGAAGGATGTGGAAAAACTGTTGCAGGAGTCGTGGACGGCGGTGCGCGCCGAAGAACTGGCGCATCAAAGCCTCTATGGAAGCCTGCCGCAGGTGGTCGCGAGTTACACCTCTTTGATGGGGGTGACCATGCCCCCGTCATCGACATTCATGAGCGCCTTGAACGGCGCCGGGAAGAAGAACTGAGATGTGGACGATCTATTCCGTCGGCGACCTGGCATTTCTGCAGCAGGTGCTGCAGGGCGTCGTCATGCTGTGTGGTGCCGACGACTGGATGGCGGCGGCCAGGATAGCGACCCTGATTGGAGTCCTGTCGGTTTTTTTCCGGAGCTTGAACAGGGGAGGCATGTCGATCGACTTGAAAGAGCCGTTGATCGCGATGATGATCTATCTGATGGCTTGCGGCACCACGACAACGGTCGCCATCGAAAGCATTGAAACCGGCGCTGTCGTGACGCAGGCGGGTGTTCCGCTCGGCATGGCTGCTGCCGGATCGATCGTGTCGTTGCTCGGGATGCGCCTGACCGAGCTGTTCGAGCAGGCATTCGCGACCCCTCAGATGCTGCAGAATGGGTTTGGATCGTCACTTGAAGCGATCAAGGTGGTTCGCATCAACACGATGACGGTTTTTGGCTACGGAGCCGCTAACGCTCCCGATTCGGGCGCCGATGTCTATACGAGTTGGGTGCATTATTTCACGGAATGCACGATTCCTGGTCTGGAGAAGGGGCGGATTACGGCGAACCAGCTTTTGAGCAAGACGCCGTTCTCGGCGGCGGTGCAGCTTGTGACGCCGGTGAATGGGACCGAGATCTATATCGGCGGCGCGCCCACGGACACCGATTGCACCAATGCCTATACCCAGTTGCTAAACTATACGACCACGCGTTTCGTGCCGCTTCTGTTGGCCCAGCTTTCGTCGCCCCTCGGCGGGGCGCCCAATTCGACGGCCGCGGCTACAACGATAATTACGAATGCCTTGAATGGTATTGGCCAAGGGACGGTTTCGGTAACAGACTTCATCGAGACCGGCGTTCTGGTGCCGATTTTCTTCGACGCGTTGTCCTCTAGCGCCGGATCGACCTTTGCGTCCTCGTATTCGACCATGGTTGCGGATGGCCAGCGGAACCGGGCGTCGCAATGGCTCGGCCAGCAATCCCTGTTCACTTCGTACATCCGGCCGATGATGGCCTTTATCGAAGGTTTCCAGTTTGCGATTATGCCTTTGGCCCTGCTGGCTGCTCTCCTCGGTGGCGCTTCTTTCGGACTTGCGTCGAAGGTTCTTGCCGGGTTGGTCTGGATACAGCTTTGGTATCCCCTGCTCGCGATCGTTAATCTCTATGAACAGATGGCGTTGACCGGCGAGATGACAGCGATGGTCGGCGCCGGCAACGCGTTGACCAGCTTGGCCGGCACTCTCCAGGGAGACCAGTCGTTCCTGTCTTGGTTGGCGATCGGCGGGATGTTGGCGACGTCCGTCCCGGCACTCGCCGGCGCTTTGGCTTTTGGGACCTACCAGGGCGTCGCCGGGTTGGTTGGTTTGGGCGCGGGGATCGGGAGCTCGGAGAACCTGGTGCCTGACGTGGCGGCGCCTCGCGAGATCGGTCATCAATATTCGGGGATTTCGGCGGCGCCGTTGAGGCAGGTTGACCCGACGATGGGTCTGCGGTCGACCGGCTCTGATGCAGTCGTGCCGTCGATGACGTTTACGAAGGTTGATGCAGGGAGAATTGAAAGCGCGCGAAATGAGTCCGACGCTAGCGTTTCTGATTTGCGCTCCGTGCTTAGTCACAGCACCGGCACGGGTTTCAGTGTGGATGATCGAGGAGGAGAGTCTTCCAGGGTTAGCCGGTCGAATTCGACGGGAACGACGGAGTCGCTTGCGAGTACGCTGAGCGATGTCGCATCAACCGTGAAGCGGCTTAGTGATGATCAGGGAATCCACGAGGATGTTGGTTGGAAGATGGCGGCTGGTGCTGCTCTTGGATATCGTAAGGCGGGAACTGGTGGAAGCGGTGGCGTTGATCTGAGTCATATGACCGGATTAACCCAGCAACAGCGGACGGCGGGAGAGGAGGCGTTTACCAAGACGTTCTCCGACCAACCACAAGTTCAGGCACAGTTGCTTAGTTCGATTGCCAAGGATATTGTGCAAAACCGTGAACATTCTGTGTTTGCGAGTTCTAACCAGTCTGACCAGAGTGCGATCCAAAAATCGGCGTCTAGGGCCGTTAGTGCAATCGAATCTTATCAATCCGCCGTATCGAGTTCTGTCAGTTCCGGTGCTAATCAGACCGTATCCTCTCAGGCGGCGGTCGCTGCCGTCCTCTCTAATCCGGAGGCTCGGGCGGCATTGACCGGGGCTGTGGTTCGCTTCGGTCTTGGGGGTCAGGCTATGGCAGCGACGAACCACAATCAGGAGCAGTGGCGGCGGAATTATGGTGGCCAGGCAGGAGCTGAGGTGATGGGGCAGTTTTTTGCTCTTGGTGCTTTCAACCCAGCCTCCGCTGATCACGGTGGCGCTTTGTTGGAGAGGGGGGCCGTGAATTCCGTGTTGAGCACTGCGATTGGTGGTCAGTTCCCAACCATCGGGGGTGCTTCGCGGAACGAGGGCATTGGTGGCGGAGCCAAGGGGCCCGCCGGCGGGGCGGGAGGATCTGGGGTTAGGGGCGCGGTCCAGCAGGGCTTGCACGTGGCGGGGCAGGCTGTGGACGGCGTTACACCGGAAACCATTGGGCGCCAGTTTGATCAGAATAGGGCGGCGCAGGTTGAGAGGGGAGCCGTGTTGGCTGCCCCGGTTGCCGACGCGATTTTGGCGCAAAATCAAAAGCATGCTGAAGCAGATCGTACGGCAACGACGGCTGAAAGGGTCCATGGTGTGGTCCAGGGTCTTTCTGACATGGGTGGCGACCTGGTCGCCGCTGTGACTGGCGGAACTTCCGGTGTGGCCGCCGCGGGTGCCGCCCGGGTCGATGGGTATGAGCATCAAGCCAAGCATGCCGGTCTGACTGATGTTCAGGCGAGGTATTATGCTCATCGAGCAGGCGGGGTCGATGGACCGGAGGTTGGCGAGATGTCCAGAGGCGTTCGCCGTGAAGCCGTTGGTGCTGGGTGGAGCCGGAGCCAGGCGGATATGCTGGTCGAGAGGATTGATGCCGCTGCGACCGGCGCCGGGACGCCTGGGGCGGACCTGCGCCTCAGCCATATTGCTGCGGATAATCTGGCGCACAACATGGGTGGCGGTGAGGTGAGCCCCTCGATGAGAGATGCGCTTGGTAAGGCGGTCAGGAGGACCGGCTCTGATCCTTGATCGAAAGGGGCGAATGGCACGCCACGGCCCGATCGATGGTTGTTGTGTTTCCTTATCGGGCCCGGTAGGATGTTCGCCCTTTGTTGCTGCTTTTGGGGCCTAGGAAGGTCGGAGGTTGAGATGGACATCTTGGCCATTGGCGTATTCGTGGTTGTTTGCTTAGTGGTGGCGTGGTGGCAAAGGGGTTCGCGGCCGTCGGATTTCGTCGCCCTTCCGCACGAAGGTTGTGGTTCGGGTTTTGATGATTCGTTTGGCCGGCGCGGTGGAACGGATGTCGTGACTGATCCTACTGGTCTCGCGTTGGCATATGGTCCGCGAGCGGCGTTTGGTGGTCCTTGGGGGTTCGGTGAGCAGCGGGATGAATCCTGCGATCGCTCCGGAATGGGTGTTGTCACTGAGGCACACGATCTAGGGGCGGCATTTTATGGGCCCATGGGCCTCAGTGACCAGTAGACGTCCACAGGCCATCGCTGACCAGCGAAGCCGAGTGGGCGATGGAGGGCAGGATGCGCGTTGAGTTTATTCCGAGCGCGAGAAACGTCGTCGGGTTCCCTGTCGAGCGGCGGGAGCGGCCGACGGTCGATCTGTTGCACCGGGTCGCACCCGCCTTCTACGAGGTCGACTATGT
>Ga0302147_10001461_pt1 | contig 10512 bp, 10 predicted proteins | sample I_Bog_E3_2_FD_192438 | JGI IMG/M metagenome (GOLD analysis project Ga0302147, IMG submission 192438) | Peat permafrost microbial communities from Stordalen Mire near Abisko, Sweden - I_Bog_E3_2 | ecosystem: Environmental > Terrestrial > Soil > Wetlands > Peat | place: Sweden: Abisko, Stordalen...
CTGGTCGGGCAGGTCTTGGCGCTCGACGGTGCCGAGGGCCTCATGATGGTGGGGATCGAACTCCGCGCCAACGGCAGGAATCGCCGTCACATTCAACTGGCGCAGAACATCTTCCATCTGTTTCACAATGATTTCGACGCCGGAACGCAACTGCTCGGCAGTACTGTCGGACTTGAGCGCCAATTCGAAGTGGTCCATTACCGGCAGAAATTTTTCCACCACGCTGCCCACGGCGTAATCGCGGTCAGCGGCGCGCCCGCGCTCGGACCGCTTGCGGGCATTCTCGAACTCCGCCTGCAACCGGGCGAGGCGGTCTAGCAGTTGATCGCGCTCAGCCTTGAGCTGGTCAAATTGCTCACGAGTTACGGGCTGGGCCTCACCCGCTTCTTCGCCCGTCTTCTGGCTCGCAGCCTGGTTCGCCTCTGGCGCGGGCATTTCAATCACGGAATGTCCAGCTAACGCGGCAGACGCCTCTTTGGACAAGGTCAACTCTGGTTCTTGTTCTGGCATGGTTCTACTCAATCTCCGAAACAACTCTCTCGCTTGTTTCAATGATAATTTCCACGGCAAGCGCCGGCTTCTCTCTTGCTTCCCGGGAGCAATGCAGGTTCCGATACCAGCCTGCCTGCGCCCCTAGTCAGCGGGAACTTCCAGCAGGCGCTCAGAGAGCTTTGCGATGTAGCGCACTGCCTGAATCATCTCTTGATATTGGATGCGCGTGGGTGCGATAACGGCTACCGTGCCCAGATTGGCGCCATGAAGCCGCGCCGGCGCGCCAATGAGCACCAGGTCCTGCATGGCTTGCGAGGCCTCATCCAGACCGCTCTGGCCCAGACCCACCACCACGCGCACCTCCTGCTGGCGGCCGTCCACATAGGCTGTGAGCAGCTCGACCAGCCGCTGTTTGGCTTCCAGCGCCAGCAGCATCTGTCGCAGCCGCTCGCGATCCACTTCGGCGCCGATAAGGTTGGCCATACCGTCCACAAAAATGGCTGGACCGGTGTCTCCGCCAGCCAGCGCGCCCTTGCGGCAAAGCTCCTCGACCGAGGTCAGCATCTGGTGATAAGCCTCGCGGTCGAGTTCGACGCGCCGGGCCACTTCGGCGCGGATGCGCTCAATGGGCCATCCGCGAAAGTTCTCGTTGAGGTAGCGTGCGGCCGTTTCCAACTCGATTTGGTTCAGTTCGCGATCCAGAGCCAGCACGCGATCTTGCACTGCGCCGGCCTGAGTAACCAGCACGGCGAGCACGCGGCTGGTAGAAAGCCGTGAAAAGTGAATGTGCTCCAGCACCTGGCCAGCCGTGGAGCTGGCAAGCGCAACGCCCAGGCCACTGGAAAGCAGCGCCAACACGTGCGATGTGCGCTCCAGATAATCGTTGGTGCTGGCCACGCCCGAAAAGCTCTCCTCGATCTGCTCGCGGTATGCTTCGCTCAAAGACGACGGCCCAAATGAAGATGCGTTTGGCTGCACAGCGCCCATGCCCGAGGCTTGCACCCCGGTGGCCATGTGGCCGGGCTGGGTAATCTGTTCAACGTAGTAGCGGAAAGCGGCGGCGGTGGGCACGCGGCCAGCGGAGGTGTGAGGCTGTTCCAGCAGTCCGGCTTCGCCCAGCGTGGCCATCACGTTGCGGATGGTCGCCGAACTCAGACCTTCCCGGTCGGAGAGAAAGCGCGCGACCGCCTGCGAAGCCACCGGTTCGCCGGTAGCGATGTACATTTCGATGATGGCCGTGAGCACCAGCCGCTCTCGCGGACTGACGCGCGCATCAGGCATCTTCCTCGCTCTCCGTTCCGGGCTTGAAAATGGCTCTTAGAGCCAACCTGCCCGGCGCTGAAAAAAGCCACTCAGCCCTTGCTTTTTCTATCATTTAGGCAAGAAAAATAGCAAAGCTCTCCTCTCTAATTCTAGGGAGCGGCAACGGTCGCTGTCAACATGAGCGCCGGAGGCGGTGCCCCGCTACGGCTGGTTGTAATAGCCGGAGCTGGTGCGGGCTGTCAGCGCCGGGTTGTCGACGAGCACCTTCAGATCGTGATATTCGTTGACGCCATTCGCGTGCGGCGGATCGAATGAGATGGTGTAGTAGGCGCCTGCATCCTGAACACAACGGTCAATCTGGGCTGCCATATCGTTATCTGGGCCGACAACAAGCCCGCCGGTCTCCACGGCGAAGACCTTCAGGCCCAGGTTGGGAAGATTCATCTTCGCCGGCTTCTGTACCCCTTTCAGAAAGCCTTGATAGAGAAACGTGTTCAAATTGGGTTGCCCGAGCGAGACGCTGTAAACAGAGATGCGCGCCTCGCGCAGCCTGGTGGAAAGCTCAACGAGCGCATCGTAGTTCTGTTGCTGCTCCTTAAATGTGACGTCAATGCTCGGATTATCGAAGAACGGCCAGCCGGGGCCGGTCCAGATCAGCAACTTCCTGCCCGGCTTTTTCGCTTCAGTCTCGGCAATGTTGTGGAACATTTGGAGCGAGAGCTGAAATCGCTCGGATGCGCCCCAGAACCCGGCTGACCTGTGAATGGTGCGCAAATGGTTGTCGATCCGGCTGATGTCCTTGGCCAGCCCGTTTCCGTCATAAGTGGGCCGGCGCTGGGCATCCACGCCCTTGTCGGTCAGCATGAAGAGCGATACCGGCATCGCGAGATGCCCGCCGTTCTGATACAGGAAGTTCGCAATCTGCTGCCGCGTAAGGGCAACCTCTGAGAACGGCTCATTCACTGTGTCGAGGAGCAGAATGACTTCAACCGGTGGGTTGGCTCTTTGCGCACTTCCCCCGAAAGCTCGAAAGGAGAGAATCCGGCCGGGTTGGTTATTGTCCAGCAACGTGAAATCCTTGAGCTCCAAACCGGATACGGGCGCTCCCGCCTTGTTGGTGACCTCTACATCGAGGTAAATGGAGCCTTTCTTCTTTTCGGGAGTGGCTGCGGGACGTACACTGAGCGCCAGAGCCTGCGGCGCGGACGGCGAAGCGGCCTGGGGCTGCGCCGGACCGGGATTCTGCTGCGGCCATGAAATCACCGGCAAGCAAACCAGGAACGCCAGACAACCGCATCGCAACAGGCTCATACGATTCACCTCGTTGAATTTCCCCCGCCTACTTCGCACCAAGTCTAACAGCGCCGTCTTGCGCGGCGATATTCTTTACAAGACAGGGGTAAGGAGCTTCGACCAATGAAGAGCCGCTTGAAAAGCCTGACAGCATTCGCGCTGGCATGGCTGGCTGCCGGTTTGTTGGCGCCGGAATCCGCAACTGCACAGACCCAGCAGGCCGCCGTTCCGCCCCTGCCTGCAATTCCGCAGCTGATGCGCGAAGTCGTCAGCCACCAAAATCAACTTGATAAAGTACGCGAGAACTATACCTACAGCGTGGCGCAGGTGGTTCAGGATTTCGATGGCAAAGGCCAAGTTAGCAAGACCGAGACACAGGAGACTGAGATTTTTTTCGTCAACGGCCACCCAGTGGGGCGCTTGGTGAAGAAGAACGGGCAGCCGGTAAGCGGCCACGACCTGGAGAAAGAGACAGAGGCCGTAACCAAGATGGTGGAGAAAGCGGAGAAGACGCCCTCCGATCAGCCATTGGAGGGCCAGGTGATCTCTATCAGCCGCTTGCTGGAGATCATGGATGTGCGCAATGAGCGGCGCGAGAACTATCGTGGCCGGTCGGCGATCGTCTTTGATTTTGTGGGCCGGAAGAACGCCCGGACGCACGGCATGGTCGAGGATGCTTCAAAGAAATTGCAGGGCACGCTGTGGGTTGATGAAGCTGATCGCCAGGTCGCCCATCTGGATGCAGTCTTCAACGACAATTTTCACGTAGGCGGCGGAGTTGTCGCCAATGTCCAGAAGGGCTCCAATTTCCATTTCGATCAGGCGCTGGTGAATGGCGAAGTATGGCTTCCAACCGGTGCCGAAGGAACCGTACAGGCCCGCGTGCTGCTGGTAAAGAGCATTCGACAGCACGTCACCGAACGCGATTACGACTACAAGCGTTTCCATGTGGATGCCGAGCAAGGGAAGGGCGCAAAGGTGGCGGGGGTTAAATAGCCGTCGCCGGGTTGGCACGCGGGGTGGACGCCCGCCGGGCGCGCATCCATTAAATTAGAAGGATGTTCGCACGCAGGTTTTCCATTCAGCGGATCGATGTGAGCGGCGCGCGGCACGCGTGCCCAATTGGCTGGATCGACAACTTTGCCATGCGCAACTTCACCAACGATCCGGTCTTCGACGACACGCTGCCCCTGGCCGACGGAGTGCTCGAAGCCGGAACGCGCGTGCCACTCGCGCGCCTTCAGCCGGCCATGGAAGACTGGTTTCGCCGCAAGGGCTACCTGAAGGCGGGTGAGCAGTTGGAAGTGCTGGAGACGGACGGGACATAATCGCGGACCCTCTTCCGCCCGCCGGAAAAGTGTCAGGCGGCTGACTGCTGCGGAGCCGGGGCGTTGCGCCAAAGTTCGGCCTCGGCCTGGCGGCGGGCTTTCAGCGCGGAGTTTTCCTGCCCGCCGGCATGGTCCCATTGCAACAACTCCTGGGCGGCCTCGTCGAACCTGCCTGCATTGAGAGACTTGAGAAGAGTGGCAGCCGCAAGGCGTCCAGCGCCCAGGTTGAAGCAAAAGTCCACCAGGGCGTCGAACTGGCCCTGCGAGAGCGGCACCTTCACGAGACGTCCGACGGCTTGCTCGGCATCGCCGACGTCCGAAGCCAGAAGATTGGCGGCCTGCGGCTCGGTAATGCCGTTTGGAAACGACTCGGGATGGAGCAGCCGGTGCCCATAGCATATGGTTGGAAACCCGGCCACATCCAGGTAAACGCGATTGCGAAACCCCTCAGAACGCTTCAACAATTCCATTCCCGCGGTGCTCAATTTCATTTCTTCCCCTTCTTTTTGTTGGAGATAACGTAAATTTCACGCTAGCAGGAGAGGAGAAATAATCTGCAAAAGCTGCTTGAGCTGTCCAGCGAAGCACCCCCTCCGGCGCTTCCGGAGCGGTTCGGACTCCGAGAGGGTTTCCGGGAGTTGCCGCCCGGACCTCGGTTTTAGAAGCCAGAGAACGCGGAATCGACCAGCAAAGGGCCAAAAAGGCGACAATTTCACCTCTTTCAACGCATCTGCCTAAGTCTTAGACAGGGAATGGATTAAATGAGAAAAACCCAACATTCCCCGCTATTTTGAACAAGATTTCCTCGTATCTATCTTGATAACAGTTTGAAGCGCTAGTGGCGAATTGGTAAAATGGGCAAATGGTGAAACGACGAATTTCAAGCAATGCGAACTCGAAATCATCGCTTCGGATTTGGCTGGTGGCGGGAGTTTCGTCCGCTGCGCTGGCCGCGGGGGTGTTGGCAGTCTCCACGCGGACAGTGTTGGCGGATGTGCGGTTCTCCCGTTCAGCGGCAACCGCTCCCCTTGCGGGTCCGACAGCGAGTACGACGCCCGCCCTGCTTACGCCGCGGAAACCCCTGGAAACCGAAACCATTCACGCACTCCACGGTCTCGCCTCCTGGTATGGCGGCGTGTTCAATGGCCGCCGGACGGCCAGTGGAGAACGCTTTGACATGTACGCGATGACCGCCTGCCACCCAACTCTGCCTTTCGGCTCGTTGGTGCGGGTGGTCAACCTCAACAATGGGCGCTCGGTCGTGGTGCGCATCACGGATCGAGGCTACCTTTACGAGGGCAGAGTTCTCGATCTGTCGTATGGCGCGGCCCAGAGGCTGGCCATGACCAAGCCCGGACTTGTCCCGGTTCAAATGCAGGTTCTTTCCCTGGGCAAGCCTCACCAAGAAAAATAACCAACCCAAAGCGTTCAACAGCAAAGGCCGGCCTGAGGGTCGGCCTTTGCTGTCTGGCGGTTTAGTAAGTCTCCGCAGATGAGATCCTGGGGATCATCGGTGCTCTTCGCGCCGGGTTGTATGTGCTGGCTGGCAGACGGGCAGTCGTGGATGCCGACGAACTACTGGCGTAATCCTGCCATTCATTCACGATGCTGTCGGCGACTGTTCCATCCCCCTGCAATCCAAATCCGGAACCGGCTACAGTGTAAGGGCTGGTGCTATCCGTGACGGTTCCCTTCAGAACCCCATCGACATAGATGGATAAGGTGACAGTGGAAGGTCCCGATGCGACCAGGGCGAGCGTGTGACTCACGGTTGCCGACACCGTTCCGCAACTTCCGCCGCCCAGATACTTGAAGTTCTTCATCACGTAGCACGCGGTGTAATTGCCGCTTGAAACGGCGCTGAACCCCACGCAATATCCAGGGATACCCGAGGATACCCGCACGCAAGCCAGCTTCTCGTAGCCGATGGTGGCGCTCGATGGAGCCAGAGTGATCTGCGAGGTATTCGACGTGGAGCCGGCGTTGTAATAGATTGCGCTGACCGAGCCGGAAATCTCTGCGCTGTCGGAGCCCGTCGTGTAGATGGAGTTGGTGCCCCCGGCGAGCGTCCATTGGGAGTTATATGTGGGCAGCAAAGTGCCGGAAGCGCCTGTGAAGTTGTCAACACAGCTCCCGCTTCCGTTTGGGCAGTCATTGGGAGACGGCGAACTGCCGCTGTAGTCCTGCCACTCATTCACGGTGCTGTCAGCGGGCGTGCCATCTCCCTGCAATCCAAATCCGGAACCGGACACAGTGTAAGGGCTGGAGCTATCCGTGACCGTCCCCTTGAGAACGCCGTCAACATAGACGGATAGGGTGACAGTGGAGGTTCCCGACGCGACCAGGGCGAGTGTGTGACTCACGGTTGCCGAGACCGTTCCGCAACTTCCGCCGCCCAGATACTTGAAATTCTTCATCACATAACAAGCGGCGTAGTTTCCGCTTGAAACGGCACTGAATCCCACGCAATATCCTGGAATGCCTGAGGACACCCGCACGCACGCCAGCTTTTCATAACCAAGGGTAGTGCTGGATGCAGCCAGCGTGATCTGCGAAGTATTCGAAGAGGACCCTGCGTAGTAATAGACGGCGCTGGCCGAGCCGGAGATCTCCGCGCTGTCAGAGCCGGTGGTGTAGATAGAGTTAGTGCCTCCCGCCAACACCCATTGGGAGTTATAAGTGGGCAGCAATGTGCCGGGCGTTCCAGTGAAGTTATCGAAGCAACTGCCGCTTCCCGAGGGACACCCAAAGGTGGTCAGGCTGATGGTGTAAGCCGCCGATGCCGTCGCGCTTTGCAGATAGCCGGGAGCGGTAGCGATAGCCTCCAGCGGCTCTGAGGTCGAGACAATTACAGCTCCGGCGTAGACGGCCGAGCTGGTCGTCGGCGCCGTGCCGTTGGTGGTGTAGTAGATGGTTCCACCGGGAGTAGTGTCGCTAATGCTCACCGTCTGGGCCGAGCTATATGTGCCGGCTGCCGGCGAGAAAGTTGGCGTGGCCGCGGGTGAAGCGCCGGTGTAATCCTGCCACTCGTTCACGATGCTGTCGGCGGCCGTGCCATCTCCCTGCAATCCAAATCCCGACCCGGCCACGGTGTAAGGGCTGGAGCTATCCGTGACCGTCCCCTTGAGAACGCCATCAACATAGACGGATAGAGTGACAGTGGAGGTTCCCGACGCGACCAGGGCGAGTGTGTGACTCACGGTCGCCGAGACCGTTCCGCAACTTCCGCCGCCCAGGTACTTGAAATTCTTCATTACATAACATGCGGTGTAGTTTCCACTTGAAACGGCGCTGAATCCCACGCAATATCCAGGAATGCCCGAGGATACCCGCACGCACGCCAGCTTTTCATAACCAAGGGTAGTGCTGGATGCAGCCAGCGTGATCTGCGCCGTGTCCGAGGTAGATGCAGCATAGTAATAGACGGAGCTCGCCGAGCCGGAAATCTCCGCGCTATTGGATCCCGTGGTATAGATCGAGTTAGTGCCTCCGGCGAGCGTCCATTTGGAGTTGTAAGTGGGTAACAAAGTTCCGGAAGAGCCTGTGAAGTTATCAACGCAACTGCCGCTCCCCGTGGGGCATCCGTTGGTGGCCATGTTGATGATGTAAACGGCGGAGCCTGTTCCGCTTTGCAGAGAGCCACTGGCCGTGGCGATGGCCTTGAGCGTCTCTGTGGCAGAGACGGTAATAGGCCCAGTGTAGAGGGTCGAACTGGTTGTGGGCGCGGCTCCGTTGGTGGTGTAGTAGATCTGCGCGCCGGGAGTCAGGGGGTGCGCGACATAAAAATGGATCATGCGGCCCGGCGACCCTCCCAGTAGTCCTCAAATTGGCCGTTGAGGTGGCAGCAGCGCAGGGCAACGATGGCGTTGGCGCCTCGCACTGTCCAGAACATGCCGGACTGCTTGAGGCGCGAGCCGATAACGGTTTTGCAGCCGGCTTCGATCACGCCGGAGCCAACAAACAAGTGCTGGCGGCGAAACTTGGGGTAGCGCATACGCTCGGCGTTTCTCTCAAAATAATTTGTCTCGACGCGCAGCTTCTCGACGACTTCGGGGTTGGTTGCTTCGATGGCGCCAAGCGTGAGCACAAGTCTTTCGATCTTTCCTTTGTCCAGCAGACGCTGGTGTTTTTTCATCCACGCTTTCTGTTTCACGGCATCATTGGGGTATAACTTGCGCGCTAACTCCCACAGGTGTTGGCGCGCATGATAGAGATCGACGATCTCAATTGCGCCCGGAAAATGCAGACCGGCAAGATTCCATATCCATTCAGCGCCGTCGCCCAGCACGACTTTCTTTGCTGCCCCGCGCGCCCCGCGCTGACCGGCTTCCAGATAGACTCGCTTGCCAAATTCTTCCGCCGTCTCGATAGCTCCGGTATAAGTCGTCGAGTTAGGATCGCGAATGGGATAGCCCTCTTTGTCATAAGTGGTTTGAGTGAACACGCATCCCAGCTTGACCTCCCGCGTATGGGCTGGCTGACCGTCCGTCTTGCCCTGGCGGCCCGCTGTTTCTTTCTTGACCACCGGCACTCCGGTTCCATCCATCTCGACATAGAGAACCGGAATCGGCTTGCCAATGACAACGGGCAAATCTAACTGAATAGCTTTCTCGATTTCTTCCCGTTCACGCTGAGCTATATCTGCTCCGATAGCTTCCGCGGTGCGCTCCACAGACTTGGCAGTTACTTCCAGACCGGCCAGCAGCTTTATCTGTTGGCGGCCATGATCGAAGGGCGCGTCCTGGCCCACCATGGCTAACATGCGACGCACGCCCGGCGATAATTCAGTGTTATCGATGTCCAGTTCCACATCGACCGGAAACTGCCCTTGATGGCAGTGCGGGCATAAATAGTAGGGACGCGATAATTCCACTTCGCCCAGGGCGGTGAGAAGTCGTCGCGCGCGCAGTTCGCGGTAATGCGCCTGATGGCCGCATGGGCAGTGAATGCCGCGCAGGTCGGCGGCTGGCGCGGAAAATTGCAACAACTGCGTCAGAGCCGCCGCTCCGGCCTGATGAAGAGCGGCGCGAAAGCCCATCTCCACCGCCTCCAGATCGAGGCCGCCGGCCTGCTTTCGCTCGGCGAAGATGCGGCTCAACAGCGTAGTTACTTCGCGCGCGACCTCTTGATGGATTGCCTCGGCCGTTTTTTTTCCTGTGCGCTGAGCGTATCCAACACGGGCCGGACGCGACAGATCTTTTCATTGACCTCGACAAAGGACCGCTCCAGTTGCCGATAACGGCGAAATGCCTCAATCTCTCGTTCGACCTTGCGCTGGTCGGCAGCCGAGGCGAAGCTTTCGGTAATCGTTTTGCCATTTACCTTATAGGTCAACCGCGGATGTGGACGGTGGCCCGGATCACCGGGAATGTGGCAATGGCATCGCGGATTCCCGCAGCGCCCCCCCGTGCCAGTAATCGACCCGGCGCGAAAATCTTCCAGTTCAGAAAGCTGCCGCAGGACGGCGGCCCGTTGTTGTTCGAGATCGGCGAGTGAATCAGGCATGAGTTCCCCCATAACCGAGCGTATCATATACGCTCGGTTATGGGCCACAAAAAAAGATCTGCGCTCGTCCGTCATTTTCAGGTCGCACACCCATGACCATGTCCGTCTTTGGCGATACGGCCAATGCCGGAACCGTCGTGGGCGAGAATCCCATCCGCGCGAATTCCACCGGTGAGAAGATTTTCGCCTCGGGCACGAAGAACTCAACTACATGGTTCAACCCCGGCGCATTCGCGGCGCCGCCCGCCTATACGTATGGCAACGTGGGCCGGAACTCGGTCTATGGGCCCGGCATGCAGACCATGGACCTGGCATTGGTTCGCAGCTTCAGCCTTGCGCAGAGGTCGAGATTCGAAACCCGCGCCGAATTCTTCAACGCTCTCAACCACACCAACCTCGGAACACCCAACCGCTTCGTCAACACATCCAGCTTTGGCAGCATCACTGAGGTTGCCACGCCGGGGCGTGAGATTCAGCTAAGCGCAAGGGTGAGCTTTTAAGCATCTCTCCCATCGGTGTAGAGTGAGCGCGGCCGGAGGCCCACGCTACAGCCGGCCAGGAGGCTGATTACATGACAGCGTCGGCTCCTCCGACCTGAGTAGACTGGTTGTTGCGAAACGACCACGAGCTC
>Ga0302147_10001467_pt1 | contig 10486 bp, 12 predicted proteins | sample I_Bog_E3_2_FD_192438 | JGI IMG/M metagenome (GOLD analysis project Ga0302147, IMG submission 192438) | Peat permafrost microbial communities from Stordalen Mire near Abisko, Sweden - I_Bog_E3_2 | ecosystem: Environmental > Terrestrial > Soil > Wetlands > Peat | place: Sweden: Abisko, Stordalen...
TCAAGGAGCGACGAGCGACGGATACCGGGTGTCTCCTAGCGAGGAGCAACGCGGAAATCGGGAAAATCGGCCCCGGCCCGAAGGGTTGCGGTGAAAATCGGGCCATACTTCGTTGTCGTCCTAGCCTAGGAATAGCCTAAGCCTTCGTCCTCCGCCTCGTCTGGCCCGATTTTCATCCGCAACGCCGTCCACCCCAGTAGTGTTAACAGGCCCTAGTAACAAGGGCACGGCGGGGTGCCCTCTGGGCCCCGGGCTGTAACCGCAACAAAATAATCAAGGGCTTTAGCCCCTGCGGGATCCCTTTCACGCGAATTCGCCCCCGGATGGACTTTTTCACCAAGCTCTTCAGTCGTGCCGAAGAACAGCCGTTCATCCCTCCGCCTCCATATCCGGCTCCGTCCACAGCAGAATGCACTGCGGCAGCGTCAAGAACAGCATCAGCGCCACCAGCGTCAGCCCATAGAACACCTGGAACGGCGTCATCGGAATCCAGGCCAGCCACTGCGGATGGATCATCCCTATGTCGGCAACCAGCCAGGCCAGCACCACGGCCAATCCCAGCGCCTGGTAGGCCTGGTAGTGCGAGCGGTCGCGCTGCTTCAACTCCCGCTCGTCGTTGCGAAAGGCCCGGTTATCGTCGTCGAGCACCGGCTGATAGACGCGGAGCTTCAGCGCTAGCAGCGACGGAGGCGCATCGTACTGCTTCGGCCCCTTGCCGGTGAAGGGCTTCACCAGCCCGCCGTAGTAATACCCACCCAAGAACAGCCGGCAGGCCAGCATCGCAGACCAGAAGACCAAGGTCCCCGTCGCGCGCCACTGATCGGCGAACCACATGCCGCCGATCAGCGCCGCCAGGACGGCATAAATCCCTACCACCAGCGCGCGCCGCCGCGTCTGCCGCGCCATGTCGACGCGCTTGCCCAGTAGAACAATTTCGGCTCTCATGCCTGCTGCTCCATTTCCGGTTCCGTCATGTCCGGTTCCGTCCACAAAATGATCGATTGCGGCAAACTCCACAGCGTCACCGTCAGCAGAAAGAGGAAGAACGGCCCGACCCTGCCGAACCACGACACCTGCAACGCGCCCAGCACTCCGTAAATCACGAACAGCAACAGGGCGAACCACCTCGCCAGCGTGTAGGCGATGAAGTGGACTCGATCACGCTCATGCATCTCGCGCTCATCGAGCGAGATGTCCTGCAAGATGGCGGGGCCGTTGGCTGGCTTAAGCAGCGTCTGCACGCCGCCCTGCTCCTGCATCGGAACCCAATGCACGCCGCGAAAAGGCTTCACCAATCCGCCGCCCCGTACTCCGCCCAGCAGCCCAGGCAGTACGGCAAGCAACTGAAAGACAAACCACAATCCCATATCCTCGCTGCCATGCCGCGTCTGGTAACGCAGGAAAGCGAAGCAGAGGAACGCGAGGAAACACCCATAGCCAACCACCAACATGCGCCTTCTGCTGCGGCTGCCAACCAAAAATCGCAGCCCTTGATTCGTCGAAATCATCGCTTTTCCCCCACGTCGGGCATGAACCAGAGAATGATGGAGTCCGGGAGCGTTAGAGCGGCGAACAACAAAATGGCAGCAACGCCGAAGAGCACGTTATCGTTGATCCACGGATGCCGGACGGCCAATGCCGGCCATGCCCGTTCGTGAATCTGGCTCTGCCGTTGCTGGAAGATCAGAATCCAAATCCATAGAATTCCCAGGTTGAGTACGTGGTAACTCAAGGAATGTGCCTGATCGCGCAAGCGCAACTCCCGTTCATCCGGCAAATCGCGCAAATCCGCATCCTCCGGAAACAGAAATCTCCCAATCCACGATTTGCGTGGGGCCTTGGCTCTCCACAGAATCCTCTTGCTCCGGTAGCGTCCCGTCAGACGGGCAAAAATCAGTGCGGGCACACCCATCAGAAGCGGGATCCAAATCATCGTTGAGAAGCCCCATTGATCCACGAACCACGAGGCAGTCAGATACGCGACGAACCCAGCGTCGACCAGACCAACCAGCCAACGACGCCGCACGCGGGAAGCAAAGCTGGTGTGCCTTCCGAACAATTCAAGCTCAGTCCTCATGAGGTTCGCTCCTTGACGGCATCCGCCTCGACGGCGCCGTCGATCTTTCTTGTCCCGTACACCTGCTGGCTCAGCGGCTGGAACGGCTGCTTGGAGAAAATCGCCTCCACCGGCAGCCCGAAATATTCCCCCAGCGCCAGCGCCAGTTTCAGGCTGGGGCTATAGTCGCCCCGCTCCAGAAACCCGATGGTCTGGTAGTTCACATCCATCGCGTCAGCCAGGTCCTGCCGGCTGATGCCACGCTCGGCGCGCAACACGGCAATGCGGTTATACAAACCGCTTTCCCCCGGACTTTTCTGTGGTGCGTTGTTCATAGATCAAATGTATTGTTATGTAATTAAAACATTTTGTCAAGTCCATCTAATATGAAGCTGGGTGACCGATCCATTCCGTGTAGGCGGTCAAGCCTATATCTTTTGACTTTGGGGTATCTCACTTATTATCAGCGCCTTCCGTTGACAGTCAGTTTGCCGATAATTTCCCTTAAATCCGCTAACCTGTAATTGAGAGTCGTGTACCGTGCGCAATCCTGGGTTGGCCTACTCGGCTCGTGCATCGTTCAGAGCTCCGGATAAACATCCTCTTTTGAGATATTTAGACTCCAAATATCTCAAAAGAAGATACTTATGGAAGAACCATGCCGCCAGCCCATTGAAAGGAAAGAATTTGCTCCAAACACCCGGGGGGAGGTGGGGGGGACGGGGGCCGGGGACACCCCTGGCAAACTGAACTGAGACATCCCCGACGGGCAGCATCCGAAAGAATGGGATGCTGTACGCCAGTGCACCGCAGGCGCCGACTGCCGCGCTGTAAGTGCCGGGTGGTCACCCGCCCAGCGCAAACTTCCGTGCCGACTCCAGCAGCTTCTCCACCGACTCCTTGGAGCACGACTCGGTGTAGATCCGTAGCAGCGGCTCCGTCCCGCTGGCGCGCAGCAGCAGCCAAGTCTCAGCAGCCTTGACCTTGGTTTCGGCCTCGGGATTGTCCAGGTAGAACTTCACGCCGTCCAGGTTTTCCTGGCAGTGAATCGGCATGCCGGCAAACACCGGGTCGCCCGGCTCGAGGGCGCGCGCGCGCGTGATGGCCGCGTTCTTGATCTCGTCGGAGATGTGCAGATCGATGCGCCCGTACTGGTGTTCACCGTACTCGGCCTGCAAGTCGGCCACCAGCATGCCCAGCGTCTTGCCCTCTTCGGCCATCACGTTGGCCAGCAGCAGCGCGTTCAAGAGGCCGTCGCGCTCCGGCAGGTGGCGCTGAAAACCGATGCCTCCCGACTCCTCGCCCCCCATCACGATCTCCCGCTCCAGCATGTAGTCGCACACGTACTTGAAGCCGATGCCGTGCTCGATCAACTCGCGGCCGTGCTTCTGGCAGATGCGGTCCAGCATCTTGGTGGTGTTGAAGGCCCGGGTCACCGCGCCCGGCCACTTCTTGCGCCGCAAAACCCAGCTCAGCAGGACGGAAAAAATCTTGTGCGGATCGACAAAGTTGCCATGCTCGTCGGTGGCGCCAATGCGGTCCGCGTCGCCGTCGGTACACAGGCCGGCCTCGCACTTGTTGGCCACCACCGCCTCACCCAGCGCGCGAATATGCGGCTCAATCGGCTCCGGGTTGATGCCCGGAAACAACGGGTCGGCGTTGGCACGAATCTGCACGTGGCGCACGCCCAGCCGGGTAAAGATGTTGGAGAGAATCGTCCCGCCCGCCCCATACATCGAGTCGATGGCCACGCTCAGCCCCTCTGATCCAGCCTCGGCAATCAGTTCCAGATCCGCAAAGCTCTCAATGGCCTTCAGGTAGCTGGGCAAAAAGTCGACCTCGCGAATGACCGCGGCGTGCGCTGGCCGCGCCACCGGCTGCCCGAGAAAGCCCTCAATCTCGGCAATGATCGACGGCTTGCCCGACCCGCCGTACCAGGCCTTGTACTTCACGCCGTTCCACTGCGCCGGGTTGTGCGAGGAGGTGATCATGATGCCGCCGGCCGCCCCCCGCTCGCGCACTCCAAAGCTCAGCGCCGGCGTGGGCGTAATGGCATTGGCCAGCAGCACCGGAATTCCGGTTGCCGCGATGACCTCAGCACAGGCCAGGGCAAAGGCCTTGGAGCCGAAGCGCGTGTCGTAGCCGATGCAGAGCCCCTTGGTCGGGTCTTCTTTAGCGTGCACGTAAGCGGCAATCGCCTCGGCGGCAATGCGCACGTTGGCAAAAGTGAAATCGTCGGCGATCAGGCCGCGCCAGCCGTCAGTGCCAAACTTGATTTGAGGATCGGGCATGGTAGGGTAACGTGCTCCTGTAGACTCAGGGTAAACGACAGCGCGGCGAACTGTCGTGGTGCATATTGCTACGTGGGGTGCACTAAGCGATTGGTCCGCATGGTGCGCGATGCTCATTGCGGTAATCGAATAGGCTCTCCGCCGGTTGCACGCGAAAAGGGGAGATTCATTGCGAGTGTCCGATCACGATCCGGGCCATCTGCTTGATATTGGGTTGCCCTTCGTGTTTCTGGTGATCGCGTTCATTGCAACGAACTGGCGCAAGATTCTGCGCAAGATCACCAGCGGAACAGCGGGCGACTGGACGACAGCATCGGCAAAGATCGAAGTCGTGAGCGCCGTCGAGCAACTGCGCGAGGGACGGTATGGCGACGAGATTACCGGTTATCTTGCCACGCTGACTTACTTCTATCGCAACCCCGAACTGCAGATGGGCGAGTATACGCGATTTTTCCCGCTGAAAGCGTCGGCACAGGCCTGGGCGGATCAGTTCAAGGACCGGCAGGTGGTGATTCACGTCAACCCCAGAGACCTGACGGACTCGGTGCTGATGGACGCCGATCTGGAAGGGCTTTCGCCGGCTGCAGCACCTAGCCTGGAGGATGCGGTGCGCATGGAGCAGCTCCCGCGCCTGAAGCCGGGCTATCTGATGCTCTCAGGCCTCTCGGAAATTGTTGCCTTGGGCGGCCTGTGTATGAGCCTCGCGGCCCTGTGGACAAGCATTCGCATGGGGACTTTAGCTTGGCCTCACTGGGTGGTCTGGACGGGTGTTGCGATGCTTGCGTTCAACCTTGCGAGCGTGTGGCTTGTGACCTACCGTGCCGAAGACTCCAACTCCTACCGGGCGTTTATATACGGTTATAAGCTGTGGTGTCCAGCATGGATGCGCTGGGGAGTGAACATATCCGGAGTACTTGTCTTCGTGCTTGGACTCGCCATGAAGATTCAGCGCGACCTGCCCGCGGGGGTGCAAAGCCTGCTGCTGCAGGTGGCGCCGCATATTCAATACCTGGTGGCATCCTTTGGATTCCTAAGCACGGGAGCGGTGCATGTCGCCATTCTGCGCTCGCAGGAGTTGACGCGAACAGAGCCCAGTGGGGCAAGCACCGAGGATGCAGCGTCAAACTAGATCAGCTGCGTCCGCCCCGAGAGCCCCAGCTCCTTCACAATCTTGCCTACGTCCTGCGAGTGGTCGCGGTGCGCAATCAGCAGCGCGTCTTCGGTATCCACGATCACCAGGTTCTCCACGCCCACCAGCGCCACAAACTTGCGCGGGCTGAAGACGTAGTTGTTCGCCGCGTCGATCGCCATGTGGCCTTCGGTGTCAGAGACGTTTCCTTCGCCGTCGCCGCGCAATCGCGTTTCCAACTGGTACTCGTAGAGCGACGCCCACGAGCCCAGGTCGTTCCAACTGAACTCCGCCGACAGGCAATAGAGATGCGACAGATGCTCGCCCTTGGCCGAGCGCGGCTCCAGAATCGCGTAGTCCACGGAAATGTTTTCACACTTGGGATAGAGCGCGTGAAACACCTCTTCAAACTGCGGCGTCCCGTAGGCGGCCGCAATGCTTTCCAGCAGCGGCGCAGTCTCCGGCAGGTGCTCCCGCACCGCATTGGCCAGCGTTCGCGCCGACCACAAAAAGATTCCTGAATTCCAGTAGTAGTTTCCCGCGGAGACAAACTCCTCGGCGCGGTTCTGGTTGGGCTTCTCAGTAAAACGGCGCACGTGCATCGCCTCGCCGTCCTTGGTAAAGTCGCCTGTCTCGATGTAGCCGTAGCCGGTTTCCGCGCGGGTCGGCTCAATGCCCAGCACCACCATGTTGTCGCCGGCGGCGGCCAGCGCAATGCCTTTTTGCAGCGCCTTCAGGAAGCGCGGCTCGTCGGCGATGACGTGATCGGAAGGGAACACGCCCAGCACCGCGTCCGGGTTCTCTCGTTCAATCAGGAATGCCGCCAGCCCGCAAGCCGGCGCGGTGTTGCGCGCCACTGGCTCCTGCACAATATGCCCTTCCGGCAATCCGGGCAGCTGGTCGGCAATCTCGTGGGCCAGAAATTCATTGGTGATGACCCAGATTTTTTCCAGGCCGGCCAGGGGATTCAGCCGCTCCACCGTCTGCTGAATCATGGAGCGCTCGCCATCCAGCGCCAACACCTGCTTGGCGCGCGCGCGGCGCGAACGGGGCCAGAAGCGTGTACCGCTGCCCCCGGCAAGTATCACAGGACGAAAATCGATTGACTTCGACATTGAAGTCACATCCTAATCGACAGACACTACGTTTGCCCAGTGACGAAAGACACTTTTTCCACCGGCCGGCCATTGCCCGTCCCATTAAACGCGCTGCAACAGGATTTTTTTACCCCAGACGGCCGAGGAATTCGCCTATTCGCCGCGTGCCCTCGTCGATGTTCGATTTGGTCACCGGGTACGAAATCCGGATGTGCTCGCTGGTCCCGAAGGCCTCGCCGGGCACCGTCACCACGTGCGCCTCGTGCAGCAGGCGCGTCGCCAGCTCGGTGGCCGTGCGAATGCCGCCCTTGCCCACAAATGCCCCAATGTTTGGATACACGTAGAACGCGCCCTCCGGCTTGGTGCAGGTCACGCCGGGAATCTCGGCCAGCTTGGCCAGCATGTAGTCCCGCAGCTCAATGAACTCGGCGCGAAAATTGCACACGCACTCCTGCGAGCCGGTTAGCGCTGCAATCGCCGCCTTCTGCACCATGCTCGCCGCGTTCGAGGTCGATTGCGACTGCAGCTTGCTCAAATTCGCCACCACCGCCTTTGACGCCAGCGCAAATCCCGCGCGCCAGCCGGTCATCGAATACGTCTTCGAGAGCGAGCCCAGAACCACCAGGTGCTCCTTGGCCCAGGTGAACGATCCGCCGCTCACCGGTTTGCCGGCATAGTTCAGGTACACATAGCACTCGTCCAGCAGCAGGTAGATGCCGCGTTCGTGCGCCAGGTGCACAATCCGTTCCAGGTCCTCCGCGCTCACCACGCTGCCCGCCGGGTTCGACGGCGAATTTAGGATGATCGCCTTGGTCTTCGGTGTAATCGCCTTCTCAATCGCGTCGGCCGTAATGCGGAAGCTCTCCGCCTCGCTGGTCTCCAGAAACACGACCTTCCCGCCGGCGTACTGAATGATGTCTTTGAAGCTCACCCAGTAGGGCACCGGCAGAATCACCTCGTCGCCGTGGTCGATCAGGACCTGGATGGTGTTGAACAGCGCCAGCTTGCCGCCGGTGGTAAAGATCGCCTCGTCCAGTCCGTAGTCCGACCCGAAGTCGGTCGCATGACGCTCCACGATCGCCTTGCGCACGTCCGGAATGCCCGGCACCACGGTGTAGCGTGTGAAGTTGGCGTCGATGGCGGCAATCGCGGCGTCTTTGATGTGCCGCGGGGTGGGAAAGTGCGGCTCACCGGCCCCAAAATCCACCAGATTGGCGCCCTGGGCGCGCAGTTTGGCGGCCTCCGCGGCCACAGCCATGGTTGCGGAAACCTCGATCCGGCCAATGCGGTCGGCAAATACTTTAGAAGGAGCGGAAACTGTCATAGCACATCTATCTTTACAGATTTCACCGCAATCCCCAAGTGTGTCGCTCGGAGCGATATACAAAAATGGCACTGTCATCCTGAGCGAGCGCAGCGAGTCGAAGGACCTGCGGTTGTTTTTCGTAGCTTTGAAAGGGCACGACTTCAGTCGTGCCGCATACCGCGCCAAAAAAGACTTGGGGCTTCAGCCCCGCAGCGCCGCCCGCACCTTGTCCACATGCGTCCCATGGCTGCGCATGACTTCGTGCAGCTTGTCCCCGCTCACCCCCAGCTCTTTTGACCAGTACGCGATGTCCGAACTCAGTTTGGGATTGATGATCTTCGCGTCGTGCGGCCCCTTCGCGGCATGGTCTTCGTGGACAGCGTGGGCCTCGTGCCCCTTTTGAGCGTCGTGGTGCTCTGACATGGTTTCCTCATTTCGGGTGCACAAGTTGGATGAGGAACCGGCGGGCGGGGATGTACCGGGCAACGGGACATAGGACCGGGACTCCGCCAGGTCACGCGAAGCAAAAACCCGATTGTCATCCTGAACGAAAGGGGCCCCAGGCGCTTCTCAGCCGCGGGTTCCCCAAAGAGCGGTCTTTGCTCTTTGGGGCGTAGTCGGGGATGGTGAGCAATGGATCTGCGTCTGTCTCTCGTCCCCCGCCGCAACACCGCCGTGGATGCGCCCTGTAACAGTCCGTCACCGGCGAAGCTGACCCGCGGAAGATGAAACTATGCCCCATTCATCGAGCGGCCTTTTGCTCGATGAGTGGGAACCCCGAAGGCCAACCACTGAACGTTTTTACCGGATAGAAGGGAGCGTCCGGCCCCACGACCGAAAACCCGGAATGCCATGAACCAGGCATTTGAGATTCACTGAACAGGAAGGGCGTCTACGGATACCTGTCCAGAGAAGGAATTGTTGCCGACCGCATGCCTCGCTTCTGAGACAGGAGAAAGCTCGATTCTCAATTCCCGCCCGATCAAGTGTCCGGGAGATCCCAGGTCTGAGATACCAGACCTGGGGCACCCACTTTCTATGATTGATCGCGACATGGGCCACCCGCCAAATCAGCGAGAATCTGAACGAACAGCCCAAAAGACGGTGGCGGCATACATGATGATTGTGAAGACCTGGAGATGCAGACTGATTGTTAGAATGAAGCCCCAGAATTCTGTCGGATAAATGTCTCCATACCCAATCGTAGTCACCGTTGTGGTTACGAAATATAAGCACTTGACCAACAACAGACTGAGAGTCTGAAACGAAAATCCGACCATTCTGAATGGTCCGCCTTCAAGTGCCTTCACGTTGAAGTCGTTCGTCACCTGCACCGAGAAGAAAACGGCGCTCCAAGCTGTCAATGCCATGCATCCGACCATCTGAGATAGTCGCTTGATACCGCGAAAAAGTTGCACGTTTCTCTCGTTGGAATGGCGCATGAGCGCAAGCATGCTATCAATCTCATCGATCATATGAAAATGCTTCATATAGTCACTAAAGACGATTGAGCCGACAATGAACTCTATAAGTATGGTTATATTGAGGGCAAACGCGAGCAGAAAAAGGGATCGCATTAGAGCGATCTGAAAAGCAGTCGCCGGCGAAATAAAGATCGTGAAAAGGGTAGTCAGCATTACGTCTGACGCCACGATGACTGTTAGGTTCATGTATCGGAATAGCAATCCGCAAACGCCCCGAAGCAGCCAAGCACCGATCCGCACCCAGCGAAGCGGGGAGACCCTAATGTTTTTCAGAAACCGTTTTAGGCGATAGTCCTTGACACCAAATGGAAAGAACTTTCCGTCTGTTTGGTCGAAAAGCGCATAGAAATCGAATTCGCGGAAGCCCTCAAGACCTTCCGTGTCCTCAATCGCTTTGATCTTATCGAGGTACCGACCGCCGTGCCGTTTTAACCACTGAACAGCATGGCAAATTGCAATTAGCTTGCCTACCGACATGCACAAAAGCACAATTCCGAGAATATCGGCGAGGATCATCCACACCCCCTAATCAGCACTCTGAATACTCGTCCTGCATTGCAAGAAAGCATGATACTAGAATGCGCAGCGCGTATTCTCAAGCGGGCGGATGCTCTTCATTCGCTGCTGACGAGACAATGCATCTGGTGCTTAATCTCGGCATGACTCCTGTGGCGCTGCCAAAGGCTCGCCGCAATCGCACCCCCGGTTTCGATTCAAATGTGGGCGAATTTAGCTTTGCCCACCCTCCCCGCAGCCGCTACGGCACGCTGAAGGGAGCCAGTTCGGTCACGCTTCGCCGCCAAGGCTGAACGCCCCACTTAAAGGCTCGCGCGCACCCTTCTTACACGCCGAAAACGACCGATCTAGTATCAAAACAGGCTTCAAAACGCAAACTAAACCCTCGATTTTGAGGTTCACGGCCGCATATACATGGGCACTTCGCACTCGAAACTGCGGCTATAAGGCTACATTCCGCCGCAACAATGTCGCCTCGGCAAAAGCATTGCTGTATAGGCACCCATTCGTGCAAGTTTCGTCGCCGTAAAGCACTATGCATTTTCGTGTTTTTCGCAAAAACTCAGGCTGGAAATCAGGCCTTGTTCATCCGGCCGCGCAGCCGCTT
>Ga0302147_10001496_pt1 | contig 10386 bp, 9 predicted proteins | sample I_Bog_E3_2_FD_192438 | JGI IMG/M metagenome (GOLD analysis project Ga0302147, IMG submission 192438) | Peat permafrost microbial communities from Stordalen Mire near Abisko, Sweden - I_Bog_E3_2 | ecosystem: Environmental > Terrestrial > Soil > Wetlands > Peat | place: Sweden: Abisko, Stordalen...
TTGCCCTACCCCGCGACCGAGAGCCCTCCGTGGTCTTCGACCCTGAGAGCGGTCTTGCGGCGGCGGGCGGCTACACGGGCGACGGTGTCGTACTGAGTCGCGTCTGTGCGATCGCACTCGCCGATCTGATCACGAACCCTGATTCGGTGACCGACCACACGAACCTGGCGTTCGTGCATCACCAATCACGCAAGTGGGAGTACGAACCAGTCCGGTGGTTGGGGATCAACGCGGGTCGTTCGTTCGCCGCACGCGCTGACGTTGTCGAGCACACGGGTCGTCAGTCGCGCGCGAGTGGCTTGCTCGGTCGCCTTCTAGGCGAGTGATCAACGAAGGATGTTGACCGCTCGCGCGGCCACCACCGCGATCGTCATCAACGACACGACGGATTCAACGGCGAACAGTGACTTCGCGAGGATCGTGAGCGGCATCGCGTCGGCGGGAGCGAAACTCGTGCCGTTAGCGAATGACGTGTACAGGTAATCAATGAACCGGGGCCGCCAGTCCTTGGGCGCCAGTGAGGGGTTCTCCATCTGGGGGAACTGAACGTCGGGCAGTAGCGTGTCCGAGCCCGCACGCCGGTGCGGTCCGCCCCGATCGATTTCCCATAGCCACAACCCGAAGACGATGACGTTGGTGAGCCACACCGACACCGCCGAATAGATCAGGTTCCGACCTTGAGACACGTTGGCGTTGAGCAAGTGATGGACCAGCAGCACCACCGACGTGATGTTCGCCACGGTCACCAATCCAATCAATCCCAGGGTGAGGTACCGCACCCACGGCGCGTCATTCGGGTGTCGGTGCTTGCGGGCCGACAGCGGAAGCAGCGGCAGTGCCACTAGTACCGGCACGAGCCAGCGTGGGCCCACGACCAAACGGTTGGGTAGGGCGACGTAGAGACCGACGCACACCAGTAGCGCGAGTGACGCCGGCCATCGCGGCTCGGGGCGAGCGGGTCTGTCTAACGTCAACTGAGACTCGTACTTCCGAGGCTCGAAATATTTGCGGGAATCAAGACGGAGAACATACCCTTGCCGAGCAAACTTCGCAGGAAGGTCGGGGCCTCCACCTTCACCTGCGCACTCGGCGGCGCGACGATGTGCGCTGGTCGATTGTACGAGAGAACGGTCACGCTCACCGTCGTAAACGACTGACGAGACGCGACGGTTAACGTGCTCGCGGTGACTTCGCCCTGCTTGCCGGTCGTGATGCTCCAGTCCAGCGAACCGACCTTGGGCAGAGTCGGAGGTGAAGCGCCCAGCTCGCTCACGGCCACGTTGTCGCGATGAAAGTCATGGGTGACGAAGTAGCCGTTCTTCGTAACAATGACCGAAGGAAACCCGCTGATCAACGCGATGTCGGGCTTGACCAGTTCGAGCGAGTAGTTGTACAACGGGGGAAAATTATCCTTCATCGCGACCCACTGCCTGCCAACGGTCGACGTGAAATTGGGCGTACTGGCGTAGATCTCGTTGCCTACTAGACGCGCGTCAACTGGTATCCCCGCCAGGACCAACGGCACGACGAACTTCGCCTCGACCTTGTTGGAAGTGAAGTTCACGTCGAGGGTCGCGTGAATCGAGATACCCCCATCAGTCGTTACCGTCAGTGCGAGCAGTGCGGTTTTGGGTGGGTAGCCATTGAGCGCGAGCGGATCCTTCGCCACCCCCGAAGGATTGGGGTCGGTAGCCGCGAACACGAGTCCAAAGACCGTCAGAGCAGTGGCGACGCTACCGAGAACGGCGAACCACGTTTTCTTCGGCACTGGCATGCATCAACCCTACCGTCCGGCGTGCTGCGTCAATTCCGCCTAGGCGAGCGGCTCGTTTAGCAGTTCAACGAAGAGTTCGTGCGAGATGTTGCGACCACTGGCGATGAACCCGATCCGTGACGTCGAGTCGTTCATGAGATCGAGCGCGATTGTCGCGTAGGGCACCGCAGCCGAACCCTCGAGCACGAGCCCGTTCACCTCGGCGGCTTCACGAACCGCACGTCGGATCTCTACCTCTTCAACGAGTACGAGGGGAACTTCGTTTCGGGCAATCAACTCGTTGGTGATGGCTCCCTCGTCGCCGCCGCCCGCGAGCCCGTCGGCGATGGTGGGCCGATGGACTATCTCGGACATCCGCGCTCCGCGCAAGACGTGGTACATCGCCGAGCTCTCCATGGGTTGAGCACCCGTGACCCGTACGTCACTTCGTCCATTGCCGTCACGCGAAAGCAGGACCCCCGATATGAGTCCACCTCCGCCCACGGGCACGACCACGTGCTCAATCTCAGGAGCCTGAAGGAGCATCTCGTCAAAGACGGTGGCCTGACCGGCGATCACGTTGGTGTCGTTAAACGGTGAGATGTAGCGAATGGAACGAAGATCGGCGAGCTCGAGGGCGTGACGTTGCGCGTCGTCGTAGGACGAGCCGAATTGGATCAACTCGATGTCATAGCCCCGCAGCTTCTTTACCTTGGCGAGCGAAGCGTTCGCGGGTACCACGACGGTCGCGGGCACGCCGAGGATCGACGCCGCGTGGGCGATACCGAGGCCGTGGTTTCCCGCCGAGGACGTGATCACCGCGCCTCGGGGATCCTCTCGGTGGGCGGCGTCGATAGCGGCCAAGGCACCTCGAATCTTGAAAGCACCAGTGATCTGTAGACACTCGAGCTTGGCGAGCACCGGTCGCCCTCGTAGTGACAGCGTCACCGTGGGCGTAGGAACCAGGTGATCGGCTATGACGCGCCGGGCATCTTCGAGCTGTTCAGCCGTCGGGGCCGAGGCGTGGCGAATCATCGTTCGCGAGTCTACTAGGCACGCATTTCACCATTTCTTACCGCCAAGTAATGTCGGGCGCGTGCACACTGTCATCGGCGTCGTCGTGGTGGGCTCGCTCGCGTTCGTGGGCACGATGCTCGACAACTTCTTCGCCTTCGCAGCTCAACTATCTCTGACCGATCGGTCGCGATTCTCGCGCGTGAGTATTGCTCACGCGCTGGCGGTCTGCGTGCTGCTCGTGGTCGCGGCTGGAGTGGGGGCGTTGTTGACCGCAATCCCACTGCGATGGATTGGCCTCTTGTGTGTCGCACCATTCGCACTCGCGGCGCACGCATGGACGAAGCGGCGTCGACCCGCGAGCGAACAATTCCGCCGTGGTGCACTCACGACGTTCACTTTGTGCGTCGCACTCGGCGGTGACAACATCGCGGTGTGGATTCCACTACTACGCGCCAACGGTTCGTGGCACGAAGTGCTCGTACTCATCGTCTTTGCGCTATGGGAGTTGTTGTTCATCACCGGAGCCCAAGCCATCGCGAGTCACCCTCGCGTCGTCGCCTTCGGTGAGAAATATGGAAGGGGTCTCATCCCGTGGGTGTATCTGGGGCTGGGCGTCTTGATTCTCTTCGAGTGCGGGACGCTCTAAGCGGTCGGAACACCCGACTACTAGCGTGGTCGCCGTGCCAGTTTCCAGCCCCGACCAAACGCTTCGTCGCCTCACGATCATCGTGGGCATCCAGTGGATGGGCGCGACCCTCGGACTTCCCCTCCTGCCGCTGTTCCTAGAGCACCGTGGTGGCACGCCGAGTTTCATCGGACTAATCATGGCGTCATTCTTCGTCGCGGGCGTTATCACGCAGTTCTTCCTGGGTCATCTCGCCGACAAGTTCGGCCGCCGGCCGGTCCTCATCACGAGCCTCGTCGTCTACGGCGTCGCGTCGATGACGTATTTGTTGCCAGTGGGGGCACCCTGGTTCATTCTCACCCGCGCAGTCCAGGGGGCCGCGGCGGGCGCCATTGAAGTGGCGTCGATGTCGGCGGTGGCGGCGCTGTTCGCCCAAGAGCAACGTGGCCGGGCTGTCTCGAGGATCATCGCGGCGCAGCTCTTTGGCCTTGCGCTCGGTCCCGTGGTCGGCGTTCTCGCGTCGGTGCACGACCTCGGGTGGGCCTTCTTTGGTACCGGCGTCGTCAGCCTCATCGCGGCTTTCGTGACTTTTCACACCAATCTCGGCGACGCCGCTTACGACCGCAGTCCGTTGCCCAAACTGCAATGGAACTCCCAGCTCATTGGTGCTCTCTTCGCGACCAGTGCCGGCGGACTGTGCGTGGGCGTCTACGAAGCGTGCTGGAGTCTCTTGATGCACTCGCACCACGCCACGACACTGGAGATCCGACTCAGCTGGACGCTGTTCGCAATTCCGTGGGTAGCGCTCAGTGGCGTGGGGGGTTGGCTTGCCGACCACGCGAATCGACGCTTCATTGCGCTCGCGGGCGTCGTGAACGGCGCAATCTTCCTCTCGCTCTATCCGCACATCCATAACAACGTCGCCATTCTCTTTCTCGGATCGCTCGAGTCAGTTGGTGCAGCGCTCTCGTTGCCCTCGATATCGTCACTCATGAGTCAAGGTGCCGTGAACCGCGAACTGAGTCGACGCCAGGGTCTTTACGCAACGTCCAACACGGCTTCGCTCGCCGCCGCGGCGGGTGTCTCGGGCTTTTTGTTCTCGGTGAACGCGGCGCTGCCCTTTACGATCATCGCGGTCGTGGCGGTGCTCTTGGCGCTCACGACGTTGTGGTGGTGGCGACACGCCACCGGCCACGTCAGCGAGAGTGCTTCGTGACGCAACCAGGGGCGGCACCCAATCGCCGCCCCTCGTTGCTAGTGCACGTGAAAACTAAGAAACCCAGATCTGGTCCCAGCGCAAAGCACCGAACTCACCACCGATGACCAGAGCCCGCGTGACGCCATCTCCCGCGGTGCTGGTCGCGAAGTTCTGCACTTTCTTGGCCGCGGCGTACGCCGTCACGACGATGTCAAGGAACAAATAGGGGATGTTCTTCGCGAATTGCGCGTTGACCGCCGCCCAGCTGTTGATCTGCGCCGCCGAATTCGGTGGCGAAGCCAAAGCTGCGAGCATCGCACCCTCAATCGTCGAGTCACCCAGGTGAGCAAAGTTGACCGCTCCCGAGATGAACGTTCCTGCTGGCACCGCCGGCATGCTGAGTCCGCCAGACGTGGCAGGCGCACCAGCGGGTAGCGAAAGGAACCATACGTAGTTAAGCGACGGGTCGCTAGCACCAAACTGAGCCCAGATCGAGCAGTCGTACTCACCGTAGATCACGTTGTTGATCTGAGTACTCTGCACCGATGCACGAGACGTCACCGTGATGCCCACTGCCGCCAACTGCGACTGGATGAACTCAAATTCCTTCTGGTCCGACGCGTTGCCCGCGACAATGTCAATGACGAAGCTGACGTTCGAGACATTGTTGGCTTGCTTGTAGGCACTCACGAGAGCTTTCGCGGCACTCGGGTTGTACGCCGGGTAACCGGGATTGCGGTAGAAACGCGAGTTCGGCCGGAAAATACCGTCCGATACCGCACCCACGCTTGAGTCGATGACCTTGAAGTAGGTATTGCGGTTGATCGCCATCGCGCAGGCCTTGCGGATGTTGACGTCGTTCACCACCGGCTTCATCGACGTGTCCCACTTGAGCGTCGATGGGTTGACCGCTCCAGTGGTTCCCGCGTAGTCGGTCAACTGGACGAGCGTCGGAGCGGGGTTCGCCGCCGTTGACGTTCCACCGGCGATGTACTGGACGATCTGACCCGCCTGCGTCGCGGTCAATCCCGGACCACCGTTGGCCGTTCCTTGGAGGAAGGTCGACGCGGCACCCGCGGCGGCAGTCGCCGAGGCGCCCGCCTTCAAGGCTGCCCCGAAGGCCTCGAGGCCCTGGAGATAGTTGTAGACACCGAGCACACCGAGCGCCGCAGCGAATTCGCCGTACCACAAGAAGAACTGGTTCAAAGTACCAGTCGTGTTCATGATGAGGCAGTTCTGGTTCGGGCTGCTCTTGTCATTGAGATCGGTGATCACGTTGACGTTCTTCATCTTCTGAAGTTGGGCGATGCTCGTCGGGTCACCTTGGATGATCATGTCGATGTCGCCCGATTGAAGGGCGGCATTACGAGTGGCCGGGTCGGGAATGGTCTTGAAGTTGATGTTCTCGAGGTAGGGCAGCCTGCGACCAGCGCCGTCCTTACGCCAGTACCTCGTGTTCTTCTTCCACTTCGACTCAATGCCGACCTGCCAGGACACGAACTCGAACGGTCCGGTGCCGATGGGGTTACCAGTGTTGGTCGGTGAAAACGAGGAAGGATGGGCCATGTACGAGATCTGCTGTTCCGCGAGGTTGGTCGGGTACGTCGAGTACGGAATGACCATGTTGTAGACGACCTGGTAGGGACCGGTCGCCACTACCGACGCGATAATCGGTTGAATGGCGAGACCCACCGTGGAGTTGGCCGCTGCGGCTTGGTAGTTCTGGACGACCACTTGCGCGTTGAAGGGATCACCGTTGTGGAACTTCACGCCCTGGCGCAGGTTAATTGTCCAGGCCGTGTAATTGGCGTTCGGCGTGGCGGACAGGGCCAACATGGGAAGCCAGGACTGGCCATTCGCCGCCATGACGAAGAGAGGGTCATAGACGGCATTGGCCACGCAAAAGCCTGAGACGTCCATCTTCCCTTGGGAACCATTAAAGGTGTGATAGTTCGGTACGTCGGAAATGAGTCCAACGGTGATTGAGCCGCCGAGCTTTGGTTTGGCATTGCTTATGCCCACCGTTGCCCCTGCCACCGAATCAAGTAATCCGTCCACAGCGGTGCCGGCCATCGCAATACCGCCGACAGTGGCCGCCGAATGCGTAAGGAACGATCGACGATCGAACGTGCTTGACATCTTTAATCCTGCTTTCCCCCGAAGATTCCACCTTGTGCGCAATCTCCTCTTGGGGGCAACTTAGCAAGAACTAGTCAGTAAGCAAGTGAGTTTCTAATTACGTCTAGGTAACGGGCTCAAAGTTCGCCGAGACGTACCCATTGACATATAAATATGTCAATTCAACCCCTATTGCGCGGTGTTCGCGGTGTTTACGTACCACGCGGGTACTGCGCAAGGGCCCAGATCCAGGGAAGGATCTGGGCCCCGCAAGTATTGGATGTCCCTCTAGTTTGCGTGAACCGCCGATGGCTGGGAACCGTGGAGAGCACCCTGAGGTCCGGGACCACCGGGTTGCTCAAACCCGGGACCGGCTGTTCCCGGTTGACCGATTCCTACATTGGTCGCGTCCAGACTGCTCGTGTCCGTCGGGGACGTGAAGCTTCCTTCAGCGAAGATGGACGAGCCAACGGTGACGTCAGCGAGGCTCGCACTCGCGCCGTCCTTGGTGTAGGTGGTCGCATTCGAGACGATCACCGTTGCACTCGTGCTGTTGGGTCCCGCAATCGTGATGGTGTCACCGTTGACGGCGGTCACCTTACCCATCACGCTCGGCTGGACGATATCGATCCTTGCCGCGGTACTCGAGCCCTCGGCACTTGGCATGACGTGGACCTCGTCACCCACCGCAAGGTCAGCGATCGCGGCGGTGGCCCGGTCCTTGGTGACGGGAGTCGAAGAAGTGATCGTGAAAGTTGACGCAGTGCCCGACGGATCGGTCACCGTGATAGACGTACTGGTCAGGGCCGTCACGACGCCGCCGGGACCGTGGGCGCAGCCCTGGCCGGAGCCCGGGGTGGGCGTGGCACTGTCGTGCGCGCCGACACGGGCGTGTGCGGTGCTGGTGGTCGTGGCTGCGCTGGCGACCGTCGCGCCGACACCGAGTGCACCCAGGGCCACAGCCGTGGATATACCAACTCGCTTCACTAACTTCTTCTTCGTTGTGCGGTACATGGGGGGGAACCTTTCTGACAACACCTCGAACGTTTCGAGATGGCGCCATCTTGCCCAGCCACCTTGGGAACCCTCTAGGGAGCCGTTAAGAACTCGTTAATTCTGAGAAAACTGTCACCAAACGGTCACCAAAGCCCACTGCCTTGAAAACAAATCGGGCAGACTAGGCGCGTACGACGAGCAACTCCCGATGTCGGCGCGGGTAAGCAACATCGACATTCACAAGGGAGGACCACACCCGTGGCATCAATTTTGGAGTCGCACGACGGATCGTCTGGAGACCAGGCCTTTCGCGTGGAAACGCACGGCATTGACTACATCCCCGAGACCGAGCGATGGGCTACCCCGCGCAACATTGGCGCGTTGTGGACCGGGTCAGCGATCAACATCGAGTACTTCGTCTACGGAGCCCTTCTTATGGGATTCGGCTTCAGCTTCTACACCGCGCTCAGCATCATCGTCATTGGCAACCTCTCGTTCTTCTTGCTGGGTCTGGCTTCGCTGCAGGGACCCGAGACCGGGACGACCGCCTTTGCGATCAGTCGTGCGTCATTCGGTACTCGAGGTTCACGACTCGTCAGTTTCTTTAACTGGATAACCCAGTTGGGCTTCGAGACCGAGGGACTGATCCTGATCGTGGGCGCGGCCATCGTGCTGACCCAAATGGCCGGCGTGCACGTGTCCAGTGGACTCAAGGTCGTCTTCATCATTGTTGCGGCCGCCATCCAAGCGGTGATGCCCTACCTCGGTCACGCCACGATGGTGAAGGTCTTACGAGCCTTGATCATTCCCTTCGGCGCCATATTCGTGGTGCTCGCGATCTACGACATCAAGCACGGCAGCGCCAGTGACAAGGGTTTCCTCGGCGGCTGGGAGCTCTACTCCGCCGGTCTCGCCTTCGTCTTCGCGCTCTCGGGCCTCGGTTGGACCGAATGCGGAAATGACTACACGCGCTACGTGCCGCGCGACGCGAAGAAGGGTGCGATCGTCGGCTGGATATTCCTCGGCACGGCTTTACCCGAGATACTCATGATGATCCTGGGTGCGCTGACCTTCACTTTCCTGTCCACGAACACGATCTGGAACGGAGCAAATCCCTTCGAGGCGTTCCGTAACCAGCACTACATTCCCAGTTGGATCGTGGTGTTGTTCTTGCTGTTCGCAATCGTGCAACTCTTTGGCATCAATTCCTTGGACCTGTATTCCTCGGGCGTGTCACTCCAAGCAATGGGACTTCGTCTCAAGCGCTACCAGGCAGTCGTGCTCGACAGCTTCATCGCGTGCGGACTGACCATATGGGCCGAGTTCCAGTCGACCTTCTCGCTCTATATGAAGGAGTTCGTGGGCGTCATCATCTTGTGGATTGCGCCCTGGTTAGGCATTTACTTGATGGACTGGATCATGCGGCGGTATCGTTACAACCCGGCCGAACTGCAGCGCACGGACAAAGCGGGCATCTACTTCACCGGCGCCAGCGGTATCAACTGGAGCGCGATAATCGCCTTCGTCGTCGGCGTCGTGTGCGCGACCCTCGCCTTCTCCAAGGCCCCGCCACCCGTGAGCTTCCCGTTCCATTGGATGACACCGATCTCCAATCACTACGGCGCTTTCTTCTGCAACGGCACGGCGTCGGCGAACTGCGGTCCCGCTGGCTGGTTCGGGGGCGCGGACTTCTCGGTACCCACCGGGATCATCATCGCCGCACTCGTCTACTTCGTGCTCGAGAAGCTGACCGGCAATGTCGCAGGTCAGGTCACCAAGCAGAAGGAACTAGAACCAAATCTCTAGCAACGGCTGAAACCGGTCCGTTCGAAGGGACGGGCCGGCTTCAGCCGTTCCAGTCCTCGACGAGTCCACCCGATCCATCGGGACGAAACACCGGGATCGAACCGAGCGCGCGCACCATTTTGGCATCTGGCCCCAGCGCGTCGCGCCAGAGCGAGGCTTCGGTCACGAGGGTCCCGATGGTGACGATGTCCGCTCCAACGCCTCGCAACAGTCGCAGCGCCGCTCCCGTTGAGGCACCCGTCGAAATCACGTCGTCGACGATTGCGACCCGTTTGCCCTTGACGTCTTTAATTCTGGCTCGATCGAAGAGGAGCCGTTGCTCGGCGTCGGTCGTGATCGAACGAACCGGCTCACTCACCGCGTCCGCGAGATGGATCTTGGGCGTCTTGTGCAGGATGACGTACTGGTCGAGTCCGAGATGGCGGGTGACTTCCACGACGAGAGGGATGCCCATGGTCGCCACGGTCGCGACGATGTCGACCTCGTAGGGACGGATAATGTCCGCGAGTTCCGCCCCCGCCTGGAACATGAACTCAACACCCATGTCGACCGTGATCAATAGCGCGAGCGCCAATTGATCACTCAGCGAGACGATTGGCAACTCGACGTGCTGGGTCCCGATCTCGACGGAAAACGTTCGTTCGCCCACGACGTTGGAGCATACTTAAGTCCATGGAAACGCATCGAAGGCCACTCGACGTCACCCTCGCCCGACAGATGCTCCAGACCGCTTACGAGGAGGCCCTCGAAGGAGCACACGAAGGTGGCATTCCAATTGGTGCGGCACTTTTCACGCGCGAAGGTGATTTGCTCGGTTCCGGTCACAACCGACGCGTGCAAGAGAATGATGCCTCGGTCCACGCTGAGACCGAC
>Ga0302147_10001511_pt1 | contig 10322 bp, 11 predicted proteins | sample I_Bog_E3_2_FD_192438 | JGI IMG/M metagenome (GOLD analysis project Ga0302147, IMG submission 192438) | Peat permafrost microbial communities from Stordalen Mire near Abisko, Sweden - I_Bog_E3_2 | ecosystem: Environmental > Terrestrial > Soil > Wetlands > Peat | place: Sweden: Abisko, Stordalen...
TTCTGCCCGACCCCGGGGCTGCTGCACACGCTCATCCAGGACCAGGCGTTCGCTGAGAAGAAAAACAGCCTCATCGGCTTGCAGTTCGTCGACTTCATCCTCACCACCGCCAACACCTGGAAGACCCCGATCGAAGACTTCACCCTGATCGTTGAGCGGCCGCGCGCAAGAGATCCGGCGCAGGACGTGAACTTCGTCTCCTTCTGCTGGGACGGCCCCGTGCAAAAGCTTGACGCTGACCACTTCTCCGCGCACGTCTCAGGGCTGGTGCCGGCGAAGGAGCTGCGCATCGGCTACGTTTTGGGCAGTACCAAATAGAGCCGCACGCGTTTCCAAACTCACCGCTGCAAAATTCCTCTTGACAGCCGCCTGCACCTCGCCTAATCTCAAACCCACAAGGCGAAGATATGGCGAATACGCACGCTCAATCCGCGACCCTCTTTCCCATCCTCGGACAGCGCCCCACGGGTCTGGCCCGGCTCGCTGCGGAGGCCACCCACGCCGACGACGGCCACCTCATCGAGTTCCGCGCCATCGCCGCGCGCTCCATCCTGAATAAGTCCGTCTCCAAACGCAAGCTCGCGCTGGATTACTCCATCAACCCCTACCGCGGCTGCGAGTTCGGCTGCAAGTACTGCTACGCCCGCTACACGCATGAGTTCCTGCAACCCGCGACCATCCACACGCCGCCGCGCGGCACACTCAACATCCCGCGACAACCCTGGGCGCTGGCCTTTGAGCGCGAGATCTACCTGAAAGAGAACGCCGCCTGGCTGCTCGAACAGGAGTTGAAGAAGATCGATCCGAAGGTAGAGATCGCCATCGGAACGGCCACCGATCCGTATCAGCCTATTGAGCGCCGCGTGGGCATCACGCGCAGCCTGCTGGAGGTCTTCGCCAAACAGCGCGGCCTTCGCCTCGGCATCATCACCAAGTCCAACCTCATCACCCGCGACATCGACCTGCTGCAGCAGATCGCCGAGCACAACAGGCTGGTGCTGCACATCACCATCACCACCACCGACTCAGAGCTCGCCCGCAAGCTGGAGCCGCGCGCGCCGCGTCCCGACCTGCGCTTCGCCGCAGTGAAGAAGCTGCGCGAGGCGGGCCTCACCACCGGCGTGCTGTGCTCGCCGCTTCTGCCGGGCATCAATGACAGTTTGCGGTCGCTGGAGGCGGTCTCCAGCCGCGCCGCGGCAGCGGGTGCGAGCTTCCTCGGCGCGCACCCGCTGTTTCTCAAGTCGTGTTCGCGTCCAACCTTCCAGAGCTTCGTTCGCGAACACTACCCACAACTGGCCGGAGACTACGCGCTCCGGTACGCTACGAAGGACTTCGCAGACGCTGCTTACCGCAACCGCATGGCGAGCATCGTCCGCCAGCTCTGCCGTAAACACAAACTCGGAGAGCGCTCCAGCGAAGCTCTGCTCAGCCGCCACGTCTACACCACAGCGGACGCGCCGCGAAAGTCGCCTGCGGCGGTTCGGCCTCCTGAGAGCGCGCAGACGCTGCTCTTCGCCACAGCCTGACCACAGTGCCTTGCCTGCGCTACCCTATCCCTACCCATGCCACCCAGCGCCACCTACGACCCCGTGCCCTGGTCCGCCTTTCTGCAAACCGCGGCCAGCGCCTCGGCCGCGCTCATCGGCCTGCTCTTCGTCGCCATCTCCATCAACCTGCGCGACATCGTCGAGGACCAAAGGCTCGTCGCCCGCTCCGGGAAGGCGCTCCTCTCGCTCATCGGCGCGCTCTTCGCCTCGCTCTTATGCCTTGCCCCGCAGCAGCCCACGCGTCTGCTCGCCGCCGAACTCATGGTCCTCGGTCTGGTTCTCTGGGCCATCGTCCTGTATTTGTTGCGCAGCTCCATCCGCGAGAACCCCTACATCAGTGCCTTCCACCGTGTCTGGCATATCGCCCTCGCGTATGGCTCCACGCTGCCGTTCCTCTTTGCCGGCCTATCGATCTGGCGGCATCGCGGCGGCGGCCTCTACTGGATGCTCGCGGGCTTCCTGTTCGCCCTCTTCGCCACCCTCGCGGACGCGTGGGTGCTGCTGATTGAGATCCAGCGCTGACCTCATCACGCAAGCAGCGTGTCAATCTCCTTGCGACGCGGCATGGAAGGCGCAGTCCCCGCGCGAGTGACGGAGAGTCCCGCCGTCGCGCAGCCGAAGCGCACCGCATCCCGCACCGGAGCACCTTCGCACAGCGCGGCTGCGAAGCCTCCGCAGAAGGCATCGCCCGCGCCCGTGGTTTCCACAACCGGACCAGCCGCGAATGCAGGCACAAGCTCTGCCGCCGAGCTCCCTGAGCAGATTAGCGCGCCCTGCGCTCCCAGTGTCACGATGACGGTGCGCGCGCCGCGCGCCAGCAGCGACCGTGCCGCGCGTTCAGCCTGCTCAACGCTCTCCACCGGTAGCCCGGTCAGCAACGCCGCCTCACTCTCGTTCGGGATCAGGTAGTCGCTCAACTCCAGCAGCGCGTCAGGCAGCGCTTGCGCGGGCGCTGGATTCAGGATCGTCGGAACGCCGGCTTCGCGCGCGATGCGCAGTCCGCGTTCGACCGTGTCGAGCGGCAACTCCAACTGCGTGAGGAACAGACTTGCTGAGGCGATTGCATCCGCAGCCGCGTCGACTTCGGCAGGCGTGAGCGTAAAGCACGCACCCGGCACCACGATGATGGCGTTCTCGCCGCGCACCTCATCGATCAGGATCGCCGCCGCGCCGGTCGGCGTGTCTGTGCAGCCCACCAGCGAGGCGTCGATGCCATCAGCGTTCCACGTGGAACGCGCGAGCTGGCCGAAGGCGTCGTCGCCGAGCTTGGAGAGGAACTTCACCTTTGCTCCTGCGCGCGCAGCAGCGACCGCCTGGTTCGAGCCCTTGCCTCCGGGTCCCAGGGCAAACGCACTGCCCATCAGCGTCTCTCCCCACGCGGGAAGGCGCGCCGCGCGAAACGCCGCGTCGGCGACAAAGCTGCCCATCACCAGTACAGGCTTCGACATCAGAGACCTCTCCTTCTTGAGTTACGCAGCATAGGCTCGAGCAATCAGCACCAGCGCCAGCACATACGACGCGAACATCAGCGCAAGATAGACCTTCGCCTTGGGTCGCGCACCGGCGAACTCCTTCCATGCAAAGACACCCCACAGCGTCGCGACCATGGGGGATGCCTGGCCGATAGCGTAGGAGATCGGCAGGCCCACCTTGCCCCCGGCGACTAGATTCAGCGTGGTGCCGAGTCCCCATATACAACCTCCGAGCAGACCCCACACGTGATAACTGCGCGGCGCGTTGAAGTAGCCCGCCATGGTGATCGGAGCGCCGATCAACGGCTTCCGCATCAGGATAGGGTTGAACACGAAGCAGCAGAGAAATGCACCGAGCGTCATCAAGACCGCACCGGTATACGGCGTCAACCCGCCGATCATCACAGCTGAGCCGTCGGACACTCCCGTGCCGGCGAAGGACTTCGCCAACAGCGGAGCCCACGAGCCCATTAGGACGCCGGATAAAAGGCAAACGATGATTCCCTTGCGCGTGGGCACTGCACCATGATCACCACGCGAGGCGTATGCAAAGCCAATGAAGATGACCGCAACGAGCGCCATGCCCAAACCGCTGAACAGCAGCGTTGCATTCCCGGCGGGGTGAATCAGATAGCTCACCACCGTGCCTTCGACCAGCGCGATGCCGATAGCCAGCGGAAACGCAATCGCCAGGCCGACCATCTCAATCGCTGCGATCAGCAGCACGTTGGCGATATTGAAGACAAAGCCGCCGACCGCTGCATAAAGCAGCGCAGTGTCGGTGGCCAGGCGCACGTTGGCAAGAAACGCCGTCGGCCCGCCCGCATGGCTGCCCATGGTAAACGCGAGAACGACAGAGATCAGAAAGATGCCGACCCCGTAGTCCCAGTAATAGAGCTCAAAGCGATAGTTGCGCGTGCCTTTGAAGGTGTTGGCGAACGAACCCCAGCAGATGGTGCTAAGGATTGTCATCAGTAGAGCAACGGCAAAGGTACTGGGAATAAACATCGTGGGCGTCTCCGGCCAACTCGCAACGCTGCGTCTCGAGGCGTGGCGAAGAGCCATTATGCCCAATACCGCGGAAATTGTCTCGCGCCTACAACTCGATGGGCGCAAACCCCGCAAACATGTCAGAGGCCTCCGCCAGGTGGCTCAACGGAAGATACTCGCAGGCCTCGGCGTAGCGCACCCACAGCTTGCCCACCTCGGGATTACTGTGTGCGCGCTCAATTGCTCCTGCCTCCCACTCAAAGACCTCGACGATGGTCCCGTCCTTTGCCCGGCAGACGGTGAGCGGATGGTTCGTAGCCAGCCCCTGAGCGCGCAGCAGCGGCACATGTTCGCGTGTAAGCTGCAACAGATCGGCCTCCTTGCCCGGCTTGGGCTTGTAGGCCACAATGCAGATCCGGCGTTCCGTTTGTTGCGCTGCGTCCATGACTGCCTCCTTGAGTCCGGCGAATCGTTTGCGTTCGGCAAGCCTACACAACCGTCCTTCACTGCCGCAATCCGCATCGCCGCCGTCGGTCACGTGCGTGGTAGAAATGTCCATGCGCGCCAGCCTCCTATTCTGCGTCGTCATCCTTTCGCCGACCGTCACTCCGGCTCAGAGCCCAACTCCTGCCCCCACAACGTCGCCCGCTATCACCGCGAAGACAGCCGGCATGAAACACATTAGCGGCTTCCTTCCCCTCGACTGGGATGCAGCCGCAGGCAAGCTATACCTCGAGATCCCTCACCTCAACACCGATCTTCTCTACACCGATTCGCTGCCCTTCGGCACAGGCTCAACCGATATCGGCCTGGACCGCGGGCAGATCACCGACGGCCGCATCGTTCGCTTCGAACGCATCGGCCAGAAGGTCCTTCTCGTCCAGCCTAACCAGCAGTTCCGCACCTCCTCCACGGACGCCGCCGCGCAGCTCGCGGTGCAGCAGTCCTTTCCGGAGTCCGTGCTGTGGGGCTTCACCGTCGCGGCCGAGTCCCCGGACGGCACGGTGCTGCTCGACGCCACCGACTTCTTCCTGCAGGACGTCCACCACGTCATCGAGGCGCTCACCGCCGCCAATCAGGGCACCTACAAGGTTGATCCCGCGCGCTCCGCCATCGCGCTCGATGACACCAAAGGCTTCCCGAAGAATACGGAGGTGGAAGCCATCCTCACCTTCACCACGCACGGCGAGCCCAAGGGCAAGTTCGTCGGCGACGTTACGCCTGATCCCCGCGCCATGACCTTGCGCGAGCGGCAGTCCTTCATCGAGCTGCCTCCACCGGGCTTCACTCCGCGCCGCTTCGATCCCCGCTCCGGATACATTTCCACCTCTTGGCGCGACTACGACGCGCCGCTTGGCGAGCCGCTCGATCAGCAGTTCATCCTGCGCCACCGGCTCATTAAGAAAGACCCCAACTGCAAGTCGAATTGCGAGCCGGTCACGCCCATCCAGTACTACGTCGACCGCGGAGCGCCGGAGCCGATTCGCTCGGCGCTGCTCGAAGGCGCGCGCTGGTGGGACACCGCCTTCCAGGCCGCTGGCTGGGCCAAGGGCACCTTCCGCGTCGACCTCCTGCCCGAAGGCGCTGACCCCATGGACGTGCGCTACAACATCATCCAGTGGGTGCACCGGTACACCCGCGGCTGGAGCTACGGTGAAGCCGTCGCGGACCCGCGCACCGGTGAGATCATCAAGGGCAACGTCACGCTCGGCTCGCTGCGCGGCCGGCAGGACTACCTCATCGCCGAAGCTCTGCTCTCTCCCTACGTCACCGGCAAGTCTTTCTCGCCGCAAAACGATCCGATGCTGCAGATGGTCCTCGAGCGTCTACGCCAGCTCGCCGCGCATGAGACCGGCCACACCCTCGGCCTCGCACACAACTTCGCCGCCTCCAGCATCGCGCAGGGCGACAGCGTGATGGACTACCCGCCGCCCTACATCACGCTTGGCGCGGACGGAGTCCCCGACCTCTCGCACGCTTACGCCGCTGGCATCGGTGACTGGGACAAGGTCTCCATCAACTACGGCTATCGCGAGTTCCCAGCCCGCACCGACGAGCAGACCGCTCTCAACAAGATCCTCACGGACGCCGCTCAAGCCGGCCAGTACTTCATCTCCGACGACGACGCGCGCCCGCTCGGATCCGCGCATCCGCATGCGCACCTGTGGGACAGCGGCCCCGACCCCGCCGCCGAGCTCGACCGCATCCTCGCCATCCGCAGCGCCGCGCTCGCGCGCTTCGGCGAGAACGCCATCCGGCCCGGCACGCCGATGGCCGAGCTGGAAAAAACTCTGGTCCCGCTCTACCTGATGCACCGCTACCAGACCGAGGCCGCCATCAAGCTCATCGGCGGCCTGGACTATCGCTACAACCTGCGCGGAGATGGCCAGCCCGACCCACAGATCGTCGCGCCCGAGCTGCAGGACCGGGCGCTGAAGTCCGTGCTCAAGACACTCACGCCCGAGACCCTGATGCTGCCCGAGTCCCTCCTAAAGATTCTGCCTCCCACGCCGCCCGGCTACCCGCGCACGCAGGAGTCCTTCCCTTCGCACACCGGCCTCACCTTCGATCCCCTCGCCGCGGCCGAGACCGCCGCCGACCTCACGCTCAGCGCTTTGCTCGACCCCGCCCGCGACTCTCGCCTGGTGCAGTACCACATGCGCATCGCCTCGGCGCCCTCCATCCGCGGCCTGCTGGAGGCCATCTCCAAGACCACCGCTGAGCGCCCCGAGGCCGGCCACACCATGTCGTCCGATGTTGCCCGCGCGGTGGAGTCGCGCGCGCTCGAAGCCATGTTCGTGCTTGCTGAAGACCCCACCGCCGCCAGCCAGGTGCACGCCGTCGCACTCTCGCACATCGCCGATGTGCTCAAGCAGCTCACCACCGCGCCGCCGCTCGCGGATACCGCCGAGGCCATCCACCGCTTCGCCATGATCGAGCGCATCAACGAGTTCGAGCGCGACCCCGCTAAGTTCATCCCCACCCCGCCGCTGCCTGCGCCGCCAGGCACGCCCATTGGGGATGACGAAGAGATGTAACCGTCAACATCAGTAGCAAACGAAGCAGGGCGCAGAGACCGTCGTCTCTGCGCCCTGCTCGTTACCTTAAGAATTCACTTACGCGACGACATCAATGCCCATCGACCGCGCGGTGCCGCGGATGGTCTTCGCCGCCGCCTCGATGGTGTTGGCGTTCATGTCCGGCATCTTCACCTTGGCGATGTCCAGAATCTGTTTCTCGGTGACCTTGCCCTTCTTGTCCTTGTTGGGAGTGCCCGAGCCCTTCTCGATGCCCGCGGCCTTCAGCAGCAGTACCGGAGCCGGAGGCGTCTTGGTGATGAAGCTGAATGAGCGGTCCACATACACGGTGATGACCACCGGCACGGTCATCCCGGCCAGGCCGGGGTCCTTGCTGGTGCGCTCGTTGAACTGCTTGCAGAACTCCATGATATTGACCTGCGCCTGTCCCAGCGCGGGCCCTACCGGCGGCGCCGGTGTCGCCTTGCCGGCGATGATCTGGAGCTTGACGTATCCCTGTACCTTCTTCGGTGCCATGTTCGTTTCCTTCTTCTCTAGTTGCGGACCGATTCACGGCCGCGCATGATTTTCTAATCCCTAATCCCTGCTTTACTCTTCTGACTTCTCCACATTCGCGAACGAAACTTCCGTCGGCGTCGGCCGGCCGAAGATTGAGACCATGACCTTCAGCGTCTGCTTGTCCTCGTTCACGTCGTCGACCGCGCCGTTGAAGTTGGTGAACGGCCCATCGGTGATGCGGACCTGCTCGCCCTTGGTGAACTTCAGCTTCATCTTGGGCTTTTCCTTGGTGACGTCGCTGCGGTTCAGCATCGCGTTCACTTCGGCCTCGGAGAGCGCATTGGGCTGGTCGCCGGTCTGCAGAAAACCGGTGACGCGCGGCGTGTTCTTCACCACGTGCCACAGCTCGTTGTCCAGCGCCATCTCCACAAAGACGTAGCCGGGAAGAAACACACGGTCGATGGTGTACTTCTTGCCGTTGCGCAACTCAGTGGTCGGCTCGGTAGGAATCTCGATGCGCCCTACGCGGTCTTCCAGGTGGTAGGCGGCGACGCGGCTCTGCAGGCTCTCCTTCACCTTGCGCTCAAACCCTGAGTAGGCGTGGATGATGTACCACTTGAAGTTCTCATTCACCGGCGCTGCCGGGGCTTCGGTCGCTGCCGGCGTCTCTGCGTCTGGGTCGCCCGCAACCGCCGGGGACTCATCGGCAACTGCGACGGCAATCTCCGCCGGGGTCCCGGCGGTATCCATCGCTGCGTCCTGCCCGTCTTCTATCAACTCATCTGCCATCGGTTTCTGCCTTCTTCATACGTGGCCCGCAAACCTGCGAGCGAAAGTTTCTAGTGCTTGGTCAGGTGCAGGAACATCTGGTCGATGCCCCTGCCGATCACGACGTCCACCAGCTCAAAGTACGCGGCGAACAGAAATACGGTGACCACAACGACGATCGTGGTGGCCTGGACCTCGGCGCGCGTCGGCGTCACCACCTTGTGCATCTCCGCGCGGGTGTCCTTCAAGAACTGGATGGCGCGTTCGGGCCCGGAGGCGATCCGCTGAATCCCGGTTGCCTCTTCACTGCTCTCCACTACGGCTGCTTTCGACATGCTGCTGCTCCTGAATCGTGTTGCGTTGCATCGCTCGCGATGCGGAATCTCTGCTTTTGCTGCCGGGTCTGCTGCTTGTCATCCAAGCGGGCCGGCGAAGGTGATGGCAGGGGCGCTCGGATTCGAACCGAGAAGTTCGGTTTTGGAGACCGACAGTTTAACCGTTGAGCTTACGCCCCTGTGTGAGACCTACTTCGTCTCTTTGTGGTCGGTGTGCTTGCGGCAGGTGTTGCAGAACTTCGAAAACTCCAGACGGCCAGTGGTGATCTTCTTGTTCTTGGTCGTCGAATAGTTCCGGTTCTTGCACACCGGGCACTGGAGGGTGATGATCTCGCGCATTGGGTTACTCCTATCGTGGCCAGCCACCTCGGCTGGCAAGCAGCTTGCCGTTCAGACGAGTGGTCTTCCCACTCGCCCACCTGACACGCCGCGACGCAGGGCTTAAGGCCCCTGCTGCCTTGAATCCTGAAATTGTGCTTCTGGAAGAGGAGCGGTCAGGCCACGCTCATCTATCCTATTATCCACGAAAACGGCCCGAAGCGAAAGGGAAAGCAGTGAGCTACCTGCCGGACGCTCCCGGAACGGTCTGGATCCTGCCCACGGGCTCTTCGTTCAGCTCGCCTGCGCGATCCTGTCCCGCCTGTCCCCCAGGTAGAAGTTCGTCTCCAGCTTCTGCTCCATCGGGTGCCTCAGGAACTCGTCCCTGTAGGCGCGCTTCTTCTCCAGCAGCAGAAAGATTCCCCATGCTCCATTTGGCAGCAGCTTCGCCATGGGCCTTGCCAGGAACCCCGGCAGCGGATAAAAGTTCGCGCCTCGAAAGCCCTTCAGCTCGTACCCATCCGGAAAGATCATCTGCAAGCTGCGCAGGATGTCGTGCCGCGTATATCCCCGCATGTGCGCCGAGTGATTCTGGATCACAGTCGGCTGCATACCCAGCAGCAACAACAGCCGGTTATGATACGACGCCAAGTTCGGCACACCGATAATCATGTGGCCGCCGACCCGCAACACGCGGCTGGCTTCATGCAGGATCCAGAAGATCTCCTTCACATGCTCCAGCACCTGATTGCTCATCACCACGTCGATGGATTCGTCGGCCAGCGGCAGTGGGTCCTTCTCCAGGTTCAGCGCCAGCACTTCATACTTTTTTTTCAGGCTCTCGACGTAGAGCGGATAGGTCTCCACCGCATACAGCTTCGCAGCAGGGCATATCTCCGCTGCGCTCGCAAGATCGAACCCCCACCCTGCACCCAGGTCAACAACGGTCTCAAACGGCGCGATCCGTTGGAGGAATGCAGCGATGTTGTGCCGTCCGTAACCTAACGTCCGATCAATCACCAGAGCTCCATCGACAAATGGGTATCCTGACCGTGGATTCCTGGCGAGCGGCGCAAAGCGCCACCCGCCACCACGCAGTGGTTACTTGATAATCTCCGTGATCGTGCCCGCGCCAACCGTCTTGCCGCCCTCGCGGATGGCGAAGCGCAGACCCTTCTCCATCGCGACCGGAGTGTGCAACGTGATCTCCAGCGAGATATTGTCGCCCGGCATCACCATCTCCGTGCCCGCCGGCAGCTTCGCCGAGCCCGTCACGTCCGTGGTGCGGAAGTAGAACTGCGGACGATAGCCGTTGAAGAACGGCGTGTGACGCCCGCCCTCTTCCTTCGACAACAC
>Ga0302147_10001523_pt1 | contig 10280 bp, 10 predicted proteins | sample I_Bog_E3_2_FD_192438 | JGI IMG/M metagenome (GOLD analysis project Ga0302147, IMG submission 192438) | Peat permafrost microbial communities from Stordalen Mire near Abisko, Sweden - I_Bog_E3_2 | ecosystem: Environmental > Terrestrial > Soil > Wetlands > Peat | place: Sweden: Abisko, Stordalen...
TCACCGTCTGCTCCGTATTGAGATAGGGCCTGTCAGTCTCTCCGCTGAGCTTGAGTGTCGGATCGCTTTGATGCTTGCGCTTGAAGCCATCTGTCTTGTCGATAAATTCGGTGTTGGAGAGACCACGAATGCTGATCTGTCGCGCGTCGCCAACGCTCAGATAGGTGTGCAGCGCCTCCTCAATACGCAGCGGCGCGGTGCCAGGATTTGCGACGGTGAGAGACATTCGCAGTTCAGCGCCGAGGATGAGTTTGTAGGCCAGTTGAAAGTTGTCGAATCCCAGCTCGCGGCTGGCTTCATTCGGTCCGAGCGTCAATGTGAGATGGAGGTCATCGCCTGCGACAGCCGCAAAGGCAAGCTTCCATAAGGCAGTGCGAGCAAAGCCGTGCGAAGGGCCATCCGTTCGCGGACTATCAGGCGTAGCAGTTCTCGCTCCGAACCAGGGAAAGATGATTGGGACGCCGCCGCGGATTGCCTTGCCAGATTCAAAGGCAGAGCGTTCGCTGAGAAAGAGCACTGGCGACTTGCCAGTCGGCTGCCATCCAGCGAGATGCGCGCCTTGCAGGTAGAGCTCGGCGGTGCAAGCAGGAGTAGTAATGATAGCCTGCGTCAGGCCATGCTCGGTCTTTGTGAAAGAGAGTACACCGGAAATGGCGAAGTGCTCGGAGAGAGTCTGTATGTCCATCGAGGCTAGTGTAGAGATTATGGTGTCTTGGTGAGGCGAAGTTCGCCGAGGTCGCGCGTTCCAGTGGGGCAGATCTTCAGTAGGGGACACTTGTCGCACCTGGGGTCGGAGAAGGTGCAGAGAGTCTGCGCATGGAGCTTCACGAGGGAGTGGTGCTCGTCCAACATGGCAGCATCCCAAGTCTCGGGGACCAGCCGCATGAGCCGCTCCTCGGTCGTTGCTGCATCGGCGCGTGGAACCAGGTTGAGACGTTGTGCCACGCGAAGATGGTGGCTATCGATACAGAGCGCTCGGCGTCGCAGGGTAGAGAAGTTGACGACTGCGCCACTGGTTTTGGGCCCGACTCCGGGAAACTGCTCAAGCCATGCTCGAATTTTGTCCGTGCGATATTTGGCGAGAAAGCCAAGCGCTAATGATCCATATCGTGCAGTGATTCCCTGAAGAGTGGCTTTGAGTTGCACGGCCTTTTGCTCAGGAAAGGTGACAATGGCGATAGTACGTTCAATATCATCTACTCCGGCATCGCGAATAGGCTCCCAGTTGCCTGGACCGGCATGGAAGGCGCGCTCCAGATCACGCATGACCTGATGGGAAACTGGCGTCTTGGTACGCGCAGAAAGGAGGGAATAGATGAGTTGGGTCAGCGGATCCCAGAGTTCCCGCGGCGCAGGCTGACCATAATGTCCGAGCAGTAAGCGGTGGACACGCGGCAATTTGTCTGCCTGCTCGGGAGTCAGTGGCCTCGGCATATGCTCCGAATCGGCCAAATTGGAAAAGAGATCGGTCGTCATGAAGTTCAGCTTAGATGTAGTAGATGATGTGGAGTTGCAAATCCTTGCCGATGGGAATACTTCAGCGCGTTATGAGGCTGAAAGTTCCAGCTTCCGGCGTTCCGTTTCAAGATACGTGTATCGAATTCGGTGGATAACGGTGATCGTCGAAAAGATAGCGAGCACCCATAGAGCCGGAGCCATGACCCCCCATCGAGCAAAGAGTGCTCCGAGAATGATTAGCACGACGCGCTCCGGCCGTTCCATGAAACCAACTTTGCAGGAGCCTATGAGAGCTTCTGCGCGCGCGCGCGTATAGCTGACCATCAGGCTCGCTGTCATGACAAATGCTACGAGGAAGACGTAGAAGTATCGATTGCCCCGCGCATAGAAGACGAGAAGGCCAAAAAAGAGCGCAACGTCGGAATAACGGTCGAGGACAGAGTCAAAGAAAGCGCCGAAGACAGAAACCTGGTTCGTCTGGCGTGCAACTCGGCCGTCGACCATGTCAAATAAGCCAGCACCGATAATGACCAGTCCGGCATAGAGGAACATGCGTACGTAATTGTTGGCTCGCGCATAGCCAAAAAAGAAAGCTGCGATCACATTGATGATCAGACCGATGAAGGTAAGTGTGTTCGGCGAGATGCGTGAAAGAGCGAGACCATTGACGATCTTCTGCAGCAGCCAACCACTGCCTTTGCCGAATGCGCTTGTCCAGGTCATGTCTCTTTACTTGGTGGAACCATGTATGGTGGTGAGCTTCAATACTTCTAGTTCACGTTTTCCGTTGGGAGTGATTACCGTTGCTGTGTCACCCACCTCTTTTCCGATCAGTGCGCGACCAATGGGCGATGTGGTGGAGATGAGTCCCTTCGTTACATCGGACTCTTCGCTTGTGACGAGCTTGTAGGTAATCTCTTCTTCCTTTGTGCTGTCGAATACGACGATCGTCGAACCAAAACCCGCCTTGTCGTGAGGGATGTTGGCCAGGTTGACCATTGCCAGCTCACCCATACGCTTCTTCAGCTGGCCTAGGCGCGCGTTCACAAACTCCTGGCGCTGCTTGGCGGAGTGGTACTCAGCGTTTTCGCTCAGGTCGCCGAGCGCCACCGCCTTCTTAATCTCGGCTGGTAGTTCGGTCGTAAGTTCGTATTCCAGCGCCTTGATCTGCTCTTCTAGCGCCTTCTTGATGTTTTCGGGCATGAGTTTAGGTCCGCTTGACTGCCTTGCGGAAGAGCTGCAGAGGCCAGGGTAGTGAAGACTCTATTATACGAAATCGCGCGCATCGTATCGTCGTGCGCGGCCGATTTATGCGTCTGGATCGGGAAGGAGCGCTGGGCACTGTGAGGATAGGAACGCCTCCAGTAAAACCGTAGCGGCAACCTGGTCAATGATGTCACGCCGATCGATCCGCGCATTCCGGCCAGCACTATGGTTACTATGTCCGGCGGCATCAAGCCGCGCGTGGGCTTCCTGCGTAGTGAGTCGTTCGTCGAGCAGGAGATGTGTCAGTGATGGGTGCGCCTCGCGGAGGGCCGCAGCAAATGCCTGCGCTTTGACCGCTTGCGGGCTCGGGCTGCCATCAACGTGCAGGGGATTGCCTACGATAATCATCGCGACGGAATGTTGGCGAAGGAAGCGAGCTACTGACTTGAGGTCAGCTCGCAGATTGGTGCGGTGGATCGTGAATAAAGGCTGTGCGGTCAGGCCGAGCGCGTCTGTGATAGCCAGGCCGATGCGGCGATCGCCAACGTCCAACGCGAGGATGCGGCCGGGAGAGGGCACGATCCTAGTGTACGTTTGCACGAAGGACAATAGAATGCTAGGCGAGAGGTGGTGTCCATGCGTCAATGGAAAGCGCTCGGAGTAGCAGGTTGTTTGATGGCTATTGGGTTAGGATATGTCGCTCTGGTTCCATATGGCCCTTCATCAGAAACTTTTGTCGAGATCGCGCCCGGCTCGGGGAGTACTGGCATTGCGCAACAGTTGCAACATAAGGGCATTGTCCGCAGCAGCATCGCATTTGAGGCCTTAAGGGCGTGGAAGAAAGCGACCGGGGACGCCCGGACCCTAAAAGCAGGCGAGTACCGGTTTGACCATCCGGTGTCACTCTTCGCGGTATATGACCGCCTGAGCCGCGGCGACGTATACACACGCACGGTCGTTATTCCAGAGGGATTTAATATTTTCGATGTGGCGAATGCCGTAGCTGAAGCAGGATTGGGAACACGTGACGACTTTCTGCAAGCGGAGATTTACCATACTGAGTTAATCGCGCGCTGGGCTCCGGGAGCCACATCGCTAGAGGGATTTCTTTTTCCTGATACATACAAGTTCAACCGGCATGCTACACCAGAGCAGATGCTCAGCATCATGGTGAAACGTTTCGCACAGCAGACACAGCGTCTGGGTATCACCACGGCACAAGTGTCTCGAACAGTCACCATGGCGTCGCTCATTGAAAAGGAAGTACATCTCGACGCCGAGAGGCCGGAGGTAGCGAGCGTCTTTGAAAATCGCCTCGTCGCAGGTCTTCCGTTACAAACCGATCCGGCGGTCATCTATGCGTCAATGCTTCGCGGAACATGGACCGGCGTGATTCACCAGTCGGAACTGCACTCGGACTCTCCCTACAATACCTATGCACATCCTGGCCTGCCGCCGGGGCCGATCTGCAATCCGGGCATTGCTGCGTTGCAAGCTGCGATTCATCCTGCAAATACTCGCTATCTCTATTTTGTTGCGGATGCCAACGGAGCTACCAGATTCGCGACCACACTTGCGGAGCACAATGCTAACGTCGCAGCCTACCGGGCATCGCTGCCGTAGACGTTGCATCTGTCTTGAAGATGAGTTGCTTGTGGTGTTCGACATGCGGGGGCTATTAGTAGGGGCTGCCAGAGCGCCAGTCTCTGCAACTCCTGCCTATTTCTCGCACCAGCGAATACTTAGCGAACCTATCAATGTAAATCACCCCCAAAATACCACCAAAGAATTGTAGGAATTGGGTTTAACCCACTTAGCAGTAGCCGGAAACTTATTTGTTGACAGTGGGTGGGGTCGCGGCTATAACCGCAGAACTTCAAAGCCGGTGCCGGAGGCCCGGAAGGTCCATTCAGGACCGTTCAGACCATCAGCAAAGCCGCGATGTGGGCATGGCAGATCGGTATTTCTCGGGACCGGCCTTTGCCACGAGACAAACCAAACAGGTTGCGTGGAGATTGCGGATTTGTGCCGAAGAGTGCGAACCGCAAGCGCGCAGGCCTCCTAACAACTGAGCGAGCCCATTCCGACCGCTGAAAATGACCGAGGCTCGCCAGGGGAACATCCTGGAGACAACAACAATGAAGGACTTTCGCGTTGAACTGAAGATTTGTGAAGGGTGCGGGGCGTTATGGTTGCGCTCTGCTGGCCATGGGATCTACTGCCACGGTTGTGCGCTGCGGTTGTCGGACTTTCCGGCTCCTCTACTGCACTTTCGGAGATGCCGCAGGCGCAGAGCGCTCAGACTGGCTGTCGAAGTGGGAGGTGCGCGATGACAAGACCCACACAAGACAGGAAGCATGCAGCAAGAGTAGTTGTTATTCGACAGGTTCGACCCACAGAGCGGGTGGTCAGAGAAGGAACCACCGGTCGTGTTGTCGAATGCCTTCCCAGGGTGTGGGCAGTTGCTTCACCCAGGCCGCAACGCTGTCGAGGAAACAAACATCCGAATCCACCTGTCCGTGTCCCCGTCGCAGTGTCGCAAGCTGTAGCACAGTCCACTTCAGGGGAGCCGGATTCGCCACCTCCGGAGCTGGCGTTCTATCGCAAGTACACTCAGGCGCTATTGAGGCGTTATATGCGGCTTTCGATGGGCGCAGGCCGGGTTCCTTCACTGATTGGGCGTGAGCTCTTTCGCGGCAACGTCACCCATTATCGGGTGCATGGCTTAGAAGATGTCGTCATCTTCTGCCATGACGTAGAGAAGCGGCTGCAACAGCTCAAGGACCTGGACCGAGAGCTGATTAAGCGGGTCGGGTTGCAGCAATTCTCTCAGGGAGAGGCAGCCGTGATGCTGGGCATCAGTCTGCGCAATTGCGTCCGTCAGTATGCTGAGGCATTGGATCGGCTCACGCTCTGGTTCCTGAAGGACCGGCTGCTTGAAATCCAAAAATGCTGTCAAGAGGGTAAATCGCCCCATCTCGAGATAAATGTATGATTCTTTATTGAAATAAACATTCAAAAAACTTGGCGTAGTTACATTGTTCAATTTGGTATTCTGAATTAGTAGACATCAAGCGGGAGACCTCTCAAGGGCTCCCGCTTTTATTTTAGGAGGTGAAATCGCTGGATACACTGAGGTAGGGGGCCGAATTTAATTCGGGCGCATTCGCGCGAAGAACGCTTGGGCGAGCAGGAGTGGCACATCAGCTTTGGCCGAGCAAATGCGCAAAGTCAACGGATTCTTCTGAATCCAGGAGCAGGGCACACGAGTCGATATACTTGTAGATGGTGTTGATGAGGATCTCCCGAACGATGTCGATGATGGTGTTGGTGATGGTAGCTGGCTTGACCGGCTGCTTTTCGACCACCCGCGTCGTCCAGAAGACCCAGGCGCCGGACAAGTACCTGACGGCATCAGTGGAGCAACTGGAAAAGATCGTCTCTGATCGTGATGACGCCATACAGACGCTGAACGCGCAGGTATTGATTACTACCAGCACGGGAGGATCCAAGGAAGGCAAGGTCACGGAGTACACCTCCTTTCGGGGATACATCTTCGTGCGCAAGCCGAGGGACCTGCGGGTCATACTGCAGTTGCCGGTCATCGGATCGCGCGCCATGGATATGGTCAGTGACGGTAAATCCTTCACGCTGCTGATTCCGCCCAAGGATAAGGCAATCGTGGGCACGAATGAGATTACAAAGCCCTCAGAGAATGGGTTGTATAGCCTGCGGCCGGCGGTTTTTCTCGACTCCTTGCTGATTCCCGGGGTCAAGCCGGATGAGTATGTAACGCTGACGGAGTCTACCCGCGAGATCCAGCCGGAGTCGCGCCACCATGCGGCAGTCGAGGAGCCGGACTATGACCTGACAGTCTTAAAGCTCAAAGGCGGCAACGTGATGTCAAGGGAAAGAACCATCCACATCAGCCGGGTCTCGATGCTGCCGTTTCAGCAGGACGTCTATGATGATAGTGGCCGCATCGTGACACAGGCGATGTACGATTCCTATCAGCTAATGGGGGGTCAGCAGTTTCCCATGCTGATAACCATTCGGCGGCCGCTGGACGAGTACTCGTTGAAGATTGACTTCACCAAGGTGACGCTCAACGAAAAACTGGAAGACGATCAGTTTGAGCTGAAGATACCGCCAGGCATCGCCGTGCAACAGATGCAGTAATGCCCTCTAACGCAAGCCGGTGCTGTGGGCATGGGCTGCAATTCGGTCATTGATCTCCAGCGCTAAAGCCAGTGCCTGGCGCCCGTCGTCGCCGGTCACTCTTGGCGAGGTGCGATCACGAACGGCATGCAGGAAGTCTTCGAGCTCAAGTCGCAGAGGTTCGCCTTTGGGGACGTCGATCTTCTTGAGCGACAGGCCGGCCGAAGGATGAGTGCCGTCGCCGGCCTGCGGCACATTCAGCGTGGATGTGCTGCGTGGCTCCGCGGCAATCACGGCAGCGATGATCGCAGGATCCACATCGATGGAGAGTAGCTCCTGGCGCGCAAAGTCGAGCGAGAGGTACTGGTGTGGTTGAAAGAGCCGCAGTTTGCGCACCAGTTCCGTGCTGACACGGCTGGCAGTGAAATTGGCAACGCATCCGGACTCGAACTCCAGCCTCACGTTGGCGATGTCCACCTTGTCGGATAGAACGGGTAGTCCAACGGCGCGAACCTCCTTCACCGGAGACCCGGTGAGTGCGAGGACGATGTCGAGATCGTGAATCATCAGATCGAGCACCACATCTACGTCCAGAGATCGCGGCGTGAAGATGCTGAGCCGGTGGGCCTCAAAAAACATCGGTTGCGTAATTCGCTCTGCGAAGGCGGTCACGGCTGGATTGAATCGTTCCAGATGACCTACCTGAAGGATGCTATGACGCTTCTTGGCAATTGCCAGAATATGGTCTGCCTCGGCAAGTGATGCAGCAAAGGGCTTTTCAACAAGGACATCGGCTCCGGCAAGCAGAAGCTGCTCGGCAACTACGGCGTGGTGCCTGGTGGGGACACAAACCGATGCAGCGGCCAGTTCTTGTCCAGCCGTGAGCAAATCTTCAATCTTCGCAAAGCCGGGGACGCCATATCGTGCGGACAGTTCGGTTCGTCGCGCCGAATCCGGATCGACCAGCGAGGTCAGCTGAACGAGCTCGGGATGTGCAGCCTCTATCTCGCGATAGACACGCAGATGGTTGCGCCCGAAGGACCCGGCGCCAACGACTGCGACACGCAACGGAAGCGAATGCGGCATGGCTATTTTTTTGCGGCCGTGGTCGGGGCTTCTACAGCCTCGCGGCAGCGCGCATAGAGCTGTAGTAACTGCGCGATCAGATCATCCGGCTTGGCGTTGGAGGGAAGGCCGAAGCCGGTGGACGACGTCGACTTGCTGCCCAGGTTGGCATGACCCGCCACGAACTTGAGGAGATCGAGTGCGATGTCTTCAGTGCGGCGAACGGAGAGGTTGTTACTGGTGTCCATGGGTGCCTTTCGATGCGTGTAGTGCTGGCGCGCTGGTCGCTGAATCGATGGTAGCGGTTGGAGGGAGATAGTGGCAACGTGCCGCTGCAGTCTGCCTCTGGTTCACAACAAGTGAGTTCAGAACAACGAAAGTAATAGCGAACAACAAAGGAGAAAAACATGAAGAAGAATGAACTGCAGACGATCCTCGGCTACCTGAACATCGGCCTTGCCATTGCACACAGCACGGGTGTTTCTATTGGCCACTTCGGCGGCACGGACTTCATCCAGCTCGCCCAGAACATCAACGGGCTGCTGTTGAACGCGATTGCTCCTGCGAATGCCTCAGGCACGGCTGCAGCCAGCTAAACCAACGGAGATCTGTAGCGAGTGCGATGTAGAACGCAAACCAAATTTCAAGCAACGGTGGAGGCTGGAGGAGTGATGAGTGATGTAAGGCGAGGATTAACGCTGCTGGCTGTCCTGCTGGCGATGATGGCAGGATGGTCGGGGCATGTAGCGGCCCAGACAAGTTCGATTCCGACAACGACGGTGCAGGACACCATCTATAGTGCGAATGGAACGCCGGCCAGTGGTACGGTGTTATTGAGCTGGAATGCATTTACCACCGCAAACGGAGCCTCGGTTCCTGCCGGCAGCACGTCGGCCATGATCGGGGCGGGTGGTGTATTGACCATCGCGCTCGCTCCCAACGCCGGCGCGACCCCGATGGGAAGCTACTACACGGCGATTCTGCACCTCAGTGACGGCACAACAAGCCGCCAGTATTGGGTGGTCCCTGTGGCAGTGCCCGGTGGTGGGCCCGCGAAGTTGGCGGCGATCCAGAACCAGGTGCTGCCCACCAGCGTGGCCATGCAGACCGTGTCCAAGCAGTATGTCGACAACGCGATTGCTGCTGCGGTCACAGGCTTTCCCACGGCGTCCTCCCCTTACGTCCTCAAAGCCGGTGACACCATGACCGGACCCCTGGTCCTGCCCGCGGATCCGGTCAGTCCCAATCAGGCGGCCGACAAGAACTACGTGGACAACAATGTCGCAGCCATCGCCGGAGGCCTGGGTCAGAAGGTCAGCCTGCTGCCCTCTGCCACACAGGTTGTCGCGCAGCCCGGCGGAACGCAACTCCAGGTCAACGATCTGAATGGCGACCTCTATGCGAGCCAGTACGTCAGTGGCGCGGGCAATAACGGCATCGCCAACGCTGTGGGCAGCGCAAACTGCACCAGCGGCTGCACCGTCAATGTCGAGCCTACCTACAACTCGTATGAGCAGGCCAACAGCTCGAGTATGCCTTCCGCTACAAACGTGGTGGACCAGCGCGGCGGAACAACCGTGGTTACGGCGGTGAATCCGCTTGCACCGGAGGCGACGGCTAACACGGGAGCAAGCATCACCGAGGTGGAGACTCTCTCCGGACCACAGTTGCAGGCCCTGCGTCCGGGAGCGGTCGGGATCAGCACGGAGGCACTTTCGCTCACCACCAGGGGTCAGGCTGGCGGTTCCAACCAATTTCCGCAGGGCATTGAGCAGCCTCCATACTTCAAGAGCACCTACGGTGTACTGCAGATGCAGGGTATCTACAACACGCAGGGACAGCATGTTCAAACCACCAATGACGTCTACTGCTACGCCGTAGGCGATTGTCTTGCCGGCGGCCAGTACATCTACTCTTCAGGTGGTTACCGTGATGAAGGCGATGAAGGAGCTCATCCTTTTGACCTGAACATCAGCGAAGATCAGCGCGTCTTCGAAGGAACCTGTGCAAGTGGCTGCACCATCGGATCGACGAATCTTGGAGTGACCGCGACGGCGAGTCCTGGAACGCAAGGTGACGGTCGCTTCCTGATAGACACAAATCCTGCCAAAGTTATCTCCACGGGGACCCTTGTCTCCGGCATCAAGACACTCTTTGGTGTCGCAGGCTTCAGTGGCACAACTTTTCCGGCCAGCGTATTCCTCAGCACGTCGCAGGCCGCAACCTCGCAGAGCAACAACCTGGCACCAGGAACGGTGACGCTGAGTATCGCTACGAGCGGTGTGCCAAGTGGATTCGATACCAATACTGCAGCTCTGCCGGCAACCACCGGAGTGGCCTGCGTCGCCGATGTGTCGGATACACCCAACTTCGAGACGGCGAGCTATACCGTC
>Ga0302147_10001530_pt1 | contig 10238 bp, 8 predicted proteins | sample I_Bog_E3_2_FD_192438 | JGI IMG/M metagenome (GOLD analysis project Ga0302147, IMG submission 192438) | Peat permafrost microbial communities from Stordalen Mire near Abisko, Sweden - I_Bog_E3_2 | ecosystem: Environmental > Terrestrial > Soil > Wetlands > Peat | place: Sweden: Abisko, Stordalen...
AGACCTTGACCGTTACCAATTCTGAAGCCAACCCTGGCCTCAATCGGGACCTTTTGGCGACTTCCGATAGCATCACGCGCTCGGTCACTACCTCTCAGGCGTTGGTTTACGAGGGTAAGTGGCTGGATGACGCGCTTGTGGGCATCTATGGCTGGCGCAAAGATATCAACACGAGCTATGCTGATCAGGCCACTCTCGGAGATGCGAACGACCCGCAAAGCCTCAACTTCAATAACGTCAACTTTTCAAACGGCTCACAGGGCCGTGTAGAAGTTCAATCCCGCTCCTATAGTCTTGTGGCTCACCTTGGGGAACTCCCTGTCGTTAAAGGATTTGCCAGCAAGCTACCCTTCGATGTCAGTCTGTCCTACAGCACATCGAGCAATTTCCAGCCGGACTCAAGCCGCGTCAACATTAACGGGGATCCCGTCGCGCCTCCGGCAGGCAAGACCATCGAGCGCGGCATTCTGATCGAGACGCGTAACGGCAGGCTCGCGCTCAAGATCAATCGCTATGTGACCGGAATCACGAACGGTTCGAACCCCGACGGTACTGCCTTCGCCGCCGAACTGGCCAATTTCGTTGGCAACTCGGCGTACTACGGCAACGTCTTTTATTATCACACTGACCAGTCCACCCCGCTCCAAGCAGGACCCACGTCAGTTCAGTCCGCTAATCCCGGCATCGGCCCCGATGGGGGCGTCCCAGGTCTCGCTGTTGGAGGCGAGGGCTCGGGCTGGTACTTCGATGGCAATAACTACCACACACAGGCGATGGAGAATCTACAGAATTCCTCGACCTCAGCCACGCGGGCATGGGAGACCCAGCTTAACACCGATTTCCCCAACTTCTTCAAGGATTGGGGCCTGAGTAGCCTGAATCAAGTGCAGGCCGGCCTTGTCCCGAGGAGCCAGTTGCAGGGCACCCCGGGCGAACAAAACTTCGCGATTACCGAAAACTCAGTGTCCCAGGGCTGGGAATTTGAGCTCGACGCCAATCCCACCAATAACTGGCGCGTTTCACTCAACGCAACAGAAACGAATGCGGTCGTCACGCAAATCGGTGATGCGGCCTTGACCAAGTTCATGGCGGAGACGGCGGCCTATGTTAAAGGCCCCGGCGGATCTCAGCAGTGGTTCTGGGGGCAGGACATCGCTCCAAGCGTTCCTAATGTCGCACAAGCCTACTACATCGCTTACAACGGCCTTCCTGCGGTAGGTGGTGCCTATGCCGAACTACAGCAGCAGCAAGGTGTTGCGGCGTCGCAGATGGCCAAGTGGCGCTTCAACCTGACGACGAACTATGATTTCGATCGCGGCTTCCTCAAAGGTGTTAACGTCGGTGGTGGCGTGCGTTATACTGGCTCTGAGATCCTCGGCTATCCCCCGAGTGGCGATCCCACGCTTCCGCCTCCGTACCTCCCCAACCTATCCGCGCCGGAAAAGCTCGGGAGTGAGACCTACTTCGACCTTTGGGTTGGTTATCACCGTAAGATCACCAACAAGATCCTATGGAACATTCAGGTCAACGTAGCGAACGTCGGCAGAGGGAATTACCTGATTCCGGTTAGCTATCAGGCACCGATTAACGGTGTGGCGAGCCCAGCGTTCTATCGTATCGGTCCGACGCAGCAGTTCACGGTCAAGAACGTCTTCAGTTTCTGATCCCTTAATCCTGAGGTAGGTACGATCAGGGGATAGTACCAGTCGCCAGCCAATTTAAAAAGGCTGGCGACTTTCATTAATCGCAGTCGACGGCGGGATGCCAGCCCGTGGTCGGGTAACACTAAATCAAACCAACATTCCTGGTCCGGCTTCGCCTGGCACCAAACTCAGCAACGGCAGTGGCGTCACACTCGGAGCAAATCTTTCTGAGACCCATAGGTGTGGCGTCACTAATTTTCCTTCTAACAAACAAGTGGAATCTGCAAATGGCCAAGCCGCCCCAATCACAAACCGCCGCACATCGGCAGGCACCGACCTCGGTCCCTCCGTAGAGAGCTGTGGCGTGTGCAAGGAGAATGGAGATCGCCGATTGCATTTTAAGGCCGCTATATTCGACATGGACGGCGTCGTCACCGATACGACGGCAGCCCATTCAAAGGCGTGGAAGCAAATGTTTGACGCGTTTCTGCGATTTCGGGCAGCGAGCCACCCCGAGCCTTTCAGAGAGTTCACCCGCGAACATGACTACCTCGCGTACGTAGATGGACGGCCCCGTTACGACGGCGTCGAGGCATTCTTGACCTCTCGAGGAATCGAGCTTCCCCGCGGGACGCCGAACGATCCGCCGGGCCGCGAATCCATATGCGGCCTAGGCAACGAGAAAAATGTTATTTTCAATCGAATAGTTGAAGGAGAGGGCGTGGCGACATTCGACTCCACCGTCGCGCTGATCCGGGAGATGATCAGCCGCGGCATCAGGATTGGGTTGGCTACCTCAAGCTACAACTCCGATGAGATCCTAAGGAGATCAGGCACTACTCATCTTTTTGCGACGGTCGTAGACGGTGCAGAATCGGCCCGACGCGGTTTGAAAGGAAAACCGGAGCCCGAGATTTTTTCGGCCGCCGCTGCCGACCTGGGTGCTTCAAACGCGCAATCTATTGTGATCGAAGACGCGGTCTCCGGAGTCCAAGCGGGGGCGAAGGGACGATTCGCCCTGGTGATTGGGATCGCACGGGGATCCAATGCGCTCGAGCTCCAAAAGAATGGGGCCGACGTGGTGGTTCGAGATCTCTCCGAGACCAGCCTTGAGGAGATCAATCGACTAGTTCAGGACAAGCGCACTAGCGCCAGGTGACTAATTCGCCCGACGCCAGAAACACCCCCATGCGCAAGAAACCCCCACTTAGTTTTTGGCAGCTCTGGAACATGAGCTTTGGTTACGTCGGCATCCAGTTTGGCTTCGCCCTGCAGAATGCCAACGTCAGCCGAATCTTCGAGACCCTCGGCGCGAAGCTGGACAAGATGGCCATCCTCTGGATTGCCGCCCCTGTCTCGGGCCTTCTCGTGCAGCCCATCATCGGCTACATGAGCGACAAGACCTGGAACCGGCTTGGCCGGAGAAAACCCTACTTTCTCTTCGGCGCAATTCTGGCGTCACTCGGGTTGCTTTTGATGCCGAATTCGCCCGGGCTGTGGTTTGCCGCGGGCATGCTGTGGATCCTGGACGCTTCCATAAATATCACGATGCAGCCCATGCGTGCCTTCGTGGGCGACATGCTCCCCGATGAGCAGCGAACAACAGGATTCGCCGTTCAGACCTTTTTCATCGGTGCCAGTTCCGTCGTGGGTTCGATCCTGCCATACCTGTTGACGAATTGGTTCCACGTCGCAAATACCGCGCCCGAAGGACAGCTCCCCGCCTCGGTGAAGCTATCATTCTATCTCGGTGGGGCGGTGTATCTCCTTGCTGTCTTGTGGACCATTTTCTCGGTGAAGGAGTATTCGCCTGAGGAACAGGAATCTTTTCACGCGCAGCCGGCCGATGGTGAGGGGAGCGGGGAAGCTGCCATCACGCTTGATACAAAGAAATACTACGCTGTCGGCACGCTCCTGCTCTTTGGCGGCCTAGTCCTCAGCTTTGTCATCCGCCAGCTGTCCTGGGACAATGGCCTCTACATTCTTTCCTTCGGTGCGAGCTTCTACGGTGTCGCGCAGATCGTGGCTGCGAAGCGATGCGCCTCCGGGAAAAAGCGGGGGCTCGTGGAGTTGGTCTACGACCTCAACAATATGCCCGGGGCGATGAAGGAGCTGTCGCTTGCCCAGATGTTCACCTGGTTTGCCCTCTTTACCTTCTTTATTTATGCAACCCCGGCGGTGACGAGCTTTCAATTCGGGAGCGTCGATCCGCGGAGCGAAGCCTACAACGCGGGCGCCAATTGGGTGGGTGTGCTGATGGCGGTCTACAACGGGGTGGCGGCGCTCGCGGCCTTCGTCTTGCCCGAGATGGCCAGGCGCACCAGCCGGGTGACGACCCACGTCGTCTGTCTTGTCATTGGCGGAGCAGGCTTGTGCTCGATGCATCTTTTCAAACAGCCGCACATGCTCCTCGTCTCGATGGGCGCACTGGGTATCGCCTGGGCGAGCCTGTTGACCATGCCGTATGCGATACTCAGCAGCATCGTTCCCTACCGGAAGATGGGTGTGTATATGGGCATGTTCAACCTCTTCGTCGTAATCCCGCAAATCCTTGCCGCCGCGCTGCTGGGTTTGTTGCTCCGCACCGTTTTTCATGGCCATGCAATCAACGCGATTGTTTTGGGCGGCATATCGATGATCGTCGCCGCCGGGCTCATGCTCCGGGTCAAGGATGAAAGGCCTCCGGCGTAACACTCTATGAAGGACCTTTGGTCAATAAGCACAGCTCAACATGGCGATGGCAAAGAGACCATCATGCGACGCGGCAACGTCTACCAGATCGCCAATGGGTACATGGGCTATCGGGGCACCCTGGACGAATTCGGTCCGGAGCAACTGGTGGGGATCACGCTCGCCGGAATCTTCGACCGTGTCGGGTCAGCTTGGCGGGAGCCTGTCAATGCCCCGAATGGCGGCTACACGAGCGTTTCTCTTGGTGGGGTGGAACTTTCCACCCTGGGCAACAAGGTTGCGCGGCACCGGCAGACGCTTCGGTTTGCCAACGCATTGTTCGAAAGGGAGACCGTATTCGCGTCAAAGGGGACAACCCTCGCAATAAAATCCGAGCGCTTCCTTAGTGCCGAGACTCCTAATCTGGGCGTCATCAGGTTCAGTATCACTTGCAACAAGGCGGCTAAGGTAAAGATTCGCACCGGAATCGATGGCAACATCTGGGACCTCAATGGACCGCACCTGCTTCATATTTCAACAAAGGTGCGGGATTCGGCCCTGCTGGTGCAAGGCATCACAAACGAATCATCGAAGAGGGTAGTGGTTGCCGAAGCCGCCGACATTGATTTCGGCGAGGTTTCCTACGATTCCAAGGGCAAACGGAACCTACGAGTGGTGAATCTTCGCGCCGAGGCGGGGAAAGCCTATGTCTTCCATAAGTATTTCGCGGTCTTCACAGATAACGACTCGGTACAAAAGCCGATCGTGCAGACGGCCCTCGAGACCGTCCAACAGGCGAGGTCACTTGGATACGAGGAATGCCTGGCGAGGCACAGTGCTAGGTGGCAGGAAAAGTGGAACCGGAGCGATGTCACGATTGAGGGCGATGACGAGGCGCAACTCGCTCTACGATACAGCATTCTTCAGCTGCTAATGGTTGCTCCGGTCAAAGGCAGCGCAAATTCGATCCCGGCGCGCGCCTTGTCAGGGCAATGTTACAAGGGGGCGATCTTCTGGGACACGGAGATGTTCATGTTCCCGTTTTTCCTCCATACGGACCCCGAGAAAGCGGTCGAGTTGATGCGCTACCGAATCAGGACCCTCGACGGGGCCCGGAGGAAGGCAAAGACCGAGGGCTTGGGCTACCGAGGCGCCTTCTACGCGTGGGAGAGCCAAGAGGCGGGTGACGACGCCTGCTCGTACTTCAATATTGGGGATCCATTCACCGGGAGGACATTGCGTACATACTTCCGCGACAAGCAGGTGCATATCAGCGGGGACGTCGCTATCGCCATGTGGGATTATCACCGGTTGACCGGCGACGACTCGCTGTTGCTCGACGGAGGCGCCGAAGTCATCTTGGAATGCGCCCGATTCTATTTTTCCTACGCCTACTACAAGAGGGAAAAGCGAAGATACGAGATTCTGGATGTCGTAGGTCCAGACGAATATCACGAGCGGGTGAACAACAACGCCTTCACCAGTAGGGTGGCTAAGGAGACCTTCACAATCGCAAACGAGCTGGTGACATATTTACGAAGAAAATATCCGAAGGAATTGCGAACACTGCTCAGAAAACTGCGTATCGCACGTGAGCTTTCCAGCTTCCGACGAGGCGCTCAAAGGCTCTTTGTCCCCGGGCCAGACAAAAAAACCGGGATCATCGAGCAATTCGACGGCTACTTAGGGCTACGAGACTCATCGATCGAGGAGCTAAAAGCCCAAATGGTACATCCAAATGAATATCTTGGCGCCGGGCAGGGATTGGCGGTGCCGACGCAGGTCATCAAGCAGGCTGACGTCGTGATGATGCTGAATCTGTTCCGGACCCACTATTCTGCAGAAATCAAGAAAGCGAACTGGGAATACTATGAACCGCGTACCGAACACGGCTCCAGCTTGAGCGCGTGCGCCTATGCGATGGTGGCGACCGAGTTCAACAATCTCGACTACGCGTACAAATACTTCCTGAAGACAGCGAAGATTGATCTCGAGGCCAAGTACAAGGTGTACGTGGGAAGTGTCTTCATGGGCGGTTCTCACCCGGCCGCAAACGGCGGCGCGTGGATGACGGCGGTCTTAGGTTTTGGCGGCGTGCAGGCGGATGAGAAAAAGGTCGCAATCAATCCGCGACTTTGTCGGAAATGGAAACGGCTGCAGTTTAATCTCGCCTACAAGGGAGACGATTTCCGAATGAATATCACGAAATCCTCGGTGACTATCGCCTCTTCGGGAACGAATGCGCGAATCCGCACCATTTACATAGCTGGAAGACCGGTAAAATGCATACCCGGTCATTTGGTTACGACCAAATATCGGCCGGCTAAATAATTTCGTTCTCCGGGGAGGCTCGGAATCTAGACCCCAATCCCTATGACCCCATCTTTGATACGGCGGGCGCTCATTGTGTCGTGCGCCATCAGCGCAAGCGTGGCGTCGGCGAAAGTCGGGGCAGATTTGCCTTGGACTACTTATGAGGCCGCGGCCATGAAAAGCACGGGTCTCTTGCTCGGTCCGAAATACGATCCAAACTCAGTCGAGACCGAATCATCCGCGCAGAAATGCGTGAAACTTGGAGCCGCCGGGGAATTCGTGGAATTCACAGCGGCGGCGAACGCCAACGCGTTGGTGATCCGCTACAGTCTTCCAGACTCCAAAGAAGGAGGCGGTACCAGCACCAGCCTCGATCTTTATATTAACGGAGAAAGGGTCAGGGTGCTGGCGCTTACGTCCAAATATTCGTGGCTCTATGGGAAATATCCCTTTTCGAACCAGCCTAGCGATGGCAAGCCACGCAACTTCTACGACGAGCTCCGAATAAAGGGCCTGAATATCGCCAGAAACGATGTAATCCGCATTCAGCTAAATACGGGGGATGCATCGTATTGCATCGTGGATCTCGTCGACCTCGAGGACATTCCAGTCTCCCTGGCCGCACCTAAGAATGCGTTGAGTATCCTCGATTTTGGCGCTGATCAATACGGTGAGAAGGACGCCACGGACGCCCTGCGGAGATGTGTCACGGAAGCCCAAAAGCAAAGCAGGCCTGTCTGGGTGCCCGCCGGCGACTACAAACTCACAGGCGAGATACTTGTCCCGTCCTCCGTGACAATTCAGGGTGCCGGCATCTGGCAGACGATTTTTGTTGGAGACCCGATTCTGTACAGTCAACCGGCACGACGGGTACGGTTTAAGCTCGCCGGCAGCCATATTCATTTGGCCGACTTTTCGATCATTGGAAGGTTGAACTACCGCAATGACTCCGAACCGAACGACGGAATCGTCGGCGCAGGCTGCGCTGACTCGTCTATCTCGAACGTCTGGCTCGAACACACCAAGGTGGGAATATGGATCTACAATGGCGAAAACCTCCTGATCGAAGGCTGCCGCCTTCGCAATCTGGTCGCCGACGGAATCAATCTCTGTGTCGGCACGAGTGGAACAGTCATTCAGAACTGCGCCGCCCGTGGCACAGGTGACGATTGTTTTGCGATTTGGCCCGCGGCGTCGGATCAGGGCTTCATTGGGAAAGGCCCCCGGTCTGGAAACAATGTAATCCGCCGATGCACGGGTCAGCTCACATTCCTCGCAAACGGCGCCGCGGTCTACGGCGGGGCCAGCAATAGAGTCGAGGATTGCCGCTTCACCGACATCGGCACCGGGTGCGGCGTACTCATTAGCACAACGTTCCCCACTACCGATGAGATCCTCAAAATCGACAACAACTTCAGTGGCACGACGCTTGTGACAAACTGCGAATTGCTGCGTTGCGGCGGCTATGACCATAGTTGGGCGTGGCGCGGTTCCTTTCAGATCTGCATGGATCGCCGCAGCATCTCGGGGCTCACCGTCAGCCAGGTTACCATTCGGGACAGCATTTCTAGTGGGATGACCATAGTGGCACCTGGGAGCCCCAAAGGTGAGGGCACGCTTTCCGATGCAAAGCTTGAGAGCGTGAATATCACGAATTCGGGAATCGGTGGGTCACCCCACCATGATCTGTGGATCCGGACGGATGCATTCGGAGGCGTTGCAGTGCGCAATTCGGCAATCGCCGACGTTAGGAATGAGTCCGAGCACTTTAGCCTGTTTGGTCCCTAAGCGGGGCGTTAAGCGTTGCCATTCCCGTTTTTACATCCTCACGGCCCTAAAGGACCGGGTTTCCTCGCCGACTAATGATGAAACGACGCAGGAAGGATGATGGACAGAATGCGCCAGGAAGCGGGGGCAAGTCTGCCGAGTTGGCCCACCGTTTCGAGCCGGCCTCTGGCCCTTGCTTGAGCCGGGAGCAGGAACCAGAGACCCACCCAATCACCGGCCTGCGGCATTTGGATGGATCTGGTTGGGCATGTTGCGCGATTCTCGCCGCCCTTCACCAGTAATAGCCGTGAAGCTGAAACGTCACCGCCCTTGGGAGGTTGCTTCAGTAACTCCGTTACTGTCGTTTAGACTGAAAAAGCGGGCGCCCCACGAGCAACAGTCCAGACGAACGAAATCTGTCTCGGGGGCTACAGCGATCGGAGCGAAACCGACCGAAAGGTGGGCGGTCCTTACTTTCCAAACATCTTTGCGATGAAAAAGATCACGATCGCGCCGCCAATGCCTCCGCCGAAAAGCAGGTAAAGCATTGAATAGCCGACGGCGGCGAGGGGCGGGAGAATCAGGGCAAGGTCACACATGGTGGAATGGGGGTTGGCATGGACTGTTCCGGGGATTTCTGAAGGGTGCATTCGGCCGCAATCGGGTCAGGCAGACCCAATGGCGGCCGACCGCGCCTGCTACTTGACGATGAGGTTGTTGCTGACGTCGGAGACCCCTGAGATCGAGGCGGCATCTCTGCCCGCCGCCTTCTTCTGGTCCGAGTTGTCCACAAAACCGCTCAACTGTACGACGCCCTTCATGGTCTCAACCTTTATCTCGAATGACTTGACCATGTCGTCCTTCAACAACGCCGCCTTCACCTTGGTCGTGATTCCCGTGTCGTCGACGTATTGTCCAGTGCTGTCACTGGTGCGTGTTTCAGCGCAGCCGCCGAGGAACCCGCCTGCTGCAACTATTCCCGCAAGCGTGGCGATCAAGGCGAGTTTGCGGGGGTTTGGAAATTTCATGATATTCATTATTGCCGTGTTAGGATCTGGATTGTGTGGGAGACCTACTGGCCGAAGACCTTCTTGATCTCTCCGACTTTTTTCTGGACGTGTCCCTCATCCTTCTCGGCGATCCCCTTTGCCTGGAGGCTCGGGCTGCGGAAAACCTTGCCGGTCTCCTCCTTAACCTTTCCGGAGGTGATCTTAGCGTCCCCCTGAATCTTGTCGGTGGTGCCTGATTTTGTGTCTACGTCGTATGTTTTCATTTTTCTTTAGCTTGTTGCGCCCGGATTGGGCATTTGGGTGATGGCGTTGGCGATGCGCTTGATTGGTACCCCATATGGAAGGTCGGGTTCGCATTAAGTTGATGGGGGTTTCACCCCATCTTTGGCCGATCACCGCCCAGGGCGCCCTGGAGTCTCGGATCCGCCATTCCGAGACAAGTAAGGGCATATGATTGGAGACACCCCCCATCCACGGGACGGCCCAGTCGGAGGGCCGGCGTCGAAGCGCCGGAGTTTGCGATCATCCATCGCAACCGCGGTCGTCAGTTTGATCTCACGTGGCTATTTCCGGCGCCCGGATGGCTCCACGCTTCCGAAGTTTCGGCCGGCGCCTAACCCGGAGGCAAAGTGGAACCTCATGGAGACGCCTTACTCGAAGGAGGCGAACACCCCATAGGAGCAGATTCGTGCAGGTGCTACCTTGCGGGCGCCGTGAACCTCTCGCCCTTGGCCATTGTGTTTCTCCCACCCGCCGTCGGTGCCGGTTATTACTTTGGCGGCCCCGTCATAGGCAGCGTCTGGGTTGGAGTGATCCTGTTGACGTGCCTGGCTCT
>Ga0302147_10001543_pt1 | contig 10185 bp, 8 predicted proteins | sample I_Bog_E3_2_FD_192438 | JGI IMG/M metagenome (GOLD analysis project Ga0302147, IMG submission 192438) | Peat permafrost microbial communities from Stordalen Mire near Abisko, Sweden - I_Bog_E3_2 | ecosystem: Environmental > Terrestrial > Soil > Wetlands > Peat | place: Sweden: Abisko, Stordalen...
ATTGAGCAGAACAACGTCTGGGGGTTATTACTTGGCCAACGCATGTTGAGGCCGAAGTCAAGGCCGCAGTGTCCTCTCGACCGAACGGCCCCTGCGAGTGCCTTCGAGCCGCGGGACTTTCCTTGGAATCTCCGTGGACCAGATCGCATTGGGAATGAGTTGCCGACAATTCGCGCTGAACTCTCATTCCCCGACAGGAAGTTGTCATCCTGAGCATCGTGACTCGCTTCGGCAAGTTACGCCTGGAATAAACAGCCGTCGGAGATCGGGTCGTTTGCTGACTTGCTAACTTGCTATCGCGGCGAAGCCGCGGCTAACTTGCTAAATTTGTTCGACCGAATTTCTTGTTCCTCCTGAGCATCTTGACTCGCGTCGCAAGTTACTGCTGAGCTGATCATCCCGCAGCGAAAGCGCCCCGGAGGGGCCGCACGAGAATAGCCCATGGACAAGCAAAGCGCAGTCCTGGGTACTAAAGCATAATGAGCCTCGCGCCCCGGAGGCGGCGCTGCGATATAGGCCATTCATCAGAAGCGAAAGGGGCCCCGAACCCCCTTTCAGATCTGGGTGGCCAGTCGAAGGATCTGCGGTTGCATTTCGACAAGCTCGCCACCGTACCGAGTAACTTCCGAATAGGCGAACACTCGGGCGCGATCGCACGGTGCGCTTATAATTCGACTCTCATGCAACTGAAAGTTCAAATAGTCCGGTATGTAGACGACCACTTTCCCGGCTTCGTAGAATGCGAACTTGTTGACGCATCCGGTCGCATCCATACCTTCGTTGAAAAGGGTCCAGTTGTCAGCGATAAGTGGCCTGGTCCAGATGGTTCCTACCCGATGAGCGGCGAAATCCGTTGCGAGATTTTGGAGCAGGGGCATTGCCAGGATGGTCGAGAGCTACTCCGAGTTACCACAGAACAACCGGACTATGTCGAGACCAAGGACGGTGTTGCGGAGTTTGTGGTGCTTTCGTCGCAGGTCATTTCTGCCGAGGCCACAATTGCCGACACCGAGCAGAAGGCCAAAGACTGTGAGGATCGGTCCAAATCGGACCCAATTCGAGCGGATGCACTACTCCGCGAGGCTGCAAGCTTTCGGGAGTGGATAGCAGGCCTTAAGCGCGGTCGCTGGCGCTCGTGAAACCGAAACCACTCGCTGTAGGGTTGGGTTCTGGCTGAGTGACCGCCAATCCAAAATTACTACTTGAATATTAACGAACGTGTAATCATTCCCCCAGCAATGCGAAAACAGCTCAACCCAAGCGCCTGGCTTCCGACCGCGTCACGGCCCACCCGCTTAAACGGATTGAATGACCGCCCGTCACACAAAAATCGCATCCGTAGATGAAAATCTGTGCCATACTCAGCGAAAAGCCTCGGCATTTCTGCCTGAGAAGCAATAACTGCCAAAATTTTCTGTCGGAGGATTCTCCATGACTGGTGCGCCACAACTTGCGCTCAATACCGAGTACCCGGCTCCGAACGAAGATGAAATCGCGAAAAAACTCGTTCAGATCCTGCGCGAAACAGTGGAGCAGCGCTTCCTGCAGGGGACGACCTATCGCGGCGTCAACACAAAGTCCCACGCCGCCGCGCAGGCAACGCTCATCGTCGATCCCGATCTACCTGAAAACCTTCGCGTTGGTCTGTTCAAGACGCCGCGCACCTATCCTGTCTGGATTCGCTTCTCCAGCACGCTTCCCGACCCGCTGCCGGACAACGACAAAGACCTGCGCGGCATGGCACTCAAATTGATGGATGTGGAAGGAGTCACGCTCTTGGAGCCCGATTCCAATGCACACACCCATGACCTGATCTTCATCACCCCGGACACCTTCTTCACGCGCGATCCCCAGGACTTCCTAACCTTCGCCGAAGCAGGAGGCATGAGCGCAAAAAAGAGCCTTGGCGACTTGTTCAAGCTTGGCTGGTTTATGCTCACCCATCCTTCGGTTGCAATTTGTATTTTGAAATCGCAGAAGCGGATCGGCAGCCTGCTTGAGGTGCCCTGGTACAGCGCCACGCCCTATCTCTTCGGCGAACGCGCAGTCAAATTATCCCTCTGGCCCTGGTTGAAGCCCACCACACCGGTTCCCCAAAATCCTGCCAATAACTACCTGCGCGAAGGTCTTGCGCGGCAGCTTAAAGAAGGCGAAGCAGGCTTCGATCTTCGCATCCAGTTTCAACTGGACCCCTACAAACAGCCCATTGAAAATGCGTTGGTGCCGTGGCGCGAACAAGACACTCCGTGGCACAAGATTGCAACCCTCATTCTTCCCGTACAGAAAACTGACTCCCCAGAGCAATTGATCTTTTGCGAAAATCTCTCCATGAATCCCTGGCGCTGCCTTCCGGAACACAGACCCCTCGGTGGTGTGAATCGCGTCAGAAAACGGATCTATTACGAAGGGTCAAAGTACCGGCATCACCAAAACGCTGTCCCCGTTGTCGAGCCCAAACCCTGAGCGAATCCTCGATCCGTCTCGCCCCGGCGAGCTTCCCCGCATCATGTACGGAGTCGCGCAGGACAAAGGCTCAACTCGCGAATCTGGATAAGAACCTGTCATAGTAAGCCGGCTTCCTCGCCTGCTGAAGGAGGTGTGATACCTATGAACCGAATCTCGAATTTCTTTCGCGCCGCGTTCCGCCTGCCAACCAGGCCAATTGAATGGGTTGTCTTGATCGTCTCTGTTGTTGCAATCATTGGCGTGGGTATCTGGGGCTACATCCTCTACTTTCCAGACCTCCCCTCCTCGGTAAAGGTCTACGATGTCGTCAAGCTCAATAAAAACTGGACCGAGGCGGAGCGCCAAAAGTATTACCACACCTCGCAAGGCTCGCAGGTCATGCCCTACGACTGGTTTCTCGCGCTTGAGCAGCCCACCAGTAAACAGTTGTTTAGGTCCAACGAGTACATCACCAAGATGCGGATCATTCCAGACCCGAATGGCATCAGCAATCCAGACCTGCTGCCCATCGGCTTCGCGAAAGACGATCCCGATCCAATTACGGGCGTCCAGAATGTCGGATTGACCTGCGCCTTTTGCCACACTGCGCAACTCACCTATCAAGGCATGGGCGTTCGCATTGATGGCGCGCCGGGAATCGTCAACTTCGATACATTCCTGTCGCAACTCGTCATCGCTGTTGCAGCCACCGTGCAGCCCAGTTTTACTGCAAATATTTTTGATCGCGATAAGTTCGATCGCTTTGCACGGCGTGTCTTGAAAGACAAATACAGCCCTGCCGCCGCTGACAATCTTCGCCAGCAGGTGCGCGCATGGCTCGCTGAAAAAGTGCAGCAGCAGGCACAACAGCTTGCCCTCAAAAACACGAATGCCTCCTTTGGCCGCCTGGATGCTCTCGGCACCGGAGGAAATACCCTCTATAGGCGGCTTGCCAACGATAATCTGCGCGCATTGGATGCCCCGGTCACCGCCTTCCCGCTCTGGTACGTCACCGAATATGACTGGGTCCAATCCAACGGTTCCATCCGCCAGCCCATGTCGAGAAACATCATTGAATCCGTCGCAGTCAATGCCAGCGTCGTGCTTCCCGGCGATCCCTCCAAGAATGACCGCTACATCTCAAGCGTCCGCATGAAGAACATGTGGGAGATGGAAGATATGGCCGGCAAACTCACAGCTCCGCTTTGGCCGGAATACATCTTCGGCCCCATCAATCACGACAAGGCCGCAAAGGGCGAGGAACTCTACGCCCAGTATTGTTCCAAATGCCACTCGCCCCAGCGCGAACCCGCTCCCTTGTGCGGAGATCAAATCGCCATCCGCAACAAGAAGACATTCTTCATGCTCAGGTTGTTCCCCATCGATGAAATCGGCACCGACCCTCTCGATGCCCAGAACTTTGCCACCCGCACCGCGGACGCATCATCAATCGGCCTCGGCAACAATGCGGCCGGCCCGCTGGTCATTCAAACCGTCATCGGCGGCATCCTGCGGCGCGGATTCAACGACCTCAATCTTCCCCAGGCCACAGTGGATGAGTGGAGTGGATATCGCTCCGATTGCTGGCGTGCCCCGAAGGCCTATCCAGCCCGCCCGCTCGATGGTGTCTGGGCCACCGCTCCCTTCCTGCACAACAACTCCGTCCCAACCCTGTACGCGCTTCTGCTTCCCGCGGACAAGCGGCCCAAAACATTCCACGTTGGCGATCCTGAATTCGATCCCGTCAACGTTGGCTATGTGAATGTCCGCATCCCCGGCGGCTTCACAGTTGACACCACCAAGCCCGGAAACTCCAACACCGGTCACGAGTTCCGCACTGCCCCAGCCGGTACCAAGGGCGTCATCGGTCCTGAGCTCACCGATGAACAGCGCTGGGACATCATCGAGTATTTGAAGATCATCAACGAGATGGAACCCGCCATCGCCGCCGCCAAAAACCAGCCCGCGTCCAATCAATACGGAGCCTGCTGGACGGATCCCCAATACGGCGCCTGCAACGCCGCATCGCCAAGCGGCCAAGGCCCAGCATCAGCCCCAACCACCGGAGGCAAATAGCAAACAAATTCGACAACTCCTGACATGCGCATGCCGCTCGCGAGCTAATCTCCGGAACCTCATCCAGCGACGACCCGCGATCGCCAGCGCCGCCCCCTGCATCGAAATGCTAAGCTGAAGGCCGAAGCCGCTGCGCACGCCGTAGCAGGTCTACGATGCATCCAGATAGCATGCGGAACCAACCGCCATCCCCATCACAAAGGCGGTAATTTCCGGAGGGGTCAAATTTGAAAGCATTAGTCAAGAGCAAGGCTGAGCCGGGCCTCTGGCTCGAAGAAATTGCTGAGCCCGAAATCGGCATCAACGATGTGTTGATCCGCGTCCGCTACACCGGCATCTGCGGCACCGACGTCCATATCTACCAATGGGACGACTGGGCGCAGAAAACCATCGCCGTCCCCATGGCCATCGGCCACGAGTTCGTCGGGCAAATCGTCAAGGTCGGCTCCAACGTCAGCGACTTCTATCCCGGCGACATCGTCAGCGGAGAAGGCCACGTCGTCTGCGGCCGCTGTCGCAACTGCCTCGCCGGCCGCCGCCATCTCTGCGCGCAAACCAAAGGCGTCGGCGTAAATCGCGCCGGCTGTTTTGCCGAATTCATCTCGCTCCCCATGACCAACATCTGGCGTCACGACCCCAAAATCAATCAGGAAGTCGCCGCCATCTTCGATCCCTTCGGCAACGCCGTCCACACCGCCCTCTCCTTCCCCGTCCTCGGAGAAGACGTCCTCATCACCGGTGCGGGCCCCATCGGCATCATGGCCATCCCCGTCGTCCGCCACGCCGGCGCGCGCCACGTCGTCGTCACCGACATGAATCCCTTCCGTCTCGAATTAGCCCGCACCATGGGCGCAACCCTCGCCGTCAACCCCACGCAAACCTCCATCGCCGAAGTCCAGAAGCAACTCAAAATGCAAGAGGGCTTCGACGTCGGCCTCGAGATGAGCGGCAACCCGCAAGCCATGCGCGACATGGTCGCCAACATGGCCCACGGCGGCAAAATCGCCATGCTCGGCATCCCCGCTCAGGAAATGCCCATCGACTGGCGCAAAGTCATCTTCAACATGCTCACCATCAAGGGCATCTACGGCCGCGAAATGTACGAGACTTGGTACAAGATGTCCGTCCTGCTTGAGAGCGGCGTCGACATCGCCCCCATCATCACCCACCGCTTCAAATTCAGCGACTATCAGGCCGGATTCGACGCCATGATCGCCGGCCAAACCGGCAAAGTAGTCCTCGACTGGACAAGCCTGGCCTAGCAGCCTGTAGTTAACGTCAAGTTTTAAAAGCGCACGACTCTACCGGCTATTGGAAACAAGTAAGTTACTGATTCTTGAATGAGCAGAATGGACGAGAAACGTGAGATCGGCGTACCCGTAGCACAAATTAGCACAAAATCTGGCGCAGGACGGCTGCATGCATGCGCTGAAGCCTCCCAATTGGCGACAATTAGCCCAGAACTCCATGGCGTACACTGGCTTGGCAACTACCAGCGAAACCACAAGGGGACTGGAAAGAAAATGCATAGTCTTCTAGAACTGCGGCTGGCTCTCGTCAGTCCCTCCCTTTTATTGGCAACACTTTGGGCAGCGTTCTTCACTCGTTATGTGCGCGAAAGCACACGACCGTCCGCCTGGCTCGCTCTTCTGCTTACCTCGCTCTCTGGAATCGCCGCACTGTACGCAGTAGTCAACCTGGGCGAACTTATAAAGAGGTCAATCACCGATGTGAACCTTGAAGCAATAGGATTGATTCTCGCATTTTCAGGATTCATTGCAGCCCTGGTGTGGTTTGTGCGGTCTCGGAATCTTTGCGCCGCAGGCACCCTCATCACCGCATCATGGCTCTCCTTCATTTGGTACCTTCAATTCCCGTAGGCGGGTCCTGGTCTGAACGAAGAGAATTGCGCAACTGAAAGCGGGCGACCAGGGTCGTGTTCAATACCAGAAGTTTTTCCGCAGTCTGTTTAGCCCCGGAGGGATGCTTTTAACTCGATCTGGACTTTCACCGCAGGACACAAGGCCCCGAAAAAGGAAACCCAATGTACGGAAAATTCCAGCAGCACCTGCAACACAAAATCGCCGAAATCCAAAACGCCGGCCTGTACAAAAACGAGCGTGTCATCGCCGGCCCACAACAGGCAAAGGTTTCCGTTGCCAACGGCACGTCGGTGCTCAATCTCTGCGCCAACAACTATCTCGGCCTCGCCAACCATCCCGCCGTCGTACACGCCGCGCAGCAAGGCCTGCAGGATTGGGGCTATGGACTCGCCAGCGTCCGCTTCATCTGCGGCACACAGTCCATCCATAAACAACTTGAAGACCGCATCAGCACCTTCCTCGGTACAGAAGACACCATCCTCTACAGCTCCTGCTTCGATGCCAATGGCGGCCTCTTTGAAACGCTGCTCGACGCGGAAGACGCCATCATCTCCGACGAACTCAACCACGCCAGCATCATCGATGGGGTCCGTCTCTCCAAGTCCATCCGTCTTCGCTATCGCAACGGCGACATGGACGACCTCGAAGCCAAGCTCAAGGAGTCCGCATCCGCGCGCCACCGCCTCATCGCAACCGACGGCGTCTTCTCCATGGACGGCTACTTCGCCAAGCTCGACAAGATATGCGACCTCGCCGAAAAATACGATGCCCTGGTCATGGTCGACGACTCCCACGCCGTCGGCTTCATCGGCGAGCACGGCCGCGGTACGCCGGAACTCTGCGGCGTGGAAGGCCGCATCGACATCCTCACCGGCACACTCGGCAAAGCCCTCGGCGGAGCCAGCGGCGGCTACACCAGCGGCCGCAAAGAGATCATCGAGCTACTCCGCCAGCGCTCCCGCCCCTATCTCTTCTCTAACTCGGTCGCACCGCCCATCGTCGCCGCATCGCTCAAAGTCCTCGACCTCTTAATCGAGTCCGGCGACCTGCGCCAACGCCTCCGCGACAACACAAAATTCTTCCGCGAACAGATGACCATCCTCGGCTTCAACGTCCTGCCGGGTGAGCATCCCATAGTCCCCGTAATGTTCGGCGACGCAGTCCAGGCGTCAAGAATGGCCGAGCACCTCCTGACCAACGGCGTCTATGTAGTAGCCTTCTCGTACCCCGTAGTCCCCCAGGGCAAAGCAAGAATCCGCACCCAGATATCCGCCGCCCACACCCGCGCCGACTTAGAATTCGCGCTCGAAAAATTCGCGGAAGCAAAATCAGCACTGAACCTCTAACGCCCGCCGATGCAAACGCACATTCGCACCGATACAAACAGAAGTGGTCATCCTGAGCAATTGACTCGCCAAGGCAAGTTACGGCTGACATGAAACATCTCGTGTCGAAAAGCGCCCCGGAGGGGCCGCAGGATAATAGCCCAGGACAAGCGTAGCGCGGTCCTGGGTACAGGGCCAAAATCAATCTCGCGCCCTGGAGGGGCGCTGTGAATTAGCCTGTGTTCATCAGTGGCTTCCTGGTTCGCGGGATCAGTTGCGGCGAGATGATGACACCTCGAAACTTCCGCTGATCTTGGTTTATTTTAAGTGTCATCATGAGCGAACGGGGCCCCAAACGTTTTTCAGTCCCGGGGTCCCCGCAGACAGGTCTTCGTCTGTGGGGTGGAGGTTGGGGGTGGTGAGTCGAAGGACCTGCATTTGCTTTTAGGAATGCCTGCGATCAGCAAGGCTGACTTCCGAGTTGGCGATAGTACAACCACTACGCTCGTTCAGCACCGAAGAGCACTTTTGAGGTTTGATCGGTCATAATACTTTGCATGGGGCTTGATGCCTACGTTTACTGCAATTGCTACGAGATAGGCAAGGTAAAGACACCTCCGCCACAGCCGGACCTGGTCTACGTTGATCCAACTACGGGCGAGGTGTCGCTGCGCTGGGACGAAGAAGGCGCGGACCAAAATCGATTCTTCGAATGGATGTCGTCCGCATGCGAACACGGTCCAAGCGGCCATTTGGTTTGCCATCGTCTTGGGAATATTGCCCGGATCGGTTTTCTTCGAGGGCTTTTCCAGGAGACACCGGAACGCTTCCCAACACTGCTCTCTAAAGTCGTAAACAACGGCGTCCACGCGGGGGACATGCTGATGCTCTCAGACATCGAGCAGGTGGCAGCCGAGATATCCGCGTTACATGCCCTCCGCTGCCCTGATGATTCTAACGAGGCACTTCTACGCGAGTTTGAGTGCCACATGCTTGAACTCGTTCGGGGCGCAAGGAGCATGTCTAAGCCCATCGTCTTTTGAGCGTGCGCGGATTGGATCGGATCTCTCACCTCAACGTGAAGATTGGTGACGATTTTGCGATTATTGTCGGTTAATCATCAAACCGGACAGAACTCGATTTTGGAAGTCAACGACCCGAACCAGCACCGAGAGGCATCCACCCCGTGAAAACCCGCCCCCTTCACCTCTGTGGTCTCTTACTCCTCGCGCTACAACCCCTCTTCCCCCAACAACCCAGCTTCCACATAACCCCACTCCGCCCAGTCGAAGAACTCCGCGCCGAAGCCCTAAAACAACAACCACCCCAGGAACAAGGCGCCTTCCTCAAGCCCGACCTCGTCGAACTCATCACCCTCGATCCCACCATCAAGCTCGACATCCGCTACGCCACCACCAACAACTTCCTCGGCACGCCCCTCTACACCCAGGCGCGCGCGTTCCTGCAGCGCCCCGCTGCCGAAGCCCTCGTCCGCGCAAATCACGAACTCAAAGCGCAAGGCTACGGCCTCATCATCCACGATGGATACCGTCCCTGGTACGTCACCAAAATCTTCTGGGACGCCACACCCGACGACAAGAAAATCTTCGTCGCCGATCCCAAGGACGGCTCAAAGCACAACCGCGGTTGCGCCGTCGATCTGTCTCTGTACGATTTAAAAACCGGCCAGGAAGTAGAAATGCCCAGCGGCTACGACGAAATGTCCGACCGTGCCTACGCCGACTACCCCGGCGGCACAAACGAAGAACGCGCCCGCCGTTCCCTCCTCCGTCAAGCAATGGAAAAGCAGGGCTTCCAGGTCATCCCCAAAGAGTGGTGGCACTTCGATTACAAGGATTGGAAACAATATCCAATCCAGAACATAAAATTCGAAGACCTCGGCAAATAGCCCTCTAAGGGCTCGAGATTATTGCACAATAAGCTGCAAGTAACAGATTGCAAGCTCGGCGAGTGCCATCACTACAAATAGAATTCGATATTTTCCGGCGCCGAACAAAGTGCACAGGAACCCAAACAAGACCCCAATTTGTGCTACGGCCATTACGTGGCCAGGGCCGTCAGCAAAGCAATGAAATCCCCCGAGCGCACATGTGCGAGACCACATTGCAATCACAATTAATGCAGCGCTACCAACAAGGGTGTAGCCAACGCGAGCCACGCCGATGCGCCATCGCTTCATATCATTCTCACCGTTTGCATGCACGCCCACATTTCGGCAAGAAGCCGAACAAATATAGGATGTCGTCCGCTCTAAGCAATAGCCGCGATGCCGTGCTTAGCGGCGAGAGTAAGCAATTTGGCCGCTGGTCCGCGCGGCTGCTTTTCGCCCCGCTCCCATTTGCTGACTACCCCGGTGGTGACATTCAGGTGGGCCGCAAAAACTGCCTGACTGACGGCCGCCTTTGTCCTGATGCGGCGAATCGTCGCCGGAGAAA
>Ga0302147_10001571_pt1 | contig 10068 bp, 9 predicted proteins | sample I_Bog_E3_2_FD_192438 | JGI IMG/M metagenome (GOLD analysis project Ga0302147, IMG submission 192438) | Peat permafrost microbial communities from Stordalen Mire near Abisko, Sweden - I_Bog_E3_2 | ecosystem: Environmental > Terrestrial > Soil > Wetlands > Peat | place: Sweden: Abisko, Stordalen...
GTAGCGGCAGCTTTCCACCCTTGAACATCTGCCAGGCCGCCTGGTAGCCAATTCCCTCTCGCTTCGCCCAAACCGATGGCTTCATACCCAAATTGTCGGCGCCAATCGCTTAAAAACAAGTCATCTCAGGATGAAATGAGATAAAACGAGCAACAGCTGTTAACCCCTCAAACCCATGCGGCCGGGTTTTCACCCGGGCCGAGCTGGAAGTGATCGCGTTGCTGGCGGAGGAGTTCGATGTCTTTGTCCTGACCGACGAGGTCTACGAGCACATCGTCTTTCCTCCCCATAGGCACACGTATTTCTCGGCGCTTCCGGGGATGTCCAAGCGGACGCTGATGTGCTCGTCATTGTCGAAGACCTTTTCCATCACGGGATGGCGCATCGGCTATGTCCACGCAGCGCCGGAGGTGATCTCACAGGCGCGGAAGGTCCATGATTTCCTCACGGTTGGCGCGGCGGCGCCCCTCCAGCATGCCGTCGTCACGGCGCTCGGGTTTCCTGACACTTATTACAACGAGCTCTCGGTGGTCTATGCGCGATCCAGGGATGTTCTTCTTGGCTATCTGGATCAGGCAGGACTTTCCTACACGCGGCCGGAGGGGGCTTATTTCGTGATGGTGGACATCTCGCGCTTTGGCTGGGCCAGTGACGTGGACTTTGCCCACTGGATGACGAAGGAGGTGGGCGTGGCGCCGGTCCCCGGCTCGAGCTTTTTCGAGAATGGAGAGAACCGGTATATACGCCTGAATTTCGCGAAGCGCCCTGAGACCCTTCATGCAGCGGGTGAACGTCTCCTCAAGCTAAAGCGGTGACTCGGAGGCCGCGGCCCCGGCAAGAGCGATCTAGTGCCTCAATAGCCCGCAGCCGGCTGGGCCGGCTTTGAGCTCGGGCTTGCCCCCAGACCGCGGGGTGCGGGTCCGGCGAAGCCGCGGCTGAGCGCCGTCCTTAGGATGGCCTCCGTTGCGGTCGCACCAATGCGGCTGACACCCAGAGCCCGGACCCTAAGGACATCGTCCAGAGTCCGGACTCCTCCGGCCGCCTTGATCTGGACGGAAGGAGGGCAGTTTGCCCTCATCAGAGCCAAGTGGCGGTCCGTGGCGCCGGCGTACTGGTAGTCGCCATTGGCCTGCTTGACGAAACCGTAGCCGGTCGAGGTCTTTACGAAGGCGACCCCGATCTCCGAGCAGATCAAGCAAAGCTGCACAATTTGGTCCTCGGTTAGGAAGTCGTTCTCAAAAATGACCTTCAGGATCGCGCCATGTGCCCGGCACGCCTCATTGACCTGCCTGATGTCATCGGAGACGTAGCTCCGCGCTCCGCTCAACAACCGGCCTACGTTGACGACCATGTCGATTTCGATGGCGCCTTCGCTAATGGCGAGTTCAGCCTCCTTGACCTTGATCGCTGTATGGTTGTTGCCGTGCGGGAAACCAATCACGGAACAGACGTCCACGCCGGATCCCGCGAGCAATTCGGCTGCACGCGGCACGTGGTAGGGCTTCACGCAGGCCGTCGCGACCTCGAAGGCCGCAGACAGGCGGCACCCGGACTCCAGTTGGGCATCCGTGAGGGTCGGGTGCAGGAGCGAATGGTCGATCATCTTGGCAATCTGCTTGATGCTGGGGAGGTCGGGCATGGTGTTTTTGCCGACAAGCATAATGAACGGGGAGCACGGGTTGCAATCCGACTCCGTCGCGCGACCGCGGTGGCCGAGCGCCGTTGGGTCCGACGGCAACAGCGCGTTAGGGAAGGGTAACAGCTGGAAAGGGCGCTGACGGGGTCTCCAATACGCTGGGCGCTAATCGGTTTTGGACCCTTTGGCTCAGGCCTGGGCTGTCCGCTATGGGCCGGTCAGCTGGTGTTCGATCTGCTCGAGGGGAATACCCTTGGTCTCGGGCATCATGAACCGCACCCACACCAGCTGGAGCACCATCATGGAGCAGAATAGGAGGAACACGTAACCCGGCTGAAAAGCGGAGACCATGCTCGGGAAGAGGGTCGTAAGCAGGGCGGCAAAGATCCAGTGCGTAAAGCTGCCCAGGGCCTGGCCGGTCGCACGGTGCCGATTGGGGAAGATCTCGGAAATGAAGACCCAGATCACAGCGCCCTGGCCGATGGCATGGGCGGCGATAAAGGCGAAGATGCAGGCGGGCACGATGGCGTAGTGCCCGGTGAAGAATGCCCAGGAGGTGAGGCCGAGTGAGGCAATGTAGCCGTAAGAGCCGAAGTAAAGCAGGGTTCGACGCCCAAGTCGGTCGATCAGCCAAAGGCCGATGAAGGTGAAGATGAGGTTTGTGATTCCTATGCCCACTGACTGGAGAAGCGCAGCCTTCTGGCCGAGTCCGGTGAGTTCGAAGATGCGCGGTGCAAAGTAGAGGACCGCGTTGATACCCGAAAGCTGGTTAAAGAACGCGATCAGGATGGCCAGCATGATGGGCCGGCGTAGCCGCATGGTCCAAAACGGGCCGGTCTCGGCCTTTTCGTGGGACATGCCCAGAATCTCGTCAGCCATGGCCTCGACCCTGGCGGGCGGCTCGTCCGACATAATGAGCCGCAATACCCGAAGGCCGGCGGCGCGGTCCCTTCGGTTGCCGAGCAGCCAGCGCGGGCTTTCCGGAAGTCCAAAGCACGTTAGCGTATAGACCAGTGACGGGAAAGCCGCGACACCCAGCATCCACCTCCATGCGTTTTCTCCCACGTCCCTGAGCAGGAAGTTGGAGAGAAAGGCCACAATGATGCCAAAGACGATGTTGAACTGGAACATCCCGGCCAGGCGCCCTCGATAGGCCGGCGGGGCAATTTCCGAGATGTAAAGCGGTGCCGCTATGGTCGATACACCAATGCCTATGCCGCCGATAAAGCGGGCGACGATGAAGGAATAGACATTCCACGAGTAGCCACAGCCCACGGCCGAGATAATGTAGAGAACACCGATCGCCGTGAGCGTCTTCTTGCGGCCAAACCGGTCCGTTGGCCAGCTGCCCAGCAGGGATCCCAGGACCGTCCCATAAAGCGCCGTAGCCATCGCAAGTCCATGCATCCCCGCGCTCAGGTGCCAAAGGGCTTGGATTGTCTGCTCGGCGCCGGAAATAACGACGGTGTCGAAGCCGAAAAGAAAACCGGCGAGGGCGGACGTCAGCGACCACCAGTAGATTCGCATTTTCACAGGGTAGAAGCGCTATGCGCAGTTGGGACTTAAGTTGATTGCTCCTTGAAACGAATCTCAAGCCACTAGTGGCGTAGGCACACACGCCGCGAGCATCGATGGACGAGAAGCTGCAGCGGCGGAATTAGACTGCCGCCACGGTTTCTGCCTCGTGCGTCTCTCGCGCGAGCCAAAGCAGCAGGAACGCGGCGACGCAGACACCCGCGCATACCTCGAAAACAGCCCGATAGCCCAAGGAGCTGGCGAGCGTTCCGAAGCAGAGATAGCCGGCCGTGGAGCCGATGCGGTTGGCGTTCGAGTACAGGTTGGTCGCGGTTCCTGGCTGGTTCGGGATGTAGCTCTGGAAAAAGGTGATGGCGATGCCCGATACGACGGCGACCATCGCGGCGCTAAGGATCTGGATCGGGTAGATATGCCACGGCGCTCGCACCTGTGAGAGGAGTGCGTAATAGGCCACAGCGATGATCACGCCCAGGCGGATCAGGGGCCCGGGGCTGCCCTTCGAGGCAAGCAGTCCAAAAATGAGCATGAATGGCAGTTCGAAGACCGGCGCAACGCTGTAGGCAATGCCCACCTGCTGCTGAGAACCCCCCAGGGACTTCAGGATCATGAGGGGAAGGTTCATCATGCCCATGGTCATGCAGAGGAACACGAGCACGAAGGCTGAGAAGTAGCAGAGCAGATCGGGCCGCCGAAGCAGGCGTGCCAGGGGTACCCGGTCAGCCAGTTCGACGACCTGCGGAGGCCTCGACGGGATGTAGCGCCACACGATCAGCATCAGGAGGAAGAAAAAGGACGCACAGATGAGGAAGGTGCCCCTGAATGAATACCGGATCATGACCCATGCGGCCACGGCAGGCCCTATCGTCCAGGCCAACGACAAGACCAGCCGGTAGATATTCATGTAAAGCGGGGCTTCATCGTCAGGAATCCCATGCCGGGCTATGGCCTCGCGGGCATAGGCAAAAAGCTGCGAGAATGTGATTGAGGCGATGCCGAGGGCCACACTGCCCACCACCGTCAACCACACCACGCTGCGGATGTAGGCAAAGCCGGCATAACCCACCACGCCGAATGCGCAGCCCAGAAGCAGGATGGCCCTTCGGCTGTACCGTGTGTCGGACCATCGAGCGAGCACCGTACTGATGGCGATCCCCGCAACCGAGGTGATGGTCATGAACATGCCGAACGTCCAATTGGACATCCCAACTTCAATGGTGCCAAACATCGAGTAGAACGGCGCGACAAATGATAAGGCGAGACCGAGCAATAGATTGCACACCAGCACCACGGTAAGGTCGCGGTGAGCCAGGAGGATACGTGCTGGAACTATGACACGTTGCATCGTTTTCTACAAAGGACGGCCATTTCGAGTTCACAGGCGAGGCGCCGGGCGCCCGCAGGTTCACGCAAACAATGGTTCGGTCTTTAACCGAAGCAGATGGAGCAGTTGGGCCGCAAGCTAACTCAAGGCAAACGGGGCAGAATCGGAGGCTACGAACTGTGAGTGCATCGGAACGGGCCTCGAACAGAATGGATGGAAGATCCCCGGCATTGCCTACTTCCGATAGCGACTTGCGTCTGGTTGGTTCCAGCCTCCATGGGTTCTTACGGAGCCTTGGGAAGCTTGAGGTCGATCTTCATTTGGCTCAACCGGCGCTGCAATGCCGACCTGCGCCAGAGCGGCCACCAATCGTACAAATAGATTTCCATGGGCCGCCACATGGCCACCCATCCACCGATAGTCAGTCCGGTTCGTGCAATTGACTGTGCGGCGCCTGTGGTGTCCGGTGCAATCAACCGTCCAAGCAGGAGGCAGACCGTGAGAAAAGCGGTGCCGATCAAAAGGCTTGTGCGTCCTTGCTTTAGGAGCTGCCGGAGTTCCAGCCGCGTTATCTCAGACCGGTAGGCAAAATAGTGATGTATGGCGTCGGAAACGCTCGCGCTATCCCGGCCATTCGGGAGGGGGCATTCCAAATGCAAGATGAGGTGGAGCGGGCGATTGCGCGGGAGTTCTCGCGCCCAACCGACAATAAACTCCTCCGCATCGCTATCGAGGTCCTGCTCTTTGAAGGGGGACGGGTCCAACGAATTGAAAAGCTGCGATATTTCATGCAGCTTGAGCTCAATGGCATGGGCTTCAGCGACTGACCCGGCAGACGGAAGGTGGGATGGTGCGATGCCCGGCATGGTATCGGATCACTTAAGAGCCTGTTCGGCCTCGGCGGCATTTTGGCAGGTGATCACCCGGATTCCGCGCCGGTAATGCACAATCGAAAGAATGTTGAATCCTATGTCTTTGCGGGGATCGGGGACTATTCGGATGACGGTCCCGATCTCCTTTTTCCTGCATGCATCCATGGTCTTCGTGAGTTCAGCCGCGCATTCCAATTCCATCGATTCGAGGCCGCTCAGATCGGTTAGGAACGTGAACCCAGGGCGCATTTGAGGCAGCAGGTTTCTCGCCTTTTCTGAATACGCCTTCATCTCGGCGGCCGCGACGTGCCCCCTATACCGCACCTGAATGAGGTTGCGTGATACGTCGCATTCAACATCGCAGTCAGACCTATTTTCCATTTTTCAATTTTTCGTCCATTCGAGGCAGAGCCTCATGTGCAGCCAGTGTCGCCGGTGCTAAGAGCATAAGCAAATCGCGCCCCCATGGTTTTGCCCCATTTGTGGGTCGATATCGAAGAGGGCACAGTGCGGCGGGAGAGGCTTGCATGGGCCCGGTGCCGTTGCGGCGCGCCGAACTCGCTGGGGCTTGTAGGGTGGAGCTCTTTTCGGGTTTGGTTGGAACCAGACCTTGGGCTTCAGGGACTTCCAGTGCCCGATATGGGGATAACGATGGAGCGGACCGAGCTCGTGGGGGAGGCCGGCAGGGGAGTCGTTACGCCGTGCCATACGAACTCGCCACCCAGGCCCGCAGGCAGGGTGACCGATGCCTCGAGGCGCGAATCCGAACGCATGACCTCGACCACGATCGTGCCGGCGGGATGCGGAATCACGCCCCTGGCCTTTCGCAAGTGGCCGAGATGCGGCTCTATGCGCACCGTTTTGAACCCTGGGCTTCCAGGCTCCACTCCGCAAACGGTCGCCAGGAACTCATAGACCGGTGATGCGCTCCATGCGTGGCAGTCGCTCCGGGTCTCGCCGGGCCTCTCTGCAAACGTCGTAAGACCCTCGTCGATCATGGTCTTCCATGGGGCCAGCTCGTCGACATAGGCATCCCCGAGGCCCGCTGCTTTCATGGCGCGGAGTAAGTAAAAGCGGAAGTAGACCGTGCACTGTACAAGGCTCGGGTCATGGGCCACGCGGCCGATGAGCTCCTTCGCCTCGGCGCCGGTGATACAACCCGACAGCACGGCTAGAGCATTGGCGTGCTGGCTGAATGCCTTCCTCTCAGCAGTATCGGCGATAAGGCGGCGGTTGGGATCCCAGCAAAGCTGACGGACCGCGGCGCGCATCTTTGACGCCTCCGAAGCATACCGGTCAGCGAGATCGGTGCGCCCCGACGACCGAAAAAGATCCGCTGCCTGGTCAAGCGCCATGACATATTGGAGCGAGATGATGGATGACCCGGTGGTATGTGTGCCAGCTGGCTCCCCTCCGATTCCTGCCTCGCTGTCATAGGGCCACTCGTCGGGCCAGTCGACGAAGCTCCAGTAGGGTGTCGTGCCAAGAATGCCGGTCTTTGGGTTCACATGGCGTCCGAACCAGTCGAGAACGCTCTGGACCCCGGGCAGGCGGGCCTCCACGAAGCCGGGGTCGTCCCGGAGCATCCAATAGTCGTGGAGCATTCCAATCCAGAGGAGCGAGAAGGTATCGATGATCTGGGGAACCGTGGTGGGATAACGGCTTTGCGTGAGGCCCTCCGGGATACGCGACTCGTCAAAGAGCTGGAGGGCGTTCCTCACGAGGCGGTCGTCTCCCGCCACGTAGAGCGATATCAATGCCTGGATCCGCGTGTCCCCCACATACTGGAGGCGCTCATAGTAGGGGCAGTCCATGTAGGTGTCGAACGCGCACATCCGAGCCGTACGCCAACCCACGTCCCAGACCGCAGAGAGCGAGGGATCGTCGGAGGTGAAGGATCCTTTCTCCGCAAACGGGTATCCCGTGGCATGTCCACTGATGTCGTCGATCGTAACCGGTTCCGAGCCCGTCTTGACCCGGATCTCCAGATAACGGTAGCAGCGGAACTCGAGCGTCGAGTACGTCCGATGGGCGCCTCCGTCCAGGATGAACGTGTCCTCGTTTCCAACGAGCTTTCTGCCTTCGATCGAGTTCCTATTCCCCTTCCTCAAGGCTTTGTCCATCAGGGCCTCTGCGTAGGCGAGGGTGACGACTGAATTTCGCCCTCCGCTTACGACAAGGCTCGGGAACGCGTCCGTCTCGAAACCTTGGTCGAGGAGCAGCTTTGCCTCCGAGTTCGCTGGCACGCGAACAGGAGCCGTGCCCTCGAGGAAGCCGCTTGCGGGGGAAGCGCCCTCAGAGCGCCTCACAGACCCAAGGCGCTGCGCCTCCTCGAGCAGGAAAGGGATGTTGCGGGGCCGAAGCAGGCGCTGGTAGTCAACGCCGGCCTTGGCGGGGATACCCCGCGTATTGGTCGAGGGATCGATGGGGTGGGTCGCCGGCGGTTGCCAGGCTCGGTCATCAAAGCCGGGTTTCTTCCATCCCCAAGGGTAAGTTCGCCCGTCGATTTCCTCCGTCGGACCCGAGACGATGAAGGTGCGCAGGCGCTCCTGCGGGGTCAGCACGGGCGAATAGGATGCGTCGTGAATGGCGAGCCAGCCCGGGCCCGTGTTGGCGGCCTGCTCAGCCGGACTGTCGCCCTGCAGGATGAATCCTGCGGCAACTGTCATCGAATTGAAGGGGCGTTCCGGTCCGAAATGCCAGACGCAGACCGCGAGGACATTGTCGCCATCCAAAAGGTAGGGTGCGAGGTCCACCGAATCGAATCGGACAAAATGGGTATCGTTGTGCTGCGGGCCGAAGCAAACGGAGTTCCCGTTTACAAAAAGGCGGTAGCGGTCGTCGGCCGCGAGGTGGACGACGAACCGCTTCGGGCGTGGGCTCAAGGTGATATGGCGCCTTAGGTGGTAGACGCCGTAATCCAGCGGTTGGGTTTCCTCGGGAACGATCCACAAGGCTTTCCAAGGTTTCTCGAGGATATCCCTGTTTATCGACGGTGCAGACTCGATGGGCGAGGCGAGGGCTCCCGGGATCAGGAGAAACGCTGCCGCGAGCGCTGCAAGAGTGTAGGTCGGGCATTTCATGGGGTAGTCGGGATATTAGTAACGCTGGATTGCCGTCGGTCCCCGAATTCTGACGGCAAGGAAGAGTAATACGGGAAACCATTCCCTAGGAAAGGAGCTTTCCCGCCCATCTGCGTACATTCCAGACGGGTTTCCGGCGCCGGCTCAGGCAATGCCTTTGGCCTTTAGCATTGCCGCGAGCTCGTCCGGATCCACATCGCCTTTGATCGTGTTGAGATGACTCAAGACAACCATACGGTCTTCGGGCCCGCAGGTGGATATTTCGATCATCCAGTCTTCGGTTTTGGACGCTGTGCCAATGACCTCATCACTCCATGCGATTACTTCCGAGGCTTCGACGAAGCCTTTGGTGATGCCTTGGATAAAGTACTCCGCCTTGGTCCGATAGTTCATGTCGGAACACTTAAGACGCGGTGAACCATGCCAAGTGTGAAAGACAGGCCCAGGAGGGGTAGGGCATTGTTATGTTGCCAAAAAGAGAGCCTCATAGGGCGCCTAGACTGGACAGGATTTTCCGTCGAACCAGGTGCCTTCCACATAGGTCGTGTTAGGGATTTCCGGCACGCCAAATTTGTTGTGCTGGAGTTGGCCGGCTAGGATTTCCACCGCCACCGCCCCAACGACGCGGTGGTTCTGGCGCATGCCGGCCGTCTTGCCGTCGAATTGTGTCAGGAACACATCGACAAAGGCGACATTCTGGGGCACCCGCCAGCCCTTCCTTCTGAGATGGGGCAGGATAAAGGAGGCCTTGCTGATGAGCACGTCCGGTTTGTATCGCGCAAGCCAAGCGTCGAAGGGCTTTGGGTCTGGCGTGACGTCCGCCTTGCTCTCGTTGAACCACCGCTCCATCGGCTCGGGCTCAGGGAAAAGGTGCATCGGGATGCGGTCGCGGACCGGCATGCTCTGCTGTTCGCAGAGAAAGCCGGCGGTCCACTGGTGGTCAACTGCGTGATCCCATCCTCGGTGCATCACGAAGCCGATGCGCTTGTAGCCCGCCGCCATTACCTTGCGCACGGCAGTCCGGACGATGCTGCTCTGGTCATTCGTGACGTTGTGCAACTCCGGCTTATGCGGAAAGTAGTCGATCTTGATCGCGCTGAAATTGCTCCAGTCGAATTGGATGGCGTCACCCATCTCGCGACCATGTGAGGCGAGGACAAGGCCGTTGATGCCCCGGCTAAAGAGGATCTGGCTCAAACGGTCGTGCGTCAGGCCGGGCTCGCGGACCCAGAAGTGCTCCAGTTGGTAGCCTAGCGCCTCGGCCGCCTCGCGGGCTCCCTCATAGAACTCGGGATGAGCCGTGACGTTCCTCCAGCCCCAGCGCGTGGCCCAGTTCGTCACGTACCCGAGGGTGGGTCGCCCCTGGCCGGTCCGGAGTTTCGTGCGGTAGCTGACCAATGCGCGGAGGATTGGGTCCGGGACATAGCCAAGTTCCTTGGCCAGCGCTTGCAGGCGTTCGCGGGTCCTAACTGGGAGCCGGGGGTGATTGCGCAAGGCTAGCGAGACGGTGGTCACGTGGACCCCTGCCTTGCGAGCAACGTCAGCCAGGGTTGTGCGCTTCTCGCTCATAACGGCTGCATGCCACGGTCTTTCGCTTACACCGCAAGTCTATTGTTAGCT
>Ga0302147_10001574_pt1 | contig 10057 bp, 6 predicted proteins | sample I_Bog_E3_2_FD_192438 | JGI IMG/M metagenome (GOLD analysis project Ga0302147, IMG submission 192438) | Peat permafrost microbial communities from Stordalen Mire near Abisko, Sweden - I_Bog_E3_2 | ecosystem: Environmental > Terrestrial > Soil > Wetlands > Peat | place: Sweden: Abisko, Stordalen...
TAGGTACTCCTTCGATGCAGTCCTGTTTGCGTTTAGCAACGCCGTCAATTCAACCCAGTCAGCCATTTTGACTAGCGCGTCATCTTCTCTTGGTGAGGGTAGGCCCAGTAGATTTTCCATTGCTATTCTTTGGGGTTGCTGCGCTCGCGGGTCTTCTTCTGCCGCATCGCGTCGACAAGATCGTGGCTCAGAGTTTCAAGATCTTGGGCAGTTCGCAGCGCGTCCGAATCTGCCGTATCGTAGCCGGTCGTCAGTGTACCCAGAGCGCGCTGAAGCCCCTGCTTGGCTTCCTGTAGGGACCGGCGGAAAATATTGTCGTCTCCCAGGCTAATATCCTCAGCAACCTGAAGCGGCAAGCCTGTTCGGAGCGCACTTATGCCTCTCTCGGTCTGAAGCACCCCGTCGAGCCTCCGAAGATCAGGGTTCTGTGATTTGATCAGAGAAGGCTTATTGCCTGATTTTTTGCCGTAAAGCCACCCTAACAGTTCGCCTAGCTCCTTTACACGGTCCTTTGGGACAGGAGTTTTACCGGAAGTTGTCTTGTTAAGTCCAATGAAGCTCTTAATGCCGGGATAGTCCATCCCGGTGTAGATATAGTTGAAATGAAACCTGCTCGCGTCCGCGTCTTGGCGTGCAAAGACTTTGGCAGTCTCAGCCTGCTCGATAATCATTAGTCCGCGATACATTCGCTCGACTGTAGAGTTGTAATCTCCGATCTGGGCTGCGATGTCTTCGAGGGGAACCTTATAGAAATTGTGAACGTATGCGATGTACTGCGCCTTTGCGTAGGAGCCCCAGGTGGACGGACCGTTCACATGCTTGAAACCCAAATACCTCCAAATGTCTTTTCGAGTTGTAACGATTGCCGGAAGCGTGCTGAGGCTCTTAAGCCGTTCCGCATCGATTTGGGGTAAGTCTGTTGCCTTTAGTTTCCTACGAAGAGCCGGGTCAGTGAGCAAAAGCACTGCGGCTAGACGGCGATTGCCTTCGATCACGACGTATTTACCATTGGTAGTCTTTTCTACAAAGAGCGGCTCATACTCGAAGTAGCCACTATATGCGATCGACATCGCGACCTCAACGACAGCCATTCTCTCCCACAAGACCTTTACCAAATCGGGTTGAGAAGCGCTGGCCGTAATGCCAAACTCGGCTAGGCGAGGATTCTCACTATCGAGACGGAGGTCCGCTAGTTTAATTGGAATTGACTGTCCGAGCGTAACTGGTGATCCCGGTAAGAGTTGAGCACACATACGATCATCCTAGCGCGGCTTGATAGGCCTTGGACTGTTGTACGGATTTTACAGGAATACCCGGAAGCCACAAGGGCAATGGCATTCCGCCGACGGCCCGGCGCGCTCATGTGGTGTCCACGGTTTTCGGATCAATCCCGAAAAACGCCGAAGGGGCAAGGAAACGGGAAGTTCCCGGAAGGCCACCGACTCGGAGTCCAGTCGTCCCATCCAACGACCGGTCAAGCCATATTTCTCGATCGGCCAACCTAACCCCTTTATCATCATGCACTCCCGCCAAACCACCCTTTGCCGATTATTTCCCTCAAAAGGGCTAACCTCGATTCAGGAGATTGACCTTTACGGAAGACCAGGTCATTCAACCGTCCTGAGGGCCCCGCGCGAATCCGCATAACTTCTCTTTTTTCACATATTTGGCTTCCAGGTTCCTGAAAACAAGTACTTTACGGTAGACCCTGCCGCCAACGCATTGAAAACAGGGCGCTTCTCACAAGCACAGGGTGGGGGGGAGACCTGTTGCGCCGTTTTCCACGCGTAGCACTCCCCCCGCCCCACGGCGTATAACCCTGAAATGGGTCTATCCGCATCGGCAATCGACGCGTGGCTGCGCGACGGCGGACTGCTGGTCACCGCCAGCGACCGTGCCGCCCGGGCAATTGCAGCGACTTTCCACCGCGCCCGCCGCGCCGAGGGCCTCACCGCCTGGCCCGCCCCCCACATTCAGGACTGGAACACCTTTGTCCGCACTGCCTGGGAAGAGCGCTCGCGTGCCCTTGAAGACCCGCGCCTCCTGCTCAACCCCACGCAGGAGCGGGCCATCTGGGTTGAAATCGCCGGCGCAGGCCAGCACATGGCCGCCACGCTCGAAGGCCCGCGCCATCGCCTGGCTGACCTGACCATCGAAGCCCACCAACTGCTGGCCGCCTATGCACCTCGCCTTCTATCCGGAACGGCACGAACCGCCTGGCAGCAGGATGCAGCCGCCTTCAGCGCCTGGCTTGTCCGTTTTGATCAAGCCTGCGCCACCGGCCGTCTGCTCAGCCCCGCCCGCCTGCCTCTTGAGCTGATCTCTCTGCTTGAATCCGAATCCGGGCCGCGCCCCCCACTGCTTCTGGCAGGATTTGACCGCATTCTCCCCATCCAAAAAGCCGTTTTCGACGCATGGGGAACCTGGCGCGAAGCCGATTCCGCCGAACCCGCTACCTCCGTCTCCTTCTACGAAGCCCCAAACGCCCAGTCCGAGCTCGCTGCCTGCGCCCTCTGGTGCGCTCGCCAACTCGCCGTCAACCCGCAGGCTCGCCTTCTGGTCGTCACACAGGATCTGAGTCAGCGCCGAGGCGAGATCGAACGCGCCTTCCTGAACCTGGTTCCCGGTTCTTCCCGCTCCTCGCCGTTCGAGTTCTCCCTCGGCGTCCCGCTCAGCCAGATCGCGCTCGCCCGCGCCGCGAACCTGCTCCTTCGCTGGCTCACCTTGCCGATCGCCGAGCACGAACTCGACTGGCTGTTCTCCTCCGGTTACGCTGCTACCGCCGCAGAGTCCTCCGCGCTGCAATCCGCCATGCGCCAGATTCGCCGCCGCAATCGACAGCAGCCCCAATGGAGCCTGAAGGCCTTCACCGCAGCAGTCCAGAGAATCGCCAGCCAAGAAGAGGAAGGTTCACCAGCCACTTCCTGGCTCAGCCGCATCTCCGAAGTCCAGGCTGAGTTGTCGGACCGAGCACGCCGCATCCAATCCCCTTTCGACTGGGCCGAACTGGTCCCGCGCCTGCTGGAATCTCTCCAGTTCGCCGCCGCCAACACCCTCCAGAGCGCCGAGCACCAGGTCTTCCGCCGCTGGCAGCTTGCGGTCGAATCCGCCGGCTCGCTCGGATTCGACGGCCGCCGCATCGCCTGGGCTGACTTCCTCTCCATCCTTGCCCGCACCCTGGACGAAACCCTCTTCGCCCCCGAATCCCGCGACGCGCCCATCCAGATCGCCGGTCCCGCCGAATCCGCCGGCCTCACCGCCGATGCAATCTGGTTCCTCGGCGCCAGCGAGGACGTCTGGCCTGCAAGCGGCACAACCCATCCGCTGCTGCCACCCGAAGTCCAGCGCCAAGCCAGAATGCCTCACGCTGCGCCCCAGCTCGACTGGGATCTGGCCAACGCCATCTCTTCCCGCATCCTTGCCTCGGCGCACGAGGTCCGCTTCAGCTACCCCCGCCAGAACCAGGCCGTCGAATCGCGCCCCTCGCGCCTCCTCACCCAGCTCGCCGGCCCCCCGCTGCCGCTCCCGCCTGGGCTCACCGCGCCTGCCAGCCCGCCGTCCGTCGCCGTCTCCTTTGAAGACGTCAGCCGCATTCCGTTCGCGCCAGGCAAGGTCGAAGGCGGGTCCAGCGTCCTCACCTCCCAGTCCCAATGCCCCTTCAAGGCCTTCGCCACCGCCCGGCTCGGTGCCCAAACCTGGGAACCGGCCGAGGCCGGCCTGACCCCTTCGCAGCGCGGAAATCTCCTCCACGAAGTTCTCCACTCCATCTGGGCCGGGCCGCCTGACGGAATCCATTCGCTCCAAGAGCTTCAAGGCATCACAGATCAAAAAGCATTTGTAATCAAACATGTCCAGCAGGTTCTTCAACAGGAACTTTCATCTGAAATTCGCGATCGAATGCCCCGCCGTTACCTGGAACTGGAAGCGCAGCGCCTCACTACTTTGGTCACCGAGTGGCTCGCATTCGAGTCCTCGCGCATCGACTTCGAGGTCGCCGAAACCGAAGCCGGCCGCACCATTGAACTCGAAGGCCTTCTCTTCAAGCTGCGCCTCGACCGCCTCGACCAGCTCACGGACGGCACCCTCCTGGTCATCGATTACAAGTCCGGCAACGTCTCGCCGCGCTCGTGGGACCTGCCTCGTCCCGACGACGTCCAGCTCCCCCTCTACGCCGGCTTCGCCCTCAACCGCGGAACCGAGCCGCTCGGCGGACTGGTCTTCGCCAAGGTCCGGCCCGGCCAGATTGAATTTACCGGGCGCGTCTTTGACCCCGCCTCCACCGTCTTTGCCGGTCTGAAGAGCAACACAACCCTGGAGAGAAATAAGCTCACCCCCGAAGACCTCATCGACTGGCGCCGGGCCATCGAGCAACTGGCCCGCGACTTCCTCGGCGGCCGCGCCGAGGTAGACCCGCGCGAGTATCCCAAAACCTGTGAGCGTTGCGGCCTGCAAACCCTCTGCCGCGTTCAGGAGAGCCGGTTCGCACTGGGAGACGAAGAATCGGAAAGCGAGGAGGCGGCCGATGACTAAGGCCCCGCCTCCCGACCAATCTCAGCGTGAGCAGGCGTTGGATACAGCCCGCTCCATCCTCGTTCAGGCTCCTGCCGGCTCAGGCAAAACGACCCTGCTCACCGAGCGATTCCTTTCCCTCCTGGCCGAGGTGGACCAGCCCGGCCAGGTCGTCGCCATCACCTTCACCATCGCCGCCGCCGCCGAAATGCGCAACCGCATCCTCGACGCGCTCCGGGCCCCCGAACCCACCGCGCTCGCCCGGCGCGTCCTCGAGCGCTCCAACGCCTCCGGCTGGAAGCTGCTCGAACTGCCCGCGCAACTGCGCATCTCCACCATTGACTCCTTCTGCCGCGAACTCGCCCTGCAGCAACCGCTTCTCTCCGGCCTCGGCGGCGGCCTGACCATCGCCGACCAGCCCGACGACCTCTACCGCCGCGCCGCACGCCAAACTCTGCAACACATTGACGCGGCCAAGCCGGCCCTCAGCACGGCCATCGCCGACCTGTTGCTGTGGCGCGACAACAACTGGCAGGAGCTGGAAACGCAGCTCGTCGAGATGCTCAGCAGCCGCGACCGGTGGATGCACGGCTTCGTCCTCGACCGCGAACCGGATTGGGACACCTTGCGGGAGCGCCTGGAGCGGCCCTTCGAGAATGCAATCCGGGAGACGCTCAACCGGCTCAGCCAGTTCCTCGGGCAGGTCCCGGGTGCGTGCGAGGAAGCGCTCGAACTCGCCCGCTTCGCCTGCGACCAGCCATTCGGCGAGCAGCATCGCCAACTGGCGGAGATCGCCGAGTTCCCTGCCGGTCCGTTCGACTCCGCGCCGGAGATAGAGGACGCGCTCCTGGCCTGCATCGGATTGGCCAACCTCCTCCTTACCGCCGGCGACACGTTCCGCAAGCAGGTGGACAAGCGCCTCGGTTTTCCCTCCGAGTTCAAAACTGAAAAAGCCAGGCTTCTGGGCCTGATCGCCGAACTCAACGCCGTTCCCGGCCTCGAATCCGCCCTCTCCGCAGTCCGCAATCTGCCCCCGCTTCACTACACTGACGACGACTGGAAGATCGTGAAGGCCTGCTTCACCCTCCTCGGCCACGCCGCCGCCCAGCTCCAGGTGGTCTTCGCCGAGTCCGCAAGGGTGGACTTCGTCGAAGTTGCCCAGATCGCGCAGCGCGTCCTGAAAGCCGAAGACGGTCAGCCCAGTGATGCCGCCATAACCCTCGCCGACGGTATCCGCCACCTTCTGGTCGACGAGTTCCAGGACACCAGCCGCCGCCAGCACCAGTTGCTCTCTGCCCTGATCGCCGCGTGGCCCGACACCACCGGCCGCACGTGTTTTGCCGTCGGCGACCCCATGCAGTCCATCTATTTTTTTCGCGACGCCGACGTCGAACTCTTCACCCGTGTCAAGGAAATCGGCCTCGAAATCCCGCCCAACGAACCGCTCCCCTTCGGCTTCGTACCGCTATCGGCGAATTTCAGAACGGCGCCCACATTGGTGAAGCGCGTAAACGATATTTTTGATGAGGTATTTGCTGTAAATGACGGCAGCAATGTGGCTTTCTCAAAAGCTGAGCCCGCGCGCCATCTCTCTGGTGAAGCTCCTGCCGGCCCGGTGCCCGTCGGCGAACCAGCCTTCAAGTTACACCTGAACTTTAAGCCGCAAGCTACTCACGGCAAAGCGGCCGTTCAAGTCGGCCTTCTTGAAAAGGAAGCCGCCGGCCATGCTCAGGGTCAGGAGATCGTTGCGCTGATCCAGAATCACATCAGCCGCATGGAACAGGCACGGGCCAGCGGCCGGAAGTACCGCATCGCCGTCCTTGCCCGCGCTAAAAAGTCACTGGCTTCCATCGCCGAAGCGCTTCGCGAAGCGGCAATCCCCTTCCGCGCCATTGAACTCGAAAAGCTCTCCGCCCGGCCCGAAATCCTTGACGGACTGGCTCTGGCCCGTGCGCTGTTCAATCCCTGCGACCGGGTATCCTGGCTGGGTGTTCTGCGCGCTCCCTGGTGCGGCCTGGCCCTCGACGACCTGCACCGGCTCACCAGCGCCGATGATCCAGCCCTGCTCGCCCGGCCTGTCCCCGAGCTGCTTGCCGAACGCCTGCCGCTCCTCAGCGCAGAAGGCCGTCAGGCCGCCGTCCGCGTCCTTGGGGCTGTGCAATCTGTTCCCACACTCCGTTCAACCCAACCAACCTCGACCCTGGGAGCCTGGCTCCAGCAGGTCTGGCTGCGGCTGGGCGGCGACGCCTGCGTGGACTCGACCGCGCGCGCCAACCTCGACCTGCTGTGGAGCTGTCTTGACAAGCTGCCCGGCGGCGAGCAGGACCTGCTCAGCCCGGCCCTCGACGCCGCCCTCGACAAGCTCACCGCCCTTCCCGACGCTGAGGCCGGCAGCGATTGCGGTGTCCAGTTGATGACCATCCACAAGTCAAAGGGCCTGGAATTCGAGGTGGTCATCGTCCCCGACCTGCAGGCCGGCACAGGAGGCGGCAAGCCGAAGATGCTGTCCTGGCTGGAACGGGGGCTGGAGCGTGGTTTGGAAGAGCCGGACGACTCGGGCGAAATCACCGAATTCCTCATTGCGCCGCAGCAGTCCAAGGGCGCCGATAGCGGCAGGACGAAGGCCTGGGTCGATCAGGTCTATAAGGTGCGCGAGTCGCAGGAGGACCGGCGGATTCTCTACGTCGCGGCCACTCGTGCGCGAGACGAACTGCATCTCTTTGCCCGTCCGGCGTACAAGGTGGACAAGGACGGCAGTCTCGCCGTAGTCCAGCCCTCCAAAGGGCTGCTGAAAACGGCGTGGCCGGCTCTGGAGGCGGAGATTCGCGCCCGATTTGACGACTGGAAGATGGACCGCGAGGCTGCTTCGACCGTGATCGCCTCAATTGCCGCCGAGGGCAACAGCAACCTGGTGGTGATGCCTTCGACCATTAGGCCAACGCTCATCCGCCGGCTTCCTGCAGGTTACCAGTCTCCGCAGCAGGCAGACGGAACCGCTCCGTCAGGGGAGTCCGTTTCCGGACTGGGCGCTTCCCAACTTTACGCACGCCACGAAGGCGGCCTGCTCTCCCGCGCACTGGGAACGGCCGTTCACGAGCTTCTGGAAGAGCTGGCTCGCCTGCGCGCAACCTCAAATTGGCCCGCAGCGCGCACAGCCTTGCACCGTCTTCAGCCGCGCATTGCAGCCCAGGTGCGCGGTCTGGGTGTGGATCAGGCCCAGGCCGCGAGCCTTGCTGCCGAGGCGGTCAAACTCGCCCTCGCCGCCACCAATGACCCCGTCGGCCAGTGGATTCTCTCGCCGCACGCCGACGCCGCCAGCGAGGTCTGCTGGGCTGGAGTTATCTCGGGCTCGCTCAGCACCGTGCGCGTCGACCGCGTCTTTCGCGGGGGATTGACGCCCGAGTCAGAAGGCGAGCAGGCCTGGTGGATCATCGACTACAAGACCGCGCACGCCGACGCGCCAGACCCCGCCGCGGCGCTGCCCCGGCTGCACACGCTCTTCGCGCCCCAGCTTGAGGCCTACGCAAGAATCCTGCGCAACCTGCACGGCGCAGACGCAGTTCTGCGCGCCGGGCTCTACTATCCACGGATGATGCTGCTGGATTGGTGGGAGCTTTAAGTTCCTTTCTGCCTGGGGCTTTTTTAGGTCTCAAAAAGGAAGGTCCGCATGGTTATCGACCAGTAACTGACGAGTTGCCGGTGATTCGACAGGGTCGCTTTGCCCGGCGGGAACAGTACAATCGAGAACACCAACCATGAAACAGCCCTTCAGAATTTCTGCGATCGTTGGAACGGCTTTGCTCACAATAAGCATCGCTGTTACCTACGTTGATGCAAGGGTCGATTTCATTGGGGATCGTTACAGTGCTGTCGTTCTCGTCGCAATACTAGGGATGCTTCTGTCTTTTATCGGATTCGTGGGATGGGCCGCCAAAGTCACCCCAAAGCCCGCATTCTGATGGCGGTTCTCGTCTTCTTCTATCCCCTTGTTGCGATTTGTATCGGCATACCGATCGTGGGCCAAAGCGCACCTGGAATACTCATCCACATTGTCGGAGCGATATTCCTTCCTGCTCTCATTCTCGCAGTCGCATTGATTGCTATGGCAGCTACAACACGAGCCTGATTCCTGAATTGCGCCAACTATCGTATCGTCGCCCATCCGCACCTTACCCCTATTCGGGGGCGGTTACTTCCGGATTGCCGGTCATTCGACCACGACAGTCGCAAAAGGCTCAAGAACTAGCGCATAATGTGGAGGGGCAAATGCATGACTCTCCTTGGCGCGCAGGACCAGCAAGGTTCCAACGAAGTCGGCGAGGATACGTGGGAGCTGTTTGAGTCGATTGAACAATCGTTCGGCGTTGATCTCGGCGATTACTACAATCTAGCCGGGATCAGCATCCAAGAACTGAGTCAACGCATTGATGGGCTTGCGAAGTATCAAGTCGAGGACTCATGTCTATCGATGGTGGCATTCAACAAACTGCGCCGAGCTTTTCAGAATGTAACCGAGACCCCACGATCTGCCGTCCACCCAGCGACACGGATTCACGATTTGCTGCCGTGGCGGACCCGCCATTTGCAATGGGCTTCCCTTCAGTCAGAGCTTGGGTTGGAACTGCCTCAATTGAACTTGCCATTATGGCTTCTAGTCCTGTGTCTTGCCTTGCCTGTGTCTCTTCTGGTTTATGCGCGTGTCTTCATCGGGTTTCGGATCAGCGGTGGCATCATCACCATGGGTTCAATTGTCTTGATCCTGCTCGCGCTTCGTGCAGCAATGCTGTACCCCGCCAGGGCCATACCCGCAAGTATCGAAACGGTTGGCGATCTCGCCAAGGCAGTCATCGCACGCAACTACAAGAGCTTTGCCAACGCGCATGGCAGTTCCCGCGAACGCGGTGTCCTCCCAGCTCTGCGGCTTCTAGTTGCGATTCAAACATGCATCAACATTGAGAAGATTCTTCCAGAGACACGCATCCCATTGGACCTCAACATCTACTGAGTCGGCTGGCTACGCGTTGTCGTTTCCGTATCGTCGCCTATCCGTCAGTTACTGGGGGATAAACAGGATCACGGCTAAAAGCAGCCATCCGTACCGGCTAGCAGATTAACATCTGCTCGGAACCGACCAAAGCGGCAACATTGCCTTACTAGTCTTTTCCCACCCGGCCCACTCCCAGCCCAATCGACCGCATCAACTCCAGGGCGTTGCTGGTCTGCACAATGCCGGGCTTCAGCTTGTAGTCGAAGATCAACTGGCCATCTTCGAACCGGTCCTCAAAGTGGCAGTTGGCGGCGCGGGCGCCCATCGATTCGGGAATGCGGGCCAGCGCCAGGTCGTGGGTGCTGACAATGCCGATGGCGTTGCGCTCCACAAAGCTGCGCACCACGAATTCGGTTCCGGCCAGGCGGTCGTGAGAGTTGGTGCCGGAGAGCAGCTCGTCCAGGAGAAACAGCACTGGAACCGGCCCCAGCGTCAGGTCGGAGACCAGCTTGACCCGGTGAATCTCGGCATAGAAGCGCGAGACGCCGCCCGAAAGCGAAT
>Ga0302147_10001583_pt1 | contig 10027 bp, 9 predicted proteins | sample I_Bog_E3_2_FD_192438 | JGI IMG/M metagenome (GOLD analysis project Ga0302147, IMG submission 192438) | Peat permafrost microbial communities from Stordalen Mire near Abisko, Sweden - I_Bog_E3_2 | ecosystem: Environmental > Terrestrial > Soil > Wetlands > Peat | place: Sweden: Abisko, Stordalen...
CAATCCCACCGTGGCCGCCATGAAGGGAATCACAAAGCGCTTTTCTTTCTGATAAAGCCCCGGCGCAATGAAGAGCCAGACCTGGAAGAGAATGAAGGGCGAGGCCAGAATCGCACCGGCCACCAGCGATACCTGCAAATCCAGATTCAGCGCGTCCATCGGGTGCGTCATCACAAGCGATTTGCCGATGCGGTTCAGCGGCGCCTGGATGTAGCCGACGAAGCGGTCGTGAAAGGCCCAGGCCGCGCCAAAACCCAGCGCCAGATAGATCGCCGAGCGAACGATGCGCTTGCGCAGTTCGTCCAGGTGCTCCATCAGGCTCATGCCCGGAAGCTCGGCCCGCTTGCTCACCGCGTCGCGCGCCTTGCCGATCGCCTCTGTCGGATCAATCATGGCGGACCTGCTCAGCTGCTGATGTCGCTACCGGATTGCTCTCGCTCGTCGTCTCTGCCGCAGGCATCTCAAGCGGCTGAGCCATGCGGCCCGGTCGCTCGGCCTCAACCGGCTCACCGGTCGCGGGCGGCTGAATGCGCGGATACGGCTCGTCAGCATGAAAGTCCGCGGGTGAGACTGCCGGATAAACTCCCTCGCCTGGATACGGAGAAGCGACGGGGCTCACGGTTTCTGTGAATGCAGCCTGTGACTCCGCCAGTGGAGTTGCCAGCGTTGCCGCCGCCAGCTTCTTCTGCCGGTCGGCCTCTTCGGCCTTGCGCAGCTCCTCTTCCATCTGGAATTTGAAGTCGTTCGAGGCCTTGCGCACCTCGTACATCAGTCGGCCGATCTGGCGGCCGATCTCCGGCAGCCGGCGCGGCCCGAAGACCACCAGAGCCAGAACCATCAGGAAGAGCGAATCCCACATCCCAACATTGGCGGCTTCAATTGGCGGCGTCATCATCATGAAGATTCATCATAGCTTCCCGCGCATGGCCCTCACAACCGATCTGCTCGGTCTCGGGAATTGATGAATCGGATTGATGCCTGCCACGCTGCGGAAGAGAATGCGATTACGATGCGGCGGGCGACGCGTGGCTTTGAACGTCGGGCTTGTGATGCAGCGCCTCGGCCGGGATCTCCCACGAGGTCAGAATCCAGTTCACTCCGCGCGCCTCCAGGAAGGGACCGTACTTCTGATCGGATCCAAAAAGGTGATTGGCGAGCCAGTCTTCCAAAATATCCATCCCATCGATATAAATGCTGAGCGGAACGCCGGCGCGGAAGCGCTGATACAGCTCATCGACCTGCTTCAGCAGCCGGTCATGCTCCTGTTTATGCGCCATCGCGCCGGGATATCCGGTTTCAAGCAGCAGATGCTCTTCATGGGCAAAGTGAACGCGGGTCGAGCGGATCAGCCGCTGGAAGATCCGGTCCAGCTCCGGCTTGGCGCGCTCGCTCACCAGACCGTCGTGCAGATGGTTGATCAGCAATATTAGCTTCTTGTGGTCGTTGTCCAGCAGCTTCACGCCAACGGACATCCTTTCGGTCCAGATTATCGGTTGCATCCGGCTTCCCTTTCTTACCAGCTTGCCTGCATCACCCGCGCCTTATTCTCGGCGCGTTTGCGCGCAACCGGGGCCTGCCTCTCCCGCTTGGCCATAATGGCATCCACACCCTTGGATTTAAAGTACGGCGCATACTCCTGATCGGAGCTTTGGAAGTGGCTGAAGAGCCATCCCTTCAGCAGGTTGACCAGCTCCAGATAGCCTTCCGCGCTGTTCTCCCGGCCAAAGCGCATCTGCAGGTCCAGAACCCGCTCCATCAAAAATTCATGCTCGCGCTGGTGAATCGCCGCCTCCGGATATGCGGTTTCGGCAAAGAGCTGCTCTTCGTGGGCGATATGCGTGCGCAGGTGACGGACCAGCGTTGCGAAGTGGCCTTCCAGCATGGGTTGGGGCCGACCCTGCATCACGCCGTCGTGCAGATCGCTGACGAGCAGCGCCAGCTTCTTGTGGTCGTTGTCCAGCAGCTTGACCGAGACGCTCATCTGCTCGGTCCAGACGGCGAATGGCAGCGGCCGTTGCTCTTCCCTGGGTATCTTCTTGTCTTTCAAGGCAAAAATAGAGTGAAACATCGAGACCTCCTTGACCGCTCGTCGCGTCGTCCTTTTGCGCGAACTGGTCAGCCAGGAAAAGACACCGGCTTTTGGGTGGGCGATCTGTGGATTTAGGCTGGAGTGCGTCTTGGCGCGATGAGCCAAGGTGCCCCCGCTCGCTCTGGAGCCACGCGAACTGGATATTCCCTGAGGCGGGAGATTTCTATGGAAGGGATTCTGCTTGCTCTCACTCGCGTTGCTGGGCGTCATCATCATACATTCCTCTCTTGAATAATCTCGTTGGTGATGCGTTGGCAATCTCGTTCTGACCCTTCACTGGAGTTAGCGAAAAGCAAAGGGAAAGTGCCTCAGTCTTCCCCGACTCAGCGCACATATCGCGGGCGAGGCATGCGGAAGAGCAGAGAATAGCGTGGGAGTTGCGTAGAGTTGGTAATTAAATTTCAACAATATAAAGTTACAAAGATGCGCATGATAGGTTTCTCCCAGATGAATTTGTGAATGAAATGATCAACGTGCGACGGAAGGGCTCTGACAGCTCCATCCGTGCGCAGAAAGCGAGTCATCTGCCCGCGGAGCGCAAAGACTCGGAGATACCGCTTATTCGGATTGGCAATGCAATGTGGATCGTTTCAGTCGCAAAAAAGCGCTGTTGCTAGAGGCAACAGGCGGAATGCCGGGCGGCATGGAGCGATTGAATTATGAATTGTATGAAAGATTTTGCGGATAAGTCAGAAGGCGCGGGGCAGAGATGCAAGGCGATCGTTCAGACCGGTCTACCGGAGTGGTTCTGACCTGCGATTGAACGGGGGCCGCAAACAGTTGAGGCGACTTCCAATCGAAAGATGATAAACTTCTGGCATCGGAAGGCTTTTTAAGGGATAATACAAACGAGTGACGATCCTGGAAGGCGGCTCTTCCTTCTTCTCCTGCGGCTGACAACTACCGCTGCCCCCTCCCCCAAGGGATGAGAGTGCCGCCATAGCTCTCCTGTTCCCGTTCCAGCGTCCTTGTCTATAATCAATCGTTGCGCCTTGCGCGCGAAGGGGGATTGTGCAACCTGCCAAAGGAGAGATCACTTTGCTGCTGGCAAAGTGGAGGGATGGCGAAGCCTCGGCCTTCGAGGAGCTGATGCCCCTGGTCTACTCCCATCTGCGTGAGGTGGCCGCCTCCTATATTCGCCGCGAGCGCAATCCCGACGTTCTGCAGGCCACGGTGCTGGTCCACGAGCTCTACCTGCGCCTGCTCAATCAGCGCAAGGCCGAATGGGAGGATCGCCGCCACTTCTTCACCTTCGCCGCCAAGGTGATGCGCCTGATTCTGATCGATCACGCGCGCGAGAGCCAGGCGCAGATGCGTGGCGGCGGCTACGAGCGCGTTCCCTTGAGCGACGAGCTGGCCTGGATCAACATCGACAGTGCCGAGCTTCTGGATCTGAATCGCGCGCTCGATGAGCTGGCCGCGCTCGATCCTCAGAAGGTGCAACTGGTCGAGCTGCGCTACTTTCTCGGCTGCACCTCGGAGGAGACCGCCGCGCTGATGCAACTGTCCAAATCCACCGTGGACCGCGAGATGAAGTTCATCCGCAGTTGGCTCTTCCACCGCCTGCATACCGGACTTGTCGAGGATGGAGTGGGCATTTGAGGCAGTTTTTCTCCGCTTTACGCAGGCTATAGTTAAAGCTACCCACGGAGTTACCGCGCCAATGCTCGAAACGACGGAATCATTTCTGCGCATCGAGAAGATCTTCAACGAGGCCTTTGCCGCACCCGCCGGCGAGCGCGCCGTGCTGATCGCCGACCGCTGCCAGGGCGACCTGGAGATGGCCGCCGAGGTGAACGCGCTGCTCGATGCCAGCGTCGCCGAAGAGCGCCTTGCCGCCTCCAGCCGGCAGGAGCCGGGGACAGGCCGCGAGGCGCAGGAGGGCGCGCGCCCCATCGGACACTATCTGCTGGATCGCCTGATCGGGCGCGGCGGCATGGGCGCCGTCTATCTGGCCCATCGCGCCGACGGCCACTTCGAACAGCAGGTCGCCATCAAGCTGATCGATCTGCCGTTGGCCACAAGCCTCTTTCAGAAACGTTTTCGCCAGGAGCGCCAGATCCTCGCCGTCCTCCACCACCCTTACATCGCCTGCCTGCTGGATGGCGGCGTGACCGCTGCGGGCGATCTCTACCTGGTGATGGAATATGTCGACGGCGTGCCCATACATCGCTATTGCCAGGAGAAGAATCTCTCCATTCCGCAGCGCATCGAGCTATTTCTGAAGGTCTCAGAGGCGGTGCAGTTCGCACATCAGAACCTCATCGTTCATCGCGACCTGAAGCCCGACAATATTCTGGTGGCCGAGGACGGTACGCCCCGCCTGCTGGACTTCGGCACCGCCAAGATACTCTCGCCTGCCCAGGACGCGCCGGGTAGCGAGATGACCCGCGAAGGCTTCCAATCCTTCACCCCCCAGTACGCCAGCCCCGAACAGGTTCTGGGCAATCCCATCACCACTGCCTCCGACACTTATTCGCTGGGCGTGCTGCTCTATCTCCTGCTTACCGGCGAGCCTCCCTACGAGTTCAAGGAGATGACCACCGGCGAGATGCTGCGCGTCATCTGCCAGCAGGCGCCGCAGAAGCCCTCGACGGACTCAACCTCCGGTCAGCGGCTCGATGCGGACCTGGTCGCCATCCTGGAGAAGGCCCTGCGCAAGGAGCCGCAGGAGCGCTATCGGACCGCCGAGCAGTTGGCCGACGATCTGAGCGCTTATCTGGAGGGCCGGCCCGTCAAGGCGCGCCAGGGAACCATACGCTATCTGACCTGCAAGTTTGTCGGCCGCCATCGCTTCGCCCTGGGGGCCATCGCCGTGCTCGCCGTCACGCTCTGCGCCGGCATCGTCGGCGTGCTCTGGCAGGCCAAAGTCGCCAATGAACAGCGGCGCAAGGCCGAGGCGCGTTCCGCCGATCTGCGCCAGTTGAGCAACAGCCTCCTCTCCGAATTGGATGAGGCAATCAAGGAGCTGCCCGGTTCCACCGGCGTACAAAAGCTGCTGGTCACGCGCGTGCTCGAACACCTGGACCGCATGGCCCAGGATGCGCAAGGTGATCGCCAGACCCAGCTCGATCTTGTCGACGCCTACACCCGGCTTGCCAATATTCAGGGCAACGACTATGACCAGAATCTGGGTGATACGGCGGGCGCGCTTGCCAGTATCGATAAGGCCGTCGCACTGGCCGCGCCGCTCAATCCCGGCGATGGATTTGATCCGGTGGCTCTGCGCGCGCTCGCCTTTGCCGAAGAGTCGCGCAGCGAGATTCGCCTCGGACCCGGCAGAACGCAGGAGGCGATCGATGGGATGCGAAAGGCCGTCCGCGACTATGATCGCCTGATCGACTCCGGCAATGCTCCGGTTTCTCTGCTCTGCGATGCCGCCAGCGCCTACAGCGTGCTCGGGGATGAGTTGGGCGAGAGCGGCGCGGCCGGCTCCTCCAATAAATCCGCCGTCCTGGCTGCCTACCATCAGTCGATTGCGCTCGATGAGCGCGCCCTGCTCGTTGAGCGCAGCTCACAGCGCGCCCTGCGCAGCCTCGCCACCAACCAGGGCAAGATCGGCAGCGTCGAGATTGATACCGATCCCGCCCTTGCGCTCAACGACTTTCAAGACGCCCTGCAGCACGTAGACTCCCTGCCGGATGCGGAAAAGCACAGCCTCTCCATGCAGCGGATGCGGGCCATCATCGAGCGCAAAGAGGCTGGCGCGCTGGTGCAGTTGAGTGAGTTTGCCGCGGCCACTGGCCTTTATGAGGAGGCGGTTGGTTTTTATTCCAAGATTGTAGCCTCCGATCCGCAGGATCTGCGCGCCTCGGCCGACCTGAAGGTCGCCCTGAACTTCGAGGCGCTCGGCTTCGAGGCCGCAGCCGATGCTGCCCGTGTTGACGGCGTGGGCGACTGGCGGCGCAACCTCCTGGCGGCGCAAAAATTATGGACTCAGGAGCTCGTGATTATCGAGAGTTCTCTTCAATCCGATTCGATAGATTCCGACTTGCAGGTTTCCAGAGCCGATGCGCAGGTTCGCCTGGCTGCCATTCATTCGCTCCTGCACTCCGCGGGAGATTCAGGCGCATTGGCCAAAAAGGGGCTCGCCAGCCTCAATGAGATGGCGCGCAAGCCGGAGGCCTCATCCCTGATTCTCGATATGGCCGCCAAAGACTTCCTGCTGGCCGAGCCGGCCTCGCTCAAAGATCCGTATCTGGCCGTCAACTACGCCGAGCGTGCGGTAGCGCTTACCCAGCATAAGACGCCTTCGATGCTGCTGACCCTCGCCCAGGCCTATCGCGCCTCCGGCCAGACCCAGCAGAGTCAAGCCACCGCCGCCGAAGCCCTGGCGCTGTTGTCCGCGCCCCAGCCGGGCAGCGTCAAGCCCCGCATCCGCATCCAGCTCGAACGCCAGTTGCAGCCGGCCAACTGATCTCTGTGCAGCGCGCTCTACCAATTGCGCGCTGCTACAATCGATGAAGCCCTGTACCGGCCCGTTGGTACCATCGACTCCAAGGAAGATTTGCAAGAAGCTCACCCATGACGCTCAGGCTTTTCAATACTCTCTCCGGACAAATGGACCTCGTCGCGCCTGCCGATGGCGGCCCGTTCCGGATGTACGCCTGCGGGCCCACGGTCTACGACTACGGCCATATCGGCAACTTCCGCACCTTCCTCCAAGTGGACATCCTGCGCCGCTTCCTCCTGCTTTCAGGCATTCCTGTGCGCCACGTCATGAACATCACCGACGTCGACGACAAGATCATCCGCAACTCGGTCGCAGCCGGCATTCCCATCGCGCAGTACACCGCCGCCTACGAGCGTGCCTTCTTCGAGGATCTCGAAGCCCTGCGCGTCCAGCGTCCGGAGGTCATCGCCCGCGCCACTGAGCACATTCCCCGCATGGTCGAGCTGGTCCAGAAGCTGGCCGCGGCGGGCGCGGCTTACAGGGCCGAGGACGGCAGCTGGTACTTCCGCCTCGCCGCCTTTCCCGAGTATGGAAAATTAAGCAAGAAAGATCTCTCCGGCATGGAAGACGGCGCCCGCGTCGATGTGGACGAGTATGAAAAGGACTCGGCCCGCGACTTCGCTCTCTGGAAGGCCGCCAAGCCCGGCGAGACCTCCTGGGATACGCCCATCGGACGCGGCCGCCCCGGCTGGCACATCGAGTGCTCCACCATGGCCATGGAGTATCTGGGCGAGAGCTTCGATCTGCACGCCGGCGGCGAGGACCTGATCTTTCCCCATCACGAGAACGAGATCGCGCAGTCGGAAAGCGTCACCCACAAGACCTTCGCGCGCCACTGGATGCACGTCCGCTTCCTGCTCGTCGACGGGCGCAAGATGTCCAAGAGCGAGGGCAACTTCTACACCCTGCGCGACCTGCTGCTCAAGGGCTACAAGGCCTCGGCCATCCGTCTCGCGCTCATCTCCGTGCCCTATCGCCATCAGTTCAACTTCACCTTCGACGGCCTCATCGAGGCCACCAACGCCATCGAGCGCCTGCGCACCTTCGTGCAGCGGCTGCGCGACGGACTTTTCCCGTCCGGAGAAAATCCCGCGCTGCAAGAGGCGGCCAAAAAGGCGCAGGCCGATTACCTTGCCGCGTTGAGCAATGATTTGAACACCGCCGAAGCCCGCGCGCCCATCTTCGACCTGGTGCGCGTGGCCAATACTGCGCTGGACAAGGGTGAATTGAAGGCCGCCGACCGCGACGCAATTCTCTCTGTTCTGGCCAGCTTCGACGCGGTCTTCGACGTGCTCACCGATCGCGACGCCGAGGCTACGAATCAAGCGCTCGACTGGGCCCAGCAGGCCGGACGCCTCGACGATGTCGCTCCCGGGCTGCTCGCCCGGCAAGGGCTGACTGACGAGGCCATCGACGCACTGGTCGCCGAGCGGACGCAGGCCAAAAAGCAGCGCAACTTCGCCCGCGCGGATACAATCCGCAACGAGCTGGCCGAAAAAGGCGTCGTCATCGAAGACTCAAAAGACGGCGTCCGCTGGAAACGAAAGTAGGCTCACCAATCTCATCAATGGAGGAGGATTACCCATGGAAGCCAACGAAGTCCAGGAGTTGCAGGAGCACGCTGAGGACGCCAGCCACGAATCGTCGATGATGCCCGTGGCGCTCACCATGACCATTCTGGCGGTACTGGTTGCGGTGGTCACGGTGCTCGGCCATCGCACGCACACCGAGGCAATCCTGAACCAGACCAGAGCCGCGATGCAGCAGAATGTTGTCGCGGACGATTGGGCCTTTTACCAGGCCAAGAAGATTCGCTCCAACGATACCGAACTGACAGCCGACCTGATGAGCGTTCTCTCGATCGCCAACAAGGATGAGGCGAAGAAGAAGGCCAAGAGCTACGCCGATCATGAGCAGAAGTGGACCGCGGACCTCAAGGATGGTGAAGAGAAGGCCCGCGAAGATGAGAGTAAAGTTCGCGAGTTCGAGCAGAAGGTGGAGGAGAACGAGAAGCGTGCCGACCACTTCGATCTCGGCGAGGCGCTGCTCGAGATCGGCCTGGTGATTACATCCATTACATTGCTGACAAAAAAGCGCATCTACTGGTATGTCGGCATGGGCGCATCCGTCGTGGGCATCGTCGCCACGGTCTTCGGCCTGCTGCTGAAGTAAGCGTCGATGCGGCAGAGCCTGTGGTAGACTGGCAGGCATATGAAATCCCTGCCTCTTTTCTTGCTGCTATCCCTCTGCGCCGCCTCGCTTGCGGCGCAGACGCCCACGGCTCCCGCCAATCAAACTCCCGCTGCTCCCGCGGCCGTTGCTCCGCCGACAGCGCAGGTGCACACCAGCGACCTCGGCATAAGCTATAGCATCCCTTCCGATTGGGATGTTGTGGACGCTCAGCCCATGCTCCCCGCGGTGAAACAGCAAGCGGAGATGAACGCTACGAGTGAGGACGAAAAGAAAGGCGTATCTTGTGTTCAGGTTGTTTTGCTCGCTCGTCATGGTAATCCCGGTTCAGTCATTGAGGTCATAGAAATGCCCTTTGACTGCTTCGGGCAGCAGTTCACCGACAAGGAGCTTCCGTCGCTCGCAACAGGTGTGGCAGCCGGCATTCAGAAGAGCTTTCTGATCTCCGCTCCAACCTATGGAGCCTACTCTCGTGGCGCTCATAGCCTCTGGATTGAACGGGCCTCTGGGACATTGTTGGCCAATCCGGATTTCAAAAGGACAATAGAGACGGTCTGCGGCATTCTCAAAAAAGGAGTCGTCTGCTGGGTTGGATTGACTGCCGACGATGCGGCGCTTCAGACATTTGAACAGGGAGCCGTCTCCTTGGAGGGCGAAGCCCCAGTCGCATTGGTCCCGCCCGATGCCCTGAATAAAAAACCGTAAAATCTCACTGATTATAGGGAATAAAAAATGGCGCAGCATATGCCGCGCCATTTTGTTTCTGTTTTTATTTTTTATACCTTGATCGTTGCCTCGCCCTTGTGCCAGCCGCAGGGCGTCAGTCCGCCGTTCTGCAACGCATCCAGCACGCGCAGAACCTCCTTGGGATCGCGGCCGATCGAGAGATCCGTCACATAGACAAAGCGAATCTTATTCTCCGGATCGACGATGAAGGTGGCGCGCTGCGAGACGCCTGCCGCCGGGTCCAGAATGCCCAGAGCCGTCGAAAGTTCACGCTTGATGTCCGAGAGCATGGGGAAGGGAAGGTTCTTCAATGAGGGCTGCTCGTTGCGCCATGCCCAGTGAACAAACTCGGAGTCGATGCTCGCGCCCAGAACCTGCGCCCCGCGCGAGGCAAACTCGGAGTTCAGCTCGCCGAAGGCCGCGATCTCCGTTGGGCAGACAAAGGTAAAGTCCTTGGGCCAGAAGAAGTAGACCTTCCACTTGCCCGCGTAGCTCTGATCGGTGATGGTGGGAAATTTCATCTCGCTGTTGACGACAGCGGAGAGTTCAAAGCTGGGAAAACTTGCGCC
>Ga0302147_10001589_pt1 | contig 10009 bp, 13 predicted proteins | sample I_Bog_E3_2_FD_192438 | JGI IMG/M metagenome (GOLD analysis project Ga0302147, IMG submission 192438) | Peat permafrost microbial communities from Stordalen Mire near Abisko, Sweden - I_Bog_E3_2 | ecosystem: Environmental > Terrestrial > Soil > Wetlands > Peat | place: Sweden: Abisko, Stordalen...
GCCACCAGCCAGGGCATGGCTGTGGTCAAATCGGTTTCGGAAGTTGGTTCTGGACTGAACGGACACCGGCCGAAGCTGATGAAGCTGCTGGCCGATCGAATAGCTTTTTTCTGTAACATTTGGACGATGACCGGCCGGAAAGACCATGTACGCAACCGACCGGCAAATCATCGAGCGACTCTTGATCCCGGCCTTGATGCAGGTCGTGCTTCTGGGGATGCAGAAGTCTCTGGGGGAGGATGCCGGTGTCCTCGATCCCGTTACCGACTTGCTGGGCGAAGCCCTGCGGGAACCTCTCGCCAATCTGCCGCCGGAGCGCGTGGCCAAGCTGGTGCGGCGTTCCAAGCGCGTCACCACGCAAGCCATGATGGCCGTCACCGACAAGCTGTTCGGCGTCCAGTATCTCGCCATCGCAAAATTTACCGCCGATCTGACCGAGCGTGGCGTGCTCGTCGTCGGCTCCGAGTCGCCGTTCGCGCAGGCATGGGACATGATGGCGGAGATCATCGGCCTTGGCTGGGACGAACTGGAGCCGTGCGAGGCTGAAGCCGCCGCCACGGCGCGCGAACTGAGCCGCATTCTCTGGGGCATGGGGTTCTATGCGGGCTGAGAGTGCGCCGCACAACGGCCCGGCGTGTCGCAAAAAGGTTCGGTTTTGAGACACCCCAGCCCGCAGTAAATGTCTAGTTTGTGCGATAATATCAACATATAGGGCTATCCTGTGAGGCGTTCCGCCTATAGCTAGGGATTTTGCGAGACAGGGGAGGGCGTGGCTGCTAAAATGTCGACGTCGACATGTCGACCAAGAAGCGGGGGCACAGTGGGCGTTAATCGGGACAAACCAGATCGTTGGAAAGCGGATATTCGCCAATCCGTCGATATGTACAACGATTGGTTTATGAGTTTCGCTCCGGTCGCGTTCCGCGAAACACGGGTGAAGACCACGACTCATGTCGAGGAAACTCTGCACCGGACCGCGAATCTGACGGATGTGAAACCGGAAATGCTGCGGGCGCATCCGAAGGGGTTGTCAACGCTCCGCATGTCGACCTGCCCCCCGATCGCGGTCGACCGTTTGGTCGGTCTGGCAAAGGTGTCGAAGAACCTCGTCGGCTGCATGGAAGAGGGAAACTTGCCGCCGCGCATGTCCGCCGCCGCCTTGCAAGCCGATTTGCTCAAGATCGGCGCAATCATCGAAAAGATGGCTGACCCGGATATTTTCGTCTGGCTGGAAGCGGGCCGCGCTCCCACGGAAGAGGAGGGGCATCGAGCCGCAACCATTGTCGCCGACCGGCTGTGCAACTCAGTGGCAAATCCTATCATCCGAAACGCTCAAGAACAGCGCCAGCTTGCTGGGATCGCGGCATGGCTGGAAGCACGAGGCTACCAGAAAGCGCCGCCTGGTGGGAAATTCAACACCATGTCGCCGGGAACCTACAGCTTCCGTCTGAACGTGCCGGTCAAGCAGGAAGGGACGGAGGACACGGTCAACATACCGATTGATACCGTCGTCATGCCTGCCACGGGGCAACGGGGCGAGCTGCCGCTTTTGATTGAAGCGAAGTCGGCGGGTGACTTCACGAACGTCAACAAACGCCGCAAGGAAGAAGCTCATAAAATCACCCAACTCCGCGCCAGCTATGGGCACGGCGTCCGCTTCATCCTGTTCCTGTGCGGCTATTTCGACAGCGGCTATCTAGGCTATGAGGCCGCCGAAGGGATAGATTGGGTTTGGGAACACCGGATCGACGAGTTAGCTGCATTCGGGCTTTAGACAATGGATGCGATTACGCCGCTTGAAGATCGACGGCTCGCCCTGCAAGCAACCTGCGATGCGGGCAAGACGCCAAAAGAGCGCAACCAGCTCGGCCAATTCGCCACGCCAACGGCACTGGCAACGGACGTGCTCGAACATGCGCGCGCACTGCTGCCGCCGGATGCTCTGGTGCGGTTTCTCGATCCTGCCATTGGCACCGGCTCGTTCTACTCGGCGCTACTGCGCACGTTTCCAAAGGAACGGATTGCCGGGGCGGCAGGCTTCGAGATTGATCCCCATTACGGCGAACCGGCCCGCGAGTTGTGGCAAGGCCACCCTCTCAAACTGACGCTGGGCGATTTCACCACGGCGGAAGCACCCAAGCCTGCCGGTCAGTTTAATCTCATAATCTGCAATCCGCCCTATGTCCGGCACCACCATATGGACAGCGCGGAAAAGGCGCGGTTACAGGCGGCAACCACAACGGCGTGTGGCGTGAAGATCGGGGGTCTTTCGGGCCTCTACTGCTATTTCCTCGCGCTTTCCCATGCCTGGCTGGCGGATGACGGGATTGCCGGGTGGCTTATACCGAGCGAGTTCATGGACGTGAACTACGGCGTCGCGGTGAAGCGCTATCTGCTGAACCACGTCGAGCTGTTACAAATACAGCGTTTTGATCCGAACGATGTGCAGTTTGACGATGCTCTGGTGTCGTCGGCGGTCGTGTGGTTTCGCAAGCGGCGGCCTGCGGCAGGGCACCAGGTTGAATTCACCTATGGCGGAACGCTCACCAATCCGGCTCGGCGGCTCTCGGTCGCGGCCAGCGCCCTGCAAACCGAAGCAAAGTGGACGCGCTTCCCGGAATCCGAGGTGCGGGAAGCCGCCACAGGCTTGAGGCTGGCGGACTTCTTCAAAATTCAGCGCGGCCTCGCCACCGGCGACAACGCCTTTTTCATCAAGAGCAGGCAACAAATCGCGGAGCACGGCCTGCCGCCGGAGTTGTTCAAGCCAATCTTGCCGGGGCCGCGCTATGTCCCGACGGACGAGATTGAGGCCGATCAAGACGGCGTTCCGAAACTCGAACGACAGTTATTCATACTGGATTGCCGCCTGCCAGAAGGTGAGGTCAAACAGCGCTATCCGACCCTCTGGGCTTATCTGCAAACCGGCAAGCCGTCCGTGGCCGAACGCTACCTCTGCCGCTCCCGGTCGCCGTGGTACGCGCAAGAACACCGCCCGCCCGCGCCGTTCGTCTGCACCTACATGGGCCGGGGCGACGGGAAAAGCGGGCGGCCTTTCCGCTTCATCCTGAACCACTCACGGGCGACGACAGCGAATGTCTATCTCATGCTCTACCCCAAGCCGCCGCTGGCTCATGCGCTTGAAGCCAACCCCAAGCTCAAATGGAATGTGTGGGAGTTCCTGAACGCGATCAAGCCGGAAACCCTGCTCGGTGAGGGTCGAGTGTATGGCGGCGGCCTCTACAAGATGGAACCGAAGGAACTGGCAAACGTCGGCGCCGAAGCCATCGCCGCGATGCTCCCCAAAACCGACAAGAGACCAGAGGCACAGGCAGAGTTGTTCGTTGCATAATGGTTCGGTTTTGAGACAGCCAACCCGCTATAGCAATAGCTAGTACACCTTGGCTAAATTGTGGACTCTGACGCGGAAAGGGACTGGCGGTCTGAAACGAAAGGTGATTCCCTTGTTGCATTCCATGCTGCCAGGGAGTCCTGCCGATGGCCCGCCGTTCCCCCCCGATCATCGTGACGGATGAAGAGCGCGCCGAACTTGAGCGACTGATCCGCGCAGCTTCGATACCCCAGCAGACGGCGTTGCGGGCACGGATGATGGTGATGGCGGCCGACGGCGCGGGCGTTGGGAAGACGGCCGAGGCCCTTGGAGTGTGGCGCAAAGGGGTGAGTCGGCAGCGGGCGCGTTGGCTGGCTGCCGCCGCCGCCCCCATCGCTGCCCGGTTGAGCGATGCGCCTCGGAGCGGCGCCCCCCCGAGTTTTACCGCCGAACAGACCTGCGCGATTATGGCCCTGGCCTGCGAAGTGCCGGAGGCGAGCGGCGTTCCGTTCAGCCACTGGAGCGCCAGCGATCTGGCGCGCGAAGCGGTCAAACGGGGCCTCGTTCCGGCCATCTCGCCCCGCTCCGTGGGGCGCTTTTTAAAAAAGAAGCAGACCTCAAGCCGCATCTCGTCCGGCCCTGGCTGACGCCGGCCCCCGACCCTGAGTTCGACACCAAATGCGCCGACATCTGTACCGTCTATAGCGCCGCCATTGCCGCCAAGGACGAGGTCGTCACCGTGTCGATCGACGAAATGACCGGCATCCAGGCTCTGGAGCGCCTGGCTCCGTCCTTGCCGATGCTGCCCGGCAAGATTGAGCGCCGCGAATTCGAGTACATCCGGCATGGCACCCAGGCGTTGATTGCGGCCTTCAATGTCGCCACCGGCCAAGTGACCGGCACGGTCGGCGACACCCGAACCGAGGCGGATTTCTGCGCCTTTCTGGCCGATCTGTTCGCTTCGTCCGCGTCGCCCCTGCACTGGCACGTCGTCTGCGACAACCTCAACACCCACCTTTCGGAAGGCGTGGTCCGTCTGGTCGCCGACTTGTGCGGGATCGAACAGGACACGCTCGGCCAAAAGGGTAAGTCCGGCGTGCTCGCCAACATGCCCAGCCGAGAAGCGTTCCTGCGCGATCCAAACCACCGTATCACCTTCCATTACACGCCCCGGCACGCATCCTGGCTCAACCAGATCGAAATCTGGTTCTCGATCCTGGTCCGCAAACTCCTGCGCCGCGCCAGCTTCGCCTCCAAAGAGGACCTCAAGGCCCGAATCGAAGCCTTCGTCGCCTACTTCAACCAGACCCTCGCCAAGCCCTTCAGGTGGACCATGACCGGCAAGCCCCTCTCCATCTGAGGTGCCCAAAAGGGTCGCTACTTGCGCCAAGGTGTACTAGAACGTCCACCTCTCTTTTTGCATAAAGCCCTCAAGTGACAAATACTTAACGCCAAAATGCTCACAAATATTTGGAATTTTCGCCGCCTTCGGCTTAAGTAACTCCATTGTTACGACTGCCCTCCCCTCAACAGCAGCCTTCGCTATAACGAAAGGGTCTGCGTTCTTCCCACCCTTAAGAATTTTTTGCTGCTCGATGTTTTGCTGAAAGTGCGAAACCCTGTATATTTTTGCAACAAATGCGCCTTCAGCAGCAGTTGGCATTGTGAACAGCTTGTTGTTATCCGCTGCCCACTCCCTCAGACTTTCAGTTGCCCCGTCCTCTATCTCGCGCAGTGCTTCGCGAGTTGATGCGATACACCCATTCGCAACCAGCTCGTCAAAACGCTCCCAAAGGCTTGGAAACGTTTTTCGGTAATAATTCTTAAAGAGCACCGAAAGTGGCGAGGTATCGAAGACGTAGCTCATTGGCCACCCCTAGAGAAATATTCTTCCAATACCCCCATATTTTTTGGCTTGGTGTTAAGGTACTGACTAAGTTGGTCTCCATCAATTTTATTCTGATAATATTGTCCGAACGCAATCGTCATATACTCACGCCCGAGATATGATATTTGACTCCAATAAGGATTGCCCCCGCTTCCGCTCTTTTGTCGCTGTTGTTTCCACTGCAAGGCAGCTTTCTCATAAGACCCTTGCTTTATCAAGCCCCTATCCAGAAAATTCCTGTATATGAATTCTCGACTGACATGAAAGTGCGCCGCCAGAAGTTCAGCGGTGTGCTCTGAAGGGTCGGATCCGGCTTCGGCAAACGCTTTCGCGAAAGCTGTCTCTGGCATCAGGAACTGTGCAGCGAACCGATTGCATAAAACCTCTATACGCTTCTGGTGTTCCGGCAAGGACGGAACATAGCGGTCTTCTAGGGTATCCACCCCACTTGTATGAAAGATGAGGTGAGCCAGTTCGTGAAAGAGCGTAAACATCTGTCGCGTTTTCGCGCAACTATTATTGACGTAAACAATGGGGAACACGCCATCATAGAGACTAAATCCTGAATATTCCTCAACACGAAAAGCATCCTTGAATACAAAAATTCCCGCGTCTTGAAGCGTCTTCCGCCAAGATTTTAGTGCAATATCGTCATCCGGCCATGCACATTGCGTGGCTAATGTCACGCCGAGATAGTCGCGCACACGCTCGGCCATAACAGGAATGGACACATTGTCATCAAATACGAGGTCTCGCGTTATTAACTTTGCCGATGGATTGCGCCCTTGGCACATCTCATCGAGATTAAGCTGTAGAGCCTTCGCCTTTCTTAGCAGATACAACACTTGACGCGGGATGAGATCGAACTCTGTATCAGGCAAAGTACGGAACGATTCTCTGATTGGCGGAGCCTTCGGCGGCTCTGGAAAAAAGAACACCGCGACGGGCAGCTTGAATTCATCAGCAAGGCGTTCCAATTGCGGATAGCTCGGTAATGACCTGCCTTGCTCCCACTTCTCTATGTCTCTGAATTTCTGACTCGCTTCTTGGGCCGTAAACCCTGCACGTTCACGCGCCCACTTTATGAGTTCTGGATTAATCGGAATCCCTTCTTTAGACATTGGACGCACCGGATAGGGGAAGTCTCGAAATTGTACTGTGCGACACGTTGAAGGATCGCGCAATGTCCCGCACCGTCTCGCCCTGCTCACGTCGAGCGGCTGCCTCACGTTGCTGATGTGGCGTTAACTTAGGATTACGTCCCAGCCTCACGCCCCGCGCCTTCGCGCGTTCCCGCCCCTCGGTCGTCCGACTGCGGATCAACTCGCGCTCGAACTCCGCCAGCCCCCCTAGAACGGTCAGCATCAATCGGCCATGTGGCGTTGTTGTATCGGCCCATACATCACCGAGCGAGCGGAAGGCGGCACCCTTGCCGGTGATGGCGGCCAGCGTGTTCAGGAGGTCACGAGTCGAGCGCGCCAGCCGGTCAAGCCGCGTCACCGTCACCACGTCGCCCGAGTCGAGTGCGTCGAGCATCCGGCAAAGCTGGGCGCGGTCGGTCTTCGCGCCGCTTGCCACTTCCTGAAAAACCTTCTCGCAGCCGACGGCGGCGAGTTGACGCGCTTGCGCGTCAACACTCTGGCCGTCTGTCGAGACTCGTGCGTAGCCGTAAATCATGCCTTCATTGTGCACCAGATTTTTGCACCAGAAAAGCCCCGTTTTTTCAGGCGCCTGGGTTTGGTGCAAAATTCTTGAATTGTGCACCAAGTAGCTTCCCTTGACATTATAGGAATTTTACTATATGATGTTGCCTTGAATGATTGAGAAACAACACCCCTTGAAACCGTTAATCTGGGTCGGCTCAAGCCGGAAGGATTTTCAGGAATTTCCTGACCCTGTGAAGGATAGCATGGGCTAAGCCCTCTATATCGCGCAGGAAGGCGGCAAACATGACGACGCCAAACCTCTGCAAGGCTTTGGCGGCGCGGGCGTTATGGAGATCGTCAACTCTCATCGGGGCGACGCCTTCCGCACGATGTACACGGTTCAACTGGCTGGGACGGTTTATGTACTGCACGCCTTTCAAAAAAAGTCCAAGACTGGACGGGCAACGCCGAAAGGCGAAATGGAACTGGTGAGACAGCGGCTTGCACAGGCAACACGAATAGCAAAGGAAGGGCGGCCATGAGATCGAACAACTACGAGCTTGGCAGCGGCAACGTGTTTCATGATGCCGGAGTGCCAAACGCCGATGAACATTTCATCAAGGCCCAACTGGTCTATCGGATTGACGGGCTTATGAAGGAACGCGGCTTGACACAAACAGCCGCCGCTGAACTTTTCGGGGTGAAGCAACCGGATGTGTCCAATATGCTGCGCGGCCAATTCCGGCAATTCTCTGTTGAACGGTTGCTAAAGTTTCTCGTCGCGCTCGGGCAGGATGTCGAAATCGTCGTCAAACAGCACCATGACACAGGCAACGCTCCGACGCTTAGGGTTGCGTAACGCGTGAATTTTGCTTAGAAATGAAGCGACTTAACTATCTATAATAGATATTGTCATTAACAATACACCAAAATATTAATGCCTTAATTTTTATTTTACAAACTAGTGGTCGTAACGATATATTAATGGGGAAACGGTATTGGGTAATTTGTCTCAGATGGGGTGCGATGAATGACATATATAATCATTTGCTTGCTAGTGGCAGCGGCTATTTTTGGATTAGCTGCGGCGTGGTTTTGGTTTCGTTCCGCAAAAGTTATAACGCCAAAACAATTTAATATCATGGTTGTTAAACCATCTATGGGACCGCTCGGAGGTCCTCTTGGAGGTACTTTTGAAGGCATGGGCTATAGCCAAGAATTAACAGACATTGGACAGGCTTTGATAAGACAAAGCAATCTCAGTGGATATGCCGCAATATTCACAGCAGTATCTGTCATATTGACAACAATATCAGCAATATTAGCGGCTTTACCGAAGGCGCCAACCTGATAATTATTGCGTGATCGACGTGAGTTGCGGCAATTTATTTGTCGTATAAGACACACTACAGAAAAACCTGTAGGATCCTGTCCGATAACCGACCAGTATCTGACATCCGGAGGCTGGGGGGCCACCACCAACCTCTTGTGTCAGGCGGCAAGACCCGCCCGTCCCACAAGTCCCCACCCGGGAAAGCCGCGCGGGTGGCCATTCGGTCGGTGGTGCGATGGCGGCGATACCGCCGCCAAGGCGCGAAAGTACGCGAAGTTGTGTGCCGGTCAAGGTCAACAATCAAAACGTCTCCGCCTGGCCAGGATGGCACGGGCCTTTGCGGCATCGCCTCCGGCCTCGACCATCGCCATGGCCTGGTCAAAGCAATGGCGATGGATCGCGTCGTCAAGACCGGGGATGAGTCCGGAAGCGACGATGGCTTGAAGGTCTTCGTCGGGATCGAGGTCGGGATCGAGGTCGGGTTCGGGGATGATTTCGAAACTCGGCATGCGCACGCCTCCGAAAAAGAAGGCGTCCCGCCGCTCCGAAACCGTTAGGGTTGCGCCGGCTCCGGTCAATGACCACGCGCATCTTTGCGGCGAGACAGTTACGGGTCGCCAGAACCTCAAGGGTTCCTGGGCCGCCATCGTCCGCCGAAGCGAGAGAGAAGCGTGCGCGCAGAGGCACGGGCATGATATATGCCGCTTTAGCCATGGACGATCTCCAGTGGATCACTCGTGGTTAGGCTGGACAGGGTGCTGTCTACACCCTGTCCGGCCGCCGGGGTGACGATGCGCTGTCGGAAACCATCTGTCAAGGGTGATGCTTCGTGAGCATTTGGCAACTATTGGTTTTGCAGGGCGACAGGCGGCAGGTTCAAAGTCGGCAAATCGGAGATGAGGGCGCGATGACGGCGGCCCACAGTTCTCGGGAATGCCCGCCCTTGGTCACGGCCACAGGCTCGCAACGGGCACCGCTCCACAGCCTGGCGCCAGGGCTGACGCCGCGTTCGGGGTCGCGAACATCGCGGTGCGGAGGGGCCCCGTCGTGATGTTCGCTGCGTTCCATAGCGCGACGGGGGCGTCACGGGCACGGCTGCCCGAGGGGTGTCAGCCTGTGGAGAGGAAGGCTCTGGCGGTCGGCGCAAAGCCGGTCGTGAAACCAGCCTCGAAGAAGCAGGAACCGAACGCCGTTTATCTCTTGGGATAAATGGGTAGGTTTCGGAGAACGGCAAGGTCACTCGGAAACTGACAGCCGGCGTCCGTTGTTTTTTCGCCCAGTGTTCTCTCGTCCGGGCGCGGGGCGCTTCCGACCGGAGCGTCCCGCGCTTCGTCAGCCAGACCTCTTTTTTGCCGGCGAAAACGACGCTGGACGAAAGACCGGACGTCCCCCTATCATCGTCCGGACCCGGAAACGCCCGGGTGTCGGGCGCCGTTCCCTATGGATGCCATGGCGGATTTCTTTGCACCGGGCGGCTTTGCCGCTTTTTTTGCGCCAGGCGGCTTTGCCGCTTTTTTGACGATGGGCGGTTATGCCGCCTATGTCTGGTCGGCCTATGCCGTGACGCTGCTGGTGCTGGGGGTCATGATGGTGGCCAGCCTCCGGTCGCGGCGGCGGCGGCGGGAGATGCTGGCGGCCCTGGGAGCCGTGCGCCGGTCAGGGCGGGGTGAACCTGAGTGAATGCGGTGCCTGACAGAGGATGGGGGCTTTGCCCCCTTGCCCCCGACCAGGGCTTTGCCCTGGACCCACCAAAGGCCGGGGGCCTTTGGAAACCGGAAAGTCCTATGGCCGGTATCGCACGCCCATGACTCCCC
>Ga0302147_10001594_pt1 | contig 9990 bp, 6 predicted proteins | sample I_Bog_E3_2_FD_192438 | JGI IMG/M metagenome (GOLD analysis project Ga0302147, IMG submission 192438) | Peat permafrost microbial communities from Stordalen Mire near Abisko, Sweden - I_Bog_E3_2 | ecosystem: Environmental > Terrestrial > Soil > Wetlands > Peat | place: Sweden: Abisko, Stordalen...
GCGCCGGCCGTGAACGACTGCCTACTTACGCCGCCAGCGGCTCAACAGCATCCTGGCCGCGGCGCTGCCGGCGATGCCGACCGTAGCCAGCACGGCCGTGGGGCACTCCGGCGAGTCGAGACACCCAGTTTGAGCGTGAGCGGGAATCGCGAGCAGCAGGATGGCGAACGAAAGAAACAACAGGGAACGAAGACGCATGAAGAACCTCCCGGAAAGTTATGAATCTCGTGCAGGAATTGTGCTTCGCGGTGCAGACCGGAGAACGTTGCTTCCGGCCTGCACCGCGCAGCGGTTGGACTTAGGGCTTGGCCGCCGGTGTTCCAGCGATGGTGGCAGCTTCGATGGGGGTGAGCGTTGGTGTGCCTGCCCCGACCAGTTCGGTAATACTCGCTGCGACTGCCGGCGATCCGGTATAACCGAAGTTGGCGACCCAGACGTTACCCGCCTCGTCGATGGCCACGGCCTCCGGGAAGACCATCGCTGCCGCTGCCGGCGAAGCGACGGTGCCGATGAAGCCGTAGTTCGGCGAGAGTACATTGCCGCTGTCATCCAGCTCCGAGACGCCGTAGGTGGAGGCGTTGGCGGTCCAGATGTGGTTGCCGCCGTCCACTGCAATGCCGAACGGAGCGTACCCATAGGAGAGTGTTCCCAGGCTGAACGGCGAGTTGCCCATCTTGGCGCCCGCATTGCTCAACTCGGAGACCGTAGTGCCGGGCGCGCTGGAAGCACTGGAACCGAAGTTGGCGACCCAGATGTTATTGCCCTGATCAACCGCCAGACGCAGCGGGTAGGCTACGCCTCCTGCAGAGTATCCGGTGCTCGAGACGGCGGCCCCGCTGGAGACTGTGAACTCCGAAACAAGACCGGTCGAATCGTTGTCAGCGAACCACATATGGCCATTGCCATCCGCCGCCACGCCCCAGGACTCGTCGTACACGCCTGAGTTTGCGGTGACGCCGCCGCCGCTGTACTTGGTCCAGCTATTGCCGCTTACGTTGTATTTGCTGACATAGGCGGCCAGATAGTTGGACAGCCAGAGATTACCGCTGGCATCGAAGGCTGCGTTGTTGAAGTAATCGCCATCCCCGGTGGTAGGTGTGATGCCGCTGACAGTTCCCGAACTGGTGATCTTCACAAGATAGGATTTGAGAGCATAATCCTGTGTCACCCAGGCATTGCCGCTGGTATCGAGCGTGACCCCAAAGGGACAGATAAGGTAGGTGGAGTTCTTGTAGCCCGTCGTCCCCGATTTGATGACGCCGAGATTGGTCATCTCGAAGACACTGCTGCCAGTAGAAGTGGTGCAAGGGGGCGTGGTCTCCGACCCGTCGCTCACCGCCCACACGTTGTTGCTGCCGTCGATGGCGATGTCGTAGAGGTTGCTCATGCCGCCGCCGGTGAAGATGATGGGCAGTGTCCAGTCCGCAGGCGTCGCGCCGAGGTAGGGGTTGAACGGCACATTGGACTGGATGAGGTTATAGAGGTTTCCCGTCGGGTCGATAGCCGGGTTGTGTACCAGGTTCAGCGCTGCCTGCACGGTATTGGTCGGCGAGGTGCCGCCCGAGGGCGTGGTATCGAGGAAGAGCGTACCGCAGGCGGTGCCGTCATTCTCCACGCCACCGGTGGTGTTGACGCACGTGGAGAGGATGTCGGCCAGGGTGTTGATAGTCTGGTACGAGACGGCCCCAGTGCCGCTGGGCGTGGTCTGCAGCACTATGCCGGCGGAGGTGCTGACCAGGTTGCCCATGGTGGCGAACGCCGCGTTCAGGCCGGCGATGGATGCAGTGGTGCTGTTGCTGCTGACCTGGGTAGGCGAACTCATGAAGCCGGAGAGCGCATAGACCGAAGCCACGGTAGTGATCTCATTAATGGTCACCGAGGTAGAGGAGGTGATGCTGGAGCAGTTGCCCAGCGCCGCCATGAAGTAGGCGTTTGGATTGTTTCCCACGGCCCCCTGGTTGCCGCCTACGGCCAGCAGATAGATGTTTGTGCCCGCCGTGCAGGACCAGTCGCTGGTGGTAAAGGCCCACCCGCCGACGGAGTTGGTGGTCACATAGTAATGGTTGCTGGCATCTTTGCCGGGCGTATAGGGCGTCGCGACCGAGTCGGTCAGCACCGCGGAGCTGAGCAGCGAGGTGGAAGCAACTCCATAGCCGGTCTCCGGTGCGGCGTAGAGATAGATCTTGGCGCCGACCACCGGCAGCTCACCGCCGAAGACTTTGCCGCTAAGGTCTGATCCGTTGCCTACGGCTCCGCTCTCGGCGTTGAACGCCTGCGAACAACCGCTGAGCAGCATCACGGAGACGCTGAGAACGCTGAGGAGGCAACAAGAGAGTACATGCTTGCTGTGGCGCATCGGGACACCTGCCTGTGAGTTCAATTTTGTGAAGCTTGGTGACGGCCGTCGATGCTCGGCAGGGAGAGCGACCGGTTAGCGCTGCGTGAACATTGTGACTGGATACACTGGTGCCAGCGGAGGATTGGAGTCCTTCTTCAAATCGAACTCAGAGACAATGCGGGGAATATCCGACTGTCTGAAGTTGCTGCAAGAGCTGCAAGGTGATTGACTAACTCTATCGATATTCGATAAAGTTGTCAAACCCTATATTTCTTTGGGAGGCGCGATAGGGTCTCCCCTTTCGCTTGCACCGCAGAGAGTGCAAGTCCGCTGACGATGGCGATAAGCACACCTACTAACCTTTCTGTCCGGGAGGCAGCGGCGATGCACAGGAGTGAGAACGAACTTCGGGTGGGTACGCTCTCCCAATGGGAGGCGATCGGTCAATCGCTGGCCAACATTGCCCCGACAGCTTCACCGGCGATGGGCATACCGTTCATCCTTGCCATCTCGGGCAAGGGCTCATGGCTCGCCTGCCTATTGGCGCTGCTCGCTATGGCTTGCGTGGCGCACCAGATCAATGTGTTTGCCCGACGCTCGTGTTCGGCCGGTTCGCTCTATAGTTTTGTGGATGAGAGCCTGGGATCCAGTTTCAGTCTGGTCACAGCATGGGCTCTGCTGATTGCCTATATCGGTACCGGCTGCGCGGTGACCGGCGGTCTGGCCATCTACCTCTATTCGTTGCTTGGGGTACACCTGCAGGCCTCAGTCGGTGGGACGGTGGCGATTGTTGTGCTGGGGGTCGGCCTCGCTGCCTTCCTCGCGTATCGTGATGTCCACATATCGGCGCGAGTGATGTTGATTATCGAGGCCATCTCGATTTTGCTTATCCTGGCGCTATTCTTTCTTCCCGGGCCACGCAATGCATTTCACTTGGACAAGGCTCAGCTTCTACTGCAGGGTGTGACGTTGAAGCAGGTCCGTGGCGGACTCGTGCTGGCTATCTTCGGCTTCGTGGGGTTTGAGAGCGCGGCCTCGCTGGGCGCCGAGGCCGTCAATCCGCTCAAGACAATTCCCCGCGCCATCATGCTCACTGCGTGGATCTCAGGACTCTTCTTCATCCTCGCAGCCTATGCCGAGAGCATCGGCTTTGCAGGACACGAGGCCGAGCTGGCGCAGAGCGGCGCTCCATTGCAGCTGCTTGCAGGTTTCCGTCATCTGCCTGTACTCTCGGTCATCGTCACAGCGACGACGGTATGCAGCTTCTTCGCCTGTACGCTGGCCTGTATCACCGCTGCCGCCCGTATCCTCTACAAACTCAGCCATGACAAGCATCTGCACAGCTTTTGCGGACGTACGCATCGCCGCTACTGCACTCCGCATGTGGCAATATTCACAGTTTCAACTGTGATTCTTGCCTGCCTCATACCCATGGCTCTACGCCATGTTGTGCTCTTCGACATCTTCGGCTGGACCGGTACCTTCGCCACCTACGGCTTCATCACCGCGTATTTTCTCGTCTCCATTGGTTCCATCGTGATTCTCTACCGCACACGCGGATTCTCCGTACTCTCCACAATCTCCTTGCTGGGATCGCTCTTCATCCTGGGGCTGACCGGCGCGAGTTCCTTCGACTCCACCGAAGGGGCCTACCACTGGATGCCCTATCTTTACCTCGCCCTGCTTCTGGCTGCCGTTCCATTGATTCTGCTGAGACGCAGACGGGCACCTGCGCAGCCTCCTGCGGATGAATCCCTCAAGGTCTCTCCCAGCGTGTCGTCGAAGTAGCCGATCAACATCTACTCTGGAGCCGCCATGTTCCCCTATCGTCCGTCTTCGGAAAGATTGCTTCTCATCGCTATCAGCACCGTGCTCAGCGCGGCCATGCTCAGTAAAGCCTCGGTTGCTGCGGCACAGCAACCTGGCTTCAGCCAACTCTTCTCCAGTCCGGAACTCTCTGCGCCTCTGCCTGACGCAGCCTTTCGCGTGCCGAGCGGAGCAAGACCTCCAAGTCAGATATTTGAAGGCCGGCTCGAACTTCAGCCACCGTCCGGCTACGGTTATGGAAAGATCATCTCCACCACATTTGATTCTGTCCGCACGGACCTTTATTGGAAGCGGCTCCCTCCTTTTCGCGTCGAGTTTGTGCAGGACGCCACACATCTTGTCCCTGTGCAGCAGGGACTCATCCTCACGGGCAGCCCGGCCTGGAACCTTATCGTCGGCGCGGGTTCAGTTTGGGACCAGGCGGGTGACAACGGATATACGCGCGCATCCCTGCCATTTGCTCTGATCGAGCGCAGTCAGAACTGTGTGCATAACGGCGAGCTAACATTCCTGTTCAGCAACACACAGCAACCATCCATCTCGCAGGTTCGTTACCAGATCACGCAGGAGACCTGCTACTACATGAAGGTCGATATGTGGGGGCAGGTTCCTGCACACTACACGCGCGAAGAGATTCCGCAGGCGGGAGATGTGAAGTCCGCCTATGAATCCGAGATGGCCGCTCGTGTGCCGACCAAACCGCTTTCCGCACTGGCGAACGACTTCCCCGACACGCACGTCGATCTCGCTGCCTTCCTGCGCGGCCGCAAGCATCCAGAAGATGTAACGACCTTCGGCGTCTACATTAACGGGATCCACTACGCCTCCAACTGTCCCACTCGCTATGGCGAGTATCCCTTCTGCAGCGAGATGCGGCTGCCGTCGTATTCCACTGCGAAGTCCGCGTTCGCCGGAGTTGCCATGATGCACCTGGGCCAACTCTTTGGCCAGGAAGTCTATGCCAACAAGCTGACGGCCTATCTGCCCAACGTGGGACAGGATGCCAGCTGGAATGCAGTCAGTTTCAGCAATGCGCTCGACATGGCCACGGGACACTTCCTGTCGCCCGGCTTTGAGCGCGACGAGGACGGTCCCGAGGAGAAGTTCCTGGTCGATGAGGACCTTGATGCCAAACTCAAGGACGCACTGCTTACCTTCCCACGCAAGGTCCCACCCGGAGTCATCTGGGACTACCAGAGTCACAATACATTTCTCGCTACGGTTGCGATGAACAAGTTGGCCAAGGAAAAACTCGACCCCGGGGCGGACCTCTTCAATCTGGTCCGCGACGACATTTACAAGCCGCTGCACATCAGCCAGGGAATGCTTACCACGCTACGCACTGGAGACAGTGCTGCTGGCGAACCCGAAGGTTACTTCGGGCTGTTCTATATTCAGGATGATGTCGTCAAGATCGCGCGGTTTCTCGATGAGAGCGGCGGCGTACTCAATGGCAAGACAGTGCTCGATCCGCAGCGTCTGCGCGAGTCGCTCTTCCGCGACCCGAAGACCGAAGGCTTGCTCACTGGCGATCCGCGCCAACGGTCTGGCACTGTTCGCTACAACCATGCCTTCTGGGCGCGACACTACACTACGCTTGAGTATCCCCAACTAACCTGCGATCTCTGGGTACCCTACATGAGCGGATATGGTGGCATCTCCGTTGTGATGCTGCCCAACGGGGTCATTTTCTATGTTTTCAGCGATGCAGAGGAGTTTATCTTCAATGATGCCGTCCTGGAGACGAGCAAGGTTGTGCCGCTCTGCCCAGCTTGAAAATAAATCTGCCCGAAAATGGTCTGCCATTAGAAGGTTGGAGGAGTGTTTATCCACAACACGACTGCTTCGACGCCGCTGACGTTACTCCAGCGATGCGTTTGCTGACTGGAAAAGTACAGACTGTCACCTGGCTGCAATCGATAGTGTTCAACCTCATCGAGCCAAAACTCGCAGCTTCCGCTGATGACGTAGAGGAACTCTTCACCCTCGTGGTGATAGGAGCCGCCGCTTGATGCTCCCGGCGCAATGTGGAAGAGATGTGGCTCCATCGCGGTCTCGCCTTCCGCGAGCAGCTCGATTCGGATGCCCGGTTCATTAGAGATACTCTTTCGCTGCCGCGGCCGGACGAGCTTGCGTGATTTCTTGGGCTTACTGAAGAACGTAAGCACATTGGTGTTGTAGAGCACGGAGAGCTTCTGCAGGCTTGCGACCGATGCGTTGGCCTGACCACGCTCCACGCAGCTAAGAAAACTAGGTGATAGCCCAGACTTCTGCGCCGCTTCAGAGAGTGTCATCCCGCGCTGCTGACGAAGCTTACGCAGACGCGCTGCGATCGAGTTAGTCGGTTTCTCTTCTACGGGCTTGGCCCCTTTCGCCAACGCCACTGTTCCAAGAAGGTGCTTAATCGCGTCCGGATTTAGATTCTGCCCGACACGCATCTGATGGATATGCTTCAACCGCTCGATGTCTTCCAGGCGATAGACACGATAGCCGCTTGGCGTGCGGTGGGGTCGAGCTAACCCACGCTGCTCCCATAGGCGCAGGGTGGAGGGGCTCACATTGATCATCTTCGCAACCTGCGAGATGTTGAAGTGAATAGCCGCCTGGGGATATTGGTCGTCCGATTTTGAGCTCATAAATAAAATAGAGGATGTTTGTCTAGAAGATTGAGTCCTATACTACCGCGAATGTCTGTGCAATCGATGAAGGCTTGGCGAAGTTCAGCTAGAAGAACACGGCTCTATACCGCCACCACCAACATGCGCGACTCCGTCATCTCTGCAATCGCAGCACGAACGCCCTCCTTACCTACGCCGGAGTTTTTTACTCCGCCATAGGGAAGCTGGTCCGCGCGCCATGCCGAAGATTCATTGACCAGGACTGCACCTACTTCCAGTTCGTTCCAGGCCCTGGCCATCGACGCCCAACTCTGTGTGAAGATGGCCGCCTGCAGGCCATAGGCCGACGCGTTGGTCGCGGCAATCGCACCAGCCAGATCTGAAAACGCATTCACGATGACTACAGGCGCGAATGCCTCTTCACGGCAGAGTTGAGCTGTCTCTCTAACATTGCTCAATAATGTGGGGGTGAGCATGGTTCCAGCTTGCAGACCACCCGCGTGCAGCTTGGCTCCTCCCTCCACAGCCTCTGCGATCCAGCTCTCGGCGCGTTCCGCGGCGGCCAAATTAATCATCGGTCCCATCTGCGTGGTCTCATCCGCAGGATCGCCTACAGTCATGGTTCGAAGACCGTCCGCGATTCGCTCGATCAGGTTATCCACTACAGACTTGTGCGCATAGACGCGCTGCACAGAGATGCAGCTCTGGCCGGCATAGGTATAGCCACCAACCAAGATGCGCTTCGCAGCGAACTCTACGTCAGCGTCGGCACAGACAATGACCGCCGCATTTCCGCCGAGTTCCAGTGTCACTCTCTTGCGAGGCACCATTGCCTTCAGCTTCCATCCAATCGCCGCACTCCCTGTAAAGCTGAGCATGACCAGCCGTTCGTCCTGTACCAATTGCGAAGCGACATCATTGGAGCAGGGAAGCACGCTGATCGCACCTTCCGGCCAGCCTGCCTCCACTGCGATTCTTCCCAGGCGCAAAGCAGTCAACGGAGTCTGCGGCGCCGGCTTGATGATAATCGGATTGCCCGAAGCGATGGCCGGCGCAAGTTTGTGCGCTACCAGGTTGAGTGGAAAGTTGAACGGGGTAATCCCGAGAATGGGCCCGATGGGGAATCGCCGCGAGAGTGCGAGTCGGCCCTCGCTTCCGGGCGTCCAATCTGCCGGTTGCGTATCACCGTCCACACGCTTGGCCTCTTCAGCTGCCACGCGAAACGTGTGGATGGCGCGGTCAGTCTCAGCGCGCGAGTCCTTCAGAGGCTTTCCTGCTTCCAGTGCAATACCACGGGCGATTTCCTCGCGCTGTACGGATAGCGCATCGGCGATCCGTCCTAGAATCGCCGACCGTTCCCAGGACGCGAGCTTCCGGGTCACGGTGAAGGCCTGCTGAGCTGCTGCACATGCAGCTTCGGCATCTGCGGCATCTGCAAAGCAGACTTCAGCTACCGGATCTCCGTTGTATGGGCTGCGGATGACGCATGTCTCATCTCGCCACTCCGAGCGGCCGGCCAGGAGGATGGGCTCCACGACCTCTTGTGGCATCAGTTGCTCCTGTAGCGTTCGACGCCACCAGCCCAGGTACTGAGCACCTGAACGTCCTTCAACTCATCCACCGGTGCGGTAAAGATATCGCGGTCAATCACGATAAAGTCCGCAAGCTTCCCGGCTTCCAGCGATCCTTTGTTCTTCTCGTCAAAGCCGGCCAGCGCGCCGTTGTAGGTGTACTCCTGAATTGCCTGCTGCACAGTCAGACGCTCTTCGGGCGCGAGGACCTCGCCACTGCTCTGCTCCTTGCGTACCACCGCAGCCCATATTCCCCACCACGGTGACAGTGGCGTCACATAGACATCCGACCCGCCGGACGCGACGATGCCTTTGTCGAAGTACGACTTACCCGGATAGGCCCAGCGCAAGCGTTGCGGCCCGTAGTGCTCAAAATGCTGCCCGAGAAAATAGACAAACGGAGGATTGTTGTCGACATAGACATGCTCTTCCACCAGGCGCTTTTGAATCGCCGGCGTCGCCACGCCATCATGGATCACGCGATTGCGCAGGTCGCGGTCAGGCAGCGCTGCTGCGATCTTCGCATAGGAGTCCAAGACCTCATCTATGGCGCGGTCGCCGATGGCGTGCGTTGAGATCTGCCATCCGGCTATGGCAAGCTTGAGCTGCAAGCGCTGCAACTCCTCTGGCTTCCACAACAGCAGCCCAAGATTCGTCTCGTCGCCGACCGGGCCTGGTGGATAGATGGCAATCGTGCGCGCCGCCATACCGCCGTCGGCGAAGAACTTCACCGCGCCAAACTTCAACCAGTCGTTGCCAAAGCCTGTATGAACGCCGCTGTATAGCAGAGCGTTGACGTCTGCTTCGCTGGTCACCAATGGAGCCATCTCAACGCGCACGTGAAGCAGGCCGCGTCGCTGCGCATCCTGGTAGGCATCCATCGCCGGCGCCAGCATGGCGACGTCGTGAATCGACGTTAGCCCAACCTGAGAGCAGGCCTTGGAGACATAGGCCGCTGCTGCTACCCAATCTTCGTGACTGGGCGGGGGCAGAATCGATTCCACCAGCCCCATTGCATTATCTTTAACGATCCCCGTCGGTTGGCCGGCCGCATCGCGATCGATGATGCCACCACTGGGATCCTTCGTGCTTGCATCGATGCCCGCGAGCTTCAGCGCCGCCGAGTTCGCCGCTCCCAGGTGCCCGGTTACGTGCTCCAGGTACACCGGATTGTTCGGCGCGGCCGCGTCGATCTCCTGGCGAGTGATGTATCGGTTCTCAGCAAACTTGGAGTCGTCCCATCCTGTGCCCTGTATCCACTCGCCGGGCTTGAGCGTCTGCGCGCGCTCACGAATCTTTGCCTGCACCTCGGCGATGCTCTTCACCTTCGGATAGCGCAGGTCGATCTGTCCACGCACGATGGTTACCGCCCAGTCCATGGAGTGCGTGTGCGTGTCAATTAGTCCCGGCAGCACCGTCTTGCCGTGTAGATCGACTGTTGTAACCCCTGGCTCCGCAAGCTTCTTGAGATCGTCTGTCTGGCCCACCGCGAGGATGCGGTCGCCGCGAATCAGCAGCGCCGTTACGAATAGGGGATGCAGGCCACCCGTATAGATGTGGCCCCCGACAAATAGTGTCTCTCCGTCGGTCGTCTGCTGCGTCGTTGCCCGCGCGGTCAGCAGAGCCAATGCCACAA
>Ga0302147_10001613_pt1 | contig 9940 bp, 15 predicted proteins | sample I_Bog_E3_2_FD_192438 | JGI IMG/M metagenome (GOLD analysis project Ga0302147, IMG submission 192438) | Peat permafrost microbial communities from Stordalen Mire near Abisko, Sweden - I_Bog_E3_2 | ecosystem: Environmental > Terrestrial > Soil > Wetlands > Peat | place: Sweden: Abisko, Stordalen...
AAGCGCATGGTCGGCTACGCCCGCGTGGCAACCAAAGAACAGCATTCCGATCCGCAGGCGGACGGGAGGCTGAGGCCGCTTCGGACCCTCCCCACACCGTTCCCCAAAAAGGCCAGATGTTCTTGTTTCGTCGCAAAACTCGTGCCGGAGGGCTGGTCTGTTGGATGCGCTGCAGCCTTCGGAGGCTGATGTTCTCGTTTCGTCGCAAAACTCGTACCAGACGGGCGGTTCGTTAGTTCCAGCCTGGACGATGGCAAGGATTCCTTCCACGCGTTCACACAGGCACGGCCATGATCGACGACTGGTTGTAGCCGGGCGATCGGCGCGTCCGGCCATGCTCCATGGACGCCTCCGCGTGTGCCAACCGTTCCCCAAACCAGCGATTCCGGCACGGTTGCGCGTCGCGGCGAGGAGGCCCGTTTTCCGGGCCCGTAATCGTGCCACAACCCTGGTGCGCAATCAGCGTACCGCAACCACCATCGCATATGACTTCCGGCACGAAACGGGGCGCAAGTGCCACCTTCTCTTCCGCGATCGCCACCCCGCCTGCGGCGGTCTCTGTGTGAACACGTGAACCGAATCCTTGCCTTCGCCCGTTACATGCTGGCAGCTCCGGCCAGGCCGACAACTTGACCGGCCGGAACCACTTCACATACACAGCTTACTGTGCTTCTGTGTTTTTGTGGATACGGAAAGGCAGGCACTTGATAGTCGCGGTGGTGAACCAAAAGGGCGGTTGCGGGAAGACAACCATCGCCTTGGGTTTGGCTGGTGTCTGGACGGCCGAGGGCGCGAAGGTGCTGTTGATCGACGCAGATCCCCAAGGTACCGCCTCAGATTGGGCGGCCGTGGCGGCCGGGGCCGGCGTCCCTCCCCCGTTCGGCGTGGTGAAGCTGACCAGGCCGACGCTCCATAAGGAGGTGGCGGACCTAGCAGCGGCGCACGACCATGTGGTGATCGACGGCGCACCGCGAAATTATGAGCTTGCCCGGTCCGCAATCGCCGCCGCCGACATGGTGGCCATCCCGGTGCAGCCATCGGGCGCCGACTTCTGGGCATCGCGGGAAACGGTAGAACTCGTGAAGGCTTCCCGCGCCTTTAAGGAAACACAGAAAGCTGTGTTTGTGATTTCACGGAGGATCGGGCGCACCGTGTTGGGCAGGGGCATCGCCGATGCGCTGGCGGAGTTCGGCTTGCCGATCTTGGCCGCAGGGACAACCCAGCGGGTGGCCTATGCTGAGGCAATGACGGCAGGCAAGTTGGTGTCCGGCGCGGCGGCGGCGGAGATGCGGACGATCCTGGAGGAACTGCGGGGGCTGGTAGCATGATGAGTAAGAAGAAGGGGCCATCGTTCGCCATGCCGACGCGCGCGGCATCACTCGACGAATGGGTTGCGGGCGCGCCAGCCGCCTTAGTCCCCCCCGCTCCGCCAGCGATGCCCGAGGCGGCGGCGGAACCGCCAGCGAAGCCGGCCCGCCTCACGATCGACCTGCCGGTCAATCTGCACCGGCAGTTCAAGGTGGCCGCCGCCCGCAACGGCGTAGGAATGGTGGACGTGGTGCGGGAAGCCATAGAAGCGTGGGTACAGAAACACAGTTAGGCGGAAACACAGAAAAGCGTAATCGACTAGGCTGTGACAGCCTTACGGCGCCACCATCGCCCTATGCACGACGGGTGGAACTATCGGGAGCAAACCGGGGTGGTGCCTGCCGAAATTAGTGACCGAAGAACCTCAGCAGACCTGTGATCGTCAGCACGGCCAGGACGAAGCCGAGCATCTGGACGGTGTTCGGCAACTGCGACACCCGACCTTCTAGACGTGCCAGGTCGAGGGCAACCTTCTGCACGTCAGACGCCACCTTCTGCACATCTGCAGCAAGTTTTTGCTGGGAATCGGCAATGCGGCCGATAGCCGGCTCCAAGCGCCCAAGGATGGCCTTGAGGTCGCCCATATCCGCTTCAAGCCGATCAACGCGCGCTTCCATGTCGGGAGGATCGGGCCGCAGGCGACGAGTTTCAAGCATTTTCCCAAAAAGCCACCAAGCCCGGCGCTTCCCATCAGGCGTTCAAATGTGACAACCTGCTAGATGCCGTATCGTGTGCGGCGAGTCGACCTAAGGAAGTTCAACAGCCCAGAATCAGCAAAGGCGCCCGCAAGGGACGCCTCCGCCTTCAACAGATGATCCGAACGGGAACCAACCGTTCAGCTCCAACGTCCACTAACCGTTGGACGGATCATCCAACATCGCCGGCGCCAAATCAACCCCTATCCGGGGGCGGTGGTGCTTGCCTTGATGACGGGGCCGAACCCAGGCCGGCGCCTTGCTCAACAGCAAGGCCAGCACCGTCATGCCCACAATCCACCCGACTGACCGGAACCAGCGCGCCACATGGCGGTGGCGCGCGGAACTGCTGGCGCGCCGTGGCGCCGCGTTCGTGCTCGATGAAGGCGATGACGCCAAACGGCTCACATACAACCACGTGGCAGTAGGCCAACGGCTGCTAGACTTCGCCGTTGGCACCGGCCGGGCCTTCCCCAGCCATGAGACGCTGGCCAAGCGCACGGGCCTGTCCGTGGGCACCGTGGGCACCGCACTGGCCATGCTGGCGGCGGCAGGGTTGCTGGCGTGGGTGAACACGTGGGTGCCCAACCCGGACAGCTTCCCGGGCGCCAAGCGGCAGGGGCCGAACCTCTATAGCTTCATGATGCCGGATGATCCGGGCGGCTTCGCCTATGACTACAAACCTTGCCGAGTAGGGTTTCCCTCTACTCAATCTTCCTTTCTGAGGCCCGTCCAGCCAGCCACGATTGACGCGGTTGAAGCTCGGGCAGCCCTGGAAGTAGTCAGGTTGCGGCGGGCACCCGTGATAGCGGCATTGCTCGGGAGGAGCGCGGACATGGCGTAGCGCCATAGCGATGAACGAGACCCGGCCAGCCATGCGTGCACCGGGTCTCATCCAGCGTATGCTCTAGGAAGACACTACCGCACCTATGGAGGGGGAAAGGTAGCGGCAACAGAGTGTACCGGGAAGGTGAACGGTCGGTTGCCAACCGTGCTGCCGCTCCGGGGGGTAGCTCAGAGTTACTCCCTGCCAGCACCGTGGGTGCATTGGTGCATAGGACAGCCCATGCGTGTCATGAGCATGACCGGTGCATGTCGTGTCCATGTCTGGTGCGTGTCTGGTGTGTGTCGCGGCCTAAGCCGGGCTGAGGGTGCGGTGTCCAAATTGGACAGTCGGCACCGTAAGGCCCGCCGGGAATGCAGCTACCTCACAGGCGCTCCCTGGCCCCACTACACCTTGGGGGACTGCTTCCTCGACTTGGCTGGCGTCTTCGGCTTCGGGGTTGCTGGAGGCGGCTCGGCCACTGGCAGCGGAATCGAGGCAGGGCGGCGGGCACCAAATAGGTCGCCGAACATGGCACCCCACACCGAGTCCTCGTCTTCGGGCGCCGGTGGCGGCGGTGCTGGTGGTCGCGGCTTCTTGGGCATCAGGTCGTCCTCGATCTGGCTGCCACCATACCGCAGTCGCGGTGCCCGGTTTGAAGGCCGATCACATGGGTGGCGGACTCTCGGGAGGGGCAACCAGCCAGCCGGTTCCATCGCAAACACCGCACGGCGGCTTCACCTTCTCGGGGCCGGCGGTCTGGGCGCGCCCCGTGCTATCGCAGAAAATGCACCGAATGCGCGGGGCCTCGTAGGGCAGGTCGGGGGCCGGGTCGGATGGCACGTTCAAGCCTCGGCGCGTTTGACGGCTGCAACCGTGCCACGCTTGGCGGCCACGCTCAACCTGATCAGGCCCGCCGTGGATGCAGCCTCGTAACCGGCGCCGGTTGCACGGGTGGCGGTGTCCAGCCGGCGATGATGCGGGCGCATTCGCGGGCGCGGGTGTTGTCGGTGATACCGGGGAAGTGGCGGCGCAGTTCGATCATGGCGGAGAGTTCCCCGTCCTGCTCGAACACGCGACGAATGGCGGCGGCTTCGGCTTCGGTGACAGCGAACATGGCGCCAGCATGAAGGGGCAGGGGCGCAACGGGCAAGCGGCTTGTCCAAGTTGGCGCCGGTATCCAGGCCGGTGCCCCGGACGGCGTCCAGCACGTCGGCGGCAACCTTGTCGCCCCTCTCCGCATCCCGCTGCACCTTGCGTTCTGACTGGCCTGTCTTGGCCGCGGTGTCGGCGGTGAAGCGGGAAGGCTGGTTGTCGCCAACTTGGCGACAACCAGAGGAGTGTTGGTTCCCCTTGAATGCCTCGTGGCATGTCTCCGGGTGCAGCGCCTCGTATGCCTGCTTCCTCCGGGCGGTGAACATCGCCCGTTCGGATGCGGTCAGCTTCGTGCTGCACAGGTTCGCCCGCGCGCGCGCGAGGACCATGGCCCCAGGCCGACCCTCATCATTAGTGAGGGTCGTGGCCGGGGTTCGCGCGCCAAGTCATTGAAAACATTTGGCTGAAAATTCAGCCGTGCAAAATCAACGGGTTGGGCAATTCCGACAGCTTGGCGGAATTGAGCGGTTTCAACTGGTTGCGCCAAGCCATTGAAAACATTCGGCACCGCTACTTCCCGCCATTGCCGCGATCCATGACGGTCTTTCTGGCTGGGTTGGCGGCCGATCAGCGGCAGCGCGCAGCGTCTTTACGTACATTTCAAAAGAGACCACACTTCCCGAAGCCTGGGTGCGTCCTGTTCGCGCTCGGGGTCTTCGTTCAATATCAGCGCGGAGTTTGAATTGTGGATCGAAAACATAGCATACTTCTATGTGTGATTGCGTCCGGTTTTACTATTGCGATGGCGAATAGAGCGCACGCTAATGCTTTGGCTGGCATAGAATATGCCGGAATTGAAGCCTATGCTTTTGATCCATATTCCTACGATATGCCTTACTTCGTTCCTGGAATTATTATTACTGCATCTAGCGACGTTGCAATAAAATCTCATGTAAGCGGCGACGGCGTTGTCAGCTATGGCTCTGTCGGCTTTGGTCCTTACGACGCTGGAATACATAATGTCAGCGCCGCTGTATCTGGAGAAGGTTTTGCGAGTGTCACTGTGACGGATTTATATAAATTAACCATCACTAATAACAGCGGCTATGCGTTTGGCTTTCCGTCGTTGTACGTATGGTTTGCTGCATTTAATCCAGGAGGAGACAATATTGGAGCAAGCGTTACAGTGCCAAAACTGGAACGAGCGATGTATTCTTCGTCCATCGTTGGTGGCGGAGAATCCGTATTTGTGGCCTATGCATTCGGCGATACAGCGGTTCCAGACTGTGGTAATAACTGGGGAAGTTTTAATCCGTTCAGCGGGTCAGGAATTGCATGCGGAATGGGTGCGCCGGACGACAATTCATCGGATAGCTTCCTTGGTCCGATTGGTGTTGGTCAAACGATTACTGCTACGTTCATTATTAGCGTCACTGTTGAAGCATCAGCAATTCCGGAACCCGTTGGAGCTTCGTTGTTCGGAATCGCGTTGACTGCGTTAGCTGTAACTGAGCGCAAACGGCGTCTGTCGTAATTGTGCGAGGTGTTTAGCCGCCCTGAATTTTCGATGCGATGCGCGCGAGCCAGGCATCAAGCCATGGATCGGGACCGCGCATGGTGATGTAGCCTTCCACCTTGTCGCCGATGCAGCGCCAGCCCGCGATGCGGAACACCCGGCTGCCATCGGGCGCGGATGGATCGGTGATAACGAGCGCACCCTCCAATCCGTTGCCAGAAGGTGCGGGCGACAATTCCAGCGTGAACGGCCGCCAATCGGCGGGCGGAGATAACATTTCGCTCATGCCGCGAAAACACCGCGACGGCGGGCACGTTCAAGGGCGGCCAGCGCCTTCGGATCAGGCCGCTTGGCGTGATGTTTGGGCGCAGTGCGCTTCGGCGCCGACGGCTTGGGCCGCGCGTCGGCATCCGGCGCGGCCAGGCGGTCGAGCGCCAGTTGCCGCTCACCCGGGCGCAGCGGCGGCCGAGTCATTTCCACGTCACCTTTCGCGCGCGCAATATTCTTTGCATGGTCCTGGCATCCGTTCCGGGGAAAAGCGGCCGGTGAGGTCTCGCGGTGCCGAAATACCCATTCGCCCGCGCCGCAGCCAAAAGCCACCCCGCAAAATCATGCCGGCCAGCCGCCACGGATCGCGCGAGGATTTCCTTGACGGTGCCCCCGGCCGGAAACTCCCGCGCCAGCGCCACCATTCCAGCGTCGCACGAGCCCCAGTCCTGCAACTCCGCAGTGGTAACGCGCCTGTCGCCACTGACATGCTCCCCGCCCTGAAGGGCGGGGGTTCTGAAGAGCGGCATCAAGCCGCCCTCCGGATGCTTCGTGCTTCGTCCGGCCGCTTACTGCGGTGCCCGTCCACACGCTTCAAGGACTTGCCCAGCCCCCGTTGTAGGATAACGATCGCCGCGTTGGTGTCGGCATTGGCCTCATGACCGCAGCCTGTGCAGACGAACAGTGCTTGATCTTGTCGGCTTGCCGCATCCACCACGCCGCACGCGGCGCATGTCTGGCTGGTGTAGGCGGCAGGCACTTCGACCAGCTTGCCGCCACGATCCGCCAGCTTGTAGGCCAGCATGATCCGAAAGGCGCCCCAGCCTTGATCGAGGATAGGGTAGGTTCAGGATACGTGCTTATGCCGATATCGGCATAAGCACGTTTATGCCGCGTGCCGGATTATGCCGCGCAGGGCGTCCCATTGCAGCAGGACGCCCCCTTTTGTCGTGATCAGCGCGGCATAATCACAAGGCGGCCAGGAAGGCCAGGAGCTTGTCGTCGGGGTGGTAGCGGGCGGGCATGCCCGGCATCGGCGCCAGCTTTTCGAGCGCCCGCTCCTTGGTGGCCAGGTCGGCCTCGACGTAGACGTGGGTCGTCTCCAGGCTCTCGTGCCCGAGCCACAAGGCGATCACCGCCATGTCCACGCCGGACTGGAACAGGTGCATTGCCGTACTGTGGCGCAGCACATGGGGCGAGACCTTCTTCGCCCCCAGGCTCGGGCAGGCTACCGCCGCGGCGGTGACGGTCCGGCGGAGCAGGTGATCGACGCCGTCGCGCGACAGCGCCTGGCCGCGGGCGCCGGGAAACGCGACGGCACCGCCAAAGTCGCCCAGCTCGCGGAACCACGCCCGCAGCACCCGGGCGGTGTCGTCCCAGAGCGGCACGACCCGCTCCTTTCGCCCCTTTCCCAGCAGTTCGACGTGGGCGCCGGTGACGAGGTCAAGTCGCACCTGTTCGCGCCGCAGCGTGATGATCTCCGAGACGCGCGCGCCGGTATTGTACAGGGTCAGCAGCAAGACGTGGTCGCGCCGGCCCGTCCAGGCCGTCTGGTCGGGGGCGGCGAGCAGGGCTTTGACCTCGTCGCGGGTCAGGTAGTGGATCAGCCGCTTGTCGCCGCGCTTGATCGGAATCGCCATTACCCGCGTCACCTGCTCCAGGCGGTCGGGCGCCCGCAGGGCGACCACGCGGAAGAACGAGCGGATGGCGGCCAGCCTGTTGTTGCGTGACCTCACCGAGCAGCCGCGGTCGCGCTCGAGGTGGTCGAGAAACGCCAACACCGCGTCGGCGTCCAGGGCGACGAGCGGCAGCGCTGCCGGTTCGGTTCCAGTCCTCTCTCGCATGAACCGCAGCAACAGGCGGAAGGTGTCACGGTAGCAGGCGATGGTCTGCGAGCTGGCGCGCTTGTGGGCGAGCAGGTGCTCGGCGAAGAACGCTTGCAGGTACGGACCAATGAGGCCGCTGGCTTCGGCCGACGCCTTCACGGCGCACCTCCCACCACGCCCTCTGGCGTGAAGCGCGCGCCGGCCGCCCGCAGCAGGTCCGGCGTGGCGGTCAAGTACCAGTAGGTGTCCTCCGGCCGGACGTGGCCCAGATAGACCGACAGCGTCGGCAGCAGCGCCTGTACGTCCAGACCGGCCTCGTGCCATGCCAGCAGGCGACGGACGGCGAAGCTATGCCGGAACGAATGCAGCGAGGGGCGGCGCGCGCCCGCCTGGATCGGCCGCAGCCCCGCCTTGCGCGTCAGCTTGCCGAACCAGCGGCCGAGTTCGCTGACGGCGAGTGGATTGCCGCGTTCATTGACGAAAAGGTTCTCGGACAGAGCGTGGTAGCCGAGCTCCTCGCGACGGCGGACGTAATCGGCCAGCGCAGCGGCGGTGGTCGGGTCGATCGGCACGAGGCGTGACTTCCGGAACTTGCTCTCCAGGACGCGCAGGTGCGCCGGCCGGTTGTCCAGCCGGAGGTCGTCCATGGTCAGGCGGATGGCCTCGCCTGTCCTCAGGCCGGTGCTGGCCATCAGCCCGAGCAGCGTGGTGAGCATGCTCGGTCGCAGGCCGTCACGCGGCGGCGCTTTCGCCGCGATCGTGGTCAGCACCTCGATCTCGGCGTCGGAAAAGATGTAGGGCCGGCGTCGCCGATGGCCGGCCAGGAGCCCATGCGGTGGCACTTCCGTGCCGGGCACGACGGCTGCCAAGTAGGCGAGAAAGCCCCGCGCCACCATGAGCCGATGCGCTTTGCCCGGGTCCCCGCAGCCAGAAGGGGCATGATCGCAGGCCCAGTCGACCGCGATCGTCGCCCGGATCGGCGTGCCAGGCGCGGTCACGCCACGGGCGTAATCAAGGAAGCTGCGCAGCAGGCGGCGCCGCGTGCCGGCCGTGAGACCGAGGGCTTCGCGGACCGCCAAGTACGCATCGAGGTGCCGGTCGACGTCGATGTCGCTGCTCATCGCGCGCCCCCGATCCAGGGGAGCGCCACGCCGGCGAGCGCGTCGAGGTCGAGCTTGGCGTAGATGCCGGTCGTTTGCAGGGAACGATGGCCGAGCACGTCGGCGACGTCCTTGAAGCCGGCGCCGGCGTTGACCATGCGGGAGGCGGCGGTGTGGCGGAGCATGTGTGCCCCGCTCAGTCGCCCAAGCGGGATGTCCGCCCGCGCCAGATGGCGCTGCACGAGGGCGGTCACCGCCGCGGCCTGGAAGAGCCGCGGCGGATCGGTGAGGGTCAGGAACACCCGACGGTCCGGATGGCGTGGGCGCCCGTGCCGAAGATACTCGGCCACCGCGGCGCCAACCTCCCGGGGCAAAGGCAGCGCTCGCTCGCGGCGGCACTTCCCGGCGCGCAGGCGGAGCTGCCCAGCACCCCAGTCCAGATCGTCAAGTTCGAGGGCGGCGACCTCGCCGGCGCGTAGGCCCAGACCGGCCAGCAGCGAGAGAATCGCCCGGTCACGATACGCCGCCGGAGAAAGCGCGGCGGGAAGTTGTAGCAACCGCGCGAGTTGTTCCGTGGAGAGACGCGTGGGCAGGCTGGCATGCCGCGCCCGCCGGGTCCTTGGGATGGCGCGATCGAGCCCGCTCGGAGCAACACCACGCCAGGCCAGGAACCGCAGGAAAGAACGTGTGGCGCTCGCCGGAGCTGTGCGGCCATGCCCGGTCCGGTGGGCGGCTTCCTGCCGGATGAACTCGGTCACCCGCTCGACGGACAAGCCGGTCCAATCGGGAATCCCCGAGCCGGAACAGGTCGAGATGAAGCGCCGCACGGTGGGCAGGTAGCGCACCTGCGTGCTGTCGGCCGCTCCCACCACGTCACGCAGGTAGGCGGCGTAGCCGGTGATCCAGGAAGCGGCATCGCTGTTCGTCGTGTTCATCATCATCTCCCAGCGGCCGTGCTGGCCGCCGGAAGACGCTCACGGATTATGCCGAGGCCGCGACGCGGGAAACGCTGTTGGATTGGACATGCAGCGGGCGCTGATCAGCCTGACTCGGCATAATCCGGCACGCGGCATAAACGTGTTTATGCCGATATCGGCATAAGCACGTATCCTGAACCTACCCTTACGTCAGCAGCGCGGCGACGAGGCGGCGCTGATCGCGGCCGAACTGCTCGCCCGGCGGCGTGCCGAGCGCGTCAGCACTGCTGGTGCATGAGGACCTGATGCTCTCCTTGGCGCAGGCGGGCGTTG
>Ga0302147_10001618_pt1 | contig 9926 bp, 10 predicted proteins | sample I_Bog_E3_2_FD_192438 | JGI IMG/M metagenome (GOLD analysis project Ga0302147, IMG submission 192438) | Peat permafrost microbial communities from Stordalen Mire near Abisko, Sweden - I_Bog_E3_2 | ecosystem: Environmental > Terrestrial > Soil > Wetlands > Peat | place: Sweden: Abisko, Stordalen...
TCTGGGCGGCGAGATAGCCGTGCCGGACTCGGCAGCTTCATTCCTCAACGCGGTCAGGGGCGCAAAGGCACAGGCCATCGCCAGCAACTAGCCACCGCTTGTGAAACCCCGCACTGGGCCGGAAGCGATTCTTGAGTTCCAGGCCCCCGCGGAGCAAAGGAGAAGTTATGCTCTGGACAATCTTCGTGATTCTCCTCGTCCTGTGGCTCCTAGGCTTCAGCTTCCATGTCGCTGGCGGCCTGATCCATATTCTGCTCGTCATTGCGGTCATCGTTCTGATCTTCAACCTGATCAGCGGCCGTCGTGGCTTGTGAAACAACCGGGGCCTGAGCGGTAAGCTCCGGCCCCGAGCCCTCAATGCGCAATTCGCCTGAATCTCCAGGCTTTGCAAGAATTCCACCACTTTGCAACTCTTCTATCTCCTCGATCAACTGCTCCAACTGCTCCCGCTTGCGGATGCTCATGTCGAGAAAGCGAATGCCTACCAGGCGCCGGTCCCGATCATGAACAGCCTGGATCACGCCCCCGAGCCGGAAGGGTAGCCCTTCGAGACGAAACTCTGTCTCGACCCGGGTGTAGATGCCCACCGGAAATCGCTCGTCGGTGCGGATGCGGCAGCCTCCCACGCTCAAATCTAGAATGCGCCCGCTCAGCCTTGATCCCACATTGATGAGGAAGATGTCGGCGGTGGTATCCACCTCGTGCCGGGACTGCACGCGGCGTTCACGTTTGGCTGGTCTTGCTGGCTGTTCGGTAGCGGCTTGGGATTTGGACTGAATGCGGAACGCCTGTGAACTGCCGGCCAATGGAGCAAGAGGCAAAATCGGCCGCAACACTGGCTGGGACGCAACTTTGGCAGCTTGGAACGCCGGAACCGGGCCAGACGGCTGTTTGGCCTGAATCTCCAGTGGCGTAGTCCAAAGCCGCTCCAAAAATGGCACGGCATCGGCTGGCTCCGTCGCCGGTTTTTCGGCCTCCTGGCTCGCCCGTTCGTCCGCTGCGCGCCTCTCGGAAGCCTCCGTCTCTGCTTTGGCGGCAATCTCCGCCTCCAGCTCGCAGAGCACCTCAATGAGTTCATCCCGGCGCCGTGGAATCAGTTCGACAAAGCGGATTCCTACCAGACCAGTATCCTCGGCCCACTCGATGGCGCCCCCGAACCGAAATGCAATTCCATGCACCTTAAAGGTCGCCTCGACGCGCAACTCCCCGCCGGCCGACAGCCGCTCCCTGGTCCTCATCCGGCAGCCTGTCAGGCTCAGTTCAACAATGCGGCATGGCACCCGCGCGCCGCGTCCCACCAGCAGCAGCACTGCTTCCTCGTCCAGGGCGCACCGGGGCATAATCCGGCGTTCCAATCCCTGCGCTGGGGGGCCTGCCCCGGTTGCTCCCTCCGCCATCACCTGCTCCGCCGGATTCCTCAATCCATCAGTGCTCGGCGGTCAGCTCCCAAGGGCGCGCCGCCGCGGGTTCCACGGCTTCGCGGCCCTTCAGCCGATCGTATTCATACAGGTCGCTTGTCGTTCCCAGCGACTCGTTGTACAAGCTGATTCCGCCGGTCAGTTGGCTCAGCTCCTCGCTGAACAGGTGAATCGCTTGCAATTGGCTCGCCGTTGCCGGCAGCTCAAATTGGGAGGTCTTAATGAACTTCTGATAGCCGCGGTCAAGCAATCGCGCCACCTGGCCCGCAGCCAGCGCGCCCGGCCTCTCCGCAAACGTAACCGGCGCAGTCTCAGCCTCTGTGCCCTGGGTGGGCACCAGAACCGCTGCCGCTCCATGCTTGCTTACCAGTACCGCACCGGCTGTATCGGCATAGGGCGCTATATCGAAGGAATGGGCGCGCAGAATGCTGAGCGTTTGATCGAAGTTCGGATTGCGGGTTTTTCGAGCCATGGTCGCTTCCAGTCTGAGAGGATATTGAAGTAGCTATCGTGAGAATCTTATTCCTTCTCCAATCTCGCATAACCGAAGTGCAGGCTGCAATTTACCGTGGAAATAGGCCCAATGCAATCGAAACTCGGCTCCTCCCTTCCCCAGCGCATCGGCAATACTCCCCTTGTCCAGTTGGGCCAACTCTCGGGCGCGCTGCCAGGCATCACGCTGCTCGGCAAAGCTGAGTGGACCAACCCCAGCGGCAGTGCGATGGATCGCGCTGCGGCAGCCATGGTCCAGGACGCCAGGATGCGCAGTCTGCTCGCTCCCGGCAAGACGCTGCTCGATGCATCGACCGGAAATACCGGCATCTCCTTCGCCATGCTTGGCGCGGCGCTCGGCTTTCCGGTACAACTGGCCATTCCCGCCAGCGTCTCGCCGGAGTGCAAGCGCATTCTTCACGCTCTTGGGGCGCAGGTTGACTGGACCGACCCCAGCCTCGGCTGCGACGGCGCCATTGGCCGCGCCCGCGAACTGGCCGGCAACGATCCCCATCGCTTCTGCTACGTCGATCAGTTCTCCAACGACGCCAACTGGCTGGCGCATTACCGGTCCACCGGCCCCGAAATCTGGCGGCAGACCGCTGGAAGGGTCACTCACTTTGTGGCGGGACTGGGGAGCGGCGGCACCTTCATGGGCACCGCCCGGCGCCTCAAAGAATTGAATTCCACGCTTCAGGCGATTGCCGTTCAGCCAGTTTCACCCACAAGCGGAATCCCAGGGCTTCGGCAGATCGGGACCTCAATTGTGCCGGCAATCTACAATCCCCACCTGGCCGACCGCCAAATCCGGGTGGAAACAGAAGCTGCCCATGCGATGGCGAAGCAGATCGCGCGGGACGAGGGCTTACTGGTCGGCATCTCGGCTGCGGCAGCGGTGGTGGCATGCCTGCGGATAGCTCAAGAAGAAGCTGCCGCCGGACGGAGCGCCTGCATCGTCACGGTGCTGCACGACGGGGCCGAAAAATATCTCAGCGAACCGTTCTGGGAACAGCCCTAAATTCTCTGCGCATTTCCGCGCAGTTGTTTCACGCAACCCCCGCACGAAGCGCAATGACATCAGCCCAAGGGCTCCGCTGCGCCGCGGTCGGCATCCAGCTCGGCCGAAGTCCGGCTGGCAACTCTGGTCTTCTTTGCCTGGGCGCAGGTTTGTCGAAGCGAGAATTCGCGGTAAATCCATGAAAATGGTTTTGAAGCCTCTTTACACGATGGCTTTCAAGGCTGCATAATCGACGAACCTTGGAACACCCGCTCTTCCCCGGCCCCCCCGCCTTCCCCAGCGCGTGATATCTGAGCAATTCAAGGAGGATCGAGTACATGCATAAGCTCAACCCAATTTTGTTGGGATTGTCACTCGCGGTCTGCGCCGGTTTGCCGGCCGCTGCGCAGGACGCTTCGCAAGCAACCGTTTCAGCGCCGAAGTACATGGAAATCACCGTGGAATACACCAAGCCAGGCAAAGGCGGGCTGGCCCACGACAAGACCGAGGGCGCATTTGTCCAGGCCATGACCAAGGCCAAGTTTCCCATCCACTACGTGGCCTTCAACTCGATGTCTGGGCAGGCGCGGGCGATCTATGTGTCTCATTTCGACTCCTTTGACGAGTGGCAGAAGGCCAACAAGGTCTTCGAGCAGCCTGCCGCCATGACGGAGTTTGAGCGGCTGAACGTGGCCGATGGCGAGCTGCTGGAAGGCACCAAGCAGTTGATCTTCAGCTACGTGCCCGATATGAGCTACCACTCCAAGACCCCCAACGCGCACATCCGCTATCTGGAAGCCCGCATCATTCACGTTCATCCCGGCCACGGGAAGGAATTCGATGAGCTGGTAAAGATGTGGATGGCCGCCGCGGACAAGGCGGGAAGCAGCGATCATTGGGGCGCGTACCGCATGGAGTACGGCGACCAGCTCGGTTCCTACGTCTTCCTCACCGGCGACGATTCCATGGCCGCTATCGACCAAAGCTACGCCGAGGAGCCCAAGTTCACGGCAGCCCTTAGCGACGAGGATAGGAAGAAGATGCGCGAGCTCCGCGCCGCGGCTATCGACACAGATCGTTTCGAGCTGTACTCGGTCAACCCGGTTCAGAGCTATGTGGGCGAGGAATGGATCAAGGCAGATTCCGCGTTCTGGAAGCCGAAGCCCGCTGCTGCCCCTGCCGCAAAGCCTGCCGAAGCGGACAAAAAGGCCAAGTAACAGCCGACTGCTGTCCAATCGACACCGGCCAATCCCGGCCATCCAATCAGCGGCTCCGGCATCGCCGGAGCCGCCTCTGCATGCGCCAGACTTCGAGAAAGCCGGCGGATCGTCTCCTTTAGAATGATCCTGAGATGCTTGGGAGAATGAAGGCTCCGCAACCTCGCCGGCTCTCTTGAATTGAGAGATTCATGGCGTTTTCGTTCCCCGGTCTGCGGCCAAAACTCCACTATCACCCAGCTCATCGACTACCAGAACTTCTGCGGCTTCAGCCCAAATATCCCCGAGGAGAGATCAGTGAATAACGGAATTCCCCAACTCACCGTGAAAGAACTCAAGCAACGCATCGATGCAGGCGAGGATGTATTCATCCTCGACGTTCGCGAGCCCTACGAGTATCAAATCGCCAACATCGGCGGAAAGCTTATCCCGCAAAACGAGGTGCCTAGCCGCCTGGCTGAGATCGATCGCGACCGGGAGGTCATTGTCCATTGCAGAAGCGGCGCTCGCAGCCAGCGCATTGCGGAGTTTCTCAAGCAGGCCGGCTACCCCAAGGTTGTCAATCTGGCGGGCGGCATCCTGGCCTGGAGCGATGAGATCGATCCAAAAGTGCCGAAGTACTGAGGAAGAAAGTGTTCCACAATATTCCAGTTGCGATGTTGGAACGTATGCGCGAGTTGGAGCAGATCGACTCGCGCGATCGCGCGGACGGAACGCCCCGCCTGCAACGGCTTCGCCAGATCCCCGCTGAAGTGGGAAAGTTCATCGCACTTCTGGCGGCAGCGGCGCCGGCTGGCCGTTGCATTGAGGTTGGAACCAGCGCGGGATACTCTACACTCTGGCTTGCTCTCGCCTGCCGAACCGTGGGAAAGAGGGTTACGACCTACGAGCTATTAGCTGAAAAGGCCAATCTGGCGCGGTGCACTTTCGACGCAGCAAGTGTATGGGATGTGGTCGAGTTTGTTCATGGGGACGCGTTGGATCGTCTGACGGAATTGAAGGAAATCGCCTTCTGCTTTCTCGACGCTGAAAAGGAAATTTACGCTTCTTGTTATGAGGCCGTCGTCCCCCGTATGGTGCCCGGCGGAATCCTCGTGGCAGACAACGCCATCCATCACCAAGCTACCTTGGGGCCCATGCTCGAACACGCGCTCGCAGATGAACGGGTTGACGCACTGATTGTCCCGATTGGCAACGGTGAGCTGGTTTGCAGGAAAAGGTGAAAACTCTTCACCGCCCACTACTGCGATGAGGGCGCTCGAATGGTTTCCCTTCCGAAGCGCAAAATCGGAAGACGGTAAAGGTCCCGCTGGTGCTGGTCGCGGTGGTGTCCATCGTCTCGAATTGCCAGACTGAAAACTCATGCCTGGTCACAGTCACAACACCTGTCGACAGACCCTTTAGTGCGCAATCTCCACCGGCCCCGGCCGTCCAGGTTCACCGTTTTTCAGGTTTTCCTCCACCTTGCCGAAGATCATCTTCCCGCTGGCGGTTTGCAGAACGCTGGTCACCGAAATCTCCACCGCCCTGCCGATCAGCCGGCGAGCATGGTCCACAACCACCATCGTCCCGTCGTCCAGGTAGCCCACGCCCTGGTTGTACTCCTTGCCTTCTTTCAGGATAAGCACATTCATTTTTTCACCGGGCAGCACAACCGGCTTCAGCGCGTTGGCCAGGTCGTTGATATTCAGCACCTCGACATGGTGCAGGTGAGCCACCTTGTTGAGGTTAAAGTCGTTGGTCACGACTTTGGCTTCCCATTTCTTGGCCAGCTCAAGCAACTTCAGGTCGACTTCGTGAATCGACGGGAAGTCGTCCGAGACAATCTGCACCTGAATGCTGGTATTCGACTGCATCCGTTGCAGCATATCCAGCCCGCGCCGCCCCCGCTGGCGCTTTGACCCATCTGTCGAGTCTGCCACAGTCTGCAACTCGCGCAGCACGAACTCCGGCACCACCATCATGCCGTCGATGAATCCGGCCTCGGCAATATCGGCAATGCGCCCGTCGATGATCACGCTGGTGTCAAGCACCTTGGCGCTGCGCCGGGTAGGCCTGTCGGTGCTGAAGACGGCTCCGAGCGCCGCAGGGTTCAGCAGGTCGCCCTTGCTCGCCCCCACCAGCAGGCCGACATAGGTCATGAGCAGCAGCACAAAGATCTGGATCACCGCCGAAGTGGCGCCGGAAAGCGGCGCGCTGCGCAGCACCAGGCAGAACAGCGCCGCGCCGAAGATTCCCAGCACACTGCCCACGACCGCACCAATGAGCCGCCGCAGGGTCAGTGCCCGCACCCGCAGCTCAAAGACGATGACCGCGCCTGCCGCACCGGCACCCACGGCTGCGCTCACCCATTCTGTCAAGCCAAACGGATGAAGGAAAAAACAGACCCCGGCTAGAAGGGCCACAAAAAGAAGACGAAGCAGAATCAGATCCATAAAAATGCCAACTTCCGCAGTTTGGAGGAAAATTCCTCCAACCTCGGTACAAGAGGCGAGTATGCGCATTGACGGGCGTGATCGTCAAGGACAGAGTATTCTCAGCGGGAGGAAACCGCATCCGGCAGCGCACCTAAACCCATGCTGGCGCGCCTTCCTCCCGGCGCAAACCCGCCAGCCGCGTGGTCTCCAGCTCGCCGCGATAAAACATGTTGAAAGTATCGAAGGGAATCAGCCGCTTTCCATCGGGATGCGCTATGTGAATGCAGCTCTTTTTGACGCTGCGCACGTCGAAGGCCTCGGCATCGATGAACTGGACAATGAGAATGCGAAAGAGATTCTTGTATCCCAGGTCCTTGGGGATAAATACTTTGGGCAGGCAGCACAGCAGTTCGCGCAACGTGCTGGCCTGCGACGCGGGCGAGTGATTGGTGGCAAAGAGCTTGAACAAATGATCCCGCAGCCCAGCTTCCTGCTCATAGACAATCGTGTTTCTGGCCCCATCGATCAGCACCTCGGGCGGCACCATTCCGGTGAGCGGAACCGTCTTCGAGCCCATCTTCAGCGCATAGGCCATGGCCAGAGCATCCGGGTGACATGGCACTGGAATCAGGTCTTCGGGGCGGAAGACATCGGTCTGCTCCAGAATGCGGCGGCGCACCTCGGTGAGGGTGAGGCGATGTTGCGCCGAGTCGAAGCCTTGGACGCGCCCAGCCTGCTGGACGGGTTGAAAGGTCACTCCGCGCACCGCCGGCTGGGTGAGCGCAAAGTCCACAATTGCGCCCAGTTCGCTGTCGTTCACCCCGCGTTCGACTGTCACCACCAGGGTTGTAGAGATGCCATGCTTGTTGAGCCGCTCCAGCGCCTTCTCGCGGATTGAGCGCAGGTCCGCGCCGCGCAACTGCATCAGCGGCTCGCGCTTGAGCGAGTCGAATTGTAGATAGACCTCGAACTGCGGCATGAACCCGGCTAGCCGCTTGGCAAACTCCTCGTCCTGCGCAATGCGGATGCCATTGGTGTTGACCATCAGGTGGCGGATGGGCCGCTCCTTGCACATTTCGAGCACGCGAAAGAAGTCGGGATGCAGCGTGGGCTCGCCGCCTGAAATCTGCACCACGTCGGGCTGCTTCTCGTTGCGCACCACGCAGTCGAGCATGGCTGCAATCTGGTCGAGCGTCCGATACTCCGTGCGGTGCTGGCCGCTGCCGGCGTAGCAGATGGGGCAGGTCAGATTGCACGCATCGCAAATCTCGACGAGGGTGAGGCAACTGTGCTGTTCGTGATCCGGGCACAGGCCGCAGTCGTAGGGGCAGCCCCATTTCACCGGCGTGTTGTAGACCATGGGCTGCTCCGGCACCTTGATAAACACCTCGCGCGCGCGGCGGTAGTAGTCCACATCGTCGGCGACCAGCACGCGCGCGTGGCCATGCTGCGGACAGCGCTTCAGCATCCAGACCTTGCCGTCCTCGAAAACAATCTTCGCGTCAACGCGGCGGTAGCAGGTGGAGCAGATGGAGATGGCGACGTCATAAAAGAGATAAGGGCGAAGCTTATCGGTCATTGAAATTCTCCTGAATTCCAGTTCAGTTACGCGATCATCACAGAAAAAGGGAGCTAAGTATCCAAGCCACAATAGAGCCAATCAATAGTGCAAGTGTGACAAGGAGGAGAATTGCTTGGAGGAAGCCCAGGCCAGAACCAGAATCCGCGGAAAAAGGTGAAACGGCGCATAGACTAAGCTGCAAGATAACCAAAGCGGTTAGCACTATAACCGCTTTGGCATTACCGCTCGATGCCTTCCACCATACAAGAGTATTCATTGCAACCTTTCGGCACCGCGCAGATCTTAACTCAGCATGTGTTGGAATACTAATCCTTGGAATCCTCGTCCTGCTTCTCATCGAGCAGACGCTGCGGCTCGGAATTTTTGCGGCTGAAGCTGGCCACTGCGGCCATCACCACCCAGAAAATGGTCGCAATCGCCAAGCCGATCGCAGAGAAAACCATGACAATGAGCGACAAGGCGTCGATAGGGCCAACGCCGAATTCCTGAGTGTTCTTGCCGATGCCGTGCGACCCAAGAAAGAAATCCAGCCCGCACAGCCCGACGCCCAGCCCGAAGGCCACGGCCAGCACGGCAACGATCTTTGCAAATGGAATGCGGTCAACCAGCGGCTTGCTCATGGTCTCCTTTCCTCGCGCGCACTTCGTCCAACATCAGAACGAGAAACCCCGCCAGACAGCTCCATTGAATCAGATTGAGCCCATGAATGAGCGGCTGCGTCTTGAGAAAGTCAATGGCCACGCGCCACGCCAGATAACCGCCGAGAAAGATGCGAAACCGCGTGCCTTCCGGGAGCTTCGCTCTTTTGCTCAAGACGATTCCCAACAAGGCCAGAAAAAGTATCTCGTAGATCTGCACCGGATGGCGTCCGATGCCGTCGCCCAGATTGACGGCCCAGGGCAGGCTCGTGGGCTTTCCATAGGTATCGTCGGCCAAGCCGGCCACCAGGCAGCCGATGCGTCCGACTGCAATCCCCACGCACAGGGGCAGCGCGAACAGATCGCCCGTGCGGCGGTGAATTCCACTGATGCTCTTCGCGATCTCGACGCCCAGCCAGCCGCCCAGCAGCCCGCCCACAATGGTCTTGCCGCCCGGCGAAATGAGCAGCGCCAAGAGCCTGCCCTGCGCGTGGGCCGCTTCGACGGTTGGCCATTGCTCGGCCAGCCCCAGCAGCCGGCTGCCAATCAACGCACCCACGGCAGCCGCGGCCAGCACCGTCCAGCGCTGCGGCTCAGCCAGCATGTCCCCGTGCCGTGCGCGAAGCCGACGAAAGACCGCATACCCCGTCGCGTAGGCAAGAGTCTCAAATACCGGGTGCCAAACCGGGTGGGAACCAATCGGAATCATGGTGGAAGTATAGAGGCCGGCACGCCCCGTTCCAGCCTCTTCGGAAGATCAATCCGTGCTGAATCCGTTTCGAGCGAATCCAACTGCCGCAAGTCTTCGAGCCTTGCTTACGAAGCCACGGCGAACTCTGTCACCTGCGCCATCCGCACGGAGCCTTTGCGCGGGCCGCGCTTGCGCGTGCTCATCACCTTGACCCGCTCCAGCAACTCCTGCGGGGAGCAGTTCTTCTTGGCCAGCAGGGCGTCGGCCGCGTGCATTTCGCCGCCCATTCGTTGCGGGTCGCCCAGCAAGATCATGGGAACATGCGGCGCAATCTGCTTGAGGCGGTCTACCAGTTGATTTCCATTCATCTGGGGCATCGCGAAGTCGGCCAGCACCAGGTCCACCTGGAATTCGGCAAAGATGCCGATCGCCTCCTGGCCGGTGGAGGCTGAAACTACACGGTATCCGTTGGTT
>Ga0302147_10001627_pt1 | contig 9891 bp, 9 predicted proteins | sample I_Bog_E3_2_FD_192438 | JGI IMG/M metagenome (GOLD analysis project Ga0302147, IMG submission 192438) | Peat permafrost microbial communities from Stordalen Mire near Abisko, Sweden - I_Bog_E3_2 | ecosystem: Environmental > Terrestrial > Soil > Wetlands > Peat | place: Sweden: Abisko, Stordalen...
GCCAATAAGAGCGACGGGAAGGCAAGTGCGAAGCTTGCCGAGGACGGCGATTCCAGGCCGAAGACTTCCGGAACAAGGGATAAGCCGTTTGGGGATAAGGCAGCACGGGACACAGCCGCGAGGGGAAAGAGCGGGAAGGAAAGAATGGCAAGCGAGAGAGCGGCGGGAGGCAAGCATGCGCGCATTTCGCCCAGGCACGGCGCGCTGAGCGTGAGCAAGAAGAAGCCTGCTTCCACAAGCCGTCAGGCTGCGGCTTCCAGCAAAGGCGAGTAAATGCGATGAGCCAGAGACAGGACAACTCGATCGCAGTGCTGGACATCGGCAGCGCGTGGACCCGCGTGCTGGTGGCGGACCTGAACGAGGGCGCGATGCGCTATCGAGGTCACGGGGTGGTGGAGTCGGCGGGGATGCGGAAAGGGCTGATCGCCAAGCTTGCTCCCGCAGCCAAGGCGGTAAAGGCGGCAAGCGAACGGGCCGAGCGGGTTGCGCATGTCAATATCGACAACTGCGTGGTAGGGGTTGGCGGGCCGCACATCCGGGGACTGAACACCAGCCATCCCGATGGCATTTATCTGGGTGCGCGGCTGCGCGAGATTACCCGGGAGGATGTGCGCAATGCAGTGGAGCTGACGCGAGCCATCGAACGGCCCTCCGACCGCGAGTTTCTGCACCTGCTTCCCAGGCAATTCATCCTCGACGGGCAAGAGGGCATCTTCGACCCCGTGGGCATGGTGGGTACGGTGCTCAAGGTGGATTTGCACATTGCCACCTGCTCCGGCAGCGCGCTGCAAAGCACAGTTACCTGCGCCAATCGGGCGGGACTCGAGGTCTCCGAGGCGGTGCTGGAGTCGATTGCCTCCGCCGAGTCCACGCTATCGGCCGACTAGCGGGAACTGGGTGTTTGCCTGGTGGATATCGGAGCGCACTCCAGCGAGCTGGTTGTGTTTTTTGAAGGCGCAGTCGCACACACAGCGTCTGTCCCAATTGGCGGGCATCACTTCACTAACGACCTTGCAATGGGCCTGCAGATGCCGATTCTGCAGGCTGAGGAGCTGAAGCGCCATTATGGCAACGCCGTGGTGACGGCCGTTCCCCAGCTTGCGGAGATCGAGATCAACAACCCCCAGCCGCGCCGGCTGGCCTTGCGCAAGATCGCGGAGATCCTGGAGCCCAGGGCTCGCGAGCTGCTCTACTACGTAAAGGAAAGCCTGCGCCAGGGCGCAGTGCTTGAGGCGCTGGGAGCCGGGTGCGTGCTTACCGGCGGCGGGGCCATGCTGCCGGGAATGCTGGACGTAACCGAGAGCCAGTTGCGGGTCACGGCGCGGACGGGAATGCCGGTGCGTCTATCGCATATGCCTGGCGAACTGGTTCATCCTGGGTTCTCCGCCGCGATCGGGATGTTGTTGTATGCCTACCGCACCCGCGTGACGCGCGCGGCGGAAAGCAACAATTTGCGCGCCAAACTGCGCGCCATTTTCGCAGCCAGTTTTTAGGTTCAAGCGTTTGGTTCAGGAATTCAATTCAGGGAAAAGGAGGCCGAAACCCAAATGGAACAGCAGAGGAATGAAGCCGGGGAATTGCGCATTCAATATCACGACGAGCCCGTTCATGGAGCCCGCATCAAGGTGATTGGCGTGGGCGGTGGCGGGGGTAACGCTGTCAATCGGATGATCCAGGCCCGCATGGAGGGCGTGGAGTTTATCGCCGCCAACACCGATGTGCAGGCGCTCAAGCTTTCGCAGGCGCCGGTCAAACTGCAGCTTGGCGTGCGGCTTACGATGGGACTGGGCGCGGGCGCCAACCCCGATGTGGGGCGGCGAGCGGCTCTGGAAGACTCGGAGAAGATCATCGAGGCGCTTGAAGGTGCGGATATGGTCTTTGTCACGGCCGGCCTCGGCGGCGGCACCGGCACCGGCGCTGCGCCGGTGATTGCCTCGCTGGCCAGCGAAATGGGCATATTGACCGTCGCCGTGATTACCTGCCCCTTTGGTTTCGAGGGCAAGCGGCGGCAACAGCAGGCGGAGCGCGGCCTGAAGGAGCTGCTCGATAGTGTGGACACGATGATCGTGATCCCCAACGAGAAGCTGCTGGCTGTGGCCAAGGACGCGGGATTCTTCGAGAGCTTCCGCATTGCCGACGATGTGCTGCGGCAGGGCGTGCAGGGCATCTCCGATATCATCACCATCCCCGGCATCATCAATCGCGACTTTGCCGATGTGAAAACCACCATGGCCGGGATGGGCCATGCGGTGATGGGGACGGCTGTTCGGGCAGGTGAGAATCGGGCGATCGAGGCGGCACAGGCGGCCATGGCTTCGCCGCTGCTCGAGGCGGGCGCGATCGATGGGGCGCGCGGAATCCTGATCAACATTACCGGATCCAGCTCGCTGAAGCTCTCCGAGGTGAATGCTGCGTCGTCGCTGATACAGACTTCGGCACACGAGGACGCCAACATCATCTTCGGCGCCGTGCTGGACGAGAAGATGGGCGACGATGTCAAAATCACCGTTATCGCCACCGGTTTCCGCGACCAGATGCCGGAACGGCGCGCGCGCATGTTGACCGTGGAGGAGGCTCCGGTTGTTTCGGTTCCCCTGGCTTCGGTTCCCTTGGTGGCGCCAAATACCTGGATGCCGGAGCCCGCACCAGCGCCCGAGCCCGAGCAGCCACGCTTCCTGAGCCAGGACGAAGACCGGGAAGAGGAGCGGATGGAAGCCGACGAGGAGCCGTTTTTCACGTCTTTCGAGCCGGTTGCAACCAGCGTTTTTGCCGCCTCCAGAGCAAGCATCGCGGTCCAGCCGGTGGCCTCCGCCGGGCGTTTCGATGCAGAGGATTATGAGCCTGTGTCGCAACTCGTCCGTCCGCAGTTCGCGGAGTTGGCTGAAGACCCGGCCTACACGCCGCTACCCAGGGACTATGCTCCGGACTTTGGAAACAGTATGCACACCGGGCTTGCGGTGGACGAGAAACCGGCCCAGACGGCTTCCGCGCTTTTCGACGAGGCGGATGAGGCAGCGCAGAAAGATTTGGACTATCCGGCGTTTTTGCGCAAGTTCAAGTACTAGCTCCAGCCGGCCCAAACAGGCTGTGGAGGGGCCGGCTGGGGAGTACAACCATTTAGGGATCGCGCGCCAACCCTGTATAGTGCAATATAGCTCTAGTATGCAGAAGGTTGGCTGGGGAATTGCAAGCACCCTTGTTGTCTTTCTAAGTGTTTGCAAAGGAATCAACAGACCGTTCGGAAAGTGATCTTGATCACATGTTCCGGCGGATTGTTGATTGTACAGTCGGTTATTGCCGTCGGGAGTTTGAAAGCGTCCCGGGCGATAGACGGAAAGTGCGCAGCCCATGGGCAGACGCGCGGTACGAAATCCATTGTTGAGAGGATGTTGCCTGGATGAAACCGTCATGCGTTTGGATGTTTGGATTGGCTTTAATCGTTTCCGGTGGCAGCGCCGGAGCGGCAGCCCTTGACGCACCGCATGCAATTCACCACGCCAGGGCGGCGGAATCGCATCTGTCCGAGCCGCATCGGGCCGCGGGTCGACGCGCGGCGTCTCATGCCTTCATTCCCGCACCCAATCCCACAGTCAGGCATGCCGAACCTTCCCACGCGGCTCAAGCCCATTCCGCCGCAAAAGCCGCGCCGGCCAGACATGAAGCTCATTTGACGGCTCGGGGCCGGTCGAGAGCGACAGCGCGCCGTGTGGCAATCGTCAGCGGCCGCCATCATTCCTACGAACGATTCACCGCCAGCTCGTTTGCCCAGGGGGACATCGGCGAGGGGGACGTAACGGCCGGGGAAGATCCGGTGGTTCGGCAGGCGGCCATTGACGCACTGGGCGACATGAACGGCACGGCTGTGGTTATCAACCCGGCCAACGGACGGATTCTGGCGATGGTGAACCAGAAGCTGGCGCTTTCTCCGGGAGCCGAACCCTGCTCGACCATCAAGATTACCGTGGCCATGGCGGCGCTTTCCGAGGGCCTGGTTACGCGCGATACGCAAGTGCAGCTCGCCGGCTTCCGCATGGATATGACCACGGCGCTGGCCAGAAGCAACAACCTCTACTTTGAGGAAATGGGCCGGGAACTGGGCTTTGAGCGCGTGCGCCACTACGCCACGCAGTTCGGCCTGGGAGAGCTGGCCGGCTACAACATCGCAGGGGAGCAATTGGGCGTTTACCCCGACCAGGAACTGCCCGCATCCGAAGGGGGCGTGGGCCGCATGTGCAGCTTTGGACAGGGTGTTTCGCTGACCCCGCTGCAACTGGGCGCGTATGTGGCTGCGCTTGCCAATGGCGGAACGCTCTACTATCTTCAGCACCCGACTACGAAGGATGAGGTCGCCGCCTTCGAGCCAAAGGTGAAGCGGACGCTGGATATCGCCAGATACGTTCCCGATATCGAGGACGGGATGGCTGGAGCGGTGGAATACGGGACCGCTCGCCGCCTTCGCGTTAGTTTCAACTCGCTTCCCATTTTCGGAAAGACCGGCACCTGCTCCAACAATGGCACTCGCCTGGGCTGGTTCGCCGCCTTCTCCGACTCGCCACAGGGCAGCTTGGTGACGGTTTTCTTCCTTGAAGGCGGCAGGGCGACCTTTGGGCCCGCAGCGGCAGGGTTGACCGGCCTCTTCTACAAGAATCTGTGGGACCGCAACTACTTTGCCGGCACGGGCGTGCAGGACGCGGCTTCGGTTCCAGCGGCTGCTTCGCAGCCGGTACGTCCGTAGAAACTTTGCAGTCCAGCGCTACATGGGATTCCTGAAGAATTTGCGCTCCGAAAGCGATGAAGCGAATCTGCGCTTGGATCATCCGATAGGGTAAGACCGTTTCGAATGTCTTGCCGTCCGATTGGCCGGCAGAAGAAAATGGACGGTCTGGCTAAACGCGGGCGCAGACGGGACCCACTTCAATGGAATTGCCGACTCATATCTTGCTGATGTATGGATACCTGTTGCTTTTCGCCTGGGTTCTGGTGGAGCAACTGGGAATTCCGCTGCCCGCCACGCCGGTTTTGCTGGCTGCCGGGGCTCTGACCGCCACCGGCGAAATCAGCTTTCCTTTGGCGCTCCTGGTTGGGCTGGGGGCCGCGCTGACGGCGGACAGCGCCTGGTATCTGATTGGCCGCAGGTACGGGCATCACGTGCTGCGCATCCTGTGCAAGCTGTCGATGGAGCCAACCATCTGTGTGCGGAAGACACAGGACTCCTTTGGCCGTCGCCGCGGCGTGACGCTGATGATCGCCAAGTTTGTGCCCGGCCTGGCCACGCTGGCTCCGCCGGTTGCGGGCGAAAATGGCATGCCGTTCGGCAGTTTTCTGTTCTTCGACGCCATTGGCGCCTCTCTCTGGCTGGGCACGTTGCTGGCGTTGGGCAGGTTCTTTGGCGACCTGCTCAGGCACGACCCCAGCCTTCTCGATTGGGCGGGCCGTTTCTCGGGCGCGCTGCTTGTGCTCGGCATTGTTGGATTCTTTGTGGGCCGGGTAGTTCGCCGCCGCATGGTGCTCAAGCAGTTGGCTGCCGCGCGCCTGGAGCCGGTGGAATTGAAGCGGCAACTGGATGCCGGCGAATTGGTCTACATCGTCGATCTGCGCCATCCGCTGGAGCTGCTGCCGGACCCGTTCACCCTGCCTGGCGCGCTCCATTTCTCTCCCGACACGCTGACCGCGCGCCACCTTGAGATTCCCCGCGACCGCGACATTGTTCTTTACTGCACTTGCCCCAGCGAGGCTACGGCGGCCAAAGTCGCTATGACGCTGCAAAAGCTGGGCATTGATCGCGTGCGTCCCCTGCGCGGGGGATACGATGAGTGGAAGCGGCTGGGATTTCCGCTTGAAGCGGTGAAGCGCGAACAGCCCGTCTTGGTCAAGCTGCTCGCGGAGTAAAGTCGCTGTCCCTTTTTGTGGACTGCCTGCGATTCGGCCGGAGTTAGGATCTAGTCGAATATGAGAAAGCTTTTGTCACTCCTGCTTGTTTTGGCGGCGGCTGGCTGTGCTCAAGCACAGCAGATTCCCACAGCTCAAGAGCTTGTCACGCGCATCGAAGCCTATGCCCAGCAGTACCGGGAAAATCTGCCGTCGTTCGAGGTGGATGAGTCGGCGGTCACGCAACAGCTCAAGGGCGACAGCGTCAAGTGGGAGGTACGGCTGGAGTCCACCATGCACGAGTTGCGCGACGAAAAGAACGAGGGCAATTTCATCGAGAACAGAACCGTGCGGCTGGTAGATGGCCAACCGGCCCCGCAGCGATTCAAGCTCCCCTACTTCATCAATGGCGTCTTTGGCAATGCTTTGGGATTCCATGGAGGCTCGGAATCGTGGTCTTGCTACGAGAGCCGCGTCAACCCCGGCGCCAGCCCCACCACCGCGCTCTTCGAGTTCTGGGTCAAGCCCGGGCCGCTGCCGCCGGTTTGCAAGGATATCTTTGAGAACTACCGCAAATCGGTGCTGGTCGATATCGCCACAGGCAGAGTTCTTCACTTGACGCGCAGCATGTCGGAGCGAGCGGCGGAGAAGCACCACGAGGTTGTTTTTGTCGAGGTGGATTTCGCGCCGCAAAAGCTTGGCGAGGAGACCTTCTGGCTGCCGGTGAGTTTCGTTTCGCACAACGAAAAGGGCGACCGGCGCATGGAGGGCCGCTTCTCGAACTTCCACCGTTACGCGGCATCGGTGAAGGTGATCGAGAGCAATCCGCTGCCCGAGGTTACCCCGTAACGCTGGCCGGGTTGTGGCGGCTGAGCTGCGCAGAGCTTTCGCGTGCGCGTCAAGCCGCGCCGACCGGTATGATGAGGACGGTCTCAGGGGGTTGACAGTGGCCTACGACGATTTGCGCGAATGGATTCGAACACTGGAAAAGAATGGCGAATTGCGCCGGATCGGCGAAGAGGTTTCGCCGGAGCTGGAGATCACGGAGATCACCGACCGCGTTTCGAAAATTGGCGCATCCGGAAGGGCGGCCGCGAAAGGCAGCGCAGGGAAGTACGCGCACGGTGGCCCGGCGCTACTGTTTGAGAATGTGAAGGGCCATCCCGGGCACAAGGTTCTTATCAACCAGTTCGGCAGCGAGCGGCGCATGGCCATGGCTCTGGGCGTCGATCGGCTGGAGGAGATTGCCGAGCGGATCAAGGGGCTGATGAACATGAAGGCCCCCGAGGGCCTGTTCGACAAGCTGAAAATGCTGCCGCAGCTCGGCGCGATTACCAGCGCTTTCCCCAAGACTGTGAGCGCCAAAGAGGCGCGCTGCAAGGAAACGATTCTCAAGGATGGCTTCGACCTGAACCAGTTCCCGATTCTGAAGTGCTGGCCGCTCGATGGGGGGCGATTCATCACGCTGCCCTGCGTGCACACGCGGGACCCGCGCAACGGCAAGCGCAACATCGGAATGTACCGCATGCAGGTCTACGACGGCCAGACTACCGGAATGCACTGGCAGCGGCAGAAGGTGGCGGCGGAGCACTATCGTGAGGCTCTGCGCGCGGCGGCGTCCTCGGCTGCCGACGCCGATCCGCGGACTGCGCGCGTGAGCGCCATGGCGGAGTCGGCCGGCGGCGCTGTCAGCATTCCAGACGGGCCGATTGGCGGACTGCCGCAGGTGGCGATGGGCAATTTGAAGGGGTCGCGGCTGGAGATTGCCGTGGCCATCGGCACCGATCCGGCAATCACGTTCGCAGCCATTGTGCCCGCGCCGCCTGAGGTTGAGGAGTTCATGATCGCCGGATTTTTGCGCGGCAAGTCCGTCGAGATCGTCAAGTGCGAAACGGTCGATCTGGAAGTCCCCGCGCACGCCGAGATTGTGCTGGAAGGCTACGTGGAGCTGGGCGAGCTGCGCAGCGAGGGGCCTTTCGGCGACCACACCGGATTCTATACGCTTACCGACCTGTATCCGGTGTTTCATTTGACCTGCATCACGCATCGCAAGGATCCCATCTATGCCGCGACCATTGTGGGCAAGCCGCCCATGGAGGATGCGTGGATGGGCAAGGCCGTGGAGCGCATCTTTCTGCCCGCCATGAAGATGACGATACCCGAAATTGTGGACATTCATCTGCCCGTCGAGGGGGTGTTTCATAACTTGATGCTGGTTTCGATCCGGAAGAGTTATCCGGGGCAGGCGCGCAAGGTGATGAGCGCAATCTGGGGGTTGGGACAGGCCATGTTTACCAAGTGCATTATTGTGGTGGACGAGGATTGCGACGTGCAGGATGTGGGCGAGGTGGTGCTGAGGGTGACCAACAACATTGACCCCGAGCGCGACATTCAGTTCACGCTGGGGCCTGTGGACTCGCTGGATCACGCCTCGCGGCTGCCCAACTACGGATCGAAGATGGGCATTGACGCTACGCGGAAGTGGAAGGCGGAAGGCTTTGAGCGGCCCTGGCCGGCGATGATTGAGATGGACCGCGGGACCAAGGCCCGCGTGGATGCGCTGTGGGAGAAGCTGGGGCTTTGAGCGGGATGTAGCGAAGCGCCGTTGGCTGAGCCAAGTGTCCGCGGTTTGCCGGGGATTGCCGGATAGGTTTTTCCCTCTTCTCTGTCCCTTGTAGTCTATGGCTCTAAGAGCTACAATATCGCTATGAAGGCAAACCCTCCCGGCAAGCTGCGGGTCTTTGCGTCCAAGCCTTTCAAGCGCTTTGCGCGCCGTTTCAGCATCAGCGACGAAGCGCTATGGGAGACCGTAAACGGGGCCTGGGATGCGGACCTGGGTGGTGGACTTTTCAAGTTTCGACTTGCCCGGCAAGGAGAGGGTTCCAGTGGAGGAGCCAGGGCTTTGATCGCCATGCGGGTCGGCCAGCGTGCCGTCCTTATGTTTGGCTTCGAAAAGAAGGATCAGGCGAACATCGGGCCCAATGAACTGCGTGCCTATCGCAAGGCCGCGGGAATCTATCTCGGCCTGAGCGAAGACGAGATCGCGGCGATTGTGAAACAGAAGCTACTCTCTGAGATAGCTCCAGCAAAGAAGGGATCGTAATATGGCAAAAGCATACAAGAGCGAAGCACTCGCGGCGCTGCACGAAAGCATGTCTGACCTGCGCCAGGCTGGCGCGATTGACTCGAAGACCATGCGCGAATTCGACCGCGCCTGTCTCACCCCGGTCATGGAACTCTCTCCTGCTGCCATTCGCCGCATCCGCGCCAGAGCGGCAGTGAGCCAGGCCGTCTTCGCGGCTCATCTGAATGTGACCACTGGGGTCGTCAGCAAGTGGGAGCGTGGCGAAAAGCAGCCGCGTGGACCAGCCGCCAAACTGCTAACCCTAGCCGCCAAAAACGGCATCGCAGCCATCGCTTAAAGATCCGTGCATTCCCAGGTCTCAGAGTCGAGACCTGGGGCATCCGGCAAAAATGCCCATGCGCTGATGGTGGCGGGTGGCCCTGGTCTCAAGCCGCGCATTATCAAGATCAAGTTGAGGGTGCCCCCGGTCGCTCGCACTTGGGGACCGGGGAGACTGCGGACCTCAATTGGCAGGAGGAAGCCCGCGGTTTAGCAGGATCGGCCCCGACAAACGCCCCTGGGTCAACGGAAGGGATTGGTGCCTTCGAAACTGTCCAGAAACTGCGACTGCCAGGACTGTTTTGATACGGCGCGGCGTTCGCAGCCCGATGATATCAGTGCTAGCACTTTCCTCGTTTTGTAAAGGTTTACACGCACAAAAGCGTACGCGAAAACGCATCAAAAACGCTCTAAATCGCTCTTAAACGGCCTTATTTTGCGCTATTTTGCACGTTTTGTCACACGTTTGAGTACGCGTATACGCGCACACTAATCGGTTGTTTTGCCATCGCAGAGTACGCATTTTACCGTACCCGCGGCGGCGCGCCAGATGCACGGCTTTTGCCTTGAAAGGGCCGAAAACTACGACGGGCTGCCGCCCCTGAGCGACGAAATCTCCG
>Ga0302147_10001631_pt1 | contig 9884 bp, 6 predicted proteins | sample I_Bog_E3_2_FD_192438 | JGI IMG/M metagenome (GOLD analysis project Ga0302147, IMG submission 192438) | Peat permafrost microbial communities from Stordalen Mire near Abisko, Sweden - I_Bog_E3_2 | ecosystem: Environmental > Terrestrial > Soil > Wetlands > Peat | place: Sweden: Abisko, Stordalen...
GAATGGGCGTTGTTGCACGGATAGGCTTGAAGATCAGCTACTCTGAGACATAACCCAGAAAGGCTGCCACATCAATGCCGAACAAGCATAACGCGTCACGCCTGACCACAGCACCTTGAGCCGAATGGCCAGGACAATGTCAGTCTCCAGGGGCTGTATTCTGCCTGATTGGTCGACCCACTTGTTGATCGACAGCACGGGGCTGAAAGTCTTCGGAGCCGGTGGGTGGCTTCAGGAGAAGCATGGCGCAAAAGCGCGTCGCACTTGGAAAAAGCTACACCTGGCCGTGGATGCCGACACCGGAATGATCATGGCTTCGACCCTCACTGGGAACGATGTTGGGGATCCTTCGCAAGTGGCGCCGCTGCTGGATCAAATAGAGGCGCCAATCGGCAGCGTCACAGCCGACGCCGCTTATGACGGGATGCCGACTTACGAATTAGTAGCCAGTCACGGCGAAGATGTCCGAGTGATTATCCCACCCCGCGTAACAGCCGTACTCAATGCTGAGGCCGATCACAACCCATCGCAGCGAGACCGGCACATCCTTTCGATTGGAACTCGAGGAAGGCAGGGCTGGCAAGAGGAGACCGACTACGGACAACGCGCTCTGGTTGAAACTGCGACGGGCCGATACAAGGCCATCATCGGTCCTCGCTTGCGAGCGCGAAGCTTCTCTGGACAGCAGGTTGAAGCGGCTGTCGGCGTGGCCGTCCTCAATCGAATGCTCTACGCGGGCCGTTCGAACTCCGTCCGCCGTCTAAATATCGCCGCGTAAGACAGACTGCGAAATGGGAAAGCTCGGTCCTCGCTCGGTCCATGAAACAACACCCTCTGTAACTCTGGCCCACAACTTTGGGCCATATCTATAATTGGCTATTTATTTGCGCACAAACGCAAGATTTCTTCCCCAAATCGCTCCACCTTGGCCGGCCCAATTCCATCGATTCCAAGTAGCTCTCGCGGATTCCTTGGGCGCGCTTGAGCCAACGCCGCCAGCGTACGATCATGGAGCACCACATACGCCGGGACCTTCAGCCGTTTCGCCTCCGCCGCCCGCCATTCCCTTATCCGGCCCGCCACTGCCTCACCGTCCGCGGTCAGCCGAACCGGATCGTCGGTCAGCGAAGCTTTTCCACCAACATTCATTGCAGAGCCCTCTTGTATCTGCGCTTTCTTCTTTGTGCGCAGAGGAGCCGGAGCATTTCCCGCAAACTCCTCTACAATTCCATCGCCGATCAACAGCTCCAAAGGCAAACTCGGTCGCACTTCCCGCCCCGCATCCGTGAGGCGAACCTTGCGAAATTTGAGCACATGTCCGTCCTTCTCAAACTCACTCTCTTCGATTTCGATCAGGCGAGCGTGCATCATCGCTCCCAGCAGCCCATCGTACTCATCCCGGCTGATTCTTCCCACCAGGTCAAGGCTTTTCTGCAACGTACCAGCAGCCTTGTAGTCAACCCCGCGCAGTCCTTCCACAATGCGCCTGGCAATTTCAAGCTCCGCCCTTGTCGCACGCCGAAATTGCCGCAACACCGCGCCCCCCGGGTCGCACACATCGCACACTCCGCAGGCCTGCTTCGCGTCTTCAACATCGCCGAAATGCCGCACCAGCGTCGACATCCGGCATTCGCTCAACTCGGTGTAACGCAGCACTTTCGCAAACTGATCCGCGCGGTATTGCGCCTGCACCGAGTAAGTCTTCTTCCAGCCATTACCGCCAACCGTAACATTGCCGCCGAAGTCCATGCGAGCGCCGCCATGAATCTCCAGCTTCTCAAGCGCCTTGTCAAACTCTTCCTCGCCCAGTTGCGATCCAGCGCGCAGTTCTTCAACCGCGCGCGGCTCCTCGCTTAAAGCCCGAAAGACCTGCGTCAGATGTTCCACCGGCGGATAATCACGGTTCAAAAAGAAGTCGTGTGTGCGCTGATCCGCGTAACTGTGCATCAGAAATGTGCGGCTCATCGCGCCATCGCGCCCAGCCCGCCCAATCTCCTGGTAATAGCCTTCGAGCGTCGACGGCAGTCCCGCATGGATCACCGTCCGGATGTCTGCCTTGTCGATCCCCATCCCGAAAGCGATCGTTGCCACCACCACATCCAGTTCACCGGCTTGGAACGCCGTCTGCACCCGCTCTCGCGTCGCTGCATCCAGCCCCGCATGATAAGCCGCCGCCGCTATTCTCCTTCCCCACGCGGTACCAGACAACTCTTCCGCCAGCCGCTCCGCCTGCTTTCTTGAGGTCGCATAAACAATCGCTGGCCGTCGCTCCGCGTCCGCAAGTAACTTCGCAATCGTCCCTGCCCGCTCCGGAACGGGAAGCTCTACGACTTCGATCGCCAGGTTCTCACGCCTGAAGCCGTGGATGAATAATGTCGGTTTCACCATCCCCAGTTGAGCAACGATGTCTGCCTGAACGGCCGGCGTGGCTGTCGCTGTCATCGCCAGCACAGGCACCGCATCTCCCTCGCCGCGCAGTCCGGGAAGATACTGGCCCAGCATCCGGTAGTCAGGCCTGAAGTCGTGGCCCCATTGCGAGATGCAATGCGCCTCATCGATCGCAATCAACGCCAGCCGCTTCTTGGCGAGCATCTCGGGAAATCCCGGTACGCGCAGCCGCTCCGGCGCTATAAAGAGGAACTGCAAGCCACCCTGCAAGTAATCGACGCAGGCTTGACGCGCCACCGCTCGCTCCAGTCCGGAGTGAATCCGAGCCACTCGCAATCCAAGCGCTGTCAGCTTTGCTGCCTGATCTTCCATGAGCGCAATCAAGGGGCTGATGACCAACGCGGTCCCGCCGCGTGCAATCGCAGGTAGCTGGTAGCACAGACTCTTGCCTGCCCCTGTCGGCATCACCAGCAGCAGATCCCGCCCCGCAACCGCCGCAGCGCACACCGCTTCCTGGTTCGCCCTGAAGCAAGCAAACCCAAACGCCGACTGCAACAATTCAGCCAGCCGATTCGAATTGGAGGGTGTCGTCAAAAGAGGAGGTCGGTACGTGTATCGAAATTCAGAGCCAGCTCAATGCCGGTCTCTCCACTTTACAGGAGGCATCGTCCTCGCAGTCCGACCGCAATTGGAACCGGGGCCGCTCTCAGCTCCGCATGTCTGCGCAAGTGTCGCACAATTCAGCCCACGCCCTTATTTCTTCTCATTACTTCTGGTTTTTGAGGCTATTAATTATTGCTCAACTTTGATTGCTTCAACCTTTCCTCATTAGCGTCGCTAAATCCCGCTTGTAACTACGGGGCAATCAAGCCGCAATGTCTCCCGCCGATAAGAAATATAGGCGAATTGGTCTGCTCTAAGAGCACTTTCGCTGTCGTGGGGTGCTGTGATGGGAATGGTCCAAAACGGAATTCACCTACATTCATCGTCTCATCAGGGCCGCCCAATCGCCACGCTGGGATGCGTCAGTCTGGCGGCTATTATCCTCAGTGGCTGCGGAGCAATCAATCTGGTAGAAAGCTCTGCAGGATCGTCTGGACCTGCAAGCCCGATTCCGACCATTACGGTCCAGCCAGCGAATACAACGGTGATGCTGGGAAATACCGCAATGTTCTCGGTCACGGCAACGGGATCGGGACCGATCAGCTTCCAGTGGCGAAAGAACTCAGCGAAAATCGCCGCGGCCACATCTGCCACCTACACGGCCCCGGCAACGTGCGCGACTGACAACGCATCGACATTCGACGTGGTTGTTTCCAATTCCGCGGGAAGCATTACGAGTAACTCCGCAACTCTCAGCGTTTCCACTCCTGTTCAGGCTCAGGCAAGTTACTATGTCGCCACAAATGGCAGCGACAGCGCGGAGGGTTCCGAGTCCAGCCCGTTTGCCACGTTGCATCGCGCTCAACTCGCAATGGAGCAATCCTCCATCAAGGTAACTCAGATCCATGCCGGCACTTACTATCTCGGCAGCCCACTTACCCTCACGTCGCTCGACCGGGGAGAGACATGGGAAGCAGCCCCCGGCGCAACCGTCGTGTTGAGCGGCGGCGAAGTACTTGCAGGATGGGCCAGCGAAGGGAACGGAGTCTATTCGACCAATGCCGCGAAACCCATTGGACTCGACCTTGCCATAGCCGGTGTGCGCCAGTTACCGGCCGCGCTGGGCTACGATCCCGAACGGCCGTTTATCTCCGGCTGGAGAGTATTGCCCGCCACCCAGGCGCAGGACTTCGGTGTAACATTCGCGGTGCAGCCTGGCGACCTGACTCCCTCCGTAAAACCCGGAGCCATCGTACAGGTGCTTGACTTCCTGCGCTACACAGACCAGTTCACGACCGTCGTAAGTGTGGATGCAAGCAGTAATACCATTACTGTCGCCGATCAATTCAACACCGGAACCAGCACCGCGGGAATCAGCGGCAGCTGGCGCGTGCTCAACGACCCGGCCGATCTCGGCGCCCCCGGTGAGTTTGCTTACGATGCCGCAACGTCCAAAGTCTATGTTCAGCCTGCAAGCCCGGACAGCCTGTCCTCCGACACCGTAGTCGCAGCGCAACTAAGCACATTGATCGTGCTCAGCAATGTTTCCGGAATTACCATCGGCGGACTTACCTTTTCAGATACAACCTCGGACAGGTTAACCTACTCCGGCGCCTTCAACGACAAGCTCGCCACTATCATGGGCACGGGCCTGAGCAACAGCACCATCGGCGGCAACACGTTCCTGAACGCAGGCAACGGCATCTCTCTGAGCGGGTCGTCGAATAACACTATCAGCGGCAATGGATTCGAGCAGATGGGCGGATCGGGGATCTTTCTCACCGCAAACAGCAACCACAACAATGTCACCGCCAATATCATGACCGGCCTGGGCAAGATCAATGTCGGGTCCACTGGAATTCATCTTGAAAACAGCGCCAATAACCTGATCGACAGCAATACCATCGACGGGTCGGGCCGCTGGGGTGTGGATCTGTATCCGTCCGACAGTGTTTCCCTGGTTGGAAATACCGTCTCGAATAACATCGTTCGCAACACCAGCCAGCAGACCAACGACACTGGCGCAATCTATTCCTATGCCGGAACCAGCCCGAGTTATGTGGAGGAAAACACGACCATTACCGGCAACCGCATTGAGAACATCGGCGGGCTGCTGCGCGATGCCTCGGGTAACTACAAGCTGGGAGCGACGCAGGCCATCTACATGGACGACCAGGTCAGCACGGTGACGATGACCGGTAACGTTGCCGAGAGCGATGGCAATGGGATGTTCCTTTGCCATGGATGCAAGAGCAACACGGCGAGCAATAATGTGCTCATCCTGCAACCGCCGGCGTATTACGATCGCGGCTCCAACGGCGTCACTTACTCGACCGGCGATATGAGTTACAACGGCACTACCCGCGTCGACCTGCTGCCGTCTTATTTTCCTTCGGACCTGACCGCAACCACGATCGTGGTGCAGCTCTCCGGCCAGGCGACGGGCGGCACAAACGCAAGCTTCAATGTACAGGCGGATGGCGCGATCGTCGGCACCGGAACAGCATCGAACATGGTTAGCGACTATGTCTTCACCGCCCAACTGACGCCTCACCAGATCCATCGCATCGGCGTTGCGTTGACCAACGGCGTGACGGCGGGGACCTCGACAACCGCCCTGCACAATCTGGAATTGTTTGTGAATAACACGGCAGTCGAACTGGTTGCCCCGGAAGCGAAGGGGAGTTATGGCGCCTTTGGCTTCGTGACCGGAAACGACAATCTTCAGGTAACTAACTTCTCAGCGACGCATAACATCGTTTACCGCGGCGGCGGATCTTCGCAGAACCTGATGGACTGGACCGATTGGACCGATCCATCCTATGTGGATCCCGACCCCGGAACCGTCGACTCCAGCGTGCTGTTCCAGAGCGTAGCCAAGGCGGGCGACACCATCTTCGGCAGCGAGCGGCTGGATGCGCATTCCGTGCTCACCGATCCTCAGTTCACCAATCCCCAGGCAGGCGATTACACGCTGCAGCCAGACTCGCCCGCTCTGGCCGTGGGCTTCAGCACAAACGGGGTGCCCTTGGCACCGTGAGAGCGCTGCGACAATCAGCTATGGAAAGCGGATTCAGCCGCAAGCTATAAGCGGTCAGCCATGGCCGCCTCAGCGGGGTCTGGTGCGAAGGTGGGCGTGAAGCCAAGCCGGCTCCAAAAGCGCGTGAGCAAGGCCACGGTTTCAGGGCTTGTCTTGCTGGTTGTCAGGAGCAGGACTTCGCTGCTTCCCCCTTCAGCCAGGCTTGAAGCTTCCTGGGCGATGGCGACGCACCTGTCCGGGCGGTAAGTGCAACTAGCCAAGTCGGCAATCGAAAGCCTCGTGGTGGGCGTGGCCAGCACCGTGCGCGGAGGGGACATGCGGTCCAACAGGCAAAAGATTTCCAGCTTCGACTCGAGCTCATCGGGCACGCAGTCAATGGCGAGATCAGCCTCGCGCACCGCGTCCTCAATTGTGGAGGCGAAAGCCACTCCTGCGCCTTGCTCGCTGCCAAGAACCTCAGGCCCGAGCTGCAGGCGCAGAAATTCCTGGGCATGATGCAGGTTGTTCGGCATCACGTCTTCCAGCAGCACACGGAATCCGCCGCCAGCTGCCTGAAGCGCCAGCTGGCGACCCAGCGGACCCGCTCCGATAATGGCGACTGTCTCAGGCAAGGGTTGTGTTACTTGACGGCCAAAGCCTGGGCCACATCCTCTGCATTGGGCTTAGCCTGCAGCAGGTGTTCCGCCACGCGCGCACGCTCTTCCGCGGAAAGGGTGGGCACGGTGGCCAGAACGCGGCGCAGCGTGACAGCAACGTCGTCAATGTAATTCATCAAGCGGATAGCTTCTCCGGAGAGCGGCATGGTTTTCCTCGAGGTTTGAAGTTCCCTCCCTATTGTAGTTGCTGGGGTTGGGAAGCGGGAAGGTGGGAGCTTAACGGGAATTCAGACTTGGACGGCTTGCATGAGGGCCGGTCGCCATTTCAATGGTTCACTGGGCCGGCTTGCAAGAGATTTCCTTCTGCGCATTCGATGGGTACAATGTCGGCATGAATCAATCGGCGGAATCTGTGGCGCATGCTTTTGTGCGGGCAATCAACCGGCAGAATGTTGAGGGGCTTGTCACTTTGATGGCCCCCGAGCACCGGTTTGTGGATTCGCTCGGCAATGTAGTCGAGGGGCGCGAGAAGATGAGGGCAGCGTGGGCCGGCTACTTCAGGATGGTTCCGGACTACTCGATTGCCGTGGAAGAGAGCTTTTGCGACGGACCTGTCGTATTGATGGTCGGTGTGGCCGAGGGGACCTACGCGCCTGCCGGGGAGTTGAGGCAGGAAAACCGATGGAGGACTCCAATCGCTCTGAGAGCGCATGTGGAGGACGGCTTGGTAGCGGAATGGCGGGTATATGCAGACAACGAGCCGATGCGGGACCGGACGCGGAAGAACGGATAACTGAGCGGCCTGAGAATAAGATTCAACTTGGATAAGTGACCGGGCCAGGGTTCGGGCGAAGTTAGCAGACAATCGAGCAAAAACAGCTAGCCCCACTTAGCGCTAAGTGGGGCTAGAAGAATCTTGGATTAAAACACGTCCCGAGTTGCTGGCCCCCGCACTTTGCGGTTGCACCGGTCGCAGATTACTCCGCGCTCGACACTTGGCATTCTCTGCTTCACTCGGATTGCTCCGCGCTCCACATCGTCCGCCCCGTGCTGGTCACCGATTTGACTCGGCGCCCAACCCTTGCGCTCCGCGCCGTTCGCGGATTTCTCCGCTCTCGCCACGTTGCGCTCGTGCTGGCCACGGATCACCCCGTGCTACGGATCGCTCCGTAGTTCAGCACTTGGAACTCCGCACCGCTCACGGATCGCTCCGTACTCGACACTTGGTGCTCCTCGCCAGTCACGGATTGCTCCGCTCTTGACGCCTTGCACCCTGTACCGGTCCCGGATTGCTCCGTGCCCGGTACTTGGCTCTCGGTGCCGGTCTACGGATTTCTCCGTACTCTGACACTTTGCGCCCCGCGTGCCGCTCACGGATCGCTCCGTGCTCAGCACTTTGAGTTCCGCCCCGGCCATGGATTGCTCCATGTTCGACACTTGGCGATTCGTTCCGACCACGGATATCTCCGTGCTCTTCACTCTCCGCCCTGTGCTGGTCACGGATGCCTCCGCGCTCAACACTTAGGAGCTTCGCATCAGGCTCGTAGTACTCCGCTCCCGACACTTATCGCTCCGCCCCGCACATAGATTGCTCTGTGTGCGACACTTGGCTTTTATGTTCCGTCTGCGGATTGCTCCGCACTCTTCACTTAGTGCCCGTGTTAGTCGCGGATTACTCCGTAACTAACATTCGATGCTCCGCGCTGGGACCTTCTGGTAAGCCTTACTCATCGTCACGAGTGAAGATGTTCAGGTCTACCTAGCAACCCGGAATGAAGATAACTATGCTCTTAGTGGAAGCGCCCTGTCAACACGGTTTTTACGTAAATTTCTGTGCAAAACTAACCACTTTGGTGGAAATCTTTTTGGTCGTGAAGAACGTCGATTTTAGGGCTTTCCAAGAATAAATGCACCACGTCCGGTGCATCTTTGGCACTCACCGGAAGCCGTGCGAGTGGCCGCACCGAGGAGCGTGAGGTTGAAGGTGGCATGGGAGACTATTGCGGGCCATAGCGACCCCGAAGGCGAGCGGCAGATGCTAAAGACCGGTCCTACTCATGCCATGAAAAAGACGGCCAGGGCGGCCGACGCGAGACGGGAATGAAAACCTCCGGCATCGCGCCATAGGCCGTGCAGACAAAGATACATGAGCCCGAAGAACATGGAAGCTGTGGTTACGCCGAGCTCGGTCAAACGGCGCTTGGATGACGGTAACTGTGGCTTCTCTTGTGACAACCTACAAGGGTGAATTGCAAAGGTCAAATGCAGCGAGGCGGCCCACCCTCCCACAAGGGATGGACCGCCTGCCTGCATTCCGGCCATGGAATGGTGAACGCCGGAAATCCTTTAAATTGGTCTCAACTTACGCGGGCTTTCGTCCGCGCGTTGCTCGCGATTCGAGGTTCAAAGCGTTCGTTTGAAGAGTGGCGTGGCGACCAGCAGCGTGCCAAACCCGAAGACAAACAGAAAAAGCAGATCGTATTGAATGGCTACGAATCCACCGTCTTTCAAGAGGACAGCTTTGAAGCCGTGAACGCAGTAAGTGAATGGGTCAATGACGGAAAGGGCGCGGAGCCAGGTTGGGAATGCGTCGATGGGGTACATGGCGCCGGAGGGGTAAAACAAGAGCAGGTTGAGGACGCCGAACATCGCGCGTGGAACAAGGGGATCGTCGACGCGGACCATCATGAGAAACATCATGCCGTTGAATGCGATGGAAGTGGCGACGATCAGGCACAGGAGTTCGAGGTCGGCCTCGGGATGGAAGATGACTCCAAGTCCGGCCATCAGCGAGCCGATTACCGTGAGACTGATTCCGGCAAGCACAGCTTTGATTGCTCCGGCCATGTTGAGTCCGAAAACCAACTCGAGACGAGTGATTGGAGTTACTAGATAGCCTTCGTGGACACCGCGCGCTTTGTCGTCGATGTATAACATGCCGCCGCCTATCATGACGGAGATATACATGGCGAGCGCCACGCAGGCGGGAAGCAGAAACTTCATGTAATTGACGTAGGGATAGAGCTCCACGATTTCGAGGGCAATGGCGTTGGCCAGGCGAGGCTGAATGACTGGTGTAGTTAGGGCGGTCACGAGCGACTGCATCTCGCCTTCCACCGAGGCAGAGGTAAACAGGTCGGAGTTATCGACGACCAGGCCGAGTTGCGGCGCATCCTGCGAGAACACGCGGCGGGAATACTGGGCGGGAATAATCACGGCGCCGTCGATTTTTCCAGTGCGGACGTCTTCGCGGGCCT
>Ga0302147_10001642_pt1 | contig 9855 bp, 8 predicted proteins | sample I_Bog_E3_2_FD_192438 | JGI IMG/M metagenome (GOLD analysis project Ga0302147, IMG submission 192438) | Peat permafrost microbial communities from Stordalen Mire near Abisko, Sweden - I_Bog_E3_2 | ecosystem: Environmental > Terrestrial > Soil > Wetlands > Peat | place: Sweden: Abisko, Stordalen...
CGTGATGAGCAGGTGGATGTGGTCAGGCATCACAACGAAGGCGTGGAGCTTGTAACGTCCCTCACTCCGGTAGTGCTGCAAGGTTTCCAGGAAGAGCTCGCATTTGGCGTCCGCTTGAAAGAGGCGGCGGCGGTTCCAGGTGGCGCTGGTCACGAAGTACATTCCGGGCGCGCTGGACCGAGTGGGAATCGCCATGGACGGAATTCTAAAGCGTACCTCAGGGGCTAAAGCCCCGATTTTTGGAGGCCATTTACGGCACGGGTAAACCCGTGCCCTTAACGGAACGATACCCAGCTACATTTGATAAAGTTGAATCTGCAGCGGCGGTGTGGAAGGACACACTGAGGAAGCCTGAGAACGGTGATTGAGCACCGCAGGCATCGGCGCGTGGAACTCGCGTCCGGAAATGGATAAGAGAGCAGGCCGGACCTTCCGACTCAGCTCAACCTCGCCACTCGGCTGGATAGAAGGGATTGCCGAGTTATAGCGACTCAATAGCGGTGCGAGGGACGCTCTCATAGCCGGTATCAAGCCCGGCCCGCTGCAAACATTTTCTTCGCCATCAACGAACAGTCTGGACGTGCGCCTTTGAAAATCACCCAACCTGCTGATTACTCCATTGCGGCGCTTGATATCGAGTGCCTCAACATGCTCCGCGAGTTTCAAGCATCGCTGGCCGATCCAGCCCTTGATCGTGAAGCCTTTCGCATCGAGTGGTTTGGTCGCAAGCAGGGCAAATACCAGCAAAAGTTTGATGCATGGTTGAAAGCTGTACCACCCCAAGACAAGAAGTTGGTTGGGCAAAAATTCAACGCCCTAAAGCATGACATGGAGAACGAACTAACCGCGGTTGAAGCCAACATTCAGAGACCTGAGTCGACATTCTTCCATGGTCTCGACCCCACCCTCCCCGGCACCTCCCCACGCCTCGGCGCGGAGCACCCCCTCATCCGCACCTCCGCCGAAATCGTCCGCGTCTTTCAGCGCCTTGGCTACTCCACCGCCCTTGGTCCCGAGGTCGAGACCGACTTCTACAACTTCGAGAGCCTGAACTTCCCGCCCAACCACCCCGCGCGCGACACGCAGGACACGCTCGTCCTGGCTGACCAGCAATCCAAACCGGAAAACGCACGCCTGCTGATGCGCACCCACACCTCGCCCGTCCAGATCCGCTCCATGCTGGAGCAGTCGCCGCCGCTGCGGCTGGTCATCCCCGGCAAGGTCCACCGCAATGAAGCCGCCGACGCCACCCACTCGCCCGTCTTCCACCAGGTCGAAGGCCTCTGCGTCGACACCCACATCACCTTTAGCGACCTCAAAGGCACGCTCGACCACGCCATGAAGGCGCTCTTCGGCTCCTCGGTGAAGACCCGCTTCTTCCCCTCGTTCTTCCCCTTCACCGAGCCCAGCGCCGACGTGCAGATTAGCTGCATCTTCTGCGGTGGAAAGGGCTGCCGCAAGTGCAAGCACTCCGGCTGGATTGAGCTGCTGGGCTGCGGCATGGTGGACCCCGCGGTCTTCCACGCGGTCAACCAGCGCCGCATCGAGCTGGGTCGCGAGCCTGTCTACGACACCGAAACGATCTCTGGCTTCGCCTTCGGGATGGGCGTGGACCGCATCGCCATGATGAAGTACGGCATCAGCGACATCGGCCTGCTCTATTCCGGCGACATGCGTTTCCTGGAGCAGTTCACTTAAGGGCAGCCTCAGAACTTATAGCTTGATTTCCCTATTTAAGATTTTTCCTTAACCTTCCTAACTTTCCTATACACTGCCTCTATGGATCCCATCCATAATCCGTATGCGCCTGGCGCCGGGTACCCGCCTCCAGAGCTGGCCGGGCGCAAGAAACTGCGCGATCAAGCCGGGATCGCCCTCGGCCGTCTGCGTATAGGACGGTCAGCGAAGAGTCTCATTCTTGTGGGTTTACGGGGCGTGGGAAAGACCGTGCTGCTGGATCAGCTTCGTTCCGATGCCGAAGCCGCCGGTATCTGTACCGTTCGTTCTGAAACCCCGGAAAACCGATCCCTGCCTGCCCTGCTGGCACCTCAGATTCGCCTGGCATTACTCCATCTCAATCGAGTAGAGGCAGCCCGGGAGGCCGTATCCAGGGGCCTCCGCGCTCTGGCCGGATTCGCCCGAGCCCTCAAGGTCAGGTATGGCGATCTGGAGGTCGGCTTCGATGCCCAGCCCGAGCCCGGACTGGCGGATAACGGCGACCTCGAGATCGATCTCACGGCCCTGCTGGAGCAGGTGGGCCGCGCTGCACAGAGCGCCGGTACGGCGGTCGTGCTCTTCATCGACGAGTTGCAGTACATTCCCCAGGACCAATTCGCTGCTCTGATCGCCGCACTTCACCGTTGCGCTCAATTGCAGCTGCCGGTCACGGTCGTCGGCGCGGGACTTCCTCAGCTTCGGGCCCTCGCCGGGGACGCCAAGTCCTACGCGGAGCGCCTCTTCGACTTCGCCACGATTGGCCCGCTCACAGTGCTGCCAGGCCCGGATGGTTCTATCTCCGAAGCCGAACTGGCGCTTCGCAAGCCAGCCACCGACGCAGGAGTCGAGTTCACCGCGGATGCGGTAGCCGAGATTCTCCTCCAGACCCGCGGCTATCCGTACTTTCTCCAGGAGTGGGGAAAGTCTGCCTGGGACGTTGCGCAGAACTCACCTATTACACTGACCGATGTTCGTCAGGCTTCAATCGAAGCGGTCGCGGCTCTGGACGAGAGTTTCTTCCGCGTCCGTTTCGACCGCCTCACGCCCAAAGAGAAGAGGTATCTTCGAGCCATGGCCGATCTCGGCGAAGGCCCGCACCGCTCAGGAGATATCGCAGCCGTTCTCGGCAAGCCCGTCCACGCCTACGGCACGATTCGCCAGGAGCTGATCAACAAAGGCATGATCTGGAGCCCCAGCCACGGCGACACGGCCTTTACAGTACCGCTGTTCGACCAATTTATGAACCGCATCATGCCGGGCACAGACTGGCGGATCGAAGAAGAAAGACCGCGATGAATATCCTCACCACCTGGTTGCGCTCGTACCTGCCCGCCCTCGACGTCACCGACGCCCAACTGGCCGAAGACCTGACCCTGCGCGGCATCGCCGTGGAGGGCATCTTCCCCGCGCCCGGCGGCTCGCGCTTTGAGATGGACATCACCACCAACCGCGTCGACGCCATGAACCACTACGGCATCGCACGTGAGGCAGCGGCGATTTATAACGTCGCCCTGAAGCCTCTGTCCGATCACGCCGTGTCACCTGCCGCCACCGGAAAGCTCTTTTCGGTTCGCATCGAAGCCACCGATCTCTGCGGTCGATTCACCGCCTGTGTCGTCCGCAATGTCACAGTAGCTCCGTCGCGCGGAACTATTGCCGACTCGTTTGCCGCAATTGGTCAAAAGCCCATCTCCAACGCGGTAGACATTACGAACCTTGTTTGGCTGGCGATGGGCCAACCAACCCATGTCTTCGACCTCGATATGATCGAAGGCGGCATCGTCGTCCGTCGAGCCCGACCGGGCGAACGATTGCGACTGCTTGATGGCACGGAACGGACGCTCGTCAGTGACGACCTCGTTGTAGCGGATGAGAAGAAAGCGCTGGGTCTTGCCGGCGTAATGGGCGGCTGGGATTCACGAGTGACTGAGGACACTAAGAATATTCTCGTGGAAGCCGCATGGTTCGACCCCGCGACTATCCGTGCCAGCTCCCGACGCCACGGCCTGCATACGGATGCCAGCCACCGCTTTGAGCGAGGTGCGGATTTCAACGCCGCTCCGCTGGCTAACGGCATGGTCGTTAAGTTGCTCTTTTCAGAGTGCCGGGGCGAGCCGGGTGGCCCCCTCACCGACGTCATCATCCCCGAGTTCGCCGCGCGCACTGCCAACCGCCCAGCCATCACGCTGCGCATCAGCGAGATCAAGCGCCACCTCGGCGCCACGCTCGACGGCACCGACATCAGCGAAAAGCTCGTCGCGCAATACCTCAGCGCACTCGGCTGCAAGCTCACAGCATCCGGCGATGGCGTCTACAGCGTGCAACTGCCAAGCTGGCGGCTCGACCTCGAGCGCGAGATCGATCTCATCGAAGAGGTCGCCCGCGTCTACGGCTACAACAAGTTCGCCGACACGCTGCCCAGCTTCTCCGGCGCAGTCGTAGAGCTGCCGCACGCCGCACAGGAGCGCACGCTCCGCGAGACGCTGCTCGCGCTCGGCTACAGCGAGGCCGTCTCCAGCACCTTCGTGGCTGAAGAAGAAGCGGCAACCTTCAGCGCCGCACCCGCCGTCGCCATGGGCAACCCACTCAGCGCGGAGGCCGGCATGCTGCGCCCCGCACTCACCCCCGGCATGGCGTCCATGCTCGCGGAAAATCTGCACCGCGACGTGAACGCCGTGCGTCTCTTCGAACTCGGCACCGTCTTCACCGGCTCCTCTGTCGAAGTTCATGAGGAGACCGGCCTCGCGCTCGGTGCCACCGGCGCCGCCGCCGCCACGCCGCTGCACGCAGAAAAGGACGCGCTCTTCTACCAGGTCAAAGGCGCACTCGCCACGCTGATCGCAAACTTCGACGGCGCCGTTACCTTCGACGCGCAATCACTCCCCGCGTGGATCGAGCCCGGCCGCGGCGCGCGCGCTCTGCTCGCGGGCGAGACCATCGCCGTCTTCGGCGAACTCAGCGCCGCCGAGTCTCAGCGCCGCAAGCTGCGCCAGACCGCCGTGCTCGCCGAGGTCCGCGCCCAGGCTCTGCTCAACCGCCCGCTGCGCCGCGCACTCGCACACGAGCTCTCCCGCTTTCAGGCCGTCGAGCGCGACTTCTCCTTCGTCTTCCCGGACGCCGTTCAGTGGTACAGCATCTCCGCCGCTCTCACTCGCCTCGGCATCACAGAGCTGCAAAGCGTCGCGCCGGTCGAGATCTTCAGAGACGCGAAGGGCAAAGCCGTCTCCGCCGGCAGCCACTCGCTGCTTGTCCGTGCGGTCTTTCAATCCAGTGACCGCACGTTGACGGACGACGAACTCACCGGATGGTCGCAGCAGATCGCCGCCGCGCTCTCCGGCCTCGGCGGCACGCAGCGCGCATAACCGGCAAACGTAAGCAAGGGGGAACACAGCATGGTTCCCCGCGAATCTACGCCTCAATATCGGCATCTCAAATGGCTATACTGCGAGTTGATTGACCTTGCAGGAGGGCATCATCATGGCCGCAGCGACCGTCAGCGTCGACGAATTTCAGGCGCTGGAGCAGAAGGTTCTGCAGACCGTGGAGCTGATTAAGCGCGAGCGCGAAGCCCGCTCCACCGCCGAAGCCGCGCTGGCCGCGGCCGAAAAAGCACTCGCCGCCGCCGAAGCCGCGCAGGCCGGAGCCCAGGCGGACCTCTCCGCGGCGTGGGCGGAGATCGCCACGCTGCAACAGAAGCTCGCCGCCGCCGCGCAGTCGCTCGCGGAGGTCGAAGGCCTGCATCGCGAACGCGACGCCGTGCGCCAGCGCGTGGAGCGCATGCTCGCCACGCTGGACGATCTGGTATGAGGGACGAACTGCCATGAAGCAGACCGCCAAGAAATCCGCAGACTCCGGTGGCACCGCAGTAGCCGAACCACCGCTGCCCGCCGCGGAGGAGCTCTCACCCTCTGACGCCGCCGCCCGCGAGGCCGGCGCGGTGGTCGTCGAGATCTACGACCAGGTCTACCAGCTCAGCGGCACCGATCCCGAGCACATCGAGCACCTCGCCGCGATGGTCGACGACAAGATGCGCGCGGTCTCGGCCTCCGGCTCCACGGTGGACTCGTTGCGCGTCGCTGTGCTGGCCGCGCTCAACATCGCCGACGAGCTCGAAGAGCTGCGCGAGCGCTACCACCGCAGCATCCACGCGACCGAACTCTCCATCCAGTCGCGCGCCGGCTCGCTGATGGGCATGCTCGACGCCGTGCTCGAAGAGCGCCGAGCTGGCTAACCCAGCCATCCGCCAGTTGCGCCTTTCCCGGAACCCCGATAGCATCCATCCCAGAGACCGGCCTGCTAAGCAGGTGCGGGGAACAACGCAGGTTGAACCAATACTCATGGAACAGGGTTCCATCTCGTGAATTGCTCGGTGTGCTATGTCCGCCAGTCCGGAAAGCCTAAAGAGCCACGGTTGGGGCCCACCGTCTTAAGACGGGTTCACCTGCGCCTCGCCGCACGGCCCCGTGGGTCGGTCTTACCTACGCGAACCGCGTATCCTCGAAGCTGGTGAGCTTCTCTCTGCAATCCACGACCCTGCTGGCCTCCGGCGTCCTTCGCCTCGGCCCGCTGCGCCTGTCTGCCTACGGCTTCTTCGCGGCCATCGGCCTGCTCGCCGCGCTGGCACTCAGCCAGCGCACCGCGCCGCTCGCCGGCTTGCGCCCGCAGTCGTTGGGTGACGCCGGCGTCTTCACCGCCACCGCCGCCTTCATCTTCTCCCGCGTGCTGCTCATCGTGCGCGACCCCTACGCGTTCGCCACCATCCCGCTGCGCATCCTCACGTTGCCGTCGTTCACGTACCTCGGCATGGCGCTCACCGCCGTCGCAACGCTCGTCTATCTTCTGCGCCGTAAACTTCCGCTGCTGCGCGTGCTGGACGCGTGGTCGCCGTGCGCTGCGGTGCTCGCCGCCGCGCTCAGCCTCGGCCACTTTGCCGAAGGCACAGACACCGGCACGTCCACCTCGCTGCCCTGGGGAGTCCCGTCACCGGACCCCGGCCTCGGCCGCGTGCATCCGGTACAGCTTTACGCCTTCGCCGCCGCACTCGCCATCGCTGCAATCCTCTTTCACCAGCTCCGGCAACAACCGCGCGCAGGCCTCGTCACGGCGCTCGCGCTGATCGCCGGAGGCATCCTCGCGCTGCTGCTGGCGATGTTCACCCAGCCCACGCAGCCGCTCGCCACCGGCTGGCTCGAACCCGGCCAGTGGATCGCCATCACCACCGTCCTCACTGGCGCTGTGCTGCTCACGCTGCCGCCGCAGGAGCGTGCCTGATGCCCTCCAAGAACATGCTGCCCAAGGGCGAGCGCCGCAAATCCGTCAAAGCCGAGTACCGCGCCCAGCGCACGCTCGCGCAGGAGCGCGCCGCAGCCCTTCGCGAATCCGGCGAAGTCAGCGACAGGCCCGAGTCCCCGCGCTCACACTCCACCGAGCAGCCCACGGAACCACCCCCTGTAAAGTCTCCCTGGGCGCACAACCCGTCGCTGGTCACCTCCGGGCCGGAGAGCGGCAAGATGCCGCCCGAGTACGACACGCAGTCCACGCGCCGCTATGCCTCGCCCTACGCCGCCGCGACGGAGAAGCCTAACCTCGACAGCATCCAGGTCCTCGAAGACCTCGAACCCGGGGACGGCGTCCGCAGCTTCACCGCCGAGCCCGCCGCCAATGGTGTTCGCCTCGACGCCTACCTCGCCAAAGCCATCCCCGACATCAGCCGCGCGCGCGCCGTGCTGCTCATCGAAAACAGCCAGGTCACCGTCGACGCCAAACCCGGCAAGGCCAGCCACAAACTCAAAGGCGGCGAGCTCATCGAGATTGAAGGCGACCCCCAGCCGCAGCCGCTCAACGCCACGCCCGAGGACATACCGCTCACCATCGTCTATGAGGATGCCGATCTCGCCGTCATCGACAAGCCCGCCGGCATGATGGTCCACGCCGGCTCCGGCGCCCCGGAACACAACCGCGGCACGCTGGTCAACGCTCTGCTCTTCCACCTCGGCAAAGGGCTCTCGCAGGTAGGCGGCGATCTGCGCCCCGGCATCGTCCACCGGCTGGACAAGCAGACCAGCGGCCTCATCGTCGTCGCCAAGAACGACCTCACGCACCGCAAGCTCGGCGAGATGTTCAGCGAGCGCCGCCTGCGCAAGAGCTATCTCGCGCTGGTGCACGGCTGGCCCGCGCAGAACTCCGGCACCATCTCCCTGCCCATCAGCCGCGACGCCGTGCGCCGCACCCGCATGACCACGCGCCGCGCCGGCGGCCGCACCGCCGTCTCGCACTGGCAGGTGCTGGAGCGCATGGAAGGCCCCTACGGCAGGTTCACTCTGCTCTCGGTCCGCATTGAGACCGGCCGCACCCACCAGATTCGCGTCCACCTGCAGTCGCTCGGCCATGCGGTCGTCGGCGACACGCTCTACGGCGCTCCACGCCTGATCCCCGCCGCAGCCTCACCCAAGGGCTCGCCGCGCGTCCAACTGGAGAGCCTGGAGCTGGAGCGCAACTTCCTCCACGCCGCCGAGCTCGAGTTCACGCATCCGCGCTCCGGAGAGAAACTCGACCTGCGCGCGCCGCTGCCCGCCGAGTTGCAGCAGTTCCTTGAGCAGCTTCGCGGCCCGGCAAAGGCCAGCAAGCCGTGAAGGTTGGTACGATAGTGCTTATGAGAATCAGCAGCAACGCGCGAGGGATACTGCTCGCGCTGATCGTCACGGCCGCCGTGCATACGTCCAGCAGCCAGACCACGACCCAAACGCCCACCCAGACGCCAGCGCAGACATCGAGCCAGACCACCCCCGCGGCCCCGGCGCAGTCCACTCCGCCCGCCCCCGGCCACCCCAACACGCCGGACCAGTTGCAGCCCCGCGAAGGCCCGCCACCGACCCAGTCTGGGATCACCATCTTCTCCCGCGAGGTCGACCTGATCTTCACGGTCACCGACAAGCACGGCAACTTCGTCACCGGCCTGCAGCAGCAGAACTTCGGCCTGCTGGACGACGGCCGCCCGCCGCAGGCCGTCCGCCGCTTCAAGCAGCAGACCAACCTGCCGCTGCGCGTCGGCATCATGATGGACACCTCCAGCTCCATCCGCCAGCGCTTCCAGTTTGAGCAGCAGGCTGCCACCGACTTCCTGCTCCAGGTGCTGCACCCCGACGACCGCGCCTTCGTGGAAGGCTTTGACGTGCAGACCGACATCTCGCAGGACTTCACCAATCGCATCGACCTGCTGGATACCGGCATTGAGAAGCTGCGTCCCGGCGGCGGCACCGCGCTCTATGACTCGCTCTACAAGACCTGCCGCGACCAGATGCTGACCCTGCAGCAGACCAATGACGTGCGCAAGGCCATCGTCCTGGTCTCTGACGGCGACGACGACTACAGCCGCGCGCTCCAGTCCGACGCCATCAAGATGTGCCAGCGCGCCGAGACCATCGTCTATACCATCAGCACCAACACCGGCCCCAGCAAGGACAAGGGCGACGACGTGCTGCAGGCCATCGCCGACGCCACCGGCGGCCAGGCCTTCTTCCCCACCCGCATGGAGGACGTCGCCGTCGGCTTCCATAACATTGAGGTCGAGTTGCGCAGCCAGTACTCGCTGGTCTATGTGCCGGCCAACTTCCGACAGGACGGCTCCTTCCGTACCATCTACCTGCAATCCCTGGACCCCAAGTACTCCGTACGCGCCAAGAAGGGCTACTTCGCCCCCAGGCCGCTGCAGTAAGGCAGCGAACAGCGAGTAGCTAACGGCGGACAGCGGACGACCTCCGCGCCCTCTGCGTGAGCGCTCTTGCCGCGGCCTGTTCTTCCTCTTATCTCAACCTCTCTACGCTCTAATCTCATCAAAACCGCCGCCGCCGCCTATCGCCTCACGACTCAAATCTTGTCAAGCCCCCTGCGCCCCACAAAATCGCATAACTCATTGAATAATATGTGAGTTATTTCTTGAAAAATCTTGGCGTAGTATTACCGCGGGTTTGCTAGAATTAACTTATAGGGTCAAGAAAGAGAAGTTCCCAAGGCTGCAACCGGCACAAGCCGCTTGCAGCTTTTGCTTTTAACCTGTCCCAAGGAAAGGAGGTCCCGATGCCGAGCCACATCGCTGTTAGCTGTCCACTGTTGGCTGTTAACTGCTTCACCATGAATACT
>Ga0302147_10001645_pt1 | contig 9847 bp, 10 predicted proteins | sample I_Bog_E3_2_FD_192438 | JGI IMG/M metagenome (GOLD analysis project Ga0302147, IMG submission 192438) | Peat permafrost microbial communities from Stordalen Mire near Abisko, Sweden - I_Bog_E3_2 | ecosystem: Environmental > Terrestrial > Soil > Wetlands > Peat | place: Sweden: Abisko, Stordalen...
CCATCTCGACCTCGAAGGCATCGAGTGGCTGGAAGCCGTACTGCGCGCCTCGCGCTTCGCCTGCGTCGTTGTCACCCACGACCGCTACTTTCTCGAAAACGTCGCCAGTGAGGTCGTCGAGTTGAGCCGCGTCTATGCCGAGGGTGTTTTGCGCGTGCGCGGCAGCTACAGCAAGTTCCTCGAAGGCCGCGAGCTCTACATGGAGGCGCAGAGCAAGATGCAGGAGGGCCTGCGCAACCGCGTGAAGACCGAGATCGAGTGGCTGCGCCGCGGCCCCAAGGCGCGCGCCACCAAGGCCAAGGCACGCATCGACAACGCGCACGGCCTCATCGGCAAGCTCGCGGAAGTGGATGCCCGCACGCGCGTCTTCAGCGCCGCCATCGAGTTCGACGCAACAGACCGCAAGACCAAGCGGCTGATTGAGTTCGACAAGGTCTCGCTGGCACTGGGCGGGCGCACGATTGTCAGCAACGTCAGCTTCGGCATCATCAATGGCATGAAGCTCGGCCTGGTCGGCCCCAATGGCAGCGGCAAGACGACCATTCTGCGCGCCATGTCGGGCGACCTCACGCCCGCAGCAGGTCACATCAAGCGCGCCAAGCACCTGCGCATCGTCTACTTCTCGCAGATGCGCGAGCTCGACGCCTCGCTCACGCTGCGCCGCGCGCTCGCGCCGGACTCGGATTCGGTGGTCTATCAGGATCGCGTCGTTCACGTCGCCAGCTACGCGGCGAAGTTCCTCTTCACTGGCGACCAGTTGAATCAACCTGTCGAACGCCTCAGTGGCGGCGAGCGCGCCCGCGTACTTATCGCGCGGCTGATGCTGCAGCCCGCCGACGTGCTGATGCTGGACGAGCCGACCAACGACCTCGACATCCCCACGCTTGAAATTCTGGAGGACTCGCTGCTGGAGTTCAAAGGCGCGCTGGTGCTGGTCACGCACGACCGCTACATGCTCGACCGCGTCTCCAATGTTGTTCTCGGCCTCGACGGCCGCGGCCACGCGCGCAGCTTTGCGGACTACTCACAGTGGGAAGAGTGGAAAGAGCAGGGAACAGGGAACAGGGAACAGGGAGTAGGAAAGACTGCGCCTGCGGCGGCCCGCGGCGGTGAGGCCGGCGGGAAGAAGAAGCTCAGCTACCTCGAACAGCGCGAGTTCGACTCGATCGAGTCGCTCGTGGACAAAGCCGACGCCCGCATGTCCGCCGCGCACGACCGACTGGAAGATCCTTCGGTTACGACCAACGCCGCCGCTCTGACGGCCGCACTCGCAGAGATGGAGCTCGCGCAGGCCGAGCATGACGCGGTCTATGCTCGCTGGGCCGAGCTGACCGAGAAGGCCGGCTAGTTCTTCCGCAGCACCTCGCCGTTCTTCATCACAAAGCTCGGCGACTTCAACACCTTGATGTCCTCCAGCGGATTCCCTGGCACCGCAATCACATCGGCATAGAAGCCCGGCTTCAACTGCCCGATGGCGTCGGCCCAGTCCAGCAGCTTGGCTCCGTTGATCAGCCCGGCGCGCAGGGTGTCCGCAGGACTCATGCCGTACTGCACCATCAGCTCGTACTCGCGCGCCTGCGTGCCGTGCGGAAACGGCCCCACGTCGCTGCCGACGGCGAACGGCACGCCCGCGGCGATCTGCTGTTTGAACTGCGCGGCGTGGTAGTCGAGCAGCGCCTTGTACTCCGCGCCGTCTCCGTGTTCCGGATGCTGCGCAAAGTACTCCGTGATGGTGAAGGTCGGCACCGCATAGATCTGCTTCTCACGCATCGCCTTCATCGTCGCGGGCAGCAGAAAGTAGGCGTGGTCGATGCTGGCCACGCCCGCCTCCACCGCATACGTCGCTCCCGGCTCGCCGGTGCAGTGCACGCCCACGCGCGAGCCCGTGCGGTGCGCCTCGGCGACGGCGGCGGCAAGCTGCGCCTCGGTGTACTGGTAGGGCACGGTGAACGTGGCTTCATCTCCTGCCGCGGCGCTGACCAGATGATCGGGGCCGGTCTCATAGATCTTCGTAAAGTCCGCGCCGCCCTTGCGCTGCTCACGCATCACAGCGACGATCTGATCGGCGGTGTTCGCATAATCGGCGTTCGAGAGCACGCGCTGCTCCGGGTTGTAGCCGATGGCGTCCTCATGCCCCCCGACGATGTCGATAGCATTGCAGCTTACGCGCAGCCGCGGCCCAGGAATTAGGCCGCTGTTGATCGCCTCGCGCACGGCGACGTCGGCGCACTTGGCGCCCTCGGTGCCCATGTCGCGCTCGGCGGTAAAGCCGGCCATCACGTCGTCTTTGGCCTGCGCCGCGGCCATCAGCACGCGCTGCGGCACGGACTCCTCGACGGTCTGCAGGTCCTCCGCGCCGGGGTGCAGGAAGAGGTGCACATGCGCATCGATCAGGCCGGGCATCAGCGTGGTGTCGCCCAGGTCGATCACCGTCGCACCCGCCGGATGCGTGACCGTCGCGCCCACCTCGCGGATGCGCTCGCCGACGACCAGCACCTCGCCGGGCGAGACGACCTTGCCGGCGGCTACGTCCAGCAGCCGCGCCGCGTGCAGCACGATAGGCTTGGCGTCCTGAGCGGGGACCGGAGCGGCAACGGCGAGCGACAGGAGGGCAGCGGCAAAGAGTTTCATCGTGCAAGCAGGATACTGCACCCCGCCGCTTAGCCTATGCTGTTCAAGATCGAAAGGCGGGCACCTCGGATGAATCGCAGGGAAGCACTGAAGTTGACGCTGGGCGGAGCGATCGCCGGAGTGACTGGAGACTTGGCCGCTGCTGCCACCGCAATGACCACCAGCATCGAGCGCTGGGACAAGTTCGAAATCACCGTCCACGGCCCCACTGCCGGCAACCCGTTCGTGGAGGTGCAACTCTCCGCCGAGTTTACTCAAGGCTCGCGCACCGTCACCGTCGCAGGCTTCTACGACGGTGACGGCGTCTACCGCGTCCGCTGGATGCCGGACCAGATCGGCCCCTGGAGTTGGGTGACGCGCAGCGCGACACCTCAGCTCAACGGAACGAAGGGCAACTTCGAGTGTGTTGCGCCCTCCACCGACACCCACGGCCCGGTCGAGGTCGCCGACCGCTTCCACTTCCGCCATGCAGACGGCACGCGCTACTTTCCCTTTGGCACCACCTGTTATGCGTGGGTCTTTGAGAGCGAGCGCCTGCAGCAGGCAACGCTCGCGAATCTCAGCCGCAGCGGCTTCAATAAGGTCCGCATGTGCGTTCTGCCCAAGGTCTTTGACGCGGGTGAGCCGGAGCGTCATCCATTCCCGATGGTGGATGGCAAACTCGACTTCAGCCGCTTCGACCCCGAGTTCTTCCGCCACCTGGAGTCGAGCATCGCCGACCTCGACCACCTCGGCATCCAGGCCGACGTCATCCTCTTCCACCCCTACGGCAAGCCCTGGGGCTACGACCAGATGCCGCAAGAGGTGAACGAGCGCTATCTCCGTTACGTCATCGCACGACTCGGGTCGCAACGCAATGTGTGGTGGTCGCTGGCCAATGAGTACGATCTGCTCAAGGGCTGGACGATGGCGGACTGGGATCATCTCTTCCACGTCATCGAGCAGGCCGATGTCTCGCATCATCTGCGCTCGGTGCATTACAGCAAGGTGATGTATGACTACGCGCAGCCCTGGGTCACGCACGCCAGCCTGCAGACCTATGACTTCGACAAGACCGCTGAGTGGAAGCAGGCCTGGGGCAAGCCGATCGTCTTTGACGAGGTGCAGTACGAGGGCAATCTCTGGCGTCGCTGGGGAAATCTTACCGGAGAAGAGCTCACGCGGCGCTTCTGGCTGGCCGTCACCGCTGGAGCCTACTGCACCCACGGCGAGGTCATCGCGCGCAAAGGCGCAAAGGACGGCCTCTCTGCGGACGGCGGCGTCCTGCTCGGCGAAAGCCCCGCGCGCATCGCCTTTCTGCGCAAGCTGGTCGAAGAGACCGGCATCGGCCTCGAGCAGTTTCCCGACGCCTACTATCGCTCGGCAGGGCGTGAGGAAGAGCTATACCTGTACTACTTTGACGTCCACCGCCCCGCGAACTATCCCTTCCCCTTGCCGGAGTCCGCAAAGTTTACCGCCGAGTTGATTGATCCCTGGGCGATGACGATCACGCCGCTGCCCGGAACCTTTACCGGAAAGAGCGACATCAATCTCTCCGAGCGTCCCTATCAGGCGGTGCGATTTCGCAGGGTCTAGGCGTCTACTTCGGCGACCACTGCTCATCGGCCGAGGGCCCATACAGCGCCGGTACGGGGATACCGTTCAGCCGTAGATACACGCCGAGCTGCGCGGTGTGGTGGATCAGGTGGTCAAAGCACATCGTCCGGAAGGTCGCAGAGCGCGGCATGCTGGAGATGAGGTGCTCGCCGAAGGAAAACCGCCACTCCTTCTCCAGATGCTCGTCACTTGCCTGGGCGAGCGCCGCCCGGCACCGGGCGGAGGTCTCGTCCAGTCGCGCCAGCGCAGCCGCGACGGTGGTGAACGTCAGGTCGGCCTGCGGATGTTTGCTGTTGGTCATGTCCATGCCGTCGTCCTCGACGATGTAGGAGCCGAAGAGCGGCATGGTCGCGCAGTGCATGGCGAGCTTGCCCAGCTTCATGGACTTCTCATGCGGCGCCCAGTCGTTCTTGCCCTCAGGCACGCGCTCCAGCGTGCGGCGCGTGTTGGAGATCTCCTTGTCGTAGTCCAGCAACAGAACTTCAGCGATGGTCATGCGATCTCCTAGATCCCTGTGATGTTGAACCCGCAATCCACGAACGTCACCTCACCGGTGATCCCGCTGGCGAGGTCGCTGGACAGAAACAGAGCGGTATTCCCGACCTCATTCTGCTCGATGTTGCGATGCAGCGGTGCGCGCTCGGTGACCTTGTCGAGGATGACGCTAAAGTCGCCGATGCCGCGCGCCGCCAGCGTCTTGATCGGCCCGGCGGAGATCGCGTTCACGCGGATGTTCTTCGGCCCCAGCGACGCCGCCAGGTAGCGCACCGTGGCCTCCAGCGCGGCCTTGGCCACGCCCATCACGTTGTAGTTCGGAAAGACCTTGTCGCTGCCATAGTAGGTGAGCGTCAGCAGCGAGCCACCCTCGGTCATCAGCGGCGCCACGGCCCGAGCCACGGCGATGAATGAGTACACGCTCACGTCGTGCGCCAGCGCGAAGTCCGCGCGCTTGGTCAGCAGAAAGTCGTTCTTGATGGCGTCTGCCGGCGCATAGGCGACAGCGTGTGCCAGCGTATGCACCACGGGAAACGCCGCGGCGATCTGCGCAAACGCGGCATCAATCTGCTCATCCGAACTCACGTCCATCTGGATCGCGCGCCCGCGACCGGTCTGCCCCAGCGACTCCAGCAGATCTTCGGACTCCTGCCTTAGCCGCTCGCTCTGGTAGCAGAGCACCAGCGTGGCGCCGGCCCCCGCGAGCTTTTCTGCAATCGCGTAGGCGATGCTGCGTTTGTTGGCGACGCCCAGAACAACGGCGACCTTGCCCTTCATATCAATCATGGTGACGGGTGACTCCTTCAGAGAACCGAGGGTAAGGATAGCAGTTCGGGCCTGCTGGCTGGAAAGGCAAAGCGGGAAAGCAATGTCCGCGATGTTGGCGCAATGTGCGCGATGGGTGGGCTCAGCCGTGCAACAGCCAGTCGAACTGCGCCTCGTTCAGCGGCACGACCGAGAGCCGGAACTGCCGGAACAGCAGTGAGCCCTTGAATACTCCTGCCTCGCGAATCTCCGCCAGCGTCTTCTCGCGCTTCAGCCGCTTACCGGCCTTCAGCCGCACCAGCGGCGTCTTCGGGTCGGCCGGGTCGTAGGTCACGGAGACCACCTTCGCTGTCCCAATCGCTGCCTTGCCCACATTCGAGTGGTAGATCACGCACTCTTCGCCGCGCTTCATGTTGCGCAGCGTAATCAGGGCCTGCGGGTTCTTGATGCCGTCCCACACGGTCTCGCCGTCGCGCAGCAGGTCATCGTAAGAGTACTTGTCGGGCTCAGTCTTCAGCAGGTATGGCATAGGCACCAGTCTAGCCGCCCAGGTTCAGATGCCGCACGTCGTCGATGGTCCGTCCGAGGAACAGGCTCCCCAGCCGCTGGAACTTCTCCACAGAGTCCGTTGCAAAGCACTCAAACGTCGCCTTAGCATCCGTCGTCTGCGCCCCGACTCCCAGCGCCGTGCTCACCGCCGTTGCTGTTGCCTCGGCCGAGTCAATCACCGGAGCCTCGCAGCCCAGGTCGCGCAGCGCACGCTCGATCTCCGGGGCAATCAGCGGATAGTGCGTGCAGCCCAGCAGAACAGCCTGCGGCGAGCTTTGCCGCAGCGCGCCCTCCAGGTAGATGCGCAGCACCTCGCGCGTCACGTTGTGGTCCACCCAACCCTCTTCGACCAGCGGCACCAGCAGTGGGCAGGCGACCTCGGTGGCGCGCAGGCCCAGCGCGTCACACTCCTTGCGGTAGGCGTGCGACTGCACCGTCGCATCGGTGGCCAGCACCAGCACATCGGGCTCCGGCGGTGCCGTAGAGAAGCGCGAGCCCAGCGCATGGAACGCCGCACGCGCTCCCGGCTCAATCACCCCGACCACAGGGACCTTCACCGCGCTGCGAATCTCATCCAGCGCCAGCGCGCTCGCCGTATTGCAGGCGATCACCAGGAACTCCGCGCCGCGCTCTTCGAGGAAACGCGCACTCTCCACCGCATAGCGCGCTATGGTCTCCTTGGACTTGGCGCCGTAGGGCAGGCGCGCGGTATCGCCGACGTAGATGTAGTGCGCGCCCGGAATCCGCGGCAGCAGTGCGCGCAGCACGGTCAGCCCGCCAAAGCCGGAGTCGAAGACACCGATGGTTGTTCTCTTGCCGCTCACTGCGCTCCTCCGGCTGTCACCACCGTTGCCGTCTCGCGCGAGGGATAGGTACGCAGCAGGTCGGCATGTCCGGCGAGGGTCTCGCGCGGCTGGCCGTCCACCAGGAAGCGCACCTGCTCAATCTGCGGCACGTTCGCATGCAGCGTCCCCACAAAGGAGAGCAGCGTCAGCGACTCCACCTCCACACCGGAAGGATGCTGGTTCACGAAGGTGCTGCGCAGGTCGATTACCGCCAGCTCGCCGCCGGGGTTGACGGCCGCCGTGCCGGGCGAGGCACCGGCCACGGGAGTGGACGCGGGACTCTCCCCGTCCACTCGCGCAGGCGCCGAGGTGTTGGCGGTATAGCCCACCACCGGCAGCGGCAGCAGAAACACCTCTGAGACCGCCGACCCCTGCTGCAGCGGATGCGTCGACCCGGGCAGCGAGTACTCCGCGATCAGTTGGTCCAGCAGCGCGCGCACCCGCGCATTCATCTCCACGGGCAGCGCCATCTGCCGCTGCTCGGCGTGGATGCTTCCATCGCTGTCATTGGCTAGGTCGAGCGTCACCGGCTCCGTGCTGGCGGCGGGAGCGTCCAGCGGCATCTGGGTGGCCAGCGACAGAATCCGCTCGCGTCCGCGCTGCCGCTCCAGGAACAGCAGCGTCGCCATCAGCACAATGCAGCCCACCATCACCCAGAAGACGATCCGTTGGTGCTTGTAGATCATGGCTGCACCGCCGTTCCTGCAGCGTGGTCGCCGGGCAGCAGCAGCGGCGGCTGCACCTGCCGGACAAAGAAGATCAGCGCCCCGGCCAGTGCCTCCGCCACGCGCTGCTGGTAGTCGCCGTCGGTAATGCTGTTGCGATCATCACTCTCCGGCGCCAGCTCCACCACCACCGCCGGGCAGGTCAGCGAGTCTACCGGCCGCACCGACGCGCGGCTGCTCACCAGCGGCGCATCCGCCCGCCTGATGGCCGCGCCCAGCCGAGCCTGCAACTGCTCGCTCTGCGTCACCCACGCCGCCTGCGCGGTCAGCCACGGCAGCACTGCGGCCTCTGCCGGCACGGGGTCGAGCTCCGAACTGTAGAGGTGGACGCCTTCGCCCGCTCCGGTGGCATGCAGCAGCAGGCAGGCCGCGGCGCGAGCGTGGTTGGCGACTCCGGCACGGTCGTCGAGCGTCAGCGCGGAGCCCCCCGCGGGCGGCGGCCCGGGCTTCTGCGCGGCGTCGCTCTCGCGGGTCATTACCACCGTCAGGCCGCGCGCCGTCAGCAGCGACCGCAGCCGGAACGCCAGCGCCAGCGTCACGTCCTTCTCCAGCGTAGAGTCGCCGATCCGCGAGCCGCTGTCCACGCCGCCGTGCGCCGCATCCAGCACGATCACATTGCGGTTCAGCGGCCCGTATACCGGCGCAGCCAGCGGCGTGGATGGCGCTGGGGCCTGCACCGGACTCTGTCCGAGGCACGGCGCAGTCGCCAGGGCGATCAACAGGGCTACGGATGGCAGGTGGCGTTTCAAGACAGTTGGCGCGCTTTCACAAGGTTTCGTCTCACCGCTCCCGATTGTATCTTTCCGCGGGTATCGTCTTCGTTTCCATGGATTTGGACGCCTATGCTGCGGCCCACGCCACGGGGCGTTAGACTCTTGCCATGCGCGTCTTCGGCATCGACTGCGGAACCGAGTTTACCGGCTACGGCGTAGTGGAGACCGTGGACTCCGCGCGCGAGCCGAAGCTCACGCCGCTGTGCTCCGGCGCCATTCGCCTCAGCAAAAGGGACCATACCCCCGTACGGCTCGCGCAGGTCTACACCGAGCTAACCGCGCTGCTGCAGCTCTGGCGGCCGGAGGTAGTCGCCATTGAGGAGGTCTTCTTCTCCGCGAATGCCAAGAGCGCGCTCAAGCTCGGCCAGGTGCGCGGAGTGGCCATGCTCGCCGCCGCCAACTGCGGCCTCCCCGTCGCCGAGTACGCTCCGCTCACCATCAAGAGCTCGGTTGTCGGCTACGGCCTCGCGGCCAAGGAGCAGGTCGGCTTTATGGTCGCGCGCCTGCTGGAGCTCGACGAGCCGCCCCAGCCCGCCGACGCCGCCGACGCGCTCGCCATAGCCATCTGCCACATCCACCACGCCCAGACGGAGGCCCAGCTCCGGCGATGAAGATGCTTCTTGCCATCGCACTGGCTGCGGCCCTGCCCGCTGCCGGCGCACAAATTGGAGTGCCCAACGGCATCTCCTTCCAGCTTGAGCCTCGCGCCGATTCGCAGGCTCCCGCGTACATCGTCTCGCTGGACGACCACGGCGCCGGCCGCTACATCGAGTTCGCTCCGAACGCCGGCCCCGCCGAGCGGCCCGGTCAGCCCATCACCGTCGACGCGGCCACGCTCCTCACCCTGCACAACGCCCGCTCCTCTGTCGATCCAGCTCGCTGCCAGTCGCACCGCAAGGGCATCGCCAGCATCGGCAGGATGACGCTGACCGTCTATGCGAACGGCCAGACCGCGCAGTGCGTCTTCGCATACACCGACGACGCCGCGCTCACCGCCGCACTCGATGCCTTCGAGGCCATCGCCGAGACCATGCAGACCGGCGAGAGCCTCGACCACCTGCACCGCTTTGACCGCCTCGGCCTCGACGCGGCCATCGACTCGCTCGTCTTGGAAAACAAAGAAGGCCGCGCCATCGAGCTCCAGAACATCGCGCCCGTGCTGCAATCCATCGTGGACGACGACCGCGTGATCGACCGCGTCCGCCGCAAGACCGCGCGTCTGCTTCAGGACGCCGCGCCTTCACCCAATCCTCTGTAGAGCGTGGCCATCGACTCCAGCTGCACCGCCTCCGCCCGCACCTGCGAAGCGAGCCCCTGCGGCCACGCCGCCGCGATCTGCCCGGCGCTGTAGCCCGCCGCGCGCAGGTTGTTGGCCAGCGTCTTGCGCTTTTGCGCAAAGCTCGCGCGCAGCAGCCGGTTGAAGCCCTCAAAGTCCACACCAAGCTCGGCAAACCGTGGCGCAAACTCC
>Ga0302147_10001655_pt1 | contig 9817 bp, 10 predicted proteins | sample I_Bog_E3_2_FD_192438 | JGI IMG/M metagenome (GOLD analysis project Ga0302147, IMG submission 192438) | Peat permafrost microbial communities from Stordalen Mire near Abisko, Sweden - I_Bog_E3_2 | ecosystem: Environmental > Terrestrial > Soil > Wetlands > Peat | place: Sweden: Abisko, Stordalen...
CGCCGGCCTCCCGGCCGGCTGTGGCACGGACGTCCTCGTCCGCGCGCCCCGCTCTTTCTGATACCCTTCCCGGATGAACGACGCCATCGAAACCGAGCGCCTCCTGCTTCGCCGCTGGCGAGACTCCGACCGCGCTCCGTTTCAAAAAATCAACGCCGACCCCCGCGTGATGGAGTTCATGCCCGGCCTGCTTTCAACGCAGCAATCCGACGACCTCGTCACCCGCATCCAGCAGCACTTCGACCGTCACGGCTACTGCGTCTACGCCGCCGAACTCATCGCCGAGCAGCGGTTCATCGGCTTTATCGGCCTCAACATCCCCAGCTACGACGCGCCATTCATGCCCGCGGTTGAAATTGGCTGGCGTCTCGCTTTCGACTGCTGGGGCCGAGGCCTGGCCACCGAAGGCGCGCGCGCCGTGGTTCACCTCGCCTTTGAGACCCTTGGCCTCACCAGCCTTGTCTCTTTTACCGTTCCCCAAAATCAGCGCTCTCGCCGGGTGATGGAGAAGATCGGCATGGTTCACGATCCCGCCTCCGACTTCGACCACCCCAGCCTGCCCGAGGGCCATCCTTTGCGCCGCCATCTCCTCTATCGCATTCACCGTCATCCGGCTCTCCGGTAAAATCGGAGCGCTGCCAGTGCCGATCAAAAGAAGACGGCTGAAAGCTGAGACCTAATTCACCGTTGGCCGTTTGACGGCCGGCACAGTCAGGCCCGGCTCACCGTTGCGGACCGAAGCCGCCAGCCGCGGCCTATCCATTTCTATCCTCAGTCGGGCGACAATCTCTCTTGCCATTTCTATCCGGCTTTTCTTCGTCATAGCGAAACCCTTTCTCTTGAGCGATGAATAAAGCGGTTTGCGTTCAGTGCGCCCTGCAAGGCGTGACTGCATAGTTAAATCTTCAGATCCGATCCTCGACACTGAACTCCAACCTCGGGCGTCAGTTGTTTCGTGGATCGTACCCAGGGGCTGGCGTCAGTTTCAGCGCGACTAGAACCTCCAGCAGCGTAGCCGAGTTGCGAACATTTCCCGACAGAATGGAGAGCGCCTCCGAGATGGGGGCATGTTGCTCCGCCAGCACGTCGAGGCTGTCACTCACCTTGTGCAGCTTTTTTGCTTCTTGCAGAATCTCATTTGCGGGCATCGGCAACGCGCCTTTTCGGGGTCTCGCGGGAAGCTGGACCAGCCTTTGGAACGGCCGCGCCGCCTCACCCCTTCGCATCATTCTAAAAACGCCTCAGGTCAGCGTCTGCTCACATTCGACCACCGCGAGAAGCGCAGGCGCTCAACCTTGCCTTTGGAACCCGGCGGCGCAGAGTCGCGGGATCGATGAGTCTCCAACCGGCTATTCCTTGGCGGGTTGCTCTCCAGCAGAGCCCGACTCCGCTTCACCGGCTATCGACCACTTTCAAGGAGAAGCTACACCTTGAGAAGACAATTACACTGAACAGCAACTGTGTCTTCGGAAAAATGTCTCACTCAAGGGGTTCACCCCAAGAACTCGTCACGGCACAGTGAGTCTTTGAGTTAATCACGACAAAATCGCGGTGTGGACAATTTGCGTACGATTCGAGGTATGTCAAGGTCGAATTCGTCTTAAGCAATTTCCTTTCAACCGCTTTGGAGCAAGGGGCGCCAGATTTAGCCGGACAGAGGTGGAACCTGATATATGCTTTGCCTACCGCCGGTACATTCAGGCGCTGGGAGCCAAGACGGATTCCTGATGAATATGCCATCTACCAGTTCATTTCTCGCTCATTTGAAATCTCCGTGAGAAGGGCAGCTTCTCAAGGACCACCTTCTCAATGTCTTTGCGATCACCTCGCGGCTGCCTGCTAAGATCGGCATGCGTGGTGTCGGCGCACTGATCTGGCCCGCGCGGGTCCCGGTGGATTCGATTGTTTGTTATCGGAGATTCACATGAGATTGCCGGACGGATCGTTCGCAGAACGATATGCTCATACGCTCCTTGGCCGCCCTCCGGCAGACTGGGAAACGCTCGCTGACCATCTGAATAAAGTCGAAGATTCTGCGTCCACCTTTGCGGAAGCGTTTGAAGCGCGGCTTTGGGGAGGGGTTCTCGGTCGCTGCCACGATTTAGGCAAGCTCTCAGACGAATTTCAGATGTATCTTCGCAATTCTGGGATTTCGTCCATCGACGCAGGATCGGAAGACGAGGAAAAGTCCGGGAAAAGGGTTGACCACTCCACCTTCGGAGCGAGGTTTGCCGCGGAAGCTGTCGGGAAAATCCCTGGTCAAATCCTGGCGTTCTGCATTGCCGGGCATCACACTGGGCTGCCGGACGAGGCATCATCCATCGACACGACTCAACGCAGTACGCTTCGTCACAGGCTAGATCCGGCAAAGTACCCAATTCCGGCAGTCGTAGCGCCTGACATCAAACTGCCTGCACTGAAATTACCCTTCAAGCTTTCGCCATCAGGAAGAGCAGAGCTGCCCTTCCAGCTGGCCTTCTTTACGCGCATGCTGTTCTCGTGTCTGATCGACGCAGACCGCACCCGAACCGAGGAATTCTGTGATCCCGAAAAGTCACTCGTACGAGCCGACTTGGGTGCCGAACAAGGTAGACCTTCGTTGGCCGCGCTCAAGGTTCAACTCGATGCCAGCTTGCTGGAGAAGCAGAAAGGTGCACCGTTTACGCAAGTCAATCGACTGCGAGCAACAGTGCTCGAACATTGCCACGAAAGCGCGCTGCTCGTCCCTGGCTTCTTCTCGCTCAATGTCCCAACCGGCGGCGGGAAGACCTTATCTTCGCTGGCATTTGCGCTTGACCATGCGGCGAAATACGAACTGCAGCGTGTTGTGGTGGCAATTCCCTTCACCAGCATCATTGAGCAGAGCGCGGATGTATACCGCGCGGCTCTGGGGCCGCTCGCCGACGCCGGGCTGGTTGAACATCACACCAACCTTCAGCCGACGCACGACACTCGTTCAAACCAGTTCGGAACCGAGAATTGGGACGCGCCGTTGATCGTCACCACCAATGTTCAGTTGCTCGAAAGCCTGTTTGCGTATCGAACAACTCCCTGCAGAAAGCTGCACAATCTCGCCCGGAGCGTAATCGTGCTGGATGAAGCGCAGACAATTCCGGTTGAGTTGCTTAAGCCTGCTCTCGCTGCGTTACGGGAGCTTGTACTCAACTACGGCTGTTCCATCGTCCTGTGCACGGCCACGCAACCGGCCCTGGAGCGCCGCGCCGAATTCGCGATCGGGATCGAAGGCGTCCGCCCCATCATCCCGGACGCGGCACCGCTGTTTCAGGCATTGCGACGCGTCGAGGTGCGCAGGCTCGGCAAGCTGCCGGACGGTGAGCTTGCGTTACTACTCGCAAAGGAAAGGGCAGCACTCTGCATAGTGAACACGCGCAAACACGCCTCTCGCCTCTACGACCAGGTGGCCGCGATGTCGGAGTCTGGCGATTGTTTTCATCTCAGCACGTGGATGTGCGGTGCGCACCGGCGGACCACGCTAAAGATGATTCGAGAGCGTCTCACGGCGAAGCTGCCCTGCCGGGTGATTAGCACGCAATTGGTGGAAGCGGGCGTCGATCTGGACTTTCCGGTGGTTTACCGGGCCGAAGCTGGCTTCGATTCAATCGCGCAGGCTGCCGGCCGTTGCAACAGGGAAGGCATGCTGGCGCTCGGACTGACGTATGTTTTCGAAGCTGAAGAGAAGCCGCCCGCAGGGTTGCTGCGAGCCGCGGCGGAGGCCGGAAAGGAACTCCTCTCTAAATACCGCGATCCCCTTGCTCCGGAAGCGATTGAAGCATACTTTCGGCTCCTCTACTGGATAAGAAAGGATAGCTGGGACAAATATAAGGTCATGGAGAAGGTGGGGTTCGATCACGCGCGAGAACGTGCACTTCTACAGTTCCGTGAAGTGGCCGACGCTTTTCGCATGATTCGGGACGACCAGTTGCCGATTCTTGTCCCGTACGATCCGACGGCCACCGATTTGTGGGACAAGCTGATGGCAAGAGGCGTACCATTCATACCTCAACGAGAACTACAACCTTATCTGGTCTCTGTCAGGAAAGAAGCCATGTGGCAGTTGAACGATCGCGGCTTTGTCACGCAGCATGAGTCTGGAGTGTGGCTTCTGCTCAACCGTTCTATCTACAGTGGCAACAAGGGGCTGGACCCGGCGTCGTCCCGGTTGGACGAATCGCTATGGAGCGTCTAGGAGGCGCGAGTGGCATACGGCATCAAGCTTCACTGCTGGGGAGAGTGGGCATGCTTCACTCGCCCGGAGATGAAAGTCGAGCGTGTCAGCTATGACGTGATGACACCCTCGGCTGCGCGAGGCGTTGTAGAGTCGATCTATTGGAAGCCGGAGATACGCTGGCATATCGATCGCATCACGGTGCTCAATCCGATCAAGTTTACGTCGGTCCGCCGCAATGAGGTGAAAGACAAGATAGGCGCGGGTACGGTGGCGAAGGCGATGAAGGACGGAGCAGGCAATCTCTCGTTCTATGTAGACGAAGGCGACAACCGGCAGCAGCGTGCGACACTGATGCTGCGCGAAGTGGGCTACATCATCGAGGCTCACATTGAAATAGTTAGCGGACCGGACAACATCGCCAAGCATCTGGATCAATTTAATAGGCGCGCTCGCAAAGGCAGTTGTTACACCCGGCCTTATCTCGGGTGCCGCGAATTCGCGGCGGACTTCGCCTTGCTCGAAGCGGAGAGCACCATGCCCGCGGTCGATGCCAGCCTTGCCGGTGAGCACGACCTCGGCTATATGTTGCACGACATTGATTTTGCCGGCGAAATGCAGGCGCGTTTCTTCCGCGCGGTTATGCACGACGGTGTAATCGATGTACCGAAGTTTGCCGAGGCGCTCGCATGATCCTGCAACGGCTCGCGGAACACTATGATCGCATCGCCGCATCGGGCGATGAAGAGGCTCAGCTTGCTCCGCCCGGGTTTTCGCTTCAGAAGATCAGCTTCTGCGTGGTGTTGGAACTGGACGGGCGGTTGAACTCTTTGCAATCCTTGCAGCAACAGGATGGCAAGAGGCTTGTGGCTAGGTCGATGATCGTACCGGGGCAAGGAAAGCCGCCTGGACAAGGGATCAATCCGTGCTTTCTCTGGGACAGCGCGTCTTATATGCTGGGTTGGAGTCCGGACCCTGCCCCGGACAAAACTGCCAGGGCCGTAAGCGCTTTTGAGGCATTTCGCAGTGAGCATCTGGAACTGGAGAACCGGATCGCTCATCCTTCCTTCACTGCGGTCTGCTTGTTTCTTCGAAGCTGGTCACCGGAACAGACACTCGATCATGCGGCGCAGCTCTCGGAGATCGCTACAAACTTCGGCGTCTTCCGGGTTGCCGGACAGATGCAGTATGTTCACGAGCTGATTAGAGCCACAGTGGAAACTGAAGAGCGACTGGGAGCTTCGGCGCCCGGTGAGACGCGCGCAATATGTCTGGTTTCAGGAGCAATGGACGAGATAGCCCGCCTGCACGAGCCCAAGATCAAGGGCGTTGCAGGAGCACAATCGTCCGGTGCACTCTTGGTGTCGTTCAATGCATCTGCCTATGAGTCTTACAGCAAGTCGCAAAGCTACAACGCCCCAGTCGGTGCCGCGACCGCATTCAAGTACACCAATGCGCTGAATTATCTGCTGAATAGGCGTGACCGACGCGTATCGCTCGGGGACAGCACGGTGGTCTTCTGGGCCGACCATCCGAATGTGCTGGAGGACGCCCTGAGCGGAATGTTCTCCGACCCCCTGCCGGAGGAGACTTCAGTTATCGAAGAGGACCAGGAGCGTGTACGGCAAGCAAAATTACTACTGACTCAATTGCGCGACGGCACCGGAACGACAGAGATCGCACCCGATGACCAGCCAACAAAATTCTTCCTGCTTGGCCTCTCGCCGAACGCATCGCGCCTCTCCGTGCGCCTCTGGGTAGAGGCGGATGCGGCGGAGCTTCGGAAACTCTTGGCATGGCACCTGCGCGACGTTGCGCTTGCCGATGGAAGGGAAGACCGTTTGCTGACCCTGCGGCGCATCGTTGCGGCCACCGGGCGCGCAGAACATGACCCCAAGGGCAGGCTCAAAGGATTCGACACCAAAGCCAACTCGCCTCAACTTGCCGGTGATTTGGCGCGTTCGGTGTTGACCGGTGCGGCCTATCCGCAGTCTTTGCTGGCCACCATGCTCCGCCGCATTCATAGCGACGGCGAGGTTGCCTACGCGCGCGTCGCCGCGATCAAGGCATGCCTGGTTCGAAACTCCCGCTTGCGCGGCAACCATTTGGAGGTAACTGTGAAGCTCAACCCTGCTGAAGCTAACGCCGGCTACAATTGTGGACGGCTCTTCGCATTACTTGAAAAGGTGCAGACCGACAGCGCCGGCGGAGAACTGAACTCAACCATCAAGGACCGTTACTTTTCCTCCGCGAGCACCACCCCGGCGCTTGTGTTTCCGCGACTATTCCGGCTTTCTCAACATCACCTTGCCAAACTGGAGACCGGCCACAAAATCGCCTACGACCGGAGGATCGGCGAAGTTATGGGGCTGCTCGATCAGTTTCCTCGGCAGCTTGCCTTGGAAGACCAAGGCCGATTCGTCATCGGCTATTTTCACCAGCGCCAGGATCTATATACGAGCAAGAAGGACAAGGAAGAAGGAGCTAACGCATGAGCAATCCCATCCAGAACCGTTACGATTTTGTGTACTTTTTCGATGTCACAGACGGCAACCCGAATGGCGATCCGGACGCTGGCAATCTCCCACGTATCGACCCGGAGACCAACCAGGGCCTGGTCACCGATGTCTGCCTGAAGCGCAAGATCCGCAACTTTGTCTCCGAAACGCACAGCGAAGTGCCGGGCCAGCGTATTTATGTGCGCGAGAAAGCGGTGCTGAACTCGCTGCACAACGAAGCGTACCTCGCACTGGAACTGAAACCCGAGCCCAAAAAGCTGCCGAAGGACGAGCAGAAAGCAAAGAGCCTCACCGACTGGATGTGCCTGAACTTCTTCGACATCCGCACCTTTGGCGCGGTGATGTCCACCGATGTGAACTGCGGCCAAGTTCGCGGACCCTTGCAACTTACCTTTGCGCGCAGCATTGACCCGGTGGTTTCCGCCGAATTCGCGATCACGCGCTGCGCCGTTACAAATGAGAAAGACATTGATAAAGAGCGCACGATGGGCCGCAAGTTTAACGTCCCCTACGGCCTGTACCGCTGCCATGGTTTCCTCAACGCCACTCTCGCCGAAAAGACCGGTTTCAACGATGACGACCTCAAGCTCCTGAAGGAAGCCCTGAATTCCATGTTCGAGACTGACCGATCCGCTGCGCGTGGCATGATGGCGCCTGTCCGCTGCATTGCCTTCCGCCACGAAGGCAAGCTCGGCGACGCACGGGCTGACCAGCTCTTTTCCATGGTCACCGCGAAGCTTCGTCCAGAGTTGTTGGCGGAAAACCGTCCGGCCCGTTCCCGGTCCGACTATTCCATTGAGTTCACCGGCGCCGTCCCCCCAGGGATTACGGTTGAAGAATGGGTTTAGCCCTGTCCCACTGTCACTTGATGGGGTGCTGCGCATGGCCGGTTCCGGTTCTGAAGACGACGACACGCTGCCGATCAGCGGGCTGCAGCATTTGGCCTTCTGCCCGCGGCAATGGGCGCTGATCCACTTGGAACAGGTCTGGGTGGAGAACGGACGGACTGCCGAAGGACGATTGCTCCACGAGCGCGCCGATCTGCCGGGAGAGAGCCGTCGGGCAAGTGTGCGCACGGTGCGTGGCATGTGGCTTCGGTCGGAACGGCTCCACTTAACTGGGCGCGCCGACATTGTAGAGTTCCGTCCGGAGCCGTTCCCAGTGGAGTACAAGCGTGGCAAGAGCAAGCCGAACGACTGCGATACCGTTCAGCTCTGCGCTCAGGCGCTTTGTCTGGAAGAGATGCTCGACACGGCCATTGCTTGCGGTGCTATCTTCTACGGCAGTCCCCGCCGGCGGCAGGAGGTTGTTTTCACGCCGGAGCTTCGCGCGCGGACCGAGGAACTGGCAGCCACGATGCACAGCCTGTATCGGAACCGAGTGACGCCGGCGGCCCAGCCCGGTCCTTACTGCGCCAACTGCTCTCTAGTCCATGTTTGTCTTCCCCTGGCTACCGAGCATGAGGATGGGGCGGCGCGCTGGGTGGCGCAACAACTCCGCTCCCTGCAACAGGAGGTTTAGTTCCCCACGCATGCGAAAGCTGCTCAATACGCTGCATGTGATGACGCAGGGCGCATACCTGCACCGCGACGGCGAGACCATCGCCATCAGGGTCGGGGAGGACTTGAAGCTGCGCATTCCCATACATACGCTGGAAGGTCTGGTATGCTGGGGGCAAGTTGCGTGCAGTCCGCCGGTGCTTGGGTTTTGTTGCGAGCGGGGTGTTGGCATATCTTTCCTCACCGAACAGGGAAAGTTTCTGGCGCGTGTCACTGGGCCTGTTTCAGGCAACGTTCTGCTGCGGCGTCAACAATATCGAATGGCCGATGGCGCGGATGGCGCTCTGCTCACCGTGCGGACCATCGTGGCTGCAAAGATCGCGAACAGTCGCGTAGTGTTGCTCCGCGCTGCCCGCGAGGTTGCCGATAAGGCTCGGGAAGACCCCCTCCGCGAGGCTGCGAACCGGCTCTCCTGGGCTGGCCTTGAAGCCGCGCGCGCTCCGTCCATCGATGAGGCGCGTGGCCATGAAGGGTCTGCTGGCCAGACCTACTTTTCGGTATTCGACCACATGATCGCAGGCGACCGTGAGGCGTTCCGTTTCGACGGCCGCTCTCGCAGGCCACCGTTGGATCGGGTCAATGCACTCCTCTCGTTCGTCTATGCGCTGCTTCGGCACGACATTGAATCTGCGCTCGAAAGCGTCGGACTGGACCCGGCAGTTGGCTTTCTCCATACAGACCGGCCAGGCCGGCCGAGTCTTGCGCTTGACTTGATGGAGGAGTTGCGTGCTGCGCTGGCCGACCGCTTGGTCTTGACCCTCATCAATCGGCGGCAGGTGCAGGGCTCCGGATTCACTGAGCAGGATGGCGGCGGCATTCTGATGGACGATGTGACGCGCAAAGCGGTGGTCGCCGCATGGCAATTGCGGAAGCAGGACGAAATCGAGCACCCGTATCTAAATGAGCGCATTCCGGTCGGGCTCGTGCCGTATGTGCAGGCGTTGCTACTGGCGCGCTACGTGCGCGGCGGGCTGAACGCGTATCCCGCGTTCTTCTGGAGATAACTCGATCATGATGGTCCTAGTCAGTTACGACGTGAGCACACGCGATGATGCTGGCCGCCGCAGACTGCGCCGGGTGGCCAGGTTGTGCGAGAATCATGGCCAGCGAGTACAGAACTCAGTCTTCGAGTGTCTCGTGGATGCGGCTCAGTGGGTTGTGCTGCGGGCGGGTCTCCTCTCGGAAGCCGATCCCGCAGAGGACAGCCTTCGCTTCTACTTCCTCGGATCTGAATGGAAGCGACGGGTCGAGCACGTCGGCGCCAAGGTGGCTTACGATCCTGAAGGCCCCCTCATTTTGTGACCTCTTTGCCTGGAGATGGAGAGCATCTCTGACGCGGACCCCAAGCGAGCACGGGTTTGCCGGGACATCCGCGCTGGATCTAACCGGCGTGCATTCAAAGAGATGTTCAAGCTTTGGGTTGACGACCTTCTTTCTATAGGTGCACGGCATAGCCGGTCCGCAATTGTGGCAAGATATCTCTAGTGCATGGAGTTTGTTGCGCCATGTGCCGTCGCCCCCCACGCGGGGGGCGTGGATTGAAACACTAAGAA
>Ga0302147_10001658_pt1 | contig 9808 bp, 10 predicted proteins | sample I_Bog_E3_2_FD_192438 | JGI IMG/M metagenome (GOLD analysis project Ga0302147, IMG submission 192438) | Peat permafrost microbial communities from Stordalen Mire near Abisko, Sweden - I_Bog_E3_2 | ecosystem: Environmental > Terrestrial > Soil > Wetlands > Peat | place: Sweden: Abisko, Stordalen...
CATCGTGCAGCAAAACCATTATAAACAATGGAGATTATGAAATAGTAGCAGCTTCAGTTACAGGCCAAGAGTTGAAGTGAGTAGCAGGGATAGCCGGTACAAAGTATCCACTCAAGTATCCATGTATCCACGGGTCTCCGTTTTGGGTGCTATCCTCCTCGCTGGGGATCCAGATCATGGCGCGCGCGGCGAAGCAGGTCAGAGGTATCTACGAACACTTCAAGAGAAGTGGCATCTGGTACGTCCGCTATCGAATCGACGGCAAGCTGGTGCGGAAGAAGATCGGCACGCAGGCTCAGGCCCAGTCCTACCTCGACAAGGTTCGCTACGTGAGGACGTCGGGGGACGGAGTTGTCCCCGTCTCCGCCAAGTCCGTAGTGATGACGGCGAAGGAAGTTGCTGCTCTGCCAGATCCCGCCGGCGAACATACGCTGGGACAGTTGTGCGATGGCCTGCTGGCTAAGATCAAGTCTGACCCGGAACACTACCGAGACCAGGAAAATCCGCCGCAGCGCATTGCATGTATCAAGGAAGCGTTCGGGTATCGGCCAGCCAATGACATCCGCCCGTTCGAGATCAGGGACTGGCTCTCCAGTCTGAAGACGCCTAAGGGTGCCCGGATCAGCGATGGAACATGGAACCGATACAGAACGGTCTTCTCGGCCATCTACACCTGGGGAAATGAACAGGAGAAGGTGACAGTCAATCCGGTGCGTGGCTTCAAGGCGAAGAAGCAGCCGGAGGGGGTGATCCGCTGGCTCGATCCGGAAGAGGATGCTGCCCTGCGCAAGGTGCTCATGGAGGATGTGGAAAAGACACCGGCTACCCAGCCGATCCTACGGCAACAGAGGATGCACAGGATCTATGAGCTTGACATCGCGCTCGGGACTGGCGTCCGCCGCGGCGAGCAGTACCGGATCACATGGCCCGCTGTGAACTTCAACCGGAAAGAGATCATCATCCCCAAGACTAAGTTCGGTCCTGCGCGTACGGTGCACATGATCCCCGCAGTCGAGCATGCGCTGCTTGAGTTGAAGAAGATGCCACTGGCACCGCGCGAATGGAAGAAGGGAAGCGGCACCAAGGTGCCTGAGGAGTGCGTGTTTGCGATCCATGAGAACCGAACATGGTTCACTAGCGCCGTGAAGCGCGCCAAGCTGAAGGATATGCACTGGCATGTCCTCAGACATACATTCTGTACACGTTTGCTCGAGAAGACGGGCAACCTCAAGCTCGTCCAGGCTGCGGCAGGTCACCGCACGATTGCGATGACTGCGCGATACGCGCACCTTAACAAGACCAGCCTGGCGGATGGCATGGCTCTTATAGATTGGACGCCTACGCCAATGCCTGCTATGCCGCCGGCTCCTGTACCAGCGCCGAAGAAGACGAAGGCGAAGCGGTGACGGGTTCGATCTAGCTGCCCAGGCGCTGCGAAGCCGCCTCTGGCGTAAGTCACAGATCTCCAAATGTCAAAAGCGTTCCTCTAGTCCTTTTACGGTCTGAGTGGAAGGGTAAACTCTCGGGAGAGGGAACTGAAGGTGAGTAGCCGCGGGTCCTCCTCAGTTGAGGCCAAATCGCTATTGTGCGATTCAGGGGTGGTCGGCCGGTTCTCGAAACGTGGTAAGGCCTTGTCACTCATTGAGCTTTGATTACGCGTGATTCTCAGGATTACTCCTCTCATACGCCGCAGTGTCAGGTTGCCTTGGGGGTCGTCGCCCGATGGCAAGTCATGAAATCCCACTCACGATGCGACTTTCTCGTCGGCCAGGGCATCGCCGGTGGCGTCCAGAGCTTCTGTCAGACACGGCCGACGCTCCACCCGGTTCAATTTCTGGTGGTGATGCGAGACAGACCTTCAAGAGGGGGCCTAAACCGGTGGCATCGAGTGACGACCAGGAAGCCAGTATCCGGAAGCTTGCGCTCTTACGCCTGAAGGCGCTGCTCGATCAAGCTGGGACCGCCTCCACTGACCCCGTTTCCGGAATCCGGAAATCTGCGACCAAACCTGCTTGGACGTGCAAGTCAAAGCCCGTCGGAGTGCGGTCGCGGCTGAGGAAGGATAACGGTAGGGCAAAACTACGGTAAAGGTAGGGTGATTCGGGAGGGCGGGGCGCCACCACACGCACTTGTGCTACCTCGAAATGACCCGTAAGTCGCAGGTCAAACATCCCAATTCGGGTCCAGAGACGCTTAGGCTTGAGTAGACACCCCGGGCCCATAATGAATAGCGACGCTGAGATGATGGAAATCGAACGATTGAGGGCTATACAAGATCTTCAATTGCTTGATACGCCTCCCGAGGCTTGCTTTGACGAGTTGGTCCACTTGGCGGCGCAAGTCTGCGATGCGTCGATCAGCCGCATGTCGATTGTCGATGCGGACCGGCAGTGGTTGAAGGCGTCCGTCGGGCTTGCGGCACGGGAGATCTCGCGTCGAGTGTATTCTGGCGTGCAAGCCATCCAGCAACCAAACTTACTTGTCGTAGAGGATGCCACGCGCGACGAGCGGTCTGCCGAGGACCCCCTAGTCACAGGCGATCCGGGAATACGGTTCTATGCCGGAATGCCATTAGTTCTTCCTGACGGCCATGCAATTGGCACGTTGTGTGTGATCGACACAATGCCGAGAACGCTTACGGAGACCCAAAAGAGCGCTTTGGCCGTCTTAGCCAAGCAACTGATCCGGGTCCAGCGACGATCCCTTGAAGCCACCCTGGTTAGTTCCCCGCCAAGCTGGAACCTCAAGTTCCACGGGCCATTCGATTTGGGCCTGCAAAGGAATCGCTAGTGGACGTTCGCACCCTTTTCTTCGTCGAAGCAAGTCTCTTGTTTCTGTTCAGTGTGACCCTGGTCGTCAATTCCATCGGTCAGTTGAGGCAGGGTGCCAACTATTGGTTTGCCGCCTCAAACTTTTGCGGGGGCGTCAGTCTCGTCCTACACTCCTTCCTACCCAGCGACGTTTTTCTCACCACTATCGTCTCGAATCTCCTCCTCTTCGTGGAGTTGTGCTTCCTCAACAAAGCCATCGCCGAGTTTGTCGAACGCGGCCGCCATCTCTGGCTCGGGCTCCTGGGTCTGTCCGTCGTCGCCACCATCGTCACCTTCTACGTCCTCCGCCAGCACCCCAATCCCGAACTGGTCATGGAGTTCATCTCCGTCATCGCCATCTCTACCGCAACCTGCAGTGCGGTGCTGCTCTTTCGCTACCCTCCCCTCGGCTCCAAAATCCCCACTTTTGTCATGGGGACGCTCTTCTCTCTCTACGTGGCGAATAACCTCGTGCGCAGCCTTACCGGGTATGCATCGCTTCGCTTCTACCACATCTGGCTTGACCGAACCATCATCGCCGGCCTCAGCTTTGGCTTCCTTTGGATGACCGCCGCCCGCCTGCGCAACAGCCTTGAGCATCTCGCCGGCACCGACGCTCTTACCGGTACCGTGAACCGGCATCGACTCGAGGAAGCGATGAAAGGCATGCTTGCGTGGAATCGGCGCAACGATCTTCACGTTGCGGTGTTCTTGATCGATCTGGATCGCTTCAAAGGAATTAATGACAACCTGGGGCACGGTGTCGGGGATCATGTGCTGAAGGCGCTGGCAGCTCGCCTTAATTCTGCCGTCCGCCAAGAAGATATGGTCGGACGACTGGGCGGTGACGAGTTCGTCATCCTTCAAGCAGGAATTAGTCAGCCCGAAGGTGCCGAGTTTCTCACCCGTCGCCTTATCGAGATACTTCGAGAACCATATGACATTAACGGTCTCAAGGTGATCTGTAACGCGAGCATCGGTGTTGCAATTGCGCCGGGCGATGCTCAACAATGTGACGCGCTCTTCTCCTGCGCAGACGCCGCTCTGTATAAGGCGAAGGCTGAGGGCCGCAATACCGTATGCTTCTATGAAGCCGGTATGGACGCGAACCTCCGCGAGCGCCAGCAGTTGGAGCGGGAGCTGCGACGCGCACTCGACTTGAAGGCATTTCAACTGGCCTATCAGCCTCTTGTCACTCTTCGCGATGGCAATCTGATTGGATTTGAGGTTCTGTTGCGCTGGCCTGAAGGCTGGGATCCGCAACCTCCGGCGGCATTCATTCCGGTCGCGGAGTCCTACGGTTTGATCGTCCCTCTCGGTGCGTGGGTACTTGAGACCGCCTGCGCAACCGCCGCTTCATGGAAGAAGCCGCTCAAGCTAGCGATCAATCTGTCTCCGGTCCAGTTCAGTCAGGGCGATATCGTCGCCGAAGTCACCTCTGCCTTGAAGTCGAGTGGCCTCGACCCCGCCCGCCTCGAGTTGGAAGTAACGGAGAGCCTCTGGCTCCAGGACACAGATAGGGTACACAGCAAGCTGATGCAATTGAGATCCATTGGTGTTTCCGTTTCACTCGATGATTTTGGGACCGGCTACTCGAGCTTGGCCTATCTCTGGAAGTTTCCTTTCGACGCGGTCAAAATCGATCGATCCTTTGTCATGTGCATGGAGGAGGACCCGAAAGCGGCGGCCATCGTGAATACGATCGTGGCGCTGGGACTGAGTCTCTCCCTGACTGTCACCGCCGAAGGCGTCGAAACACACGCGCAGGCAACGTCCCTTGCAAGCATCGGGTGTCAGCAAGCTCAGGGATACCTGTTCGGTCGCCCACTTTCCCTCTCGGCAGCCAATCAGTTGGCCAACGCGCACGATCCGCAAAGCGCAGTCGACACGCTTGAACCACTCAAGCCGCTAAGAGATATCGCGGTTGCAGACTAACGAATTGCCTGTGAAGTCGCCATTTCGGTAAAGACCCCTTGGGCTGAGTCTGCGCCCGTCAATTGACCTGGGGCCGCCTGCAAGTCCGCCGTTGGTCGGCTTTGAGACAGAGGCGACTGGCGAACAGACCGGCCGGGCATTTGCGTGGCGTTAATTTCGGCATGAAACCCCGAACTCACTCCGATCCCGCGTAACGGCGGTGGAGAGAATGGCAGATGGCTTGGCCATTTCGTTTGATGACGGTAAGACCGCAATCTACTCGCCTGAACTCCTCAAGAGGGTTTTCGAACGATTTAGAGCACCCCCCGTGACAAGCACATCGGCGAAAAGGGGGCATCGGGTTCCGCCTGTAGAGTCTTAGTGCTGTATCTGGAGCGCCCACATGCGACAGTTCGAGTTCGCGTGCGCTTTGGGGGGCGCTTCGGATACAGCGACTTGAAGGAAGTCGCCCCCGGAGGGCTATGTATCTTGAATGGGGCCGAGCGGGTCTGGTAAGTGGCTGAACTCGATCAGCGCACCGGTCGGCTTGCGGTGGTGAGCGCAGCAGGAGTTGCGCGGCGGGCAGCCGTTCGACGACGCGCATGGTTCCGCCGCGGACCGGACAGTTCCAGAGCGAGTGAATCTGGTTAGTGGACGGTGAAGCCTCCCAAGCAGTTGTCTTCTCTGCGCTGCCGAGCAGTTGGAGGCAGAGCGGCAGGAGAGTGGCGCGCTTGCGGTTGGCGAGAAAGCCGAAGTTGCGGATGCGCACGAAGCCGGGCGCCAACAGGTGGAGCAGGAAGCGGCGCAGGAACTCGTCGACGGTCAGAGACATGAGCCTTTTCTTGTTGCCGTGGGCGGAGTCGCGCCAGCGGAAGGTAACAGTGTCCTTGGAGAGAGCGACCAGCCTGGAGTTCGAGATGGCGACGCGATGGGTGTAGGCGCCGAGATACGCAGCACATGTTCCGGGCCGCCGAAGGGCCGTTTGGAGTAGACGATCCAGTCGTGACGGGACAACACTCGCAGCCCCGCGGCGAAGGCACGTGGCTGGGCCAGAGGCAGCAAGCTGCCGTGGACCCGGAGTTCACCTTGCTGGAAGGCGTTGCGCAGTCCGGCGACGAACTTGCCGCGGAAGACGCGGCTGAGCCGCCGATGGGGGAGGAAGAAGGAACGCCGGGCGGAGGTGCGGCTTGTGTGATCCGGAGCGAGACCACCGGCCGCAATGGCGCAGTGGATATGCGGATGAAACTGCAGGCGCTGAGTCCAGCTATGGAGCACGCTGAAGAAGCCGATCTCGGCCCCGAGGTGTCGTGGATTGCGGGCGATCACAAGCAGGGTCTCAGCGCTCGAGTGAAAGAGCAGGTTGTAGATGAGCCGCTTGTTCTGCAACGCGAGCGGGGCCAGTTCCGCGGCAGAGTGAACACGGCATGGATGTAGAGCGTGGGCAGGAATTCCCGCTCGCGCGCCTGGAGCCAGCGTCGGCGCGCGTTGCCCTGGCAGCGCGGGCAGTGCCTGTTTCGGCACGAGTTGTAGGAGATGGCAGTTGCATGTCCGCAGCCGGTGCAGCGATCGCGATGTCCGCCCAGCGCGGCAGTGCGGCAGCGCGCGATAGCCAGCAGCACCTTCTGGTGCTGCCAGTTGATCCACCTGCGACTGTGTTCAAGGAAAGACTGTCCAGCACAGCGGACGATGTCGGCCATCTCCACGAGGCCGGCTCATGAGCTGTACTTGTGTCCTCCTTGATGGTGAATAGTGCTGCCTGATACTTGCGAATCTCCTCAGGGCCAAACTGATCGGGCGGACGACGGAAGTACTGGCTAAAGTGCGGAACACTGTGCAGGTAGGTGCGGACGGTTGTATCGGCGAAGTTGCGGCAACGCAACTCCTCAAGCATGAGCTGACGTAGTGCGTTCACAGAAAGTTCCTCCTCTGCGTCCCAAACTACCTCGGCAGCCGCAAATGCCGGATCAGTCGCACGCGAAAGCGTCCGCCGCACCAGCGGCTTCGTTCAAGTCTGCTATATGACAAATAGGCACGGCAACAGAGCAGCTCATGTCGGGCCGGAGGTCGCGAACAGGTATGTCGACAACCAGGCCACCGGTGGCCAGAGGTTCGTCATCACCGAAGCGCTCATCAGGACAAAATCGAAGGGCGACGCTGACCCGCTTACGTGGCTGCTGCTGGCCACCGCAGTCCTCGCGCGATGCCACGATGGGTCGTGCCCTCGGCTACCTCGGTATCGAAGCCCCAACGATCGTCTGAGCTGCATCTCCAGACGACACATCAGACGTGTCGCAGCGGCACTCCGGAATGAAGCTGCGATAGGCCCACTTGCGCATCCCGGCAATCACCCAGTCCCGGCACGAAGAATCGAGATAGAGAAACGAGACCCCTGCCTGCGAAGTCGCGTCGTCAAACCACCTGACTGCGCCCTGCGCCTTTAGCTTCCGCCCATCCCCGGCGAACTCGATCGATAGGCCGATCGTCGTTGCCTCGGTGAGCGGACGGTCGCTGGTGAAGCAACAACCTCCCTTACCCATCTGGAATTGGCAGGTTGCTTCGGTTTCTGCCAGGCTCCCCATCGCCAACTCAACCTCTTCCACTGGCCTCGCCGAGGGTATCAGCCAAAGCTCCTCACGCTCCTTCAGGGTATCGTGCAGTACCTGCACAAGATATTTGCGGGTCAGCGGCTTCTCGATCATTGCCTCGACGCCAAGGCCGTACATCTCGCGCAGATGCACAACCCCGAAACCGGAGACAAAAATGATGCTTGGGACCTCCAGTTTCCTCTTGAAGACCTCCCGCACCAATTCCACCCCGTCCATGACGGGCATGCGTATGTCGGAGAGCAGGACGTCGACCTTGGTCGTTTCCAGGATGCTAAGCGCCTCCATGCCGTTCGAGGCCGTCAGCACGGTGCACCTCTCGCATTCGAGCCACGCAGAGAATATCTCCCGCAGGTCCGGCTCATCATCGACTATAAGAATCGTGGCGTCTTCCAGCCTCATGCCGCCACTTCTTCCACCCGCACGGCATTCACGGGCAGTGTCAATCGAAAACAGGTATGCCCATGGCAGTCGCGCAGTTCGAGGGTCCCGCCATGGGCGGTCACGATCGCGCGTGAGACGCTGAGCCCTATGCCAATTCCACCCCCGAACGGTTTGGTGGTGTAGAAAGGCTCCATCAAGTGTTCTATTACCTCGGTCGAAAGCGCCGGGCCGCTGTCCACCACGTCGATCAGAAGCTGCTCGACACCCTCTTCGGAGCTAACTCGGGACGCCTCAACTCGCACCCAGCGCTCGCTGGTCTTAGAGGCTTCGATCGCGTCGAACGAGTTGTTCAACAGGTTCAACAACACTTGGCCAATCTGCACCTCGCGGCACTCGACCAGTGGAAGCCCGTCTGGCACGATGGAGTCGATTTGGATTCCGTTGGTGCGGTATCGTACCTGCACTAGTTCTATCGCCTGTTCGACCATCTCACCCGGACTGGCTCCCAGCATGGGTTCGTTGGCCCCCTCACGGGCCAGTGCAGCAAGTCCGCGCAGAATCCGTATCACCCGGTCGGAGGTCTTCACAATGCTCTCGCACGTCCTGGTCACCACTGCGGCGGAGAGAACCTCTCCGTTCGCAGCTAACTCCACCAGGTCGCTTGCCCGGGCATGGATGATGGCCATCGGATTCTTGATCTCGTGCGCGATCCCGGCGGAGAACCTCGCAAGCACTTCAAGCCGCTGCTCGCGCATCACCCGCTCCCAATCCAGCTCGCGCTGCATCCGCTTCTGTTCGCTGATGTCGCTGAAACAAACCGTAATCCCTCCCTCTTCCCATGGATTCACCGACAGGTGAGTCGAGAGGTCGAGCGGCGGGTAGTAGGAATCGAACCCGGCTGGCGTGCGGGTGGACATCACCTGCCGCATACGCTCCGTGGTCTCGGCGGTCATTCCGGGAAAGGACTTCCACATATCTTTCCCCAGCAGGTCCCTGGCCTTCAACAACTTCTTTGCGTCCTCGTTGACATACCGAAATACCCAGTCACGATCCACGGCAAAGATTCCGACGTTGGTATTCTCCAGCACAGATTCGGCCCTGCGGTTGGCGATCTCCAACTCCCGTTCCAGCCGCCTCTGGCCGCTGATGTCGCTGAAGAACACCGCGACCCCACCGTCCTCCCAGGGATGAGCCTGTACCGTTGTCGTCAGGTCGAGCGGTGGATAGAAGCTCTCATACCAAGCGGGCTGGCGGGTCTCCATCACCTTGCGCAGAATGGTCCGCTCTTCCGGCAGTTGCGCCGGGAATGCATCCCACAGAGTCATTCCCTGGATATCTCTGTCCACACTCAACAGTGACGCCGCGTTTCGGTTCAAGTAATGAATGGTCCACGCGGAGTCAACCGCCAGAACGCACACCGTCGTGCTTTCCAGCAGGGAGTTGAGCTGCACGACGGTGCGCTCAAGTTGCTGTTCGGTGCGTTTTCGCTCGGTAACATCGCGTATAACAGCCGTGGTATGGATGCCATCCTCGGTCTTTACCGGGTTGAGACCAATCTCCACCGAGACCTCGGACCCATCCTTCCGGCGGGCGTAGAGGTCGCCCATGCCCTGACCCATGACTCGCGCTGTTCCTGAGTGAACAAAGCCTTGCCGGTGATCCTTGTGCCTGCTCCGGTTTCCGACCGGGACAAGAAGGTCCACATTGCTGCCAAGCAGCTCCTCTCGGCGATATCCGAACATTGTTTCGGCAGTCTGGTTTGCGAGGATGATTGTGCCCTTTGCATCCACTTCGAGGATCGCGTCCGGAGCGTCCTCAATCAACTCGCTGAACTTGTGGTCGGCCATCTTGTCAGGGATTGCCAGGATGGACGGGCTCGCGCGTCCCAGCATGACCAGAGTTGCGATCGAGATCGCGGCGGTAAGCACCTCAAGTGGGCCGCTGACCCAGTAGATCGGAAACCATAGCGTAACAACTTGCATCGCACGGGTAATTCCGCAGGCGATGATGAAGCCGACAACGCAGAAGAAGGCACGGTTGAAAGGAATATCCTTGCGCTTCCGAACGATGCCGATGAGAGCGAACGTAATCAGAAAA
>Ga0302147_10001701_pt1 | contig 9674 bp, 10 predicted proteins | sample I_Bog_E3_2_FD_192438 | JGI IMG/M metagenome (GOLD analysis project Ga0302147, IMG submission 192438) | Peat permafrost microbial communities from Stordalen Mire near Abisko, Sweden - I_Bog_E3_2 | ecosystem: Environmental > Terrestrial > Soil > Wetlands > Peat | place: Sweden: Abisko, Stordalen...
ACCGACGAGACTCTTTGGGAACTGTCCCCGACTTCAAGACCAGAACCAATTTGCATCCGGATGGAGTTTTGGCGAGGCACAGGCTGTCGGCAGCAGCCCGACGCAATTGCGGAATCAAAGGCAGCATCTCAGCGCAAGTTAGCCGGATAGAGTGCCGGGAACCAGCGTTCCACAACTCCGATGGGGAACCCTAGGCGCACCATCGCACGATGCCCGTCAGAGACAAGCAGCCCGGTTTTGAGAAGCTCGGCCAGTACCGAGCGGGCCATGCGTTCTTTGTAACCGGTAATGGCCGGCGCCTGACCACGTTCGAATTCTCCTGCCAGAAGCGCTTCACGCAGTAGCGGATAGCTGCCATTGGGCATGCGCCCGGCCCGAACTTCCTCTTCCGTGTATATCTCCATCCTGCGCAGCAGCTCGGCGGGCGCGAGGATCGAGCGCATGTACTCGACCTGGTCTATGCAAACGCCGAGAAAGAACTCGCAGAACGCGACCAAGGCTTCGAGTGAGAGGTTTCCGCGGCCGTCCAGATCGTTTCGGCGTGGCGCGTCGGCAGCCATCAGCAGGCCCTTGTAGCGATCTACATTGCGGGCCAGTCCCCGTGCCACCGACCAGAGGCTGGAGCCCACTCCCAGGCGCTTCAGCATGGCGTGAGACATCAGCCTCACCACGCGGCCGTTGCCGTCAAAGAAGGGGTGGATCCACACAAAGCGATGGTGGGATGCGGCCACGGCGATCACCTGGCGCACCTTGGAGAGACGGGCGGGGGAATATGCTTCTTCAAAGCGCTCCATAAAGCGCGGTAGAGCGGCGGCTTCTGGAGGTAGATGCCGGCCGACCTCCACCTCCCCGTCGCGCAGTTCACCGGGCCGGATACGGACGCGGGTCTTCGATGCGGGATCTTCCACCCAGAGCAGTTCGTCGGGCACGAGGCTGTAGAACTCCCTGTGCAGCCAGAGGACATAATGAAGCGACGCCGGGAAAGCTTCAGGGTCGCGGCCCTCGTCAATCACTTGCTGAACCGCGATATGCGCGACCGCCTCAAACTGCAGGGTACGTCGGGCAGGCTCAGCGGAATAGTCCCTGCGGAGCGCGCGGTCGATATCCCGCGGATGCGTGTCATGACCTTCGATGAGGTTCGAGTAGTAGCAGTTCATGGAGCGAACGAGCGTTCCGATGGATGCGGTGACGATGGGGCTGGTCTGGCCGGCCAGAGAACTGGCGCGAGCGACCAGGTCGAATGCAAGATCCTCAAGCCGCCGCTGCCCTTCTTCGGGAGGCATCGTCGGCTCCATCCAGCCTACGTGAGTTAAAGGGGTGTTCATTGCCGGTTCCTTTGCCGGATATAAGTATACATAATTCAACATAGTAAGGCTAAAATCTGCAGATAAATTGCCGGATAAAATGCCGGTTCGATGACGCGTTCCAACACTCCATAAATACACTTTGGCTGCGGGACAAGGTCGTGTTGGAGAGTGTGCAAAGTTGTGGGCAGGTCATGCTGCCAGAACCTGTTGGGTTTGGTCAGCGACGGGCCGGAAGCCTTTGTGCCAATGACGGAATGCGTGTTCCAAAGTGCCATTGAGCACATGAATGCGGACGTCTAGGAACTTCTGGACGGTATACCGGTTCCATCTCATCTGCTGTTTCTTGACCATCCGTTTCGCGATGATTTCATTCACCGCCGACTCGACAAACCCAGTTGAGATCCGTTGTCCAGCACGGTAGCGTTTACCGTAATCGGGCATGGAGTCTGCGTTCAATTCCAGATATCGTATTGTTTCCAATAGCTTGGACGCGAGTTTCTTCAGGGAGGGGATGTGGTCGAAGCACTGTGCCTGCGCCCATTGCCCAAGATGTACCAGGCCCACAATTCCTCGCACTGTGTGGCCATTCCAAAGACGCTACTTCGCGCGGTCGATCTCAGCCAGCGCATGGCTGCGAACCCCACCGTCGGCAATAGCGCTTACGCCCTTTGCGATTTGCTGGAGGTTCGGGAATCTCATCGAGATGTGAAACCAATCCAGTACGTGGTCAGCATCGGGCAATACCTGCTGCTGGATGGCCCGCAGACCGGCATCGCCGTCGGTAAGTACTGTAACCGAAGTGGATTCGTTGGCTCCGAAATGCTGCAACGCAAGGCTAATCGCGCTCGCGGCATCTGTACCTCCGTTGCGCACGAAAGCAAAGCGTGCAGCATGGCCACCGCTATCCAACGCCTTGCCGGCAATGACCTCGAAGTTTCGTTCCGGTCGTTGGTGTCGATTTCTGACGTATCCTCCATCGAATCCGACTATCAATTCTTTGCAGGGCTCGTTCGACACAGGCGTGGCCAGGACTTCCGCCGATTTCTCAAGCCGTTTACCCACCTTCATCGTCCGGTTGCGAACGGTGCTGGCCGTTGCCTGTGTTGACAAAGGCAGAAGCTCGCCGAGAAAATCGGCGGCCTTTCGAAACGGCAACAGAGCAGCCATCTTGGCCGTGAGATACCGCAACTCGGGCGTTATTGGGCTCTTGTTCGTGAACAGTGTCGAGAAGCTCTGCGCCCGCGATCGGGAGCAAGGGCATGCTCTCAGGCGCCGGACACGCATGGCAACATTGCCGTATACAGATCGCAGAGTGGACTGGTAATGACCCTTTGTTCTCAACCTATTGCCGCATTGCGGGCAAGACTTCACGCTGGCCACATGTTGTTGAACCTGATCGGTCACGATTTGTGCCTGCAGGCCTGCAAGCAACCCTTTGCCCTCTGCTATCGTCAATCCAACGCTGGCCGGAGAGATTTCTTCCGCACGCTCGATCATCCCCACCTCGTGTTCGACGAGGCTGCCTGGGACGGCCCCAAGTACCAACTTGAATGTCCATCTCATCCTCAGAGATTAACCTAGCCCACAACTTTGCACACTCTCGAAGATCTCCGGCCCGACGCCGGCGCGACGATCCCGCACAGCCTGCTTGACCTGATCGATACCGCCGGAGTCGGCCTGTGCGGTGCGCCGGGCTTCGGACGCGGGCATGCCGGACACGATCCGTTCGTCCGCGATCATATCGACGTAGACACGAACTTCATCGTCAAGCTGACTCTCGACTTGCCGCTTCCGGAATAAGTTCCGCAAGACGCCGTGGACGCGGGACCAGAACTTCATTGCTCGCCTTCTACGTTGCCCGCAAAGCATTTGTCATGGCAAGGGCGACTTTCGACCATTGTTCCGTTTCCACTTCAACTTGGCGTCTTCCCGCCTTGGTGAGCTGGTAGAACTTCGCGCGACGGTTATTTTCAGATTCGCCCCAGAAGGAACTCAGCCAGCCTGCTTCCTCCATGCGATGAAGGGCAGGAAATAGCGAACCGGGCTTGACGAGAAATGTCCCTCGGGTAATTTGCTCAATACGGCGCGAGATTCCCAATCCGTGGAGTTCTCCGGCCCCGAGCGCCTTCAGGACAAGGAGATCGAGCGTACCCTGCAGGAGATTCGCCTGTTTGGAACTCAATTGCACTCTCCTATCGAATGACTATATTAGTATGATCTCCTTCATTCAGAATGTCAATAGGAGAGGGACCGGCAAATGGCAGACTCCTGGTCGCTTTATGCACGGAGAGTCTTCTACTCGCAGTCCTGGGAGCCGCCACAGGTTTGGTCCTCGGCTACACCGTAGAGCATTTTCGCTTTTTCTGTGGACTTCCGTGCCCCATCCTTTCCACTTCTTTCTGCGGAAAGGGTGGGATACCCTTAAGATCCAGGTCTACACTATTTCCGAAAATGCTCTATCCCGGTGATAAAAACGCCGTCATCGTCAGCGAGTCGCTCACCCGCCGGCGCGTGCCGTTGACTTTCATTATCTTAAAAATACCTATTTTACAAATAGGTATTTCAGTGCTAATCTTCCTCCTATGGCAAAGAATCCCGAACATCGCGACCTCTTCCCGGGTGCACTGGAGATCATGATCTTGCAGTCCCTCCGTTTCCGGCCCATGCATGGCTATGCCCTGGTCAAACACATCAAGCAAGTCTCGGACAATCTTCTCCAGGTTGAAGAGGGATCGTTGTATCCCGCTTTGCAGCGGATGCTGCGCGAGGGATTGCTGGATTCGGAAACCGGACTGTCGGCGAAGGGTCGCCCCACACGAATTTACCGGCTCACCGATGCGGGTCTTCGGCGCCTGGAGAGGGAAGTCGTCAGCTTCGAAAAAATGTTCACCGGAATCACGCGCGTGCTGGCCGTCGCCAAGGCCTAGGTGGTCAACCATGCAGATTCTGAGCAAGCTTTTCCGTCGCCGCCGCTATGACGACATCGCAGTCTCCATCCAGGAGCACATCGAAGAGCGGACCGAGGAGTTGATGCAAGAAGGAAGGTCGCGTAAACAGGCCGAGCAGGCGGCGCGGCGCGAGTTCGGCAACGTGACGCAGATCGCGGAACGCAGCCGCGAAGAGTGGCAGTGGGCCGCTCTCGAATCCCTTCTTGCCGATCTGAAACTGACGTTGCGCCGGTTGAGAAAATCCCCAGGATTTGCCGCGACAGTACTGCTGACCATCGCATTGGGGATCGGCGCCAACACGACCGTTTTCAGCGTGGTCAACAGTGTGTTGCTGAAGCCGCTTTCCTATCCCGATTCAGGGCGACTCGTGGCTCTCACGCTGAATGCTCCCGGTGCCGGGGGGTTGGCCGATATTACCAACGGACTAAACCTCTCGCCGTCGATGTATCTGACCTTCTCTGAGCTGAATCGGACCTTCCAGTCGCTGGGCGTCTGGACCTCGGGTACGGCAAGCGTTACTGGGCTTGCCCAACCGGAAGAGGTTCACACAGCGCTGATCAGCGGCGGAGTGCTGGAGACTCTAGGCGTTCTTCCTACCGCAGGGCGGTGGTTCTCTCAAGCCGACCAGGATCCGCGTGGCGCAAAGACCGTGATGCTGAGCTACGGCTACTGGCAGCGGCGCTTCGGCGGAGACAAATCCGCCATTGGGCGCAATATTCAAGTGGATGCTCAATCCCGGGAGATTGTGGGCGTAATGCCGCGCGGGTTCAAGATGGTCGACAAGGAATTCGACCTGCTGGTTCCGCTCGCATTCGACACCAAAAACCAAAAGCTGGCGCCATTCTACAGCGAGGGCATTGGCCGCCTTAAACCGGGGGTAAACCTGGCACAGGCCGACGCGGACATCGCGCGCCTGATTCCGATGTGGATGGACTCCTGGTCGAACGGTCCGGGCACGAACCCGCATTGGTACGAACGTTGGAGGATCACACCCGGTTTTCGTCCGCTGAAACAGCGTGTGGTCGGCGATGTGGGCGGAGTGCTGTGGGTGGTGATGGCGACGGTGGGGCTGGTGATGCTGATTGCCTGCACCAACGTTGCGAATCTGCTGTTGGTGCGGGCGGAATCGCGGCAGCATGAGCTTGCAATCCGCGCCGCATTGGGCGCCGGCCGTGCCCGCATCGCACGCGAGCTGCTGACGGAAAGTGTGTCGCTCGGACTCATGGGAGGCGTTATCGCGGTTGGCGTAGCCTACGCAGGATTGCGGCTCCTCACCGCCCTCGGCCCAGCCGACCTGCCACGGCTCAGCGAAGTCTCGCTCGATATACGGGCACTTGGTTTCACTTTTGCACTCTCGGTCATCGCAGGATTACTGTTCGGATCCATTCCCGTGCTGAGGTACGCGCGCGCCAAGGCCTCCGCAACCATCGGAAACGCAAACCGGACTGCCAGCGCAGGCCGTGTGCGGCAGCGATCGCGGAACGTGCTGGTAGTGGCGCAGGTAGCCATGGCCCTGGTGCTTCTGGTGAGCGCGCTCCTGATGATCCGCACCTTTGCCGCGCTGCGCAACGTCGATCCAGGGTTCTCCGACGCTCCGCACCTTCAGACCATGCACATCTGGATTCCCGATTTGCTCGTCGCCGATCCGCAAACGGTTACACGCCAACAGAACAGCATCGTCGACAAGCTCGCAGCCATTCCCGGCGTTACATCCGTCGGGTTTGCAGGCGCCGTACCCATGGAGAATAACGATCCAAACTGGGATCAGATTGGCGTTGAGGGAAAGCGTTATGAAGGCGGAGACCCGCCTCTTCGGCTATTCAATTACGTTTCGCCGGGCTATTTCAAAACCGCGGGAACTAAGCTGATTGCGGGCCGCGACTTTACGTGGGACGACATCTACGGCTTGAGACCGATGGTCATCGTGTCGGAGAACTTTGCCCGCGAATCGTGGGGCTCGGCCTCGGCCGCTGTCGGCAAACGCGTCAGGCAATTCTCGAGTATGCCGTGGCAAGAGGTGATTGGCGTTGTCCAGGATGTCCGCCAGCACGGTGTGGACCAGGATGCGCCTCCCACCATCTACTGGACGGCGATGCTCAACGATCCCTATACCCGGCAGCCAACCATCGATGCTCCACGTGCGGTCACCTTCGTTCTTCGCAGCAGCCGCGCCGGAGACGAGGGCTTTCTCAATGAGTTGCAGCAGGCGGTCTGGTCGGTGAATTCCAACCTGCCGCTGGCGTCCGTGCGGACCATGCAGGACATCTACAGCCAATCGATGGCGCGTACGTCGTTCACGTTGGTCATGCTCGCCATCGCCGGCTCAATGGCTCTTGCCCTTGGCATCATCGGCATCTATGGCGTCATTTCGTACGCCGTTTCGCAGCGTACCCGCGAGATTGGAATTCGCCTGGCACTCGGCGCGCAGAAGAGCGAGCTGAAGTGGATGTTCGTCCGGTCCGCGCTGCTGCTTACTGCAGCAGGCGTGGCAATTGGCCTGGGCACGGCAGGCGCGCTGATGCGGTTGATGAAGTCTCTGCTCTTTGGCATCAGTCCACTCGATCCCTTCACCTACATCACGGTGCCATTGATCCTGGCCATTTCTGCCGCGCTGGCGAGCTATCTTCCTGCCCGCCGTGCGGCCGCGGTCGATCCCGTTGAAGCGTTGAGAGCCGAGTAGCACTGCGGGGGCTCGGCCGCCCTGTCCCCCTCAAACCACGAGGGAGATAAACCCAGCCGGGCGCCCCAGAGCCTGCCCTGAGCTTGTCGAAGGGTCTCGTCTCTGAGGAAAAACGCCGTCGCAGGTATGAACGCCACAGAACAGTCCCTGGGCGAAGACCCGAAAGCAAGGCTTGAGCGCCCGCTTTCGGTCTACGGTGATTCCGAAAGTGCGATAGCCCGCATCCGGGCCAAAAAGATATGGAAAAAACTCTTGACATTTTCAAACTCTATAAACTAGAGTACTCCTTAACAGAGACAACTCTAGACACGGCCAGAGCCTCCAAGGAGAACTCGATGATGGGAAACATTGAAGAACAGGACCTGAAAGACAGGCTAAGCCTGATTGAAACCATGATCGCCGAGGGCCGGCGCACTACGGAAAGCTGGGGCTGGACATTCGTCTTGTGGGGCGTGGCTTATTACGTTGCGATCGCCTGGTCCGCTTTTGGACGGCCCTCGATTGCGTGGCCTGTGACGATGACCGTTGGCGGGGCGCTGACAAGTGTGCTCGCATCCCGCGTAAGAGGCAAACACCCTTGGACAACCGTCGGCCGCGCCATGATGGCAATCTGGGTTGGCATGGGCATCTCCTTGTTCATTCTTATGTTGTCTCTCGGCATGACTGGCCGGCTCGACCTGCACATAGGCGCGGCCATTGTCGCCGCCATGCTGGGCACGGCCAACGCCACTTCCAGCATCATTCTCAAATGGAAGATGCAGTTTGCCTGCGCCGTGGTGTGGTGGACGGCCATGGTGGCCGCGCTGTTTACCTCTGAAAACGTCACCGCGATTATCTTCCTGGTTGCCATCTTCCTGTGCCAGATCGTCTTCGGCATCTACGGCATGATCTCGGAGTCTCGCAGGCACAAAGCCGACGCCGCATCGCAAGGGGTCTTCCATGCCTGAGTTGCCGGATCTGAATCCTGTCATCCACGGCAAGTTGCGCCTGGCTCTGCTGTCGCTCCTTTCCAGTGTTGAAGAGGCGGAGTTTACCTGGCTGCGCGCAAAGACCGGTTCAACCGACGGCAACCTGGGCGCGCAACTGCTCAAGCTGGAGGAAGCGGGCTACCTTGCGGTTGAAAAGAGGTTTGTCCAGCGCAAGCCGCAGACTCTTTACCGCATGACGGAAGCCGGCCGGCAAGCGCTTACCGATTACGTGCAGGCACTGAAGCAGTTGCTCGGCGCTGCCATCGACGCCTGAATTATCTATCCAATGCTGAAAACATCGAAAGCTGAAAACAATGAGGAGGTTGGCCATGAAAAACATGCAGACAGCAAATCAACTGAGCGGCCGGGCCATCGGCGCTTTCTTCTTCGCAGGCTTCGGGGCTCTTTGGCTCTTCCTGTCGCTCTATGCTCGGCAACTGCTCAACGTCGAAACTATCTCCAGTGTGCTGCTTGGCCTGGGGCTGCTGCTTGGCGCCGCCGTGGCTTTACTTCGCGAGGCGAAACGCTGGCCGCGTATTCCGGACGACCCAGCGAGGGGCCGCGCCTTCGCCTGGATCAACGCGATTCAGTGGATCGCCGTCTCCGCCGTAGCCTTCAGCTTCGCCAAGTTGCACATCGACGCCTACGTGCTGTCGGCGATCACGGCCATTGTGGGATTGCACATGTTTCCCCTGGCGCGGCTCTTCCGCTATCCGCTGCATCACGCGACCGGAGCGTTACTGGTGGCATGGGCCGCGGCCAGTGCATTGATTGTGCCGGCTGAACAGTTGCAGGGCGTCGCGGCGTTTGGGACCGGCTTGACCCTATGGCTCAGCGCAGCGGTCACGCTGGTCGTCGCCATGCAGGCCGCGCGCCAGCCTTTCCGTCAATTGGCCTGATCGGGAATGCTCAGGGTTGTGGCTTCGCACCCTTGCGACAGAATTGCAAAAAGAAGGTTCTTCGGCTCCGCTACGCTTCGCTCAGAATGACAGCAAGGATGGGGCACCCCGCTGAATCGCTAACTTGCTACGCGCAACCTACCACTTGCAAGCTCGCCCGCACCCGCTTCATGATTCCCAGGTAGTACGCCAGGTTGTGGATCGTGTTAAGCGTCCCCGACAGCGCTTCGCCGGCCTGCATCAGGTGCCGCAGATACGCTCGCGTATACCGGCGGCACACCATGCAATCGCAGGCCGGGTCGGGCGGCCCCTGATCTTCAGCGTATCTCTTGCCTTTGATGTTCAGCCGGCCTTCACTGGTAAACAAAAGCCCGTGGCGGGCGGCGCGTGTGGGCAACACGCAGTCCATCATGTCCACGCCCATGCGCGCATACTCCTCAATCTCGTCCGGATAGCCCACGCCCATTACGTAGCGGGGCTTGTCGGCCGGCAGCAGCGGCAGGACCTCGGAGATCATCTCCAGCGTTAAGTCGCGTGGCTCGCCAACGCTCAATCCGCCGATGGCGTAGCCGTCGAATTCCATCTCTACCAGGCGCTCGGCGCTTTCGCGGCGCAGGTCGCGATACATGCCACCTTGAACGATGCCGAACAAGCTTTGCGTGGGCGGTTCGTTCCCAGGTCTCAAGAGAGAGACCTGGGGCACCCGCATTTCATCTCGCCACGGGACTTCTTCGCGGTGTGCGGTGAAGTGGTCAAGCGAGCGCCGGGCCCAGGCCATGGTGAGCCGCAGGCTTTCTTCCGCGCGAGTCCGGTCAGCGGGGTACTCTGTGCATTCGTCGAAGGCCATGGCGATGTAGGCGCCGAGGGCGATT
>Ga0302147_10001715_pt1 | contig 9609 bp, 9 predicted proteins | sample I_Bog_E3_2_FD_192438 | JGI IMG/M metagenome (GOLD analysis project Ga0302147, IMG submission 192438) | Peat permafrost microbial communities from Stordalen Mire near Abisko, Sweden - I_Bog_E3_2 | ecosystem: Environmental > Terrestrial > Soil > Wetlands > Peat | place: Sweden: Abisko, Stordalen...
CGAGCAAGGAGTGTAAATTCCCCTCAAAACCTTGCAGATTATTTGTAACTCGTTTTGAATCAATGCCTGTTGAAAACTTTTCACCCCCAAAATCTCCCGCATCGTGAGATTCGGCCTCGGAAAATCACCGAAAAAATCCGATTTTTACCTCGATGAGCGGCCTTTTTGCCCTGCTCGAGCCGAAAAGCAAAGGGTATCTTCTAGTCTGTTTGGGCGCTTTTGAACCGCGGATTGCGGCCGGCTCCAGAATGAAGAAACCTTCTCAGGCGCCGAATCTTCATCTCCCTAGCACTTCCTTATGCAAAGTCGAGCTACAATCAGTCCGGCGGTGCGACAAGCATCATTGCCCGCTCTGCCGCCGCAAGGAAGGCCGCAATGCCGATCGCCAAGACGAAGAAAGAACTTCTTGAGGCCATCGAAACCGAGTACCGCTTGTTGAAGAAGTGCATCGAAGGCCTCGACGCACACCAACTCGAGCTTCCAGGCGTTTGCCATGAATGGTCCGCCAAGGATGTCATGGCACATCTTGTGGAATGGAAGAAGATGTTCCTCGGATGGTACGAAGAGGGACTGCGGGGCGGAAATCCGCGCACTCCCGCCGAAGACTTGACGTGGACGCAGACTCCTGCCCTGAACGATCGCATCTACCGCAAGTGGAAGGATGTGAGCTACGAGGTCATACTCGCCGAGTTCGAATCCACGTACGCAGAGATGCTCGAGTTGACCCGCTCAATCTCTCAGGAGAAGCTCTTTCGCAAGCAACTCTATCCCTGGCTGCGCGTCTGGCCGCTGGCAAGGTGGATTGCAGCCCAAACAAGCAGCCATTATCGCTGGGCGAGAACCCGGATCAGAAGATCGGTCAACCGCGAGAAACTGAATTCAGCCAAGCCGAAGCCGTCTGCCGCATCGCAGGTGCCTACAGCAGCTTTCCCGCAGCCAGATCGCGAATGAGCCCCTTATCGGCGGCCAGGAAGTCATATCCGGAGAGATCTTCCAGCTTGACCCAGCGCACCTGGTTATAGATGCGGCCCACGATTTCGCCGGTGAACTCGTGCACGGCAAAAAATTGCAAATCGACGGCGCCGCCATGGCGGTAATTGTGGCGGATGCGCACGACGGGAGGGCCGATGGCGGCCTTGATGCCCAGTTCCTCGTCCAACTCGCGGGCCAAAGCCTGCTCCGGGCTCTCGCCGGCCTCGATCTTACCGCCGGGAAATTCCCACAGCAGCGCCATCGGCTGGTCGGGACGGCGCTGACCGATCAGCACTTCGCCGCCGCGCACGATCAGCGCCGCCGCCACAAAGCGCAGCGCCGGGCCGCCAGGCCGTGAATCGGATTTTGGTTGAACTTCTTCCACACCACTAGTTTAAGCGCACCAAAAGGGTCACAGAGTTTAAGTCGTGTATTCCCCTGATTGTTGGAGTGAAAACAGCATTGATGTTTCCGTGAAAGCGCTCAGCTTCCAGAAGAGGGCAATTCGCCTCCGACGGCCGCCTCGGCCTCTACAGCAGCCTCCGGCTGGAAGTAGCCCCAGCCATTCTTGGCCGCCGCTTCGAGCAGTTCCGGAGACGGGTTCACCGGGAAGGCGTTGCGCGCAATCTGAAGCATCGCAAGGTCATGGACGGAGTTGCCGAAGACCGCGTCGGGACTGGCGAGGCCCACGCGCTTGAGGGCCGCGGCCTTGCCGTCATCGGTGGGCACGTCCAAGATATCCGTGGTAATGAGGCCGGCAACGACGCGCACCTCGGCGGCCAGTATGCGCTCCTCGGGAATGCCGAGATCGCGCACGCCTTCGGCAACCACCCACTTGTTGGTGGAACTGACGGCCCAAATCTCGACACCAGCCTTGATGAGCGCGCCCACCAGCGCAGCCATCTCCGGGAAGATGCGCGGCTGAACGTACTTGCGTATGTAGCGGGCGGCCGCGGCGCGCAACTCTTCCTCGCGCAGACCCGCGTACATCTGCACCATCTCGCCGCACATATCCTGTTCGTTCACTTTGCCGGCCAAGTAGGCGCGATAGCGGGTATCAACCAGGTCGCTGGTCGAGCGCGAAACCAAGCCCTTCCTCAGCGACCAATCCATAAAGCCGAAGCCAGAGTCGCCGCTCCACAGTGTTCCATCGCAATCGAAAACCGCAACTTTTGGGTTGCTCACAAAAACCAGCCGCTCGAACTCCTGCGCGGTCCACCGGGGCACTTCAATCTGAATTTGTGTCAAGCGTTCCTCTTGTCATGCTCGAAAAAGTTAGTCTCACTCTATTCTCTTTCAAATCGTGCAGTTTTGCACGTGAAGGTTTGATAAACCGCCAGTTTGGCAACGGAATCAAAGGCCCGCATGTGGGCCTTACTTCAGTACCAGAACTTGAACTCCGGCCAGTCGGCGGCGTAGGAACGCTTGCGGTGGCGAAGCCAGAAGTAGTGGTGATGCTCGTGGTCCATGATCCACGGCGCGTCAAAGGGGCCGAGATCAATGACTTCAGCGTAGTAGTCCGCATAGTCCTTGGGATCGTTGCCGAGGGTGAGAACGGATTCGCCGCTGTAGCCGTTCCATCCCCAATAGAAGTAGTTTTGATGACCGCTGATGGCTATGGGCAGGCCAAGTTTTGGTCCCAGAACATTCACGGCGCTGGCTTCGCCATAGTTGCCGCAGAAGATTGCTGTATGGGCACGCACATCGGGCGGCAGAGCGTTGTAGCGCTCGGCAAAGCCCTCGACCATCTGCGGCCAGCCGAAGCGGTCGGAGAGGTACTGCGGCAGTGGGCTGGTGAATTTTTCGCTTTTGACCTTGTTGGCGCCAAAGTGTGCCGCGTAGGCGGTGTAATTCTCTGGCGGCAGAATCGTGAGCATGATGGGAGCGGTGACGCGGCAGAGCAAGTAGCCCAAAATCACCGTGCAGACAATGGGCGGCCAGTTGCGCTGAGTGAGCTGGCCCAGCGCCACTGCTCCGGCGGCAAAGAGCACCGGATAGATGGGCGCAACGTAGTAATCCTTGGCGTGCATGGCCATCATTATGGCCAGAAACAGCAGGTAGGTAAAGACGACGAAGCGCCACGGCCGTGCTCGACGGGCGAAGGCGAGCCAGACCAGGCCGCCGATCCACAGCGGAGCCGCAACGATGAGCAGCATGTTGACCTGTTGGACGAGGAAGACCAACGGCGGGAATTTTGTGTTCTTGTCGGAGTGCGCCACACCGTTCAGCAATTCATACGTGGGGAAGTGGTTGACCCACTGCCAGAGTAAGTTAGGCAGCGCCAGCAGTAACAGCACAACCACGCCTGCCGCGCACCACCGCGAGAAGAGGATGCGCCGCTGGGGACTGAGAATGAGGCCGAGCAAAAGCGCTACCAAAAAGAAAACCGTCGAGTGCTTGTTCTCGATGCTGAGGCCGGCCAGCAATCCAAATAGTAGCCAGGCGCGCGGACTGGCTGTGCCATCCGCCAGCCGCAAGACAACCAGCAGCGCACTCATCCACAAGCACGGCTCGAAGGAGTTCATGGAGAGGTAGTTTGAGGTGCCCAGAAATACCGGAGCGGCGAGGACGGCCATCATGGCCAGCACCTGCGCTGTGCGCCGTCCGCCAAGCTGCCACGTCAGCATGCCTGTGAGCCCGACAATCACGCCTCCAGCCGCAAAGCTGAAAATGCGAATGCCTGTAGGCGAGATGCCAAAGAGCATCTCGGCCAGCCGCGCCTGCAAGGCCACCAGCGGAGGCTGATCTACGTAGCCCCACGCCAGATGATGGCCGCAAACGAGGAAGTAAAGCTCATCGCGAAAGAAGCCGTAACCTAGATGGCCGCCCCACAACGAGCTGGCAAAGTGGACAAGAAAGGTGAGCGTGGCAAAGGTCGCAGCGAGCAACAGGGCAGCGCGCAGCGGCGTTCGCGCAGGCCATTGTTCAGAGGAGTGCGAAATTGTTTCGGGCAAGAGGAGCAGACCTCCTGGGCGACAGTCTAAGCGATTGTACGCGGCAAGAGCGGGGGCGGTTCCATTGATTTTTGTGTATGGATTTTCTCGTCAGGCAAAACAAAATTCGCGGCTTCCCTCGTTTCGTCGCATTCTCCTAGGTCCGTCGGCAAAACGAGGGAATAGTCGCTTCTTAGCTCTTGGCCAGTTCCGCTTCGATCGCCGCGATCAATGCCGGAGCGTCGGGATCGGTGTCGGGCGCAAAGCGCGCCACCACTTCGCCCTTGCGGCTGACAAGGAACTTTTCGAAGTTCCAAAGCACCTCCGGCTCCAGGTTGGGCGTGATGCCGTGCGTCTTCAGAAACTCGCCGAAAGGCACTTCCGAAAGGCTCGTGGCCTTGGGCTGGGCGGCGATCAGCGCGGCATAAAGCGGATGCTTTCCGGCACCGACCACCGTAATCTTGCTGTACAGGGGGAATTCCACGCCAAAGGTCAGCTTGCAGAAGCTTTTAATATCGGCGTCCGTTCCCGGCTCCTGCTCCTTGAAGTCGTTGGCGGGAAAGCCGGTCACCACCAGGCCCTTGCCGCTGTACTGCTTGTTGAGCTTTTCCAGGCCATCGTATTGCTTCGTCAGGCCGCACTTCGAAGCCACGTTGACGATCAGCAAAACCTTGCCCTTGTACTCGCTCAGGGTTGCATCCGCGCCATCGATCTTCTTTACTGGAATCTCGTAGATGGATTTACTCATGATCCCCTCTCTAACCTCTATCGCTCATTGAACTACTGTCCTTAGATGCCGAGCGCGGCGGGGAGGGTTCCAGAAGTTGTCAGGCACAGCTTTTTAAATTTGCCGGGCAGAATTTATTGTCTCCCGCCAGAAAAAAGACAGGAGGATGAGGCGCCCGGCAAGTGCGACCAACCAATGCGCATCCTTGCCGGGGTATGTCTGTTTCGCTACTTTTGCGCGGAATCCTGCCCCGACTTCTCTTCGCGGTCTTTGTTCCACTCGGCGCGTTCCTTCAACTGCTCATTCTGTATGAAGTGGATTGCTTGAATAAAGGTGTGCATAACATCGTCCAATGTCCGGCCCGGCGCCAAGGTGCAACCGTTGAATATATCGGTATTGGGGTCTGTATCAAGTTGCGGCGCGATGCATGTCAACAGCAAACCCTTCACGTCGTTGACCTGGAAAGCGAGACTCTTGCGGGCGGAGTCAGGAGTGGGTGAGGAAGCCGGAGCAGCCTTGAGGAGCTGTGTCTGGGTTGCGGTATCGGAGGCTTGCTTTGCGGCTACCGGAGTGGGAGACAGGGGTGAGGCGGACGCCAGCATGGGAGCCAAGGCGACGGAAACTGCGAGTACCGAGAGTGTTGCAAGCTTTTTCATAATCACCTTTCACATTTCTTGAGCCAGGATGCCGGCGTTGGGTAAGGTATCGGCAGAAACCAGGTGATTGTTCAATGGGTAGTTCATCATGGCCATTAGAGAAAAAAGCGAAAGAATAGGGCGCCCGTATTTAGACGGTCATCGTAATTGCGGCGCGGGAATGTTGGAAGAGACGATTGCATCTTTCGATCACAATTTCCCGCTGTTTACCGCCCGCTTGCCCAATACAGATTCGTCCATTCTCGGTCCTCAGCAAGGCAGGCAGCACAAGCAAACGGCCTCTTGACGGGGCCATGCCGCTCTGCTTTGCCGAGGATTGACAAGATTTGAACAACAACTGTGATTCAAGATCGAGCTTCAACTTGACGGTCTAGCGCGAGTCGCCATCGCGATCAACGTCGCCCGCCTGTGGCGCCTTCTGAGCGGCGGGACTCAAGGAAACCGTATCGGTGGGCGAAGAAGCTGCGGCAGGCTGCGATGCAGCCGGCGCGGCTGCATTGTGAGGCACGGGCGGAGCTACTGGGGGAGTAATGAGACTGATAGCGGATACATTCATGGGTACCACCTCTCTGTGCGCTATCGGGAAGCTATCTCAGTCTGTTCACTGATTTTGGGATGAACTTTTTGTCATCTTTCCAGTAAGGGCTCTGCCTGCCAACCGGATTGCCTTGACCGAAGCCGGAAGAATGGATTGGCCGGCGGCTTGAAAGTTATGCCATGGATTCAGAGTGAACCAAAGCAGCTGCCCGGCATCGGTCAGCGTATGGGCTGGGTTTGGTGAAAATGCTGCCAGATGGTTTCGGCAGTCTTGCGCGGCACGACGGCGGCGAGGGATTCGGCCGTGGCTTGTTGCACATCGCGCAGGCTGCCGAAGTGAGTGAGCAGGCGCTGTCTCGTCTGCTGGCCGACGCCGGGAATGTTCAGCAGTTCGGAATCGCGGTCGCGCATGGCGCGGCGCTGGCGATGATAGCCGACGGCGAAGCGGTGACTCTCGTCGCGGATGAGCTGGACAAGGTGCAGAACCGGCGAGCGGCGGTCGAGCACGACCGGCTCCTCCTCGTTGCCATAGCGATAGATGATCTCTTCGCGCTTGGCAATCGACGCCAGCGGCGGCGGAGTGAGGCCGGCGGCGGCGAAATCAAGGGATTCAAGCGCTTCGGCGGCGGCGTGAAGCTGGCCGAGCCCGCCATCTACTAGCACCAGCGAAGGCATGGTCCTTTTTTCTTCGAGCAGGCGGCGATAGCGGCGCGTGACCACCTCGCGCATGGATGCAAAATCATCTACGCCGAGGACGGTCATCACTTTGAATTTGCGATAAGCCTGCTTGTTCATTTTGCCGTCCTCCCAAACCACCAGCGAGGCCACGGTCTCCGCGCCCTGAATGTGGGAGATGTCAAAGCACTCAATGCGACGGGGCAACTCAGGGAGCATAAGAACGTCGGCGAGCCCCTCTTGAATGGCTTTGCGCGAGGGTTCGAGAACACGGAAGCGCTGAATGTAAGATTGCTTGGCGTTCTGGCCAGCCAGGTCAACAAGCGACCGTTTTTCGCCGCGTAGTGGAACGGCGATCTCGATGCGATGGCCGGTGCGCTCGGTGAGCAATGCGGCGAGGGCTTCGCGGTCATCGAAATCAGCCGGTACGAGGATGGAGCGCGGGACGTAACGCTGGTCGATGTAGAGCTGTTTGAGCAGGGCGGAAAAGACCTGACCTGCGTGGAAGGGTGCGCCGGGCAAATCGCTGGCATTTCCTTCAGGGGCTAAAGCCCCCGAAGATTTCGGCTCGTCAATGTACGGGCTGAAGCCCGTACCCTTCACCGCTGAAGCCGGCTCTTCACTTTCCGGCGCGGCAGCTTCCAGCAACTCCGGCAAATCTTCCCAGAAAAACTCGCGGCGATCGACGATTTTACCGGAGCGGACGTGGAAGAGGTTGACGGCCAGGTTGCCGTCCTCGAAGTGATAGCCGAAGACGTCAGTGTCATCGCTCTGCTCGGCAGTAGCGGCGCGCTGTTTTTCCTGGAGTTGATGGATGGTGGAGAGCTGGTCGCGCAGCCGAGCGGCGGTCTCGAACTGCTCGGCCGCAGCCGCGTCCATCATGCGTGCGGAGAGCGTGCGTTCCAGCTCAGCGTGACGGCCTTCGAGCAGCAGGCGTGCATCGCGGACAGCGCTCTTGTAAATCTCCGGCGTTGTGAGTTCCTCGACGCAAGGCCCAAGGCAGCGATGAATGTAGTATTGCAGGCAGGCGCGGGGATGATAGCGGGAGAGATCCACCTTGCAACTGGGGATCAGAAAGCTGCGGTGAATCAGCTCAACCACGCGGTAAGCCAGGCTGCCGGGAAAGTAAGGGCCAAAATACGCTGCGCCGTCCTTAAGCAGGCGGCGGGTGACGAAGACTTTGGGGAAGCGGTCGGCCATGGTGAGCTTGACGTAGGGATAGCTCTTGTCGTCCTTGAGCAGGATGTTGAAGCGCGGCTTGCGCTCCTTGATGAGATTGGTTTCGAGAGCCAGCGCCTCGCTCTCGTTGCCCACCAGGATGTATTCCAGATCGACGGCCTCGCGCATCAGCGAGCCGGTTTTGGCATCGGCCTGCGAGGCCTCCAAAAGATAAGACCGGACGCGCTGGCGAAGGTTCTTGGCCTTGCCTACGTAGATAACCTCGCCCTCGGCGTTCTTGTAGAGGTAGCAGCCGGGCTGCGTGGGCAAGGCGCGGATTTTCTCGTAGAGGTCCATAAGGCAGAGCCAGTTTCTAGGATAGCCGGTTAGGGAACAGGGAGCAGGGAACAGGGAATCGTATCCCTTGAGCCATGCATTCCTTACCGGGCTGCGTAAAAAGTACACGGCGGGAGCAGCCGGGAGCTGCAGAACTTTGTTCGTAAAGCGATTGCTTTCACAGTATTCAAGATTTGTTGAGTTTGGCGCACGGAATGCATGGTTCCTCACCAAGGCAAATGCCAGTTCCGCCAGCTGTATGCAGCACGGCAAGGAGCGTGGCGGAGAGAGGCGGGATTCATGAGCGTATATCGGTTAGGAGTGCTGAGCTTGGCAACGGGATTCGTGGTGGCGAGCGTGACGGGGTGCGCAACCAAGAATTATGTGCACAACCAGACGGCGCCGCTGGTGGACCACACCAATCAATTGGAAGACAAGACGGCGGCGAACAACCGGCAGATTCACGACGTTGATGACCGCACGCAGGCGGGGATCAGGCAGGCGCAGGGCGCTGCCGACATGGCAGGCCAGAACGCGCAGAACGCGGGCAAGGCCGCCAGCGACGCCGATTCCGAGGCCAACCTCGCCGTGCATCGCGCGGACACGCTGGATAGCGTGGTGAAGGGGCTGGATACCTACAAGAAGGTGGCCGATGTTGCGGTGACCTTCGGCTTTGATAAGGCGGTATTGACGAAAGATGACCGCGAACAACTGGATAGCTTTGCCGCGCAGCTTACTACGGCTAAGAGTTTTCTTTTGGAAGTCACTGGCGGAACTGACTCGATCGGGTCGGCCCAGTACAACTATGAACTGAGCCAGCGGCGAGCCGACGCGGTGGTGCAGTATCTGGCATCGAAGTATGGAATTCCCGCGCACCGCTTCTATCTGATTGGCATTGGCAAGGACAAGGAAGTGGCTTCAAACTCGACCGCCGAAGGGCGCAAGCAGAATCGGCGCGTGGAAGTGCAGCTACTGTCGAATACGGCCGATGCAACGCCTCAGATGGCGACCATGCGGTAACTTCCGAGCAGCATTTTAGGCGCGCACTATGCTCGAGCAAATAAACAGGGCCAATCCGATATGCGGATTGGCCCTGTTTTGCGAATGGGTAGGTTTGCGTGATTCGGCACAGCTCAGGCCGCAAGCTAGCGTTCACAGCTTTTCCAAATGCCGAAATCCTCCGGTGCTGACGAGCATGAAGAAGAAAAGCAGGAAGTTATAGCAGGCATGGACCAGTGTGCTGGCTGCCAGTGAGCGCGTAACGATGCGAACCGCGCAGAGAATCAGGCTGATCACGATCAGCAGAATGAACGGTCCCAGCGAATGGCCTTGCTGATCAGCGTGCATCAGAGCGAAGGGCGCGGTTGTTAAGACAGAAGCGATCACCATGGCGGGGATGGACCATTGGGGATGACCATTTTCGTCGAGCGGACGAGCGGGCTTGCCGGTGCTTTTTTCGATTGTCCAGTCCCAGGCCGTGGCGAAGGCGGGTAGCAGGAAGCCGCGGAAGGCCATCTCCTCAAAAAAAGGCGCAAAGGCGACGCCGAACCCGAACATGAGCCACGCGGCGCCCGGAGAACGAAAAATGTCTTCGATTGGCGCGTTGGCCGGGCCG
>Ga0302147_10001717_pt1 | contig 9607 bp, 8 predicted proteins | sample I_Bog_E3_2_FD_192438 | JGI IMG/M metagenome (GOLD analysis project Ga0302147, IMG submission 192438) | Peat permafrost microbial communities from Stordalen Mire near Abisko, Sweden - I_Bog_E3_2 | ecosystem: Environmental > Terrestrial > Soil > Wetlands > Peat | place: Sweden: Abisko, Stordalen...
CAAGATTTTGCAATTTATATTTCATATGTTTTTCAGTGGGTTAGATGATTTTGAGGGTCTTGGGGGGCTTGACAAGAAATTTGCAGCAAATTCGGGGGTGGGGCCGGGTAAGTTATTGATGGCAGGGGTTTTGATGAGATTAGAGCATAGAGATCGCGGGATAAGAGGAAAAGCAACGGCAACAACGAACGCAATGTGTGCGATGTTTTCGCAATGGGCGCAATGGAAGAGCAGGCAACGGTGAACGCAGAGGACGCGGAGAGGAGTTAGCGGCGCTGGAACTCCGGGGAGCCGAGGATGAGGCCGGTGGCGAGCGCTGCCGAGGGGTCGGCGGAGGTGGGATCGATGGGCTTTGCGGCTGCGGGGTCCGCAGGCTGCTGGAGCGGATCGCCGCCGTTGCGGATGTTGGCGACCTGGCGGAGTTCGCTGGTCTGCTGCTTGTTGTCCACTGAGACCTGGGCCAGGATTAGCTGCTGCGTGCGCGGAGAGATGGGGTCGTGGAGCAGCACGGCCTCCAGCGCCTGGGTCTTCTGCAGCGGGCTGAGCACGGTGGTCGGGGCATTGGGGTCACGGGCCGCGCCGAGCAGGGCATCGGGGTTGGCGTGCAGGCCGGCGACGCGATTGGTGGATAGCGCGAGGGCGAAGTTCATGCGGCTGACCAGTTGGGTGGTGGAGCTCCAGGCGTCGGCCTTCATGGAGTAGCCGTCCGGGGTCTGGTGGCCATAGAGTGGCATGCCGAGCTGGCTGATGGCCGCGGCCATGCCGTCAGTGGAGTCCACCTGGGCGCCGGTGGCGCGTACGGCGGAGACCACGAAGTCCAGCGGTGTCTTGAGCTTGGCGCGGTAGGTGGCGGCGGTAAAGAACTCCGGCGAGTTCACCATGGTGAGCAGCACCTGGCGGATGTCGCCTTTGGTCTCCACCCAGGTCTGGGTCATGCGCTCGATCATGGCCGGCGGGGGCGTGTCCGAGACGAAGCGCACGGCCAGCTTGGTGGAGATGAAGCGGGCGCACTGGGGACTTTCGGCGAGCATCTCCAGGGCCTGGATGCCTTCGTGCTGGCCGTTCTCCTTGATCTTGTGGCCCATCACGGTCTTGGCACCGGGGTCGTGCTTCAGCTCGTCGAACTCGGCCTGTGCGGAGACCTCTTCGCCGGGGCGCTTGCCGATGGTCCAGCCGGTGAAGACCCGGGCCAGCTCGGTGACATCGTGCTGGGTGTAGCCGCCGTTCACGCCGACCGTGTGCAACTCCATGACCTCGCGGGCGTAGTTCTCATTCAGGCCGGCGTGGGGATGCGCTCCGCCATGACCGTAGAAGTTGTTGTACCCGGTGACGTAGGGCGAGTGCGGACCGACGCTGGAGGAGTTGTCCAGGTAGTTGAGCATGGCCGGGCTGGTGGCCGTGGCGAGCAGCAGATTCTCAAACCGGCCGAGGGCATAAGGGCGGATAGAGTAGCGCTCATAAGCCGCTATGTAATAAGGCGCTTCCTCGGACTTGCTCATGTAGACGTTGAAGTGGTTGAGCCAGAAGTCGACCATCTCCTCCTGGAGCTGGCGCTCGGAGTAGACGTCGCGCAGGAGCTTGACCTGGATATCCTCCGCGCGAACGACGCCGCCGGGGCCGTCGAAGGCGGCGAAGACCTCAAGCTGCTCCGGGGTGAAGCCGGCGAGGAGCTGATCGCGCTGGGCGGGAGGCAGGGCCTTTCGCAGCGCATGAAGCTCGGTGAGGTTGAGGCGGCAGAGCGCCTTGAATCGTTTGTCCGGCGGGAGGGCGAGGATCTCGGCAGGGGACTGGGGGAGCTCGGCGAGGGGGTCTGGTTGTGGCTGGGGTTCTTTGGAATCGGCCTTCTGCTCCTGTTTTTTCTCGACGTACTGCTCCTGGCGGTCGTGGTAGATGGCGTGCGCAGCCTCGCCGCCGGGGATGCCCGCCTGGTTCTTGAGTGTGGCGCGAACCTGCTGGTTGGTGGGGTAGAGCTCCATCAGCTTGTCGAGGGGAAGCTGCATGGCGGGATAGGCGGCGAGGCGGGCGTCGAGGGCGCTGTCGTCGATGGTGTTGGGGCTGAGCTGCTGCTGGAACCAGGTGCTGAGGCCGATGGCGCGCAGCCGCGGCAGGTCGCCGGGGCGCGGGCCGTAGGTGAAGCGGTCGAGGACGAGCAAAAGGCGTTCGTCGCTGGGAATGGAGTGGGGGACGGGGTGCTCGTGGAGGGACTCGGGGGGCGGTGTCATGGCATCCTGCGCGGCGAGCAGGTTCACCAGGAGGGCGAGCTGCGCAGTGAGCAGGGCGACAGCGACGGAGCGAAGGGTCAGATGGGTTCCCATGGTGCGCGGCCTGAGCTATTAGACACCAATGCGGTGAAGGAGTTCTCTTGTGTCTAATGCCGATTTTTCTCGGCCGAAGAAATACAGGGGTCTCTCCACTTCGCTTCGCTCCGGTCGAGATGACACATCTGTGGGTGCTATAGGCTGGGAGGGTATGAGCGATGGGTTGACGGTGCAGATTAATGGGGTGGAGAGGAGCTTTGCGGAGCTGCGAGCTGGGGCTCCGCTGGCAGGTGTGGTTGATGCGCTGGGGCTGAAGGCTGACCGCGTCGCTGTGGAGTTGAATGGAGAGATTGCACCGCGGACAGCGTGGGCGGAGCGTTTGGTGAAGGACGGCGACCGGCTGGAGATTGTGCACTTTGTGGGCGGGGGTTTCGACAAGCAAGAGCAAAGGCAAAAGCGCTCACGCAGAGGGCGCAAAGGTTAGCGCGGAGGGCGCGGAGGAGATCGGCTGTCCTCCGAAGGGCGTTACTTGCCGGTGAGGGTGTGGAGGAGGGTCTGCCATCGGTCGCCGTAGTCTGCCCAGCCGCCGAGGGACTGGACGCGGGCGAGTGCGGCGGCGCGCATCTGCTGCTGGAGTGCGGGGGAGTCGGCGAGCTGTTGCAGGCGGTCGGTGATGGCGGCGGGGTCTCGGATGGGAACGATGAAGCCTTCGACGCCGTCGGTGAAGAGGTCCTCGGCGCCGGTGTTGGTGGAGGCGATGGGCGGGCAGCCGCAGGCCATGGCCTCGGACAGGACGAGGCCGAAGCCGTCTTCGACGGAGGGCAGGACTAGCGCGTGGCTGCGGCTCATGAGGTCGACGAGCTGGGTGCGTGGGATGGGACCGAGGAACTCAACGTTTGCAGTTGGCAGGCGCGCCAGGATGTCGCGGAGGTCCGGCTGGATGCTTCCAGCGATGCGTAAGGTCTTATGTGGATGTTGCAGATTTGCAAAGGCCTGAAGAAGATACGGAACGCCTTTGCGCAGACCCGCGGCACCGGCGAAGAGGGCGTCAAAGGTCTGGGGATCGGGCGAGCTGGTGGGGTGAAAGTCGCGCAACTGGACGCCGTAGGGGATGAGGTGGAGCTTGGCGGCGGGGACGCCCATTTGGAGGAAGGAGCGCAGGGCGATGCTGGAGGGGACGGTGATGGCGTCGGCCTGGGCGTAGATGGCTTCTTCGCGGGCGGTGTCGCGGGGGTCGGAGACGGGGCGTGAGACACCCCAGAGGGCGAACTCCTGGCTGAGGATATCCTGTTGAAAACGTTGGTGGGTCGAGCCGCGGTCGCAGATGAATACTCCGCCATGTTGTTGAAGCCATTGGCCTGTGAGCAGGCTGGAGCCGGAGATGGCGATGAGGGCGTCCGGGGGCTGTGGAAGCTGTTGAAGGCGGCGCATGGTCCAGCGGTCGAAGGCCAGGGCGTTGGCGTAGCCGAGGCGGTCGGCGAGACCGGGAAGATGGGCGCGGGAGGCGGCGAGCTCGGCCATGTGGAACCAGGGGTAGGTCTGGATCAGGCTGTGAGGGAGGCCTTCACGTTTGAGCCGTGCCCACGGCCAGGTAGAGTACAGGCGCTGGAGATGGCCGCGGCGGTCGAGTTCGCGGGCCAGCGCAAAGTGGTGGAAGACGCCGAAGACGGTCTGTACGATGCGCATGTGGGTAAGGCTCTACCAGGGTGGAGTCTAGCAAAGAGGGGTTTGAGGGGAGCGTTTAATTGTGGGGAGGCGAACGGATTCGGCGACTATACAGAATATGTGTTATCGGACATAACATCTATCAGATTGTGGAGGAGCTTCGTCAGTTCGATCTCGCCGCAATGGATAACGGACGGGATGGATCTGTCCGCTCCTAACTGACCAGCTTCCAGTAAGCCAGCTTCCAGTGAGCCAGTTTGTCAGGACATCGGCAGTATCCTTCGCAGGATGATATGTTGGAAGAGTTGCCCGCTTCAACCAAGCGGAGAGATGGCCGAGTGGCTGAAGGCGCACGCTTGGAAAGCGTGTATACCGCAAGGTATCCAGGGTTCGAATCCCTGTCTCTCCGCCATCTTCCTTCCCGGCGAACAGATTTCTCAGATTGCAGGAAGGTTTTTCAGAAAGCCGGATGCGGTTTGGGGTATTCTTGCGCCTAATCGATCCAAAGTAGGTTCTACTTCCCCCGCTTCTTTGCCTTGTGGTCGATATCGAACGAGACCAGCAGCAGCCAGCGGTGCGCTTCGGGGTGCGCGGGTTTTGCCTCCAGCGGCGTGACCTGGTGCCAGAAGGGCAGCATGGAGACCGAGACTCCGGACTGTATCCCGACGTTGCGCAGGTGGTTGAAGTAGCCGTCGCCGGCTTCATAGAGCAGGTTCTGGCGCGCGACGCCGGGATCGGTGAGGGTAATCTGCAGGTCCACGTAGCCATCGCGGATGTTCTCGTTCTCGGGGTGGTGGTCGTTGTGGGGTCCGACGTAGTCTCCTGCGGAGTAGCGGATGATCTGGAGCGACGGGCCTTCGAGGAGCGTGAAGCCAGTGACGGCCGCGGCGAACTGCTGCAGCGATTTGGAGGTGAGCATCTGCACCAGGCCGATGCGTCTGGCCGCCTCCCAGGTCAGCGAGCCCTTGGTGTTGAGGCTGGCTGAGGAGTTGCGGATGGTCTTGGGCAGCGCCTCCGTGTAGTTCTTCTTGAGCCGCTTGATGAGCGCGGGGTCGACCGGCGCGTCCACGCGGCGCAGGTGCGGTGTCATGGCGCGCTCCAGCAGAGCGAGACCGGCGACGGCTTCGGCGGGACGCAGCGCGAGCGGAAACCAGCGGAGGCGGTCGCGGTGTCCGGCAATTGGAGTGCCGGACGAGCGCGCCGACCAGACGGCGGACTTGAGGAGACTGGAGAACTCGTGTGGGAAGGACGTGATCGGCTTGCTCTGCGTAGGCACTCGACTAGCGGCTCCTCGGTGGTTTGGTTGTCGGAACAACGTACTGCAATCAGGCGCGGGATGCAACGGTTTTCGGCCTCTATAATTCCGGTGTGACCGAGACTACTGAGCGACTCACCCAGCAGACGCTGCTGTTCGACGCCGACGATACGCTGTGGGAGAACAACATCTACTTTGAGCGCGCGATTACGGCGTTCATCTCCTACCTGGACCATCGCGTGCACACGCCGGACGAGGTGCGCGAGCACCTGAACCGATGCGAGAGGGCGACCATCGCAGCGCACGGCTACGGCGTGAGCAGCTTTCGGCGGTCGCTGGTGGACTGCTTTGAGCAGTTGAGCGATGCGCCGGTGACTCCGGAAAAACATGCGCGGATCGTCGCTTTTACCGAGGCCATCTCCGCGCAGGAGATAGAACTGCTGCCCCGTGTCGCCGAGACGCTGGCTGAACTGAGCCACCGTCACACGCTGGTGATGGTGACCAAGGGCAACGTCGACGAGCAGACCGACAAGCTGGAGCGTTCCGGGCTGCGGCCGTACTTCCGCGCCGTGGAGGTTCTGGCGGAGAAGAACGTTGCGGCCTACAGGGAGCTGATCGTGCGTCACGGCTGGGACGCGAAGTCAACGTGGATGATCGGCAACTCGCCCAAGTCGGATGTGAACCCGGCGCTGGGCGCGGGCCTGAACGCGGTGTTTATTCCGCACGATGCGACCTGGGTGCTGGAGCATGAGACGGTCGATCAACCCGGCGCGGAACAGCGACTAATGAAGCTGGAATCTCTGGCAGCGCTGACGCGAACGTTCTAAAGACAGTCATAAGTTGTAAGTTCTAAGTTGTAAGTTTGGAAAGACTCCCCTCCCCTTGTTTCTTGTAAAATCCTCATAACAAGTGACTTAGGTCCGGACCTCAACGCCAAAATCCTGAAAAGAAACAAGATAGCGCCGCTGGGTCGGCAAGTGACTGATTCCTGAAGGCTTGAGCTATGTGACGCACCGTATCGTCTCACCCCGAGACGGAAACGGCTGCGTCTGTTCCCACACTTCTATCGTATATGACGTGTCAAGAGACAGAGCGTAGTCATCGCCTGATAGGATTTCCCGGCGCGGGCCAGATGCCCGTCACGCCGCTACCGCTGTAAGAAACATAAGGATGGAACCAACGATCATGCGCAATCCACGTATCACCCTCTTCGCTTCCCTTCCCGTACTGATGCTGCTGCTCTCCGCGGTCTCGCAAGCGGAGGTGAAGCCTTCGCCGCTGTTCAGCGACCACGCCGTGTTGCAGAGCGGGATGTCCGTGCCGGTGTGGGGCACGGCCGCGCCGGGCGAGAAGGTGACCGTCACCTTCCTGAAGCAACACCGCAGCGCGGTGGCCGGGGCCGATGGGCGCTGGATGGTCCGGTTGACGAAGCTGAAGCCGGGCGGACCGTATGACATGACCATCGCTGGAAGCAACACGATCCAGGTGCATGACGTGCTGGTGGGTGAGGTGTGGGTGGGCTCAGGGCAGTCGAATATGGAGTTCACGGTGTCGGTCAAGGCGGCGCGGTTTGCCGGGATGCAGGATGAGGACAAGGTGATTGCAGCGGCGAACTATCCGCAGCTGCGGATGTTCACCGTGACGCACACCAAGAGTGCCACACCTGTGACGGAGACTGCCGGCAAGTGGGTGATTTGCAGCCCGGAGACCGTGGGCGCGTTTTCTGCGGTAGGCTACCTGTTCGGCAAAGACCTGCAGGAGGCGCTGAAGGTGCCGGTGGGCATTGTGACCGTGGCGTTCGGCGCGAGCGTTGCGGAGGCATGGGTACCCCGGGATGTGGTGGCTGCGGACCCGCTGCTGCAAGCGGACCTCGCCCGCTTCGATGCGCAGGAGGCGTTCTACAAGGCGCACGCGGGCTCGGGCACGGCCGTTGTGGATGCTCCGGCAGGGCCGCTGACGATTAATGCTCGTGCGGCACGGCCGGGACCGCTCCGCGACCCCGCGCAGGACCAGCATGAGCCGACGGTGCTGTTCAACGGCATGGTCGATGGCGTGATTCCCTACGCGATTCGCGGGGCGATCTGGTACCAGGGCGAGTCCGTTGTGGACGGAGTGGCGGGCGTGGAGCGTTATGGGGACACGATGGACAAGCTGGTGACCAGCTGGCGCTCGCTGTGGGGCGAGGGCAACTTCCCGTTCATCGCCGTGCAGTTGCCACCGCTGAAGAACGTGAGCAATAACCCGGCCGAGCGTGAGCAGCAGGCGAAGATCCTCGATCTGCCGAATACCGGGCTGGCCGTGACGATGGATATTGGCGACCCGAACAACGTGCATCCCAAGAACAAGGCGCCGCTGGGCGAGCGGCTGACGAAGATCGCACTGGCGAAGGCCTACGGGCAGAAGGTGGTGTACTCCGGGCCGCAGTATGCTGGGTTTGACGTGGCGGGCGACAGCATCCGCGTGCGCTTTGCCCCCGGCGATGGGCTGGTAGCGAAAGACGGGCCGCTGCAGTGGTTTGAGATTGCAGGCGAGGACAAGGTCTTCGTTCCGGCGGAGGCGACGATCGAGGGCAACACGATTGTGGTCCATAGCAAGGATGTAGCGAAGCCGGTGGCCGTGCGCTATGCGTGGGACAACTATCCGTTCGGCTGCAACCTGTTCAACCGGGCCGGCCTGCCGGCAGCTCCGTTCCGCACCGACGACTGGGACATTATGACGAAGATCTCTGAGGAGTTCACGGCGAAGTAACTTCGGTCTGCGGATGGTATACTTAGGCTCGGAATTGGGAAAGAAAGCCACTCCTGCCGCACCGTTTGCGTGTGTCAGGGCTGCAAGCGGAGGTGGCGAAATTGGCAGACGCACTAGCTTGAGGTGCTAGCGCCGCAAGGCATAGGGGTTCAAGTCCCCTCCTCCGCACCAAACCCCTGATCTACCGGACGGTTCGTCCGAATTTACTCACCGCTCGCGCGGATAAGGCAAAGTTTTCCGACATGGTTATTCTTCTGGTGGTTGTTCACGTTGTTGTCTGTCTGTTTCTTATTGGAGTAGTGCTGCTGCAGCAGGGCAAGTCGGCCGACCTGGCCGGAGCGTTCGGCGGGCAGGGCTCGCAGACGGCGTTTGGCCCGCGCGGCGCGGCCAACCTTCTGACCCGGTTGACGACCTACTCGGCGATTATCTTCATGCTGACGTCGATTGCGCTGACGGTGGTGCTATCGCATACGAGCGTGCACCGGTCGGTGCTGTCGGATATTCCGGCGTCGCAGACGCTTCCAAAGAAGTGATTAGGGAGCAAGGAGTAAGGAGTAGATTTTGAAGCGCAGGCCGCGTGGCTTGCGCTTTTGCTTTGTGTGAGGTCTTCCAGTGATTCGTGAGGCTTATAGACACTGATGATTCGCGAGACGTTATCTGTGGGATTGCTGGGGTGCAACTGCACCATCCTGGGCGATGAGGTCTCGCGGGAGGCCATTGTGGTGGACCCCGGCTATGATGTGCCGAAGATTCTTGCTTTGCTGGCGAAGCACCAACTGACGGTGAAGCAGATTGTGGTGACGCATGCGCACATTGACCACATCGCCAGCGCGCAGAGCCTGAAGCAGATTACCGGTGCGCCTATTCTCTACAACAAAGCCGATCTGCCGCTGGTGGCGATGATGGATGCGCAGGCGGGTTGGCTGAATGTGCCCGTGCCGGAGGTGAGGCCGCCGGACCACTCCCCTGCCGACCATGAGGAGATTTCCGTGCGCGGCATCGCGGGTACTGTGCTCTACACGCCCGGACACAGCGAGGGCAGTCTGTGCCTGTATCTTCCGGCCGAAAAGCTGCTACTGGCGGGAGACACGCTGTTCGCGGGCGGTGTGGGGCGCACAGATTTTCCGGGTGGCGACGAGGGCAAGCTGCTGGCGAGTCTGCGCGAGCGGCTGGCGCCCCTGCCGGGTGAGACGGTGGTGGTCCCCGGACACGGTGCGGAGACGACGATAGCGACCGAGCTCGCGAGCAATCCGTGGATGCAGTAGCTATTATCCGAGCGGCAGGAGTGCAAGGGCGCGTGCCAGGATATCCGGCGGCGTGAGCAGGCTGAGCACAACGTGGCCCGGCGGCAGACCATAGAACTCGCCGGGCTGGACGAGGACGCCGCGGTCGAGTGCGGCGGTGGCGAAGTCTTGAGTGCGCGGAACGCGGAGGATGGCCGTCCAACCGCCTTGCAGCGCGAGACGTCGGGATGCGGTGCCGCGCAGATGCGTGTCGAGTGTTGCGAGGTTAGCGGTGATGCGGGCGCGAATCTGCGACTGCATGCCTTCGCGTACCGCGAGCCACGCGGACAGCGCCGACTGGATGGGCGCGTTCATGGAGAGAAAGGTGTCGGCGATGATCTCCAGCCGGGCGAGCGCTTCGCGCACCAGAGGCTCTTGCCCTGTCGCGACGATCCAGG
>Ga0302147_10001719_pt1 | contig 9600 bp, 8 predicted proteins | sample I_Bog_E3_2_FD_192438 | JGI IMG/M metagenome (GOLD analysis project Ga0302147, IMG submission 192438) | Peat permafrost microbial communities from Stordalen Mire near Abisko, Sweden - I_Bog_E3_2 | ecosystem: Environmental > Terrestrial > Soil > Wetlands > Peat | place: Sweden: Abisko, Stordalen...
AGGCCCGGGACGGTAGCGCGGGCTTTGTCGATGATCTGCAGGAAGCGTGCTGAAGTCCCGCCTCTGCGCATGCGCTTGAGGACATTTGCGGAGGCGTGCTGCAGCGGCACGTCGAGGTACTTGGCGATGGTGTCGTGGCGGGCGATGGTTTCGAGCAGCCGCGTGGTGATCTTGTTGGGGTAGGCGTAGAGGAAGCGCAGCCATTTGAGGCCGGGGAGTGGGGCGAGGGCTTCCATGAGATCGGCGAGGTCGGGCTTGCGCAATGTTGTGGTGGTGTCAGCATCCTCTACCCCGCTCATGTCGCGATGAGACTGCGCCATGAACGGGCCACCCGGGAATTGTTGTGTTGGGAGGTCTTCGCCGTAGCAGGTGGTGTCCTGGCCGATGAGGGTGATCTCGCGGACGCCCTGCGAGATGAGCGATTTCGCCTCTGCGACGATGGAAGCGAGTGGGCGCGAGCGGAACTTGCCGCGCAGTTGCGGGATGATGCAGAAGCTGCAGGGGTGGTCGCAGCCCTCGGCGATTTTGATGTAGGCCGAGGCGCGCGGCGTGGTGAGGATGCGGGGCGTCTCGTCGGAGTAGAGATAGCTGGGCAGCGCGGCGGTGGCGCCGTCCCATTCGGCGCGGGAGAAGCGGCCGGCGGCCTCGCGGGCGTCCCCTTCGGGACGGGAGGTGGTTGTCGAGCCGGGGCTAAAGCCCGGTCCGTTTTCGTCCGTAGACAGGGGGCTGAAGCCCCCTTCTCCCTCCGTCGAAAGACCCTCCAATGAACCTTCGTGGCGGAGTTGGGTGCCGGTGCCTTCGGGACGGGAGTGCTGGTTGACGGACGAGGCCGCGCGGGAGATCTGTTCGCCGGTGGATTGCGCGGCGGTGAGGATCGTGAATGGCGAGTTCGATGCGGGTTGATGGATTCCCGCGGCTTCGAGGATGGCCTCGAGCTCGCCGGTGCCGACGACGGCGTCGACTTCGGGGATGTTGCGGCGGATCTCGTCGCGGTAGCGCTCGACGAGGCAGCCGGCGACGATGAGCCGCTGGGCGCGGCCGCCGTGCGCGACCTTGTGCTGCACCATCTCGAGGATGGTGTCGACGGACTCCTGCTTGGCGGAGTCGATGAAGCTGCAGGTGTTGACGACGAGGATGTCGGCGTCCTGGGCGCGCGCGGTGAGCTGCGCGCCGCCGCGATGGAGCAGGCCCATCATGACCTCGGAGTCGACGAGGTTCTTGGGGCAGCCGAGCGAGACGAAGCCGACCGTTGGACGGATGGTGGGTTCTTCTGTTGTCGCGAGAGCTGCGCCGTCTTCGAGAGTGGAGGACAGGCTCACAGAGGTCTAGTTTATCAGGTCTGGGCTGGTTAATTTATCAGCTTTGTTGCCGGTTTCAGTGCTTCCAAATCGACGGTCTTCGGCGCGGCATGGAGCGTGACGACGACGCCGTTGGTCTCAAAGTGGGTGATGCGGTGGCCGTGCGAGTGGCCGCGGAAGATGGTTTTGCGCAGCAGTGTGATGTGGCGGCGCGACTCGTTCTCAAAGTGGCGGCTGACGGCCCAGCCGTAGTCGACGACCAGCATGTAGGTGGCCTCGCACTTGGGGCAGTAGATGGGCTCTTCCAGTGTGCGATGGAAGGCAGCCGGTGGGAGTGGGGCGACGGGGTCGGTTCCGGAGCGAATTGCGGCGATGATGTGGAGCATAAGGGCAGACAGTAGAGGTTAGTGAGTGGAGCGTACAGAAAAGCAAAGACAGAAGCAGATTCCCCGTTCGACTTTGCTCGGGGGAATGACAAACAAAGATGCTCTACCAAATGTGAACGCGTTGGTTGGGAGCAAAGTAGAGGGTTTGACATCGAAGGCGGCGCGCCAAGGGTCGAGGTTGCGGACGGTGTCGGCGCGGTATTCGCTGGGGGAGTGTCGATCGGTAGCGACCTCGTTGCGGAGGGAGGCTTCGCGGGCCTGGTCTACTTCGGATTGTGCGTATCCGATAAAAAATTGTTGTTCGCCGGTGAGGCCGTCGACGACGGGTGCGGGTTTGCCGTGGAGCGAGATGCTGGTGCGGTCGGCGGGGATCTCGGTGTGGGAGCGGAAGGTGCCGTTGGCGTGCCGGTACCAAATGTCGCCGGGAACTGCGGGGGTGTCCATCTTGGCGGTGTGGACGCCGTGGATTTCCTGCGCGATAAGAGTGGTGGCGCTGAGAGCGAGAGTGGCGGAGAGGAACGTGCTTGGGAACTTCATGGTGTCTCCGATAAGGCTGCGACTTGATTGTAAGGTTTGTGGGCGGAGAGCGTCTTCGGATGAAAAACCGGCGCAGTCCCAAAAATTTTGTAATGATTTTGCTTTTGCGATCACTATCTCCTCGTGCTGCCGGGCTGAGCCCAAATTCAAGGCGCACATACGCCGCGTCGAGACGCCGGCGCGAAGGAGAGTGTGATGTCAAACCAAAATTCATGGAGTGGTGAATTTCCGCTGGGCGGAAGCGCCAATCAGATCGCTGCCGGACGCAATGCAGATGGCCAGTTGGAGGTCTTCTACGTTGGCACGAACAGTGATCTTTACCGCAACACGCAGACGCAGGCGAACGGCCTGATATGGGGCGGGGAGACGGCTTTCTCCGGCGATAGTGCCAAACAGATTGCTGCGGCTATCAATAAGAACGGTGTGTTGGAGATTTTTTACGTCGGAACGAATAACGATCTGTATCACAACATGCAGACGGCACCAAACTCCGGCACGTGGGTGGGTGAGACACACTTTCCTGGCACCAGCGCGCAGCAGGTTGTGGTCGGCACGAACGCTAACGGGCTGTTGGAGATTTTCTACGTTGGTACGAACAACGATCTGTATCACAACCGGCAGTTGACGCCTGGCGGTCAATGGGGTGGCGAAGTTCGTTTTGCGAATGACAGTGCGAAGCAGATCGCTGTTGCCCAGAACAAGGATGGCCGACTGGAGATTTTCTACGTTGGCACGAACAATGACCTGTACCACAACTGGCAGACTCAACCGGACAGCACGACCTGGAATGGTGAGACCCATTTCCAGGGCGATAGTGCCAAGCAGGTCGCCGCTGCGCGCAATGCTGACGGACGGCTGGAGATTTTCTACGTTGGCACGAACAACGATCTGTATCACAACTGGCAGACGGTGGCAGGCTCGTCGGTTTGGTTCGGCGAGACCCACTTTCCCAACGACAGTGCCCAGCAAGTAGTCGTGGGCACGAATTCTGATGGCCGCTTAGAGATTTTCTATGTTGGCACGAACAACGAGGTGTATCACAATTGGCAGACTGCACAGAGTAGCCTGAACTGGAATGGGGAGACAGTCTTTCTCAACCATTATGCAGGGTCGGCAGCCAGCGCCAAGCAGATCGCTGTGGATACGAATGCAGATGGCCGGTTGGAGATCTTCTACGTTGGCACGAACAATGCCATCTATCACCAGTGGCAGACGGTGGCGACGCAGGGCTTTGGGAGCAACTCCAACTACATCCTGGCCAACAGCTGCAAGCCAATCCTTGGCCTGACCGTGACGATCCATGTGACGCAGGATATCATTGCGATTGCCAACAGCGGCCCGACAAGCGGATTCGGATTCCAGCTAAATGCTTATTCACCGAAGGGCGAGAAGAGTGCGTGGCAACAGTATGTCCTTTCGCTGTTCGGAAAAGAGGTAGTTGGTGCCGTTGATAACTGGCCGCTGCAGGGCAACAATATCATCAATGACTTCTTCGACATGGCTTCTCTGCCGTCGGCTAAGATACCCGCGGGTTACAAGCTGACAATCTCGCTGCAGAACGATGCGCAGGGGAACATCACTGGGGCGACGTACACCGTGGTTGATAACAATAATCACACGGTAGCCAAAGTGAACAAGGTGCTGACGCAGATCAGCGGAGTGAACTCTACGGACATTGCGCCAATCATTGCCTTCGAGCTGAACCTTGTCGGGCCAGTGAATGCTGAAGGCGCAGTGCTGTCGTCGGGTGCGGGAACGTTTACCTACACGGCGACGACTCCGCTGACACCATTGACGTCCGAACCTGTTTGCGCGGAGTCGGGTTACATTACCGCCGAAACCGCGAACAGCTCGTACGGGACTCTGCCGGGGCAGGCCAGCGTTTCGCTGACACAGTCGTTCAGCGTCTCGACAGCTACTTCCGCCATGAGGATGAGGGAAGGCATCGTACGTCCGGGCCTTATCATTCCGGTCGGTACGGTGATACCGAAGGTGGTGTCGCTACCTCCGAAGGCTACGTCGTAATGGAAGGACCTCCGGGACGCTCGCGCGTTCCGGAGGTCGCCGTTTGCTTAGGGCAGTTTTGCAGCGGCTTCGATCGGGTTCCACTTATCTGAACCGCGGAGGAAGGTTCTGGGTTCGAAGGCGGCGGCTTCCTTGGCGGTGAGCTGGTGTTCCCATGCGACGCGGTGCGTGGGTTGCCAGCCGGGGCCGGAGTTGTTGTATTCGGAGTACCAGGCCTGGGGTGGCACTGGGTCTTTGGAGTTCCAGACGGTGTAGCCAGCGGGGTTGAGCTGGGTCGGGAGTTCGGTGTTCATGACGACGACTCGGGAGTAGGGACGCCAGGGGCGGCCGAGGGCGGTCTGGTTGTGAGCGGTTGCGGTGGAGGCTGCTCCGGGGGCTCCTGCGGGTGGTGGTGCTGAGGCTTCGAGCGAGGTGGTGACTCGGGAGTTGGTGATGACGTAGCCGGTGGATTGTATCGGGTCGGTGCGGGACTGGGCGGTGATGTAGCCGGGGCCGTTGGCGTGGATCTCAGAGTGGTCGAAGACGGCGGTGGCGTTGCCGAAGATGAAGTCGACGCCGCCTTCGATATAACAGTCCACGTAGTACTGGCGGCCGAAATCGGCGAAGAGGGTGTCCTGGTCGCCGAGGAAGCGGACGTGCTTGAAGACGGTGCGGTCGGCGCGCACAGCGGCGGCCACGGCCTGGCCTGTGGGGCCGGCGGTGTTCTCGAAGGTGAGGTTGTCGGCCTCGAAGTTGTCGCCGTTGATCTCGGCGGTCTCAGTGAAGAAGGTGCCGCCGGCAGTCTTGGCGTTCAGTGAGTTGGTGATGACGACGTCCTCGGGCGATTTGCCGAGGCCGAGCAGCGTGATGTTGAGGTGGTTCTGGGTGACGATGATGCGCTCGTGGTAGATGCCGGGGACGATCTCGATCACGACGCGATAGCCTGCGGGCGCGAAGGGATGGTGGTCGAGCGCTTGCTGGATCGTTGTGTAGTCCGTGGTGCTGTTGATGCTGCCCGGCCCGTGTGGGTCGACGCGGACGTGGACGTCTTGAGCGTTTAGGGCGAAGGCGGTGGTGGCGAGTAGCAAGGCAATAAGTAGGCGCATAGGTTTTAGGTTGTAAGTTTTAAGTTGTAAGTCTAGGCACTTACAACTTAAAACTTACAACTGTCTTTAGAACTCCCAGCGCAGCAGCGTAGAGCCGATGGTGTAGCCGCCGCCGAAGGTGGCCAGAAGTACGGTGTCGCCTTTTTTCAGATGGCCCTGCTCGAGCGCGGTGTGCATGGCCAGCGGGATGGTCGCGCCGGTGGTGTTGCCGTACTCGCCGATGTTGATGACGACGCGCTCCAGCGGCATGGCGAGCTTTTCGGCGGTCGCGGTGATGATGCGCTCGTTGGCCTGGTGCGGGATGAAGAGGTCGACCTCCGCGGCGGTGAGGCCGTTGCGGGCGAGGACGGTCTCGGAGACCTCAGCCATCTTGCGGACGGCAACTTTGAAGACCGCGCCGCCGGACTGGTGGACGACGTGCTCGTTGTTGGCGACGGTTTCGGCGGTGGTGGGATGGCGGCTGCCGCCGCCGGGCATAAAGAGCGACTCGGCGCCGGAGCCATCGATTTCGTGGACGAAGTCGACGAGGCCGACCTCATCGCCGGTGCAGGGTTCGAGCAGCACCGCGCCGGCGCCGTCGCCGAAGAGGATGCAGGTGGTGCGGTCGGTGTAGTCGACGATGGAGCTCATTACGTCCGCGCCGATGACCAGGACCTTCTTGTGCGCGCCGGATTCGACGAGTTTGGCGCCGACCTGCAGCGCGTAGATGAAGCCGGAGCAGGCGGCGGAGAGGTCAAAGCCCCAGGCGTGCGGAGCGCCGATCTTTTCCTGCACCAGGCAGGCCGTGGCGGGGAAGAACATGTCCGGCGTGACCGTCGCGACGAGGATGGCCTCGACTTCGGTGGCATCGATGCGGCGGCGGCGGAGGCAGTCGCGCGCGGCTTCGGCGGCGAGGTCGCTGGTGGCGACGCCTTTTTCCACGATGTGGCGCTGGTGGATGCCGGTGCGCTCGACGATCCAATCGTTGTTGGTGGCGACCATCTTTTCGAGGTCGGCGTTGGTCAGAAGGCGGGGCGGAACGTAGGCTCCTACCGACGAGATCTTGGCGCGGACGCTGTTCCTGGGCTTCGACTGCAAACTCAAACTTCCGACCTCCCTAGGGTAAGGGCAACAGTGAGCATCTTATCTCTCCCGCTGCCGCAGGAGGGCAAAGCGCTCACGCAAAGGACGCAAAGAAGAACGCCAAGGACGCGAAGTTGAGAGCAGAGAAGGTGTACCGGGCGCCCCTACTGCGCCCGTATGTGCCCGTTACCGTTGCTTCCTTCCGGACCTGGCGGGGTTGGCGGGAGTACGTCGCGTAGGACCCGGCACAGGAGCGATTCTAGCAGGGTGAGGGTGCGAGGTTCCAGATGCGAGGTTCCAGGTTCCGGTGCGGCTGGGCACCCCCCTGCCTGTTTTCGCTAAAATGTTCAAAAAATTGAAGTTAGGGCTAGACCTCAAAGCTAAAATATTGATTTCAAAGAGCTTAGCGGAGACGCTGGCGTGGCCGTAGCGAAGTGGCCGGTGGTGGCTGGTCGACCTCTCCTCTGCATTGATTTTATCAGGTTGGGCTGCCCGCAGTTCCGTCGCAAGTAGTTCTCTTTGTGTGGTTTAGGAGAAATAGCTTGACAGTAAAGATGGTGGCGAACAGGGAAGCGGGCAGATTGCTCTTGACGTCTATCTTTAAGATACATATCTTCAGGATATATGGAAACTCCAACGACCACTACCGAAGAAACCCTGCTGGGGCTGCTGAGCCTGGGGCCTATGACCGGCTATCAGATGCGGGCCCTGATGCAGGATTCGACCGCGAACTTCTGGCGGGAGAGCTATGGCCGGATTTACCCGGCACTGAAGCGGATGCAGCGCGCGGGGCTGGTGGAGCGCGAGAGGCAGACCCCCGACCGCTCCAGAGGGCAGAAGGTCTACAAGATCACCACGGCGGGACAGAAGCGGCTGCGGTCGTGGCTGGGGGTTCCGGCTCAGCCGCTGCCGAACCGCAACGAACTGCTGCTGAAGCTTTTCTTCGGCAACCGCGCTGCGCCGGGAGCGATGGCCAAGCAGGTGCTGGCCTGGCAACAGAACTATGTCGTCGACCTGAAACGTTATGAGTTGCAACTGGCCGATCTGGAGAAGACCCACGCCAAACACCCGGCGCTGCCGTTCTGGCGGATGACGCTGCGCTATGGCATGGATGAGGCGATCACGGTGATCAACTGGTGCCAGGGGACGTTGGAAGAGCTGAAGAGGCTAGGGACAAGGGACAAGGGATAAGGGAGCATGATGCTGGAACGGTTGTTTTCTCTGGGTGGGATGGTCGTATTGCCGTGCTGGATTCTGCTCGCGTTGGTGCCGAGGTGGCGGTGGTCGCAGCGGCTGGCGACTTTTGTGGCGCCGCTGTTGATCGCGGGCGAGTATGTGTGGCTGCTGCTGGCGCATCCGATGCCGCAGGGTGGAGGGTTCCGCTCGCTGGCGCAGGTAGCGGTGCTGTTCAGCTCGCCGTATGCACTGCTGGCAGGTTGGATTCACTATCTGGCCTTTGACCTGTTCACCGGAGCGTGGGAGGCACGCGAGGCGGCGCGGCTGGGCATCTCGCGCTGGGTTGTGTTGCCGTGCCTGGTGCTCACGTTTCTCTTTGGGCCACTGGGTCTGGCGCTGTTTCTGCTGCTGAAGCTGGCAATGCGCCGGAGCGTGGGCGCGGAGGTGATCGAATGAGCCTGAGTATGCAGGGATGGAGCGCGCTGCGCGGGGCCATGGCGAACCGCGGCATCGCCGTGGGTGTGTGGTGGAACGTGGTCCTGCTGGCGGGGAGCATGGCGGCACTGCCGTTTGACCGGCGGCAGATTCTGGGGCTGAATCCGTGGATCAAGCCGATTAAGTTTGAGATCTCGGTGATTATCTTTCTGGTGACGGTGGGGGTGATGCTGTGGGCGCTGGGCGATGTGCCCGAACTGGCGCGCTCGAAGTGGTGGCTGGGCTGGGGATTTGGGGTGGCGATGATCGTGGAGAACAGCGTGATCGCGTTGCAGTCGGGGCGGGGCGTGCGCTCGCACATGAACTACACCACGCCACTGAATGCATCGCTGTTCGCGGCCATGGGGCTGTTCATCGTATTGAATACGGTCTTTGCCGGCTGGCTGCTGGCGCTGTGGATGCGGACCAACACGGGCCTGGAGAGCGCGGTGGTGTGGGGCATACGGCTGGGACTGCTGGTACTGCTCGCCGGCAGCATCGAGGGTTTGCGCATGGTGGCGCATGGAGCGCATACGGTAGGCGCGCCGGACGGGACGCCGGGATTGCCGTTTGTGAACTGGAGTATGCAGTATGGCGATTTGCGCATCGCGCACTTCTTCGCGTTGCATGCGCTGCAGATATTTCCGCTGGCGGGGATGGCGCTGGCCTCGCTGAAGGTTCGCGAGGGGACCCAACTGGGTATATTGTTCAGCTTTGTCGCGGTGTACAGTGTGGCCGTCTGGTGGCTGTTTGTTGAGGCCATGCGCGGGGTGCCGCTGGTGAGATGAGGCAGGGCAGATCAGGGAAAAGCAGAGAAGAGCAGGGAGAAGCAGGGAGAAGCAGAAACACGGACTGTGGGTGACAAACGTCATCGTACTTTGCTGACGGCCGACACTGGATGCGCGGGGTGTGACGCGGGAGAGTGGGATCAGTTGCCAGTAGTCAGTTATCAGTTGCCAGTGGGCCAGCTTCCAGTTTTCCAGTTTCAAGATTTGCAAGGGGGAGATTGATGTACGGTGATCCGGTTTGGATGAAGGCGTTGCTGGTGGTGCACATTGCGTGCGGGTTTGGGAGCTTTCTGCTGGCGCCGGTGGCGCTGGCTACGGCCAAGGGCGGCAAGCAGCATAAGCGCTGGGGCATGGTCTACCTGTGGGCGATGGGCGGCGTCGCGGCGACGGCGCTGCCCATGGCGCTGTACCGGCCGGTGCTGTTCCTGGCGATGGTGGCGGTGTTCAGCTTCTATGCGGCGTTCAGCGGCTACCGGGTGTTGAAGCTGAAGGACCTGGTGCGCGGCGGCAGCGCCGGGCCGATTGACTGGATCGCGGGCGGGCTGACGTTTGCATCGAGCTTTCTACTGGCATACCTGGGGGCGTTCCACAATGCGGTGGTGCAGCACATGGGGCCGGTGGCGATTGTGTTTGGCGTGATCGGGATGAGGCTGTCCTATGTGCAGATGAAGAGCTTTATCTGGAAGCCGAAGGAGAAGATGTTCTGGTGGTACACGCACCTGGGGAACTTCATCGGCAGCTACATTGCTGCGTGGACGGCGTTCAGCGT
>Ga0302147_10001721_pt1 | contig 9592 bp, 8 predicted proteins | sample I_Bog_E3_2_FD_192438 | JGI IMG/M metagenome (GOLD analysis project Ga0302147, IMG submission 192438) | Peat permafrost microbial communities from Stordalen Mire near Abisko, Sweden - I_Bog_E3_2 | ecosystem: Environmental > Terrestrial > Soil > Wetlands > Peat | place: Sweden: Abisko, Stordalen...
CTCCACCGACCCAGTGGCGCTCGTATGTCATGTAAGCCAACCCGGCTACGTACGCCACCCAAGAGAGGATGAGCCCCATCACATTGCACTGCTGCTTCTTGACGGCAGACACTTGCGTGGTCATCGATACCTCCCGGCGCAAAAGACATAGGCGCAACCCCAAAAGAGCATCATGGAGCTTCCCACTTCATCCCCCGGTGCGCGGTGAATTCCAGCCCGTTCCAGTCCCGCCAGGATGAACGTGAGTGCCAGAGTCGCCATGAAGGCAATAAACACCGACTCATACCAGATGCGCTTCTGTAACTCGTCCACCTTCTGGATGGCACGCACCAAAGCCACCCAAAAGAACATTGCCGGGATGAGCGGCAGCAGAGTCAGAGGGCGCGGCAGCTGCGGGTATAGTCCTTGGCTGGGCAGCCACTCGACGGCGAGTTCCGTGACAAGAGCCACAACTGCCCACAGAAAGATCGGCCGGGTCAGGCGGGAGCGGAAACTACAGGTGCCATTACTCATTACATTCATTGGCGATGCTCCTAGGCGATCTAGGACAGTCTTGACGACGATCCGTCGCTTCTCGAAATGTAATGCATGCTTGTCAATATGTCAAGGAGTATTTACTTTTTGTTTAACCCTCTGCTTTTCAAAGAGATCGCTCTGCCCAAGTGGCATGGTCTTCCCGATCCGCGTACAATCAGCGATTCACCTCTATGTCGGATATCCGCCGCGGTCTCATCATTGTGAATACCGGCCCGGGCAAGGGAAAAACCACGGCGGCCATGGGAACGGCGCTGCGGGCCGTCGGCCAGGGAATGCGCGTGTTGATGCTGCAATTTCTGAAGGGCTCATGGCACTATGGCGAACTCGACGCCGTAAAGGCCTTCGGCGATAAGTTCATTCTTAAGCAGATGGGGCGCGGCTTTGTGAAAGTCGGCGCCGAAAAACCCGACCCTGAAGACGTGCGGATGGTCGAAGAGGCTTGGGCCGAAGCTGAGAAAGCGATCCAATCCGGGGAATGGGATCTGGTGGTGCTCGACGAAATCAACTACGCCATCAGCTACGGTATGCTGGACCCGGCAAAGGTGGCCGAGTCGCTGAAGCGGAAGCCGGAGATGGTACACGTCATCTTGACCGGAAGGAACGCGCATCCGACAATAGTCGAGGTAGCCGATACCGTAACCGAAATGCGCCAGGTAAAACACGCTTACGAAAAAGGGGTGATGGCGCAGAGAGGAATCGAGTACTGAATTGGTAATTTGTGATTTGTAATTGGTAATTTGAACCCGTTTGGATGCCGGGTCGAGATTTTCAATTACAAATTACCAAATTACAAATTTCCCATGCCTTGGTTCAAACGACAATCCGGCCATCTGGACACTTCGGGCGAAAAGATCGTTCGCACCGAAGGCCTGTGGGTGAAGTGTGACGGCTGCCGCCAGATTATCTGGAAGAAGGATCTCGAAGAGAATCTCAACGTCTGCCCAAAGTGCGACAAGCATTTTCGCATCGACGCCCGCGTCCGCCTGGCCCAGCTTCTCGACGACAACCAATACGAGGTCTTCGAGAGCAATCTCGTCTCGACCGATCCGCTGAAGTTCGTCGATCTAAAGGCGTACTCCTCGCGCCTGAAGCAGGCGAAGTCCGATACCGGCCTGAAAGATGCCATCGTCAATGCCCGCGGCAAACTCAACGGCCGCCGTGTGATCGTCAGCTCAATGGAATATTCCTTCATCGGCGGGAGCATGGGAGCGGTGGTCGGCGAGGCGATCACGCGGGCAATCGAGAAAGCCATGGAAACGCGGACGCCGATCATAATCGTCTCGGCCTCCGGCGGCGCGCGCATGATGGAAGGCGTAATCAGCCTGATGCAACTGGCAAAAATCTCCGCCGCGCTGGCGCGTCTCGATAAGGCGGAGGTCCCATACATTTCGGTTCTAACCGATCCGACCACGGGCGGAGTGACGGCATCGTTTGCCATGTTGGGCGATTTGAACATCGCCGAACCCGGCGCTTTGATTGGCTTCGCCGGACCAAGAGTGATCGAGCAGACCATCCGCCAGAAGCTGCCGCCAGGCTTCCAGCGTTCCGAGTTTCTGCTGGAACACGGAATGCTCGACGCCGTGGTTGCGCGTAAGGAGTTAAAACCCTACATAGGGCGGGCGCTGGATTTCATGGTCCAGGCGGCATAAAAGCAGTCGCTGGTCGTTAGTCGTTGGTCGCTAGCAAAACCCCTGGTGCAGAGACGAGCGTTGGCTCTCCTGCTCAGAGCCATTGGGAAGCACTTTGACCTCCGGCAGCATCCTTCTAATGAGAGAGAGTCGAAAAGGGCAGTCGGACTTGCTACCTTGAATGTGCTCCCTGGTACGAGCGACGGCCCTTCCCGAGTGCGCGAACGGCTAACGACCAGCGACCAACGAACCATGTCCTACGAAACCGCAGTCGCGCAGATGTACGCGTTGGGCCACGAGCTGGCGCAGACGCCGGCGCACAAGTTCGACCTGGCGCACATGCGAGTGCTGCTCGCGGCGCTGGGGCATCCCGAGCATCGTTTTCCCACGGTGCTGGTCGCGGGCACCAACGGCAAGGGTTCGACGTCCGCAACTCTGGCGTCCATTCTGCAAGCCTCTGGACTGAAAACAGGCCTTTACACCTCTCCGCATCTGGTTCGCATCAATGAACGGATTCGCCTCGACGGCGCGCCCATCACCGACGACGATTTCGCAGTGCTCCACGACGTGGTCGACCGCACCGCCGAACGGCTGGTTTCGGAGGGCGATTTGCCCTGGCATCCCAGCTTCTTTGAGACGCTCACCGCAATGGCTTTTGAGTATTTCGCCCGAAACCGCCCCGACATGGTTGTGCTGGAGGTCGGCATGGGGGGGCGCCTGGACGCGACCAACGTGGTTGAGCCGCGACTGAGCATCATCACCGACATCGCACTCGATCATCAGAAGTATCTGGGTCAAACCGTCGCCGAAATCGCGCGCGAAAAAGCCGGGATCATCCGTCGTGACGGTGTGGTCGTCACGCTGCCGCAATTGCCCGAGGCGAACGACGTCATCGGAAACGCAATCTTGGATGCGGGCGCTCGTTCCGTGAATGCCGTCCCGTACGTGCCGCCGGTGTCGCCGGGGAGCGTCAGCAGTCTGAGCAGCGACGGCCCTCACGCGGCGATCCGCAATCGTTATCCGCTGGAAGTCATGAAGACGCAGATTATGGTCGACTCGCCGCTGGTAGGCCGTCATCAGCTGCGAAATCTGGCGCTCGCAGTGGCGGCAGCCGAAGAACTTAACAACCAGGAAATCTCCACGATTACGCCGCAGACCATCGCGCAAGGCATTCGTGAGACGCATTGGCCCGGACGTTTCCAGGTCGTCCCGGCCAACGCCGACACTCCCGAGTATGTGTTCGATGTCGCGCACAACCCTGCCGGAGCATGGGCTCTGCGCTCGACGCTTTCCGCCGCCTATCAGGACGCCCGCGAGATCACCATGGTATTTGGCGTGATGCGAGACAAAGCCGTGCAGGAGATGACCGAGATTCTGTTCCCGATCGCCAGCCAACTGGTCGTGACGCAGGCCAACAATCCGCGCGCGGCCACCCCGGATGAGATCCGCCAAGCGGCAGCGCGTGTGACGTCCGGCGCTGGCATTGAAGACGCCGAGAATGTAGCGACGGCTCTCACCCGAGCCCGCATGCTTGCCGGGCCAAACGGCCTGATCGTAGTTACCGGTTCGATTTACATTGTAGGAGAAGCGATGCGAACCCTAGCCATCCGCATCTAAAGGTACGTGTGGCGCGGGCATTCCTGCCCGCGAAAAATTTGCACTGAAGAAAACGTGAACAAGATCGCCATCACCGCCGAGACCGAAAAAAGCCGCGCCGAACTGCGCTCAAGTGCGCCGCCGGAAGACGACGCTCCAATCTGGTCCGGGACAAGACCCGCAGCTCAATCCAACCCCCGCCACGGCTGGCTCAGTCGCCTGCGTTCCTATTTCATCCTCGACCCTTTGATCTGGATTTTTACCGTCGTTCTGGGAACGATCTCCCTCGCCTGCTCGCTCTTCGACCGCAACGGACGCATCCAACACAATCTCGCCCGCTTCTGGTCGCGGCTAGTCATGAAGACGATCTTGTCGCCAGTAACAATCACGGGCGCGGATCAGAAAACATTCGACAATTCCAAGCCCAAGGTCTATGCCGTCACGCACGCGTCTGCGCTGGATATCCCAGTCCTTTATGTCTATCTCCCATTTCAATTCCGCATCATTTTCAAGAGTGAATTGCTTTCGTACCCATTCGTAGGATGGCATCTGAAGCGGTCCGGCCAAGTCTGTATCAACCAGCAGAGCCCGGCGGCTTCCATCGGCGCCGTCAAATCCGCCTTGCGGAGCCTGCGTAGCGGCATGCCGCTGGTCATCTTTCCCGAAGGCGGCCGCACCCGCGACGGAAACATCCAACCGTTTCTGCCCGGCGCCTTCTTCCTGGCGATTAAAGCGCAGGCCGATATCGTTCCGATCGCGTTAGTAGACACCTTCGATCTGCTGCCTATGAACACCTACCACATCAAATGCCAGCCGCTGGAGATGCGCGTGGGCGAAGTAATCACCACCACCGGCCTGACCGTGCGCGACACCGAGGCCGTTTCCGCCAAAGTAAAGTCTGCCATAGAGACTCTGCATTCCGCGCTTATGAGCACATAGAAGTAAGGTGGGATGGCAGTAGGTAGACGGTTAGAAAATTCCAAATCCTGAGACGCTCGCGTCAAATGATAAACTGAGTTGTTTCAGCGAAATGCAAGGCGAACTTATGTCCGATAGCATTCATGTAAAGCTCCCCGACGGCAGCATCAAGGAAGTCCCGAGCGGCACCACGGCCCTTGACGTTGCCAGGTCCATCAGTCCGCGTCTTGCCGACGCCGCTCTCGCTGCCAAGTCGAACGGCGATCTGATCGACCTCACCCGCCCGCTCGAAGCCGACACCGACCTGCGCATCCTCACCGAGAAGGACCCCGAGGCGCTTGAAGTTTATCGCCATTCCTCCGCGCACCTGCTGGCCGCCGCCGTGCTTGAACTTTTCCCTGAGACCAAGCTCGGCCACGGCCCCGCCACCGAAAGCGGGTTCTTCTACGACTTTCACCGCGAAACCGCGTTTACTCCCGATGATCTGGAAAAGATCGAAAAGAAGATGCAGGAGCTCGTTCAGCAGAATCTGCCTTACGCCCGCGAATTTCTGCCGCGCAAAGAAGGTCTGGAAAAGTTCAAGGGTGAAGGCGACTTCATGAAGTGCCACTTCATCGAGCAATTCACCAAGCCCGATGAAAAAATCTCCATCTATAAAACCGGCAAGTTTCAGGATTTCTGCCGCGGCCCGCACATCCCTGCCACTGGAAAAATCAAAGCCTTCAAGCTGTTCAACGTCGCCGGCGCCTACTGGCTGGGAGACGAAAAGAATCCCCAGCTCCAGCGGATTTATGGCACGTCGTTTTTCTCCAAGAAGGATCTCGACGCCTATCTGGCAGGCATCGAAGAAGCCAAAAAGCGCGACCATCGCGTCCTCGGCCAGCAGCTCGACCTGTTTTCGATTCAGGAGCTCGCCGGCCCGGGCCTCATCTTCTGGCATCCCAAAGGCGGCATCATCCGCAAAGAGATGGAAGACTGGATGCGCGAAGAGTATCTCCGCCGCGGCTACTCACTGGTCTGCACCCCGCACGTATCGCGCCGTCAACTCTTCCACACTTCCGGCCACGAGGGCTATTACTCCGACAACATGTTCGACGCCATGGAGCTCGACGACGCCGAATATCGCCTCAAGCCCATGAACTGCCCCGGCCACATCCTCATCTACAAAGATTCGCTGAAGTCGTATCGCGATCTGCCCGTGCGGTTGGGCGAACTCGGCACCGTCTATCGCTACGAGCGCTCCGGAGTCATGCACGGCCTGCTGCGCGTCCGCGGCTTTACCCAGGACGACGCCCACATCTTCTGCACTCCCGATCAGATTGAAAACGAAATTGTCGGCTGCCTAGAATTCGCGCTCGAAGTTCTGAAGGATTTTGGCTTCGACAAATTCCAGACCGAGCTCTCCACCTGGGACCCGAACGACAAGAAGAGTTTCTTAGGCACTGAAGACCAGTGGAATCTGGCCAATCACTCGTTAGAAAGCGCGCTGAAGAAGCTGAACATCGAATACAAAACCATCCCCGGCGAAGCTGCGTTTTACGGTCCCAAGATCGATGTGAAACTGGTGGACGCCATCGGACGCCTGTGGCAGCTCTCCACCGTCCAGTTCGACTTCAACCTGCCGCAGCGCTTCAATCTCGAATACGTCGCCGAAGATGGCACCCGCAAGCAGCCGCTCATGGTCCACCGCGCCCTCTACGGGTCGGTCGAACGCTTCTTCGGTGTACTGATCGAACACTACGCGGGAGCGTTCCCCGTCTGGCTTTCGCCCGTGCAGGTGGCGATGATCCCAATCGCCGAGCGCCATGTCGAGTACGCACAGAAAGTAGCCACCCAGCTAAAAGCCGCGGGCGTACGCGTGACCGTCGATTCGCGCAACGAAAAAATGAACGCAAAAATCCGCGAACACGCCATGCAGAAAGTTCCGTTCCTGCTGGTCGTAGGAGACAAAGAGTCCGAAGCCAATACGGTCAACGTGCGCACGAGAGGCAAGGAAAAGACCGACGACCTGCCCGCGGCCGAGTTCGTGGAGAAAATCAAGAAGCTGATCGCGGAGAAGACCGTCACGCTATAGCCGGCTGGGGGAAAAGTGTTTTTCCGACGCAGCATTCCCCCAGCGGCTGAAAGCCGCTGTTGATTTCGCGGCTGTTACGGCACGAGTGGAACTCGTGCCCTTCCCAAAGCCGGCGCGAGTTGGAGTTTTTCCGCAACCTGCTAGTGGGCAATCTTGTCTTCCGAGCGTGCCATGAAATTCTAACTGTCAACGTTCGGATTTCATACTCACATCACACTCTCCACTCGTCCGCCCGCCAGTGCTGAATCGACTTTTTGATCTCCGCCGCGGCGAGCTTCTCATTCAGCGCCCGCGCCGCCAGCGCCGGGAGTTCCGCGTCTGAAGCGAAACGCAGCGCGATCAGTTGCGCTTCCGCCAACTCCCCGATGCGCGGACGAAGGGACGCGTCCAGCGCAGCCGTCAACCGTAACCGTTCCTCAAGCCGGATCACCCTGTCTTGCACCTTGAGGGCATAAAGGCGCACTTTGAACAGCGCGAAGATTGCCGCAAGCATGAAAACCACCATCCACGCCGAACACAGCCCCGGCCTTCGGACCAGATGCACGATCGTCGCAATCAGCGTGATGGCAAAGACCGGCAGAATGAAGAAGTGGAATAGCGGGTCGTAACGAATGTGATTGGAAAAATTCTGCGCAGATGCGTCAACCATGGGAGAACGCTCCTTCGGATTATCGTCCCCATCTTCGCATGTTTGAGTGGAAGACATTGATTCGGAAGACACAAGCAAGGATAGGAAGGAGCTGGCCCACTCCGTTGCGACGGCAGTCTTTCTTGGTGCGACTCTTGGTCACTTACTAAAAATGCAAAACTTTTCCTAAATCTTTTGTTGACAATGGTTTATCAATACAGCAAACTTGCTGCCTCGGGAACGCCCGCGAAAGGCCTCCCGCCCCGCTTTTCAAATCACACGGAGAGTCTCCATGACAAAGTCTCGCTGGTTCCAGGTTCTAGCTTCACTCGCAATACTTGCCTCTTTTGTTTGCGGGCAAGCGATGGCGGAAGATCAAGAGCACTTCCAACTAAAGATTCATCGTCAGAAAATTAAGAAGCACGCCAGGGGGCGGCGCTCGGAGTTTGGCACCAGGCCTCTCCAAATATCGTCGTGCCCACCCGCATTTCCAACCTGTGCAAACATTCCGACCGCCGATCTCTACACGGTATTTGCCGGCCTCGGGATCATGCCGCAGCAGGACGCATCCCAGTTCGGGAGCACCGGCTACGTTTATGACGAGTGGCCCTGCGACCCAGCCAACTACGGCGGCGGGAGTCCAAGCGTCGGCTGCCCTTACGCCACGATTCAGGGCGAAAGTGAGAATGATGGCAGTGGAGTTTTCTCGGGTGGACTCGTAATCGGCTACCCCGGTTACTCGATCCAGTTTGCCGGCGACACAAATTTAGCCAACGGCGATCCGCCATGCTATTACAATTCGGCCCCGACGCTGACGAATGGACTACCGCCATTCTGCACCCAGATCGTGAACTTCTGGGAAGATGACACCACCGATAGCACCGACGAACTCTACCAGACCATCGAGGTAACGCAAGGGACATCGATCATCCTGGACACAGGCGTGATCGACTGGGGCACCAACGGCGGCGGACCGTTGGAGTATCAGGAATGGATCGACGTTCTGTTTGGAACTCTCGGGCAACCGGGGGTAGTAAACGGGAAAGCAGTGAAGAACAACGGAATGTGCCTGGCTGCGAACTCCGTGATTATCTCCAATGAGTTTGGCTCCAATTACGCCAGCGGCAAGACCTGTTCGCAACCGGTTCCGGGCGCGGCCAAGGTTACGATTATCACGTATATCGGCGAAGCCGCTCCTCACCAGACTGTAAAGATCAACAAGTGCGGCGCAGGCGGAACCTCGGCCTGCACGCTGACACAATCGTTCAACATCTTCTTCACGGACGATTACGAAACTTATTACTGATCACAAACAGTCGCGATTCAGCTTCGCGATTTAAGACTCCACCCTTCGCATGATGAAATGCGGAGGGTGATTTTTTTTGTTGCGCGGGATCCGCTCACTCCTCGTCTCTGGCCCCAAGCCGCTCGGCTTCCGCCCGCTCTCGTTCGGCTTCCGCCTTCTTTCCCAGCTGAACGTAGGCATCGGCCAGCAGAGTGTGCGGTTCGGGCATCTTGGGTTGAAGAGCAGCCGCTTTCTCCAGCTTCGGCACGGCCGCCGCCGCGTCTCCCGAAAGCAACAGAGCAGATCCCAGAAGCAGGTTGGCGGCGTAGGCGTCAGGTTGTTTTTCGAGCGTCAGGTTGTACTGCTCGATCTCCCTCTGGCATGCCGCTGTGGGCGCGGAGGGCCGCATGCACAAGAGGGCCACCGCTTCCGCCAGTTCGGGCGCCGCCGCCGCGAAATCCTGAACCTCCACTAGCGCTGCGCCCAAATCCAACATCGCTCCACTGGAAGTGGGAGCGAGTTCCACCGCCTGACGCAGCGTGGGCACCGCCTTGTCGTATTGGTGCAGCTTCAAATAGCAGTGGCCGAGCTTGGAATAGAGGACGGGGATGTCTGGGTTCCGGGCACTCGGATCCTTGGGCAAGATTTTTTCGAACTCGGTCGCAGCCGCCGCAAAATCCTGGACCTCCTCCAATGCCGTACCCAGATCCCGCCGCGCCATAAGGTAATTCGGATCCAGTTCGACCGCCTGACGCAGAACCGGCACCGCCTTGTCATATTGGTGCAGATTCACATAGCTGTCGCCGAGCTTGAAATAGAGGATGGATATGCTGGGGTTCCTGGCAATTACTTGCTGCAACACCGGAACCGCGTCGGCGAAGTGCCGGCCTTTGATGAGAAAATCGGCCTTCCGCAGACCCTTGACC
>Ga0302147_10001724_pt1 | contig 9587 bp, 7 predicted proteins | sample I_Bog_E3_2_FD_192438 | JGI IMG/M metagenome (GOLD analysis project Ga0302147, IMG submission 192438) | Peat permafrost microbial communities from Stordalen Mire near Abisko, Sweden - I_Bog_E3_2 | ecosystem: Environmental > Terrestrial > Soil > Wetlands > Peat | place: Sweden: Abisko, Stordalen...
CGCCGCTGCTGCCGCAGGAACGCCGCGGGGCCGTCGCCAACGTCGTGTTCCCCACCGGCATCGATCGGCGCGACGATCTTGGCTTACCAAACCGCTTCGACGTCTATTATGGGATGGCCGACAAGCGAATTGGCGTGGCGCGCCTTGACGTACCGGATTTCGTGCCGGCAGGAGGAGTTGCCGACCCGCCAGAAGCAAAGGTGTGACGGGCCGAATCTCGGAAATTCAAAACCGTGCCATCTAGGAGGACAAATGAAGAGCAGTGACAAGATTAACAGTGCATCTCCGCATGTCCTACCGCGACAACTAAGGAGAATTTGAGATGCCAGTGTTCGGATCGCCCTTTTCAGGGTTAGCAAATGACAGAAAGCTCGGGGACGAGGAGCTCATCAGAGCAATTCGTTTCATGGTGGCCGCAGAGTACGAAGCGGTTCAGTTGTACATGCAGCTTGCCGAGTCAACCGACAACAAGCTCGCAGTGGAAGTGCTCAAGGACATAGCGGACGAAGAACGTGTACACGCTGGAGAGTTTCTGAGATTGCTCCGCGAGCTTGCCCCCGATGAAGAAAAGTTCTATGCCGAAGGGGCCAAAGAAGTGGAAGGAGAAATCGGGAAAATGAAGCAAAGGACTCCATGGCAACTGCTTTCATCGGAGGCTGCGCAGCCCCGACTGGAATTGAACTCTTCCCGCAAGCTGCTAACGAAGTAAGATTTGAATTATGGCCGCCGCTAATAACGTGCCGCTCCCGACAGGCCTCACAACCGAGGAGGCCCGCCGCCGGCTTGAGAAGTTCGGTCCAAACGCAGTGCCCGACACGTCTGTGCATCCATTGCGCCGGGCGCTGACCCAGTTCTGGGCGCCGGTTCCATGGATGCTGGAGGCTGCCATCGTGCTCGAGGTCGTCCTCGGCAAGTACGTCGAGGCTGCGATCATCGCGGTCCTGCTGGCCTTCAACGCCGCTCTTGGGTTTTTCCAGGAAGGGCGCGCTCAGGCGACTCTCGCCGCCCTGAAGTCGCGCCTCGCGCTGAACGCGTCGGTCCGCCGCGATAATGTCTGGGCGACCGTGCCCGCTACCGGACTCGTGCCGGGCGATATCGTGAAGCTGTCGCTCGGCGCCGTGGTTGCCGCCGATGTGCGTCTGACTGAGGGATCCGTGCTGCTCGACCAGTCCATGCTCACCGGCGAATCGGTCCCAATCGAAGCTGGCGCCGGGTTCGAGACCTACGCCGGAGCGCTGGTGCGGCGCGGTGAAGCGGTTGCGGAGGTTACGGCTACCGGAGCGCGCACAAAGTTCGGACGCACCGCGGAACTGGTTCGCACCGCGCATGTCGAAAGTTCCCAGCAGAAGGCCGTCCTGCGCGTGGTGCGCAATCTCGCCATTTTCAATGGCGTCCTCATCGTGATCTTGGTCGGGTATGCCCACGCTATCAAGCTGCCATTGGATGAGATCGTTCCCTTGGTGCTCACAGCGATTCTGGCGTCGATCCCAGTGGCGCTGCCAGCCACCTTTACCCTTGCGGCGGCACTTGGCGCGCGGGCTCTGGCAAAGCTGGGTGTCCTTCCAACGCGCCTCTCCGCTGTAGATGAAGCGGCTAGCATCGACGTGCTGTGCGCCGATAAGACCGGCACGTTGACGCAAAACGAGCTGACCGTAACCGCCGTTCATGCCATGTCCGGCTTCGACGAGCCCCACGTGTTGGGGCTGGCTGCTTTGGCAAGTTCGGATGGCGGGCAAGATCCGGTAGATGCGGCCATCCGGACCGCCGCCAAGAAAACGGCCTCCGATCTGCCGCAACTGATCAAGTTCGTTCCCTTCGATCCTGCGACGAAGATGTCGGAGGCGACTGCCACCGATGCGGGCGGCGCCTCGGTGCGTGTCGTCAAGGGAGCCTCTGCCGCAGTCACCGGCCTTACCCAATCGGCGCCCGATGCATCGAAGACGGCCAGCGAACTTGAGGCACAGGGCTTCCGCGTGCTGGCCGTCGCGGTGGGTCCGCCAGATGCGGTGAAACTCGCGGGTCTCATCGCTCTCAGCGATCCGCCTCGAACGGATTCGGCGGCGCTCATTACGGAATTGCGCGCGCTGGGCGTCCGCACCGTAATGGTGACGGGCGATGCTCCGGCAACGGCAGCGATCGTAGCTCGCGCGGTAGGTCTCGAGGGCGCCGTCTGTCCGCCCGGACCGATCCCCGACGGCGTGCGGCCACAGGATTTCGCTGTCTTCGCCGGCGTCCTCCCCGAGGGAAAATACAACCTCGTCAAGTCGTTCCAGAAGAGCGGCCACACTGTTGGTATGTGCGGCGACGGCGCCAACGACGCGCCGGCGCTACGCCAGGCGCAGATGGGTATCGCGGTGTCAACTGCGACCGATGTCGCCAAGTCGGCCGCCGGCATCGTGCTGACCAAGCCAGGACTTGGCGGCATCGTCGCTTCGGTAAAAGAAGGCCGAATGACGTTCCAGCGCATCCTGACTTATGCACTGAACTCGGTCAATAAGAAAATCGTGCAGGTGCTCTTCCTGGCGGTAGGTCTGCTCATGACCGGACACGCGATCCTGACTCCCATGTTGATGGTCATTATCATGCTTACCGGCGACCTTCTCGGCATGTCTCTCACGACGGACAATGTGCGGCCATCCCCGGCGCCCAATGCATGGCGGATCGGCGCACTGACGATCGCGGGTGTATTCATTGGGGTCTCCGAGCTGGTCTTTTGCGCGGCTGTCCTGGCCCTTGGCAAATTCCGCCTGGGCTTTGGAATCGAAACGCTGAGAACGCTCGCCTTCGTGGTTATCGTATTCGGCAATCAGGCAACCACCTATACGAATCGTGAACGCCGGCGCATGGGATCCTGTCGTCCCAGCCGTTGGCTCATCGGGTCGTCTGTAGTCGATCTGTCGATCGCCTCAGTGCTGGCGATTTGCGGAATCGCTATGAGTCCTCTTCCTGTACTGGTGGTGGGAGGGACACTCGTGGCGGCAGCGGCGTTTGCATTCATCTTGGACTTTGCCAAAGTCCCCGTGTTCAATCGCCTGCAGATCGCATAGGCCGGGAGCGGCGCTATTGACTCGATGCGTGCGGCGCGCTAGCGTTTCTAACGCATGCCAAACTCGCCATCCTTCCGCCGATACCGATCTACGCGCCGGCGTTTTCTGCTGGAAACCGGCGCCGCCACGTTGGTTGCATCCGCACCCCTTTCCGGCGCACCGCCGCGGGAGAGCGCCGCCGCGCCAGGCCAGCCGGATCCGATCCGGCGTCAGTGGCGCGCGAGTTGGATCGCCATGGCGGGCGCTCCGGCCACTGATTACGGTGTCTACCATTTCCGCCGGACCTTCGAACTGCCGGCCAAGCCGGAGCGCTTCGTGGTCCATGTCAGCGGCGACAACCGCTATCAACTGTTCGTGAACGGGCGTCGGGTAGCTTGGGGGCCTGCGCGCGGCGACCTGTTCCACTGGCGATACGAAACGGTGGACGCGGCGCCCTACCTCGAGCCCGGCAGAAACGTGTTTGCCGCGGTGGTGTGGAACTTCGGCGACTTGGCTCCGGAGGCCCAAGTGACTTTCGAAACCGGATTCCTGGTGGACGGAGATACTCCGGCTGAGACCGTCGTGAACACCGGCACAAACTGGAAGTGCGCGCGCGACGAATCCTACGCGCCAGTGCTGGCCCGCGAGTTGCACGCTTATTACGTGGTGGGACCGGGCGACCGCGTGGCAGGCCCGCAACACCCATGGGGTTGGGAAGCCCGGGAGTTTGACGACTCCGGCTGGCCGGCCGCGGTGGTGCTGGGCCCGGCGGCCGGACGCGAAGCCCGCGATGTCCACACGCGATGGATGCTGGTGGAGCGGCCCATTCCGGCCATCGAAGAGCGGCCGGAGCGATTGCAGAAAATCCGGCGCGTGACGGGCATTCCGCAACCCGCGGCTTTCCCCGCCCTGCCGGGACCGTTCGAGATCCCCGCCCGGACCCACGCGACCCTGCTGCTCGACCAGACCTATCTCACCACGGCGTATCCCGAGCTGACCGTGAGCGGCGGGAAGGACGCGGAGGTCACCCTGGGCTACGCGGAATCGCTCTACCTGCCGGCCGCACCCGGAAGCAACAGCCGCGAAAAGGGCAACCGCAATGAGATCGAGGGTAAGCAGTTCATCGGCGCCCGCGATCGGTTCATTCCCGATGGCGGTAGCCGCCGCACCTTTCGCCCGCTGTGGTGGCGCGCGTTCCGTTACCTGGAACTGGACGTGGAGACGAAGGATTCGCCGCTCACCATCGAAGATCTGCACGCGACCTACGTGGGCTACCCGTTCGAGAGACGCGCGCAGTTCGACGGCGGAGCTCCCGAAATCAACCGGATTCTGGACGTGGGCTGGCGCACCGCGCGCCTGTGCGCCCACGAAACTTACATGGACTGCCCGTATTACGAACAGCTCCAATACGTCGGCGACACGCGCGTGCAGTGCCTGATTTCCATTTTCAATTCCGGCGACGCGCGCCTGATGCGCAATGCCATCGACCAGATCAACGACTCGCGGCTGGGCGATGCCTGCACCATGAGCCGTTACCCGACGCGGCTGGAGCAATACATACCGGGCTTCTCTCTGTGGTGGATCGGGATGGTGCGGGATTACTGGTGGTATGTGGACGACCCTGCCTTCGTCCGCCGCATCCTGCCCGGTGTGCGCGCCGTGTTGAGCTTTTTCGAAAGCTACCAGAAGAAGGATGGCTCGCTCGGCCCGCTGCCCTGGTGGCGCTACTTCGACTGGGTGCCGGAATGGCCCTCGGGCGAACCGCCGCAGGAAGCCGAGGGATCGTCGGCGCCTTACGACCTGTTACTGTTGCAGGCGTATCGCTGGGCAGCGGAGTTGGAAGCCGCGCAGGGTCTGCGCGCGCTCTCCGAGGTTTATCAGGCGCGGGAGAAACAACTTCGCGAAACGGCGCAGCGGCTCTACTGGGATGCCGGCAGGAGCCTGTACGCCGATACGCCGGCCAAACAGCAATTCTCGCAACACACCAATACCATGGCTGTCCTGTGCGATGTGATTACGGGCACGCCGGCGCGCGACCTGATGTTGCGCACCTTGACCGCGCCGGGACTGGCGCAGGGAGCGCTGTTTTTCAAGTTCTACATGAACCTGGCGCTGGTCAAAGTGGGCGAGGGCGAGAGCTACCTGGATCAATTGGGCGACTGGCGGGACATGCTGGCGCGCGGGCTGACGACTTTTGCCGAAACCATCGACCTGCCGGACCACCCGTCTCGTTCCGACTGCCACGCGTGGAGCGCCAGCCCGAATATCGAGATCTTCCGCACGCTGCTGGGGGTGGACTCGGCGGCGCCCGGCTTCAGCCGTGTCGTGGTGCGGCCCCACCTGAACAAGCTGAAATTCGTTTCCGGTTCGGTGCCGCATCCCAAGGGAACGGTCGAAGTGCGGCTGGAACCGCAAGGAGCGGGGATGGCCGTCAACATCACTCTGCCGCCGGAGACACCCGGCGAGTTTGTGTGGCGAGGCACGCGCCGGGAACTCACGCCGGGCGTCAATCGGTTTTTACTCTAAGACCTCGGCAGGTAATAACTGTACCAACCGCTCCCCCTTTTGGGCCGGGCTCCAATGCGCGGTCGGTGCCGCGACGGTAACACAGCAGTTAATGGCGATTAGACTGGCTGTTTCCCGCGATGCACTTACTTTCGGATGGTCCATCCTGTCATCGAAGGGTAACAGTCGTTTATTGTCCTTCAACGTTGGGTACCGGTACCGTTAACAAAAGGTGGCAGGGTTGAACGAACGTTACAAATGCCGGACCATGCAAACAGCCGGACCCCACGCCGGCTGGTTCGAGACTCGATCGGCGGCCTGATCGCGGCGCTGCACGGCTCTGCGGCGCTTAACCGAAATTCGAGACAGGACCCTAAGCGCTCCCCTCCGGCGACAAGCCGGGAGGGAGCGCGTTTTTTTTGCCCAATCCAAACCGGGGACTGGCACGAATTTCGCCGCCCTTGCGAAACTTCGTGCCTGTACCCGGTTTGCTGCCTGAGCGAATGGCCACCACGGCTGAAACAATGCCCGTGATAACATGAATCGACTTTTCAAGGAGGAGTATCATGCACACCCAATTGAACACCAACCAATCCTCCTTTCGAGCGCAGCAGTAAGCGCCGAAAAGGATTCCCATCGGAAACCCACGTCAAGGCCGGTCTCCGCTTCGTTCACGGCGATAAGGAGCTGCAGGAGAAGCTCGGCCGCAACGACCCCTGCCCATGCGGCTCAGCCCGCCGCTTTCAAAAACTGCTGCCTGAAAACCGGCTCCTACGACGGCGAACGCAGAAACCACTTTTTTCAGAGACTAGCGGCTTCCTTGGTTCGCCCTGAAACAGAATTCAAGAGAAATGTTTGATTGTTTCACAGCTTCCTGTCCCCGCAAAAACCGCCCACGTTACGTTATTATCCGATGACCAACCTGTTTTTCCCCTGTCGCTTTGCCTCGTGCTGGGCGGCATCCATCCGAGCGATCACCTCGTTGATCGGAACCATGCCCTTGCTCAACACCAGACCGATGCTGGCTGTAGGAGACTGGTCCAGGCCGTACTGTTTAGCCCAAGCGCGAAATTGGGATTCAACCTCGGATCGCAGCGTCTCTCCTAACCGTGCGGCACGTTCTGCGTCTAGTCTGGGAGCAAAGACCACGATTTCATCTCCCCCACGTCGGTAAATCTCTCCCTTGGTCCCAAGCACTTCTTTCACGATAGTAAGGTACAGTCGAATTGCATCATCGCCCCTAGAATGGCCCAAGGTGTTGTTGACGTTCCTGAAATTCCGGTCGAGCCACTGTTTTTCCTTTGCGCTGAGCTTGAGTCGCCCGATGCCGGCCCGCTCGCGCAACTCGCACACTGCGGCTATACCGGCCGCGATCGTCCTCTGATACTGGGTATCGGCATTGACGATGGCTTCCGCAATCCGGTACGTAGCCGCGGGCGAGAGCACGGCCGCTTGCGGACTCAAGTCTTCGTCGGATGCGGACAGCCAGTCGCGCAGCAAGAGTCCGTGGCCCTGGGACGCGGCCACGTTCATCAACCGGCAGTCATACGCCAGAAGCTCGCGAAAAGGGGTCAGACGCATTTAGTTGGGAATCCCCGGTTCCTTCACGCCAGCTTTCGCACTTCTTGGACGGAATCCCCGCTTTGCCTTGGCTGGCGATTCGGCTACAATCAACTGCTATGAAACGTCTGGCATTGATCCTGTCGCTGGCGGCGGGCTTGGGGTTTGCCGCTGCTCCGGAAGAATTCGCAACCTCAGCCGGCCCGCTCCGGCTCACCCCCATCCAGCACGCCAGCCTGATGATTCAGGCGGGGGGAAAAGTGCTGTACGTCGACCCTGCCATGGGCTCCTACGACGGCTTGCCCTCGGCCGATTACATCCTGATCTCCCACATCCATCCCGACCACATGGCGCCGGCCATCGTCGATAAGCTGCGCAAGCCGGGCACCGTGATTCTGGGGCCCAAAACCGTCGCCGCCAGCGTCACCGGCTGCACCGTGATATCAAACGGCGAATCGAAAACCCTCGGACCCTTCCTGGTTGAAGCCGTGCCGGCATACAACCTGACGCGCGGCCCGGCGCCCGGTCAGTTCTATCACGATAAGGGTCGCGATAACGGGTACGTGGTTACTTACGGCGGCAAGCGTTTCTATTTCAGCTCCGACACCGAGGGCATTCCCGAGATGCGAGCGCTCAAGAACATCGACGTCGCCTTCATCTGCATGAACCTGCCTTACACCATGCCCCCGCAGGAAGCAGCCGATGCGGTGCGCGCGTTCCATCCGGCGGTTGTCTATCCGTACCACTACCGCGGCAGCGATCTGGCCGTATTCACCAAGGCGCTCGCCGGCACCGGCATCGAAGTGCGCCTGAGCGACTGGTACGCGAAGTAGAGCAGAGCGTGGGGCGGGCGCCCTCGCCCGCATCGGACCGGTAGGACGGACCATCGCTTTTCGTGGTCTGTCATGTCTTTTCGAAGCACGCTGCATTGACAGACGACAGAAACCGATCGTCTGTCGTACCTTGGCTACCGCATCCGCAGCCTCGCGATGCGTCCGCTGGGACCTACGGCCAGCACGGTTCCATCCGCCGTGCCCAGCGCGTTGTACGCAACCGTGTCAAAGGTCTGCCATGTCTGGCCGGCATCGAAGCTGACGTCGGAGCCGGAGGTTCCGGTGGCGATCCAAGCCTTGTACTCGGCCACGTAGAGCACTGCCGAACGATATCCGGCCGGCGCGCCGGCCGGTGTGGTCCAGGTTCGGCCGCCATCCGCGGTCACCGCGATGTTGTATGCCGCCGCCGCCGGCTTGCTGTAATCGCCGCCCACTGCCACGCCCGTCAGGCCATCGGCAAACGCCAGCGAGAAGATGCCGGCGGACGCGCCATCGTCCCGAACCGGCGTACCGGCCACCGCCCAGCTTCCGCCGCCATCGGTCGAATGAAACACCCGAGCGCCCCCGTGCCCACCGGTGCCGAACCAGGCCTCGTGAGTTCCGCGCAACACCAGGCAACTGTTGCTGGCGGCGAAGGCGCCCTCATCGGGCAGCGCCGCCGGTGTGTGCTGGCGGCGCCAGTGATGCCCGCCATCATCGGTAGTGTAGATTTCGAACTCGCCATCCACTGGATCGCCCAGCACCATGCCGCGCCGCGCATCCCAAAACGCGATGGCGTCGAAGAAGCCCTTGGGCCCGGAAGCCGCGAGCTGTTGCCGCCATTGCCGGCCGCCATCGGTAGTGCGATAGACGCGCGATTGGGCGCCGCTGCCGACGCTCAAGAGCCAGGCGTTTCGTTCGTCGATGGCCCACGCACCGCGAAAGTCCAACTTCTCGGCGCCGCGAACCGTATCGGATCGCCACGTACCACCGCCATCGGTAGTCAACATCCAGGTTCCCGCCGTACCGCTGGACCAGGCCACCCGCGCGTTCACTACCCTGATGCCGCGCAGAGAGACGGTGGTCCCGCTGGTTTGCCCCACCCACGACTGCGCCCACGCCGCGCCCGCCAACAGAATCACAGCTAGCTTCATGCCCAGCAATTGTAGCCATGCGGAATTCGGCCACGCAACTTGGGTCGTGGCTCCGATCAGAGAGGGCCACGGATGAACACAGATCAACACCGATAAAAACAAAGAAACTGACCGTTTTGGTTTTTCTTATCCGTGTTTATCGGTGTTCATCCGTGGCTCGGAATGGGTTTTCGCCCAGCAAGGTGATACCGTAATCCGGTGGTACCCGATATGAAGATCCCTCTGCTCCTGCTGGCGTGCTCGGCCGCGTTTGCCGCCGAGGCTACGCTCGAAATCAAAGTCGATCAAGCCGGCTACCTGCCAGCCGCTCCCAAGATCGCGGTGGTGGCTGCGCAGAAACCAGCCACGGAATTCCTGGTGCGCCGTTCCGCCGGTGACGCCGTCGCATGGCGCGGCAAACCCAGCGCCTCCCGGCCCGACGCCGACTCCGGTGACGCCGTGCAGCTTGCCAATTTCAGCGCACTCTCCGAATCCGGCCGCTATTACCTGGAAGTGCCCGGCGTGGGACGGAGCTGGAATTTCGCGATCGG
>Ga0302147_10001727_pt1 | contig 9584 bp, 6 predicted proteins | sample I_Bog_E3_2_FD_192438 | JGI IMG/M metagenome (GOLD analysis project Ga0302147, IMG submission 192438) | Peat permafrost microbial communities from Stordalen Mire near Abisko, Sweden - I_Bog_E3_2 | ecosystem: Environmental > Terrestrial > Soil > Wetlands > Peat | place: Sweden: Abisko, Stordalen...
CGTCGAGAGCGTTCGCCAGCCCCTGGTTCATCACCGCGTCGAAGCCCGTGTGCTTCTTGATGAAGATGTCGCTGAAGGCGCGGTCCTGGCGCAGCAGAACGGCCTGCATGCGCACCAGTTCAAGCAGCGCCAGGAACATGGCCACCAGCGCGCGCTCCGAGCGAGTGTGGCTGAGCAGCCGGCGCAAGGCCACGGGTTTGTCTTCCATGTTCAGGCGGCGGGCCAGGAACTGGATCATCTGCCCTACGGTTACCGAGTCTTCTTCCACATCCAAAACCGGCCGGTTGCGGGCGCGATCGAGAATGTCGCGGAAGATGCGCACCAGGTCCACCGTGTCGGCCGCAATCTCAGGCTCGGCGGCGGCATCGTCCTGAAACTCGCGAAAGCCGGGATTCGTCCAGGTGGCTGCCTCGAGCATCTGCTTCTGTTGCAGCATCTGTGCTGCGCTCTTGAATCGTTCGTGCTCCAGCAGCCGCTCCACCAGCTCGCGGCGGGGATCCTCAGGGGCGTCGTCTGGGCCGCTCGGCGAGCGCGGCAGCAGCATCTTGCTCTTGATATGGATGAGCAGCGAAGCGGTATAAATAAACTCGCCGGCCACGTCCACGTCGGTAGCCTTGAGCTGGTTCACGTAAGCCAGGAACTGGGCCGTGATCCTGGCGATGGGAATGTCGTAGATGTCGATGTCCTGCTTGCGAATCAGGTCCAGCAGCAGGTCGAGCGGGCCGTCATAGACCTGGCCCACAAACACTGAGAAAGGCGATTGCTCCGCGGCCTCGTCAAGCCTCTTCTGCTTCGCCGCGGCTTTGTCTGCCGACTTCAGATCGATGGGCTTCGGCTCGGGAACGGGCTTTGCGGTCAGAACCAGGTGCGGGACCTCGCGAGGTAGTTCAGTGGCCTCACCCTTGGCGTCGGCCGTCAGATCGCCAGCCAGCGTCTCTTCGGCTGCCGCAGCGGCTTCTCCGGCGGTCTCTGGCTGCTCGGGTTGGTCAGGCTGATCGGTCAAGGCGATTTCTTCTTCCAGTTCTCTTTCGTTGCTACCAAGACACTTCCAACAGATCTCGTTTCACTCACTCGCCCGGCAGCTTCATCTGCATGGCGGCGCGCACCTGCCGCATGGTCTCTTCGGCGCGGGCAGCGGCGCGGCAGTTCCCGTCTTCTAAAATTTCGCCGACCTGCGTCTCGGTAAAACTCGCCCGGCGCTCCTGCATCGGCGCAAGGATCTGCACCAGCGCATTTGCCGCCCAGCCTTTGCATTCGATGCAGCCAATCCCGGCCGTACGGCAGCCTTCGTACACTCTGGCAAGCGTCTCCTCGGTCGAAAACACTTTGTGCAGGTCGCCAACCGGGCACTTGTCCGGGTCTCCCGCATCCGTCCTCCGCACCCGCGCCGGATCGGTAACCATGGTCTTCAACTTCTGGCGGACCACCGGCTCGGGGTCGGTCATCTGGATCGTGTTGCCATAGCTTTTCGACATCTTACGGCCGTCGGTGCCGGGCAGCTTGGGTGAGGGCGTCAGCAGCACCTTCGGTTCGGGCAGCACTTCCTCACCTCCGAGCTTGTAGAACTGGTTGAACCGCCGTGCAATCTCGCGGGTGATTTCCACGTGCGCCTGCTGGTCCTGCCCCACAGGCACGAAATCGGCCTGGTAAAGCAGAATGTCCGAAGCCATGAGCAGCGGGTAGCCCAGGAACCCGTAAGTGGTCAGATCCTTGCCGGTCAAGTTCTCCTGCTGCTCCTTGTAGCTGGGCACGCGCTCCAGCCAGCCCAGCGGCGTAATCATCCCAAGATACAGGGGCAACTCGTAATGCTGCTGCACTTTGCTCTGGACAAAGATCGTGCACTTATTCGGATCGAGGCCAGCGGCCAGAAAGTCCAGCGCCACTTCCATCGTGTTGGGCGCGATATTCGATGTGTCGGCGTAGTCGGTGGTCAGCGCGTGCAGATCGGCGATGAAGAAGTAGCACTCGTACTGGTCCTGCAACTTGACCCAGTTGGCCAGCGCGCCCATGTAGTTGCCTAGATTGAGCTTGCCTGTGGGGCGCATCCCGCTGAGAACGCGGGGACGGGACGTGAGAAGAGCGGGTTCGGGCATTGTTCAGTCGATTCCGGGGTGGTGCAAATAGGATGCGCCGCCTTCGGCAATCCAAGAATAACGGCTCATTCCATTGTACCGGGAGGCGCGGGGCTGCGGTCGATGCGCCCTACAAGTGGCTAAGCCCTGCGTAAACCAGTCCGAGCGCGGGATCGAGCAACGCCATCAGCACCCACCCGCCCACGAAGATCATAAAGAGGTAACTTACCCATATTGGAACCCGGTCGTAGACCTGCACAGCGTTATAGGGCAGCATGTTGCGCAGTATGTGGCTGCCGTCGAGCGGAGGAATGGGGAGCAGGTTGAAGAAGAAGAGCGAGAGGTTGACCAGTATGGCAACCGAACAGAGCAGAACTACAGTCTGCAAGCCGGACGGCACGCCGAGGACTAGACCTTCTCTAAAGAGGGAGAGGAACGTGGATCGCACCACCAGGCGGCCATCTGGAACCGCAACCGAGACGATGGCCAGCCCAAGGAATGCAATTAGAACCAGCAGCAGATTCGAAGCCGGCCCGGCCAGCGTGGTCAGATTGTCGTCGCGGACGATCTTGCGGAAGTTGCGCGTCAGTACCGGAGTGGGCTTCGCCCAGCCTATCAAGACCCCGCTAAAGATGCTGAACCCGATCAAGGGCCCAAAAATGATCACGGCAGGAATGAGCAATGTGCCAATGGGATCGATGTGATCCATGGGGTTGAGCGAGATGCGCCCCATCTGGCGGGCGGTCTGGTCGCCCAGGCGGCTGGCCATCCAGGCGTGCGCGCTCTCGTGAACACTGAGCGAGAAGAGGAGCAGGACGAACTTGAAGACGGCAATGATGAACTCGCTGGATTGCAAACGAAGACTCCCTGGACCAGAAAACTCAGGTTAGCATGGAGGGCGAATAGGGTTTGACCGGGGATAGAGAGCGAGCAGACTTCCGGACATGCAAAATCCGTCCACTCCCTTAATCCCGCGGAGTATGCAATGCGTCAGGAAAGCACGGAACCCCACCGGGTGGTCGATGGCGGACTGAAATCATTTGAGTCGACATGCCAAAACGGTTTTCCGGCGATTAGACAACTGAACGTTTGTCTCAATACTCGAAATGCGTGGGCCCTGGCGGTAACCCGAATGAGCAACAGGCTGAGTGCGCTGCCCAACTAGAATTGAAGATGACATGACGAAAAAACTTCGAGTTGGGATATTGTTTGGCGGGCGGAGCGGCGAGCATGAGGTCTCGCTGCTCTCGGCCGCTTCGATATTGAAGGCAATTGATCGGAAGAAGTTCGATGTGGTTCCGATCGGGATCGACAAAAGCGGGCACTGGTTGACCTCAGCGCTTTCGCTGCGGATGCTGGAGGGGTCTACGCCGGAGGCGGACGGAATCGTGGCGCAGAATTCAGGAGCAGCCGGGACTGCGGGGATGGCGGCAGTGGGTGATTCCGATTCCGGTGGCCATGCGGCGCTAGGGGGACAGTCGCTGGACGTGGTGTTTCCGGTGCTGCATGGAACCTTTGGCGAGGATGGGACCATGCAGGGGCTGTTCGAACTGGCGGGGATCGCCTATGTCGGGTCGGGCGTGCTGGGGTCGGCGGCGGGGATGGACAAGGACGTGATGAAGCGGCTGTTTGGCCATGCGCGGCTGCCCATTGTGAAGCATGTTGCGCTGCTCAGGGCGGAGTGGGAGAAGCAGCCACGCAAGGCAATCGCCCAGATCGAAGCCGCGCTCAAATATCCGGTGTTTGTTAAGCCGGCGAACCTGGGCTCGTCTGTGGGCATCAGCAAAGCTCACGACCGCAGGGAGTTGGGTCCGGCGCTCAAACTTGCCGCCAAATACGACCGCAAGCTGGTTGTTGAGCAGGGAGTGGGCGGCAAGAGCGGCAAGGCGCGGGAGTTCGAGGTGGCCGTGCTGGGCAACGACGATCCGCAGGCTAGCGTGGTGGGCGAAATTGTTCCAGCCAAGGAGTTCTACGACTATGAGGACAAATATCTTTCGGCGGGCTCGGTGCCGCTGATTCCGGCCAAGCTGAGCCGGGCCGAAAGCAAGCAGATTCGGGAGATGGCGGTGGCGGCGTTTCGGGCTTGCGACCTGTCCGGTTTGGCGCGGGTGGACTTTCTGATGGAGCCGGCTGGCAAGCGCCGAATTTTTTTGAACGAGGTGAACACCATGCCGGGATTCACCAAGATCAGCATGTATCCCAAGCTGTGGCAGGCCTCAGGGGTCGTATACAGGGACCTGATTACACGGCTGATTGAGCTGGCACTGGAGCGGCAGGCGGAAAAGACGCGGACGACATATAGCAGGGAATAGGGGTCAGAGATCAGGGAACAGGGAACAGACCGCATGCTTCCGGTGTCTAAGAGAGAAGGGGAAGCGGTATATCCTGTAACAGCTAAGGACCTGATCGCTGACCCTTGTTCTCTGTTTTTCGAGGAAATATCGCAATGACACTAATGGATGCTCCAGTTTTCGATGAGGCCCGCGACCGGCGGCGCCGCGTGACGCTGTACAGCGCAGGCGGTGTCTTGCTGGTGCTGTTTGTGAGCTGGTGGCTAGTGGCCGGAAGGCCGGTGGACTGGCCATGGAACTGGAACAGCCACCTGATGGGACGGTCGACTGTGAACAAGTTCCTGGCGGCTGTGGAAGGGAACGACCTCCCCAAAGCCTACGGAATTTGGATACACGACAAGGATTGGCAACAGCATCCTGCGCCGACTGGGGCCTACCCCTTTTCGCGGTTCCAGGATGACTGGAGCTCGACCAGCCCGGACAACGAATACGGCGCCATCCAGAACCACCAGATATCGGCGGCGCGCATGTATGGAAACGGGTTGCTGGTTGCTGTGCTGATCAATGGACGCAGAAGCAAGGCGCTGAATCTGGTTTACGACCCCAAGGCGCACACGCTGAGCTTTTCGCCGCCGGGGGTGGAACTATACTTGGGGCCGTAGATAGCAGCGACTGGGCGGATCGGAAGGTTGGCAAGTTAGCAGAGTTTGTGGCGTAAGTTGCTCTCGGGCTCCATTCTCTTCGCGGGTCGGCGGAGAGGATGGAGCCCTTGCAGTGTGGCTCATCCGGCCAAGGAATGAGAAATCGTTCCGATGGCCGTTCCTGTCCAGATTGCATCGAACAGGGGAGGAGAACACAATGCCCCAAAGTACACACGGTCGAGCCGCGGAACTTCACAACCTGGCAAGCCATACCCACGACGCCGCGGCAGAATCCCACGGCAAGGCAGATCATTTGACCGCTCATGAACTGAGCAAGAAAGCTCTCGAACACTCGATGACCGCTCATAAACACTCGGAAGAAGTGGTCGAAGAAGCCGAAAAGCCCCGCAAGAAAACCAACGCGGCATAGGCCGGAAAACCCTCAAGGCAGAGCATTGGACTTATCCGCCGAGTATTTCCGGGGGTTGAAACCCCCGGCTCCCTCCAGAATCCGCAATCTAGAACAGTAGTCCTACGCCTCTGTCCCGGCCAGGGCGGCGAGGGTGGCTTGCAGGCTGGCGGCGTCTTCAACATTCAGGGATTTCTGCGCTGGGTCGATCTGTTTGAGCAGTCCGCAGAGGACCTTTCCAGGACCCACTTCAACAAACAGTTCCGCTCCTGCGGAAACCAGCGATTGGACGCAATCGACCCAGCGGACCGCGCCGGTGACCTGGCGGATGAGAGCATTGCGCGCTTCCTCGGCAGTGGCGACCAGGCCGCCAGTGACGTTGGCGGCTACCGGGATGCGCGGATCGGCCAGCTTGAGGGTTGCGAGGACGCGGGCGACTTCTTCCTGCGCGGGCTGCATGAGGGCGCAGTGGAAGGGCGCGCTGACGGGGAGCATGAGGGCGCGGCGAGCGCCTTTGCTCTTGCAGAGCGAAGAGGCCTTTTCGACGGCCGCGAGGGCCCCGGAGATGACGGTCTGGCCGTGGGAGTTGAGGTTGGCCGCGGCCACCACGAGGCCGGTTTCGGCCTCGGCTTCGCGGCAGGCTTCGACAACTTGATCCGCGGCGAGCGCGAGAACGGCAGCCATGGCGCCCTGGCCGGCGGGAACAGCCAACTGCATGGCCTTGCCGCGAGCCTTCACGGCTCGCGCGGCATCGGCAAAACTTAGTGTTCCAGCGGCCACGTGGGCCGACCACTCGCCAAGCGAATGGCCGGCGGCAAACGCCGGCTCAACGCCATGGGCGGCCAGCACGCGCCACGCGGCTACGCTGACGGTGAGAATAGCGGGTTGGGTGTTCTCGGTGAGGCGGAGGTCGATTTCCGGCCCTTCAAAGATCAACCGTGAGAGCGGGAAGCCAACGGCCTCATCGGCCTCGGCAAAGGTCTGAGCGGCGATGGGGAAGCGCTCGGCGAGCTCGCGGCCCATGCCAACAGCCTGCGAACCCTGCCCCGGAAAGAGAAATGCAATTTTGGCGATCATTCCAGAGAGATTCTATCGCCTTGCACCGGTTGTCTTGAAACCGGAGATGCTTTCTCTGCTTCCGTCCTCGAATTGAGTCCGTAAACTTCTGCAGAAGCTGCTAAGGGGTGATTGCCGGCGAGCCATCCGGTCGATTCCCCGGGATGTTGTTTACCAAGACGATATTTCCAAGGAGGATGAAGCGGGCGGCTCGCAAGGGACAAAGAATTGAGGTTTTGTCTGTACAATCGCGGATAGACTAGGTTACGGTTGATTGCAGTTTGGCTACTCTCCCCTCCAAATGAACACAAACAGTTTCTGACGCAGAAATGACAGCGGCGTCTCTGTGGTTTTCGTGGGCCTGCTCTATGCGCCGGCAACACCGGCGCGGGTTCCGGCCTTTGAGAAAAGCATGACGCATTCTCCTCGTGTTTCACGCCATCTGTATGAAGGCTCAAAATGAGTCTGACAATCAGGCGAAGAAGAAATGCTCTGCAAAGGTTTCGATTTCGTCTCGAAGTTTCCCCGTAATCTTATCATTCTAAAGTTGTTGTCATGCTGTTTTGGCGTTTTTAGTCGGCAGCGTACTTGAGAAATTGCCCGTCGGGCTGACCAGTCCGGCGACGCGATTTGCTTTTGGTTCCACGAAAGTCGATGCGGTGAGGGTAACTTGGGGATCAATGTGGGGGCAGTTGCAATGTTGAGAACAGACAGAAAAGGAGTGAATACGATGAAGTCACGCTTGGGAATGACGCTGTTGATGTTTGCCTTGGGTGTGTGCGGCTTAACGCAGGTTTCCGCGGCCCTGCCAAGCCAAGCGGCAAATCGAGCAGGGATCAATTCTTGTGCAAGCGGGAATTCATCGGCGCTCACCGTTCACGCAGCTCAGCGTGGCGCTCCTTTTTTGAACCTGTGCGATGGCCATGCGCTCGGCGGCAGCCTTGCGGGGTTGCGGCAAGCTCAACCCCTTGCTCTGGCTTCTGGCGACTTTGACGAAGACGGCATGCCCGACCTGGTGAGCGGATTCGCGGCCGGAAAGGGGGGCACGATCACCCTGCACCGCGGCAACGTGGACGCGCTGTGGCCCTATGGCGCCGCGTTGCGCAATGGGCCGCCGCCAGAATTCTTGCCGAATGCGCGGACTTTTGCCTTGCCAGAGGCGCCGAACTTCATTGCGACGGGTGACTTTGACGCTGACGGCCACTGGGATGTGGTTACAGCGCAACTCGGGAGCAATGCGCTCTATTTCCTGAAAGGCGACGGGCATGGCGGATTTGCCGCGCCACTGCGCATTCCGCTCACGGGCGCCGTTACGGCCCTGATTGCTGGAGAGATCAATCGCGCCGACGGACTGACCGACCTGGTTGTGGCTGTCAATTCCGCCGGTGGACCGCAGGCATTGGTCTTCGAGTCTCCCATGGGCGCTTTGAAGGATCAGCCGGAGGTGTTTACCCTCCCCGCACCGGCCACATCGCTGGCTCTAGGGCACTTTGACGGCGGCGCGATGAACGATCTGGCGGTTGCATCTGGAAGCCAGGTTGTTCTGATCCATGGGCGCGACCGAATGCTCTCTCTGAGCGCGGAACAGCGTGCGACGGTGCAGCCGGCCAAAATCACCGTGCAGAACTTTCCCTTTGCCCTAACCGCTCTGGTGGCCGGCGATTTTACTGGCACCGGACCAACCCTTGCCGCACTGGGTAATGACGGCAGCGTTCACGTGCTCGAACACACTGTGTCTCTGACGGGTCCCGGAGCCAAGGCTCTGCTCGACCCCAACTTTCAGCCCACCTTTCAAACGGCCAAGCCGGGACCCGACGGCAAGCGGCTAATCGCCAGCGGCAAAATGACGCCTGGATTGCTGGCCCGGCAGGCCGCGCTCAGGCAGGCGTTGCAAGCGGACGCGAACACCCCGGAGTGGACTGAGCGCAGCGTAGTTGCGCTGCCCGCAGGCTTTGCCCAGGCCAGCCCGCGCCTGGTTGCCGCTAACCTCACCGGCTCCGGGCACGACGACATAATCGCACCAGACAGCGGCAACAGCAAGCTTCACGTTCTTTCCACGCGTTCCGCGGCGGAGCCGTCCCCGGCGGCCAGGCTTCACGCCTTGCTGGCGCATCCTGACCTGGCAGCCATTACGCCAGCTTCCATGCGGTTGCTCGACTCGCTGGATGCCGTCAGCGCGCCCGCTGCTGTCTTGCCCATGCGCTTGAGCCGAAACGGATTGAGCGGTCTGGTGACCTTGCACAGGGGGCAATTCTCGCCCACCGTGATGGTTCAAACTTTCCCGGCATCCAACATCTTCACCGTCACCAACACCTCGGACGCTGTGATGGCGGGTCAGCCTGGTCAGTACACCGGGCCGGATGGATCTCTGCGCGCGGCAATCTACAACGCGAACAACGCCACTGGTCCTGCTCTCATCCAGTTCGATATTCCTACCAGCGATCCCGGCTATAACCCGGCGACGGGGATCTGGAAGATCCAGCCGCTTTCCACCGGGACCCAGGCTGAACTGCTCGGCTTCGCTCTGGACTACATCGGGAATACGGTGACCATTGACGGCTACACGCAACCCGGAGCCAGCCCGAATACCTCGACAACCACGGACAACGCGGTGATTCTGATCCAGATCGACGGCGGCGCCTCCACCACCCCCGGCAACGACGGCCTTGAGCCCTTTGACGACTCCGGGACCGTGATCCGCGGTTTGGCCTTCAGCGGCTGGACCAACGCGTATGCCAGCGGCGGCGGCGCCTCGGGCGCCTGCGGAATTGAGGCATTCGGAAGCGGTGACTTCATAGAGGGCAACTTCCTGGGGACCGACGCCACGGGCAAGAACGCCGCCCCCAATCGCATTGGAGTCTTTGCGGATGGCGGCATCAGAAACGTCATTGGTGGTACGGCACCGCAGGCCAGAAACATTCTCTCCGGCAACAACCTGGCCGGCGTGCTGGTCCTGGTCGGCGTCGTTGAGACGACGGTGGAAGGGAACTTCATCGGGACGGATATCACCGGCGCGGCGGCGTTGTCGAACCTGACCGACGGGGTGGGCACGAATGGATCCCAGGTCAACTTCGGTGGTGCAATTCCGGGGGCGGGGAATCTCATCAGCGACAAC